>SMVA01403809.1_pt1 | contig 12442 bp, 11 predicted proteins | sample 2456451 | NCBI WGS metagenome assembly SMVA01 (sample SAMN11095933, study PRJNA526329) | marine sediment metagenome | biome: Marine sediment; feature: Surficial sediment; material: Deep marine sediment; isolation source: Hadal surficial sediment | place: Pacific Ocean | collected 2014-05 | depth...
CAGATCAATCGAATAGCCCTCATTGTCGCCAGAGTCTTCGTTGATCATCGTGTACGGCGGGAAGTTCCCCGTCGTCACCACCAACAACTTCCCATCCTCAACCAAACCCGGGACGTCTGCCGGGCCAGCACCTACGTCACCACTGGTGGTTCCGCAGTCGCCTTCAGGAAGGGTTGTGTATGGCTCTGCCTGGTTGATGTCGTCGGGTATGGGTATGCACCGACCGAACCACTTCTGCTGGATTCGAGCGACGGTGCCATCAGCGATCATCGCGTTGATCACCACATCGATGGCATCCCGCTTCCCCTCATTGCCTTCCTGGAAGGTGAACGACAGCGGATGCGCCAGGATCGTCGGACCGGCAACACTGAGGTCATCGTTCTGGACGGCAGCAAAACCGGCAAGCAACGAATCGGCAACCAACAGGTCAACCCGTCCCTGACGCAGACCGACAGTGGCTTCCGCAGCACCCTGGAAACCGAGATACTCGGCGTAACCAAGGTCAGCCTCGTTATCGAGAATGAACTTCTCCTGTGAGCTGCCCTGAATACCACCAATGATCAGACCGGTCACATTGGCGAACCCAGCCGTGTTCTCATTCTCGGTCAAAACCTGGGCGATGATCCCCGTCGAAGTCATCGGACGGGAGAACACAAACCCTGCTTCCTGACGTGCCTCGTTGGGCCAGATCCCCGAGTCTGCAATGTCATACAAACCCGAAGCGAGACCTTCCATCTCGGCGACAAAGTCCACCGTCGGAAGTACCAACTCCAACCCCAGCCGATCAGCAACCTCACGGGCCAGATCAATCGAATAGCCCTCATTGTCGCCAGAGTCTTCGTTGATCATCGTGTACGGCGGGAAGTTCCCCGTCGTCACCACCAACAACTTCCCATCCTCAACCAAACCCGGGACGTCCGAAGCGGCAGCTTGTGTCGTCACCGGTTCTGGTTCACCCGTTGTGGTTGTTGCATCGCTGTCACTTGGGCTGCATGCCGCTACCACCAGTGCAAACGAAAACAGCAGTCCGGCCATTCGTAGCCACTGCCTGCGCCTCATCTTGCCTCCATCTTCACTCCGTTTGTGCCACTCCCGGGAGTCCCAAAAGGGCTGTTTTCCATACCAAGACCACCACGTTCCGCTGAGCGGAACGCTGTCTCGTTTGAGCATAGTCGGGTGACGGGACGCGGTTGGGCGTGGCTACGAATCATGGGAACGCTGTCCGCTGCCCCGAGTCGAGAAGCAGGGTCCCTCCCGCCAGGCTCCGCGCTTCTGGCGCGAGAAGGGTTTCGACGGCCCACCCCACTTCGTCGATCGTCACCAGATGACCAATCGGAGACCGGTCTTCGAACTCCGCCAGCACCACGTCTTCTGAGACGCCCCGGGCCGAAGCTGCGTCGGCGAGCAACGCTCGGAGACGTTCGCTCCACACCGGCCCCGGCGCAACCATGTGGGTTGTGACCCCTCTCTTGCCCAATGAACGACTCAACTGCTTGACGAGATTGGCAAGAGCTGCGTTACCCACGCCTGCGGTTGCCGCCTCCGGAATGGGGTCATAAGCAAGGTTCCCGCCCAAGACGATCACACGCGAGTCCACCACCAGTGCTGTGTCGACTGCTCGCACCAAACGCAGGGTCCCGTTTACTTTGACATCGACCGCTGCCAGCACCGCCTCCGGTGTCACTTCGCTGACATGCCCGCCGAGTGGTGCCGCGGCTGCATTGATAACAGCGCGGCAGACTCCGGACAGTGAGTCTCGAATCAGGTCGATCGAATCGTCGGAAGTGATATCGGCAACACAAGGGCGGACCAGGTCATGAGTTGTTGTGAGCGACTCGAGTCCGGATGCAGATCGAGCAACTGCCACCACACCAAGGCCACGCCGGATCATTCGCTCAACGATGTTTGTTCCAATTGAACCGGTAGCACCGGCCACAACCGCCCATTCCGTGCCGTCATCGGGAGACCTCAACGTGATGACTCCCCCGCTGAATCTCGAGGGACCACTACCCCGTTCTCTGCCAAATCGTTCCACACTTGGTGGTCCGTGATCAGACCGTCTTTCACGACAAGACGATCGATGAATCGAATGTCTTCGAAGCCTGCTCCGCTCGCGTCAACACCGGATAACCGGCCGATGACGTACACGACAGACTCAGCTCCATTGCTGATGGAATCAACTAATTCGATGTTCTTCGCCACGTTCCGATATCGCTTTCCCGCAGACTCGACAAGAGCCTCGAGGTCGCCAAAGTGACGGTCTCCGGGGAAGACGATGTCAACGTCGGGAGCGACGTAGCGCGCTGCGGCAACCAGATCTCGCTTCTCCATCAAACGTAGAAAGTCGGTCACAACCTCAACCGCCGCACTTGCCTGATCGTCTCTGGTCAACGGATTTCACTCTCTGCCGCTGACTCGAGCATTGCATGGATCATCTCCGGCTTGGGGACCAGCGGTTCCGGATAAGCCCTGCGGCTGTGTGCGAGGCCCATCGCCAGGAAGAGCTCAACGAGCTTGTAGGACAGAGGTCCCGGATTGACGATTGGAACCGGTAGACGTCCGGCGAGAACACGATGCGCCTCATGCATCGTCGTCGAACCGAGGCATATCACGTCCGCTCCTGACTGGATCAACCGGCGACAGGCTGCCTCCATCTTTGGAATCACCTCGCCGCCTTTGTCTCCGATCAGCTTCTCGAAGTCCGGTTCCGTGTCGAAATGCTCGACGCCGGCGCAATGGCTACGAAGACCCCACTCGGTGAGCGACCTATCGACGCGGGCCAGCGCCGGCTCCCACTGGGCCAAGACGCCAAACCTCTTCCCCAGGGTCAAAGCGAACAGCATTGAAGCTCGACCCGGGCCGACCACGGGGACATCGAGGACCGATCGAAGGGCGTCGACGCCTGAGTCACTAGCCGTGTCGACAACCACCGCGTCAAACCCACTCTCCCCGGCTCTAATTCCAGCTTCGAGTACTGCCACATCGAGTAGCAGCCAGTCGTGGTGGCTCTGAAAGCTCGAAGGGCCTGCCCGCACGGGGAGGAACTGATATTCGATGTCTGCCGAAAGACGCACCTCGGTTGTTTGGGCACGTCGTCTGGCGAGATCAGCCTCCCCCACGGCAAACGGGACGATGACCGCAACTCGTTTCATGTTCGATCCGTTGCCTGCTCGGATCGCGCCGCCGCTGCGAGCATTTCGGAAATCATGTCGGTCTTGGACACCAGAGGGCTCGGGTAGGCCTTCCGGCTTTGTGTTAGACCGAGCGCGAGGGTGATCTCGGCGGTGAAATAGGAAAGCGGGCCCGGGTTCAAGATCGGTACCGGTAATCGCTCCTGCAGGTACTCATGGGCCTGATGCATCGTGGTCGAACCAAGGCAAATCACGTCCGCACCATCGTCCTCGACCAGACGGAGAGCGGCCTCATGGAGAAGAGGAAGGATGTCCTCCTCTTTACCCGAGAGGAGATTGCGACTATCCGGCTGCGTATCGATAGAACGGATACCGGCACACCGATCTTCGATTCTCAGATCTCTCAACGTGCGCTCATACAGGCCAAACCATCTCTCCCACATGGACAGAACCCCGAAACGCCGACCAAGCATCAGCGCTGTCAGGAACATCGCCCTGCCCGCGGCTATCACTGGTATGTCGAGCAGTGAGCGAAGCGCAGCAACGCCAGAGTCGCTAACGGTATCGATGCAAACCGCGTCGAAGCCATCCATTTCAGCAGCCAATCCGGCCTCCAATAGGCCGATGTCAGCGATGACGTAGTCCATTGCCGACACATAGTTGGAAGGCGCGGCCTTTGTCGTTTGGTAGTGGAGCTGAACCCTGTCTGGAAGGTTCGCTTCATCTCTCTGCGCTTCCCGCTTGGCCAACTGGTCGGTCCTCATCGGAAATGGCACGAGCACGAGCACTTTCAATACGTCTGGCGACATTGCGGTCGAACCTAACGAATAGGGTGACCCCATGGGAACAACAGACGTCGACATCGTCATTGCGGGCGCCGGTGCTGCCGGTTTGGCCGCCGCCGTGGCCGCCGCAGACGGAGGCGCTTCGGTTCTGCTGCTGGAGGCCCACGAGACATTCCTATCAGGCAGCAATACCGCGATGAGCACATCGATGATCCCGGCGGGCGGGAGCAGGTGGCAGGTGGAGGCCGGGATCGACGACTCACCCGACCTTCTGTATCAAGACATCATGGCCAAGACAAAAGGCAAGGCCGATCGGGTCGTGGCGCGTGCGTTGAGCGATGTCTCTCCACGACTGGTGGAGTGGTTGGCCGATGACTGCTCGGTCCCCCTCGAGCTCGTCACCGACGTTTGGTTCCCGGGGAGCTCGAGACTGAGACATCATTGCGTCCCTGATCGGTCGGGGCGCACCTTGCATCGCCATCTTCTCGACGCCGTCTCTGCCAGGTCCGGGGTGACGCTCGTGGTCCCCAGTCGATTAACCGACGTCGAAGAGTCCAACGGTGTCCTCAAAGCCACCACCACCCGCCCGGATGGGTCTCAGGATGTGATCATCTCCAAATCGGTCATCCTCGCCACCAACGGCTTTGGCGCAAACAAAGAGATGGTGCGTCGCTACATACCGGAGATCGCCGATGGCCTCTATCACGGCGGGGATGGAAGTCTCGGAGATGCTTTGCGGATAGGGGAGAGTCTTGGTACGGACACCGCGAGCCTGGGTGCCTATCAAGGCCACGGCTCGGTTGCCAGCCCACATGGAGTGCTCCTCACCTGGACGACCATGATGAGCGGCGCCTTGCTCATCAATTCGGACGGTCGGAGATTCCAGAATGAGACAATCGGCTACTCGGAATCTGCGGTGAGCGTGTTGGCCCAACCCGGAGGCGTCGCCTGGGCGGTATTCGATCAGCATGTGCACAGCAAGGCGGAGCCATTCGCCGATTATCAAGACCTTTTGACGATGGATGCCGTCAAGTGGGTGGATGACGTCGAGACGCTGGCATCTTTGATCGGTTGTGCGCCGGACGAGGTCGGCCAAACCCTAGAGACGGCGCGCCACTCGGCCCTGGACGGATCAGACGATCCCTTCGAAAGGTCGAACTGGGCTTATGCAATTGAGCCGCCCTTTGCCGTTGTCAAGGTGACCGGAGCACTCTTTCACACCCAGGGAGGCCTCAAAGTGAATGAGAAAGGCGGGGTGCTCCGGAACGGGAGTCCAATCCCCGGCCTTTACGCGGCGGGAGGAGCGGCTGTCGGTGTTTCCGGTGACAGCTCGTACGGCTACGTGTCGGGTAATGGCCTGCTGAGCGCTCTGGGACTCGGTTTCTTGGCTGGATCTGCTGCCTCGGAGAGGGCGCTGGGTTAGAGCAGAGCAGACGTCAACATTTTGAGGGTTTCCGACACAGTTGGGTGTCGGATCCAGATCACCGCGATTCCTTTGGCCACCACGATATTCGTGGTGTTACTGAGCACCACTGCCGCGAAGCTCAGCACATCCCATCCGGCCGGTGGTTCAGGGGTCCAGACCGCGCCATAGCCCAGTTGTCACCATATCGAAACCAAGTCTTTGGCCTCGTTGATGGGTCTTCTCTGCAAGCGGCCACTCCAGACCCCGATAGACCCGAGACGGGCTGTTGTCACCATGGGTAGAGAGGTCTCTCTCATCTTTTCCGCGCCTCGATCACCGGAATTCATCTCAGACCTCACCATCGCTGCGTAGCCGCGCAACATCCTTGGAGCTGTAGCCAAGCTCGCCCAGTATTTCCTCGGTGTGCTCGCCAAGCAACGGAGGATGACGACGAATCTCGGCCGGCGAACCTTCGAGACGTATGGGCAGCCCGAGCGTGCGCATCATCCCGATAGTTGGGTGCTCAATCTCGGTGACTACCCCCCTCGCCACAGCCAGAGGATCGGACAAGGCCTCGGAAACGGTGTTGACATGTCCGCAAGGAATCCCTGCATCTCTGAATAGCGGGATCCAGTCGGCCTTGTCGCGGGTGATAATGACCTCTTCCATCAGCAGTTCGATCTCCTCTCGATTGACCACACGATCCTGATTTCGAGCAAACCTGGGGTCGTCAGCCCACTCCGGGTGGCCCACGATGCCGCACATAGCTCGGAACAACGTGTCGTTTCCGATACCCAGGGCAAAAATGCCATCGGCTGCCTCGAATGTTCGGTATGGAACAAGGTTGGGGTGACCGTTCCCAAAACGCGCTGCCGGCTGACCGGAGATCAAGTGATTGGAGGCTATGGCAGCCAGCATCTGAAGTCCTGTGTCGTGAAGAGCCACCTCGGTCGATTGACCGCGGCCGGTTTGATTCCGGGATTCGATTGCAGCAAGGATCGACACTGTTGCCATCAAACCTGCGCAATAGTCGACAATCGCGACGCCAAGCTTCATGGGCTCGCCATCCGACTCGCCCGTGATGGCCATCAGACCACTCTCGGCCTGCGTGATGAAGTCATAACCCGGAATCCCCGCTCCTGGCCCAGTTGTGCCGTAACCGGAGATGGTGCAACGCACGACATGTGGAGCTTCCTCTTCGAACCATGTCTCGTCGAACCCCCACTTCGAGAGTGTCCCCTGCTTGAAGTTGTCGATCACTACATCCGCCGATGTGATCAGCTGAGCAAGAATCGATCTCCCAGCCTGCTCCGTCAGGTTCAGCGTCAAGCTTCTTTTGTTTCGATTCACGTGGAGGAAATAAGCCGACTCTCCACCGGCAAACGGGGGACCCCAGGCTCGGGTGTCGTCCCCTCGGTCCGGCCGCTCCACTTTGATGACGTCGGCACCAAGATCACCAAGCAGCATCGCACACAGAGGTCCAGCCAGGATCCGGCTGAGATCGATCACCTTCAGGTTGGAAAGGGGAGCTTTTGACACTTCACTCACGTCGTTGGGTCCGCCACGGTATCTTCGCTTTTAGATCTTCACACCTAGGGAGTGATCAGGGTATGAGCCAATCAGAATGGAAATACACGAGGGTGGAAGGTCCATCGGCGTGGTATGGCCCGGAGATAGCTCCACGATCCGACGAGTGGGTGTACGAGCTGAGTGACGAAGATCTGGCTGAGATCAGGGCTGTCATCGATGCGGTTGGTGAATCAGGTACACCAATACTGGAGGTCAACAAGGAAGTTTTCCCGTTGCAAGCCTTGGGCGCAACGCTCGCCGGTATCCAGGACGAGGTGGTCAACGGAAGAGGGTTCGCTCTCATCCGTGGGCTTCCGGTTGAGGATCTCACGATCGAAGAGTCCGCTATCGCCTACTTTCTGATCGGGTCCTATTTTGGATGGCCCGTTCCCCAGAATGCCAAGGGCCATGTATTAGGCCACGTGCGAGACATCGGCCTCGATCCGAACAATCCGACCCACCGTCTCTATGGGACCAAGGCCCGCCACCTCTATCACACGGATTCCTGTGACATCGTAGGCCTTCTCTGTCTTCAGAAGGCCAAGTCTGGAGGTCTCAGCAGGATTGCAAGCTCCGTGACGGTTTACAACGAAATGGTGACGTCACGTCCAGATCTTGTCCAGGTCTTGACAGAGCCGTTCTTTCTGGATCGCAAGGGGGAGATCCCCGAGGGCAAGGGTCCCTACTATCAAATGCCAATCATCAACCCGTACGGGGGATTCCTGACCACCACGTACAACAGGGACTTCATCACAGGTGCTCAGCGTTTTGACGATGTTCCGAGGTTGACCGACCAGCAGGTGGAGGCCATGGACATGGTTGATGAGCTCGCCGACAGCGACACCATCCGTATCGACATGGACTTCCGACTTGGTGACATGCAGTTCATCCACAACCATCAGGTGCTCCATTCCCGGACCACATACGTGGACTATCCAGAGCCTGAGCGCAAGCGGCATCTTCTCAGGCTTTGGCTGACACCCCCCAACGCACGACCTTTGGCTCCAGTTATCGCAGAGCGTTTCGGCAACATAGAGGTCGGCCCAAACCGGGGAGGCATCAGAACACCGGGACAAACTCTGAGCACACCGCTCAAAGCCGAATAGTGGAGTCAAAGCCCACCTGAGGCGAGTGACTTTGAATTTGAACCGTTCGACCGCAACCCCTACATCGGTTCATTCGAAGCTGGGAGGCTCACGTTCACGCTGACGAACTGTCACCTCTACTTCGGCAGATTCCAGAACTCCCCAACCGAAAAGGAGAGGAGGAAGTACGCCCGCCGCGTTCTAGAAATCGTCGCCCTTTCCAGGTGGGGGAACGGCCGATATAACGCAACTACCAGCTACGACAAGGACATCATCCTGATCGGAGACATGAACGTCCCGGCCATGGACGAGGACGAATCCACGTACAAGGAGTTCGTTCGTTATGGAAGCCCGTCGACTACGTAACTAAGATCGGCGGTACCAATCTCGGCAACAACAGAACTTACGACCAGATGGCGTTCGCTCCCGACAGTATCCAACAGCGGATTCTCGGTGACCCCGGAGTGTTCGATTTCGACAAAGCCGTCTTCCCGGACCTGTGGAAGGACCTGGACTCCACCATGTCGAAGAGCAAGGCGATCGCCCAATTCAACCGACACGTAAAACATCACCTCTCGGACCACCGGCCACTGTGGGTCCAAATCGACATGAACTAGACAGACACCCCAACAGGGGTCGTCGCCCCGAGCGACAGTGGATCGCCTTCGCCCGCCTCAGTTCCACAGGCCGTCTCGAACCAGCTGCTCACATAAGATCAATGGCGTACGGGAGCAATGGACTGATTCGCCCTCAAAGAATCGGAGGGAATCATGGCCAAGAACATCGTTATCTTCTCGGACGGAACCGCCCAGGAGGGGGGTAAGGGAGCAAACACAAACATCTACAAGATGTTCAACATGATCGAAGACCGAACCCCCAACCAAGTCTCCTTCTACGACGCCGGAGTGGGGACCGGGTGGAGAAGACTCACTGGCAACATTGGCGGTGCTGGCATTTCCCGAAACATCCGTCAGGCCTACGCATTTCTCCACGAAAACTTCGAAGCTGACGATTCGATCTACTTATTCGGTTTCAGCCGCGGGGCCGCAACCGTGAGAAGCCTCTCAGCGATGATCCACCACTTCGGAGTCCTCCCGAAGTCTCGGCCCGAACTCATCAGAAAGGCCTACCGCATATATCGGATGCGGGATCCAGAAGACGTCGAACGGCAAGCTGCCGGACTCGTGAACAGGAATCACACTATGTGGACCCGTATCAGATTCATCGGCGTCTACGACACCGTTGCCGCTTTGGGGCTCTCATTGCATTTGCCAAGCAGGCTGGTCGACCGAATCCCCGGCCTCCAGCATCGATTCCATGACTTCAGTTTGAGCGAAAGTGTTGACCATGCACGCCAGGCATTGTCGATAGATGAAGAACGTCGTACCTTTCACCCCGTCCTTTGGGATCCCCTTGATCCGGACTCCAACCAGACTCTGCGACAGGTCTGGTTCGCCGGCGTCCACACTGACGTCGGAGGCGGATACCCCGAAGCGGGACTCGGAGACATCGCCCTCACATGGCTCATGAAGGAAGCCGTCGCTAAGGGTCTGAGGATCTACCCGCACCATGAGTACGAACCCGCACCCAATCCCCATGGCCTGATGCACAACTCACGGGGCAAACCGTGGTTAAAGCTATATCGACGTCAGGTTCGTTCATGGCCAGCCACTAGACCGGATAAGCCGATTCTGCATGGGAGTGTGATTGAACGAATCGCGCAGCCCGATCCACCTGGCGATAAGCCCTATCAGAGATGGATCCTTGGACTCGACCACGAGGTCGAACCGTCAGACCGTGCGGAACACGGTGACCTAATCCCTGTATCCAAGCCGTAACCGAAACAACACACATCCGCGGAGCATGAGCCAGTTCCATCGAACCTGCCCGCAAGGGGGAATCGACGCCAGCGGCAGCCATCCGATCATCGCATTCTCATAGATTCTCGTCCTCGCTTTCCGGCTGCGTGATTTGGGATAGTGGATGCCCGAATCCGGACACAAAGGACTGCGCCGGCTCCCTCATGTCATTGGGGCCTGTGACAGCGGCTATCTTCCGCGGTCACACATAAAGAAGGGGGTCCACCTCATGGCCGAAGCAGAAACGCCGACGCAAACTCAGTCAACCCCACATCGTCGAAGCCGGGTCAACTGGCGAGTCGGGATCGTTCGCTTTGCCATCGACACCCTGACCATTGGACTCGTGCTCTGGCTCATGCCTGGGATCCGCACCGAATTCGACCTGACGTTGCGTTCGATCGCTCTCTTGTCCGTCATTTACGGGCTGCTCAACGCCTTCGTCCGGCCCGCGCTCGACCTGTTGCTGATGCCATTCATCGTGCAGACCTACGGGTTCGTGATTGTGCTTGTCGACGCGGTGATCTTTGGCCTGCTGTTGCTGTTCACGAGTTCTCTCAACGCCGATTCCATCTGGCAGATTCTCATCGGTGGCTTAGTGCTCGGCCTGCTGCGGCTGACCTCGATCGGGTTCCTCGGCCTGACACCACCGGTCGTCTCTGAGGGAGCCGGACTCGGTCGTGAGCCCACAAAGATGGGTTTTCTGCGATTCAGTGAAACGGCGGAAGAACGACTCCGTCTGCTGCGGGTTCGACAAACCCTCCAGGTCCACGGGATCGATGCGTTCTTCGATGGCACCGGACCCATCGCTAGATTCCGACGCCGTCTCCAGACCTGGCTGTGGCGCCCAGAAGTTCCGCTGGCTCGGTTGCCGCCGCCCGTTCGATTCCGACTCTTGCTCCAAGAACTCGGTCCAACCTACGTCAAGATCGGTCAGATCATCTCGAGCCGAGCCCAAACCTTGCCACTGGAATGGAAGGAGGAACTAGAGAAACTTCAGAGCGACGTTCCCTTCTTCCCCTACGAGGAGGCGCGGGAACGAGTGATCACTGAACTCGGGGCACCACCCGAGGAGCTGTACGCCACGTTCGATTCAACGCCGCTTGCCGCAGCTTCGCTTGCCCAGGTGCATCGCGCCACGTTGCACGACGGCCGCGATGTTGCAGTGAAGATCCAGCGCCCGGACATTCACGCCCAGTTGCGATCCGATGTCCGCATCCTGGTCCGCATGTCCCAGGCTATGGAGCGACGGACCCGCTGGGCGGAGGACATGGACCTGGCCGGCATCATGTACGAATTTGGCACCACCCTGCTGCGGGAATTGGACTACAAGATCGAGGCCTACAACGCCCGCCGGCTCACCCGAGTGTTGGACCCCATCGAAGGTATCCGAGTCCCCAACGTGATCTACGAGCTGTCCTCTTCGGGAGTGCTCACCCTCGAGTTCATCCACGGCGTCAAGTCGACCAACACGGCGGCCATCGACGCAGCTGGGCTCGACCGGGAGCAACTGGCCGACCGCGTCGTGAGGGGTGCGGTGAAAATGCTGATGATCGACGGCTTCTTCCATGGCGACCCCCATCCCGGCAACGTGTTCGTCGATCTCGACAACGGAGACATCGTCATGCTCGACACCGGTATGGTCGGCGAGTTGACCTTCCAGCAACGGATCAAGCTGGGGAGCCTGCTGCTCACTGTGCGCAACGGCGACGTGACCGGCCTCGCTCAGACACTGAAGTCGCTGTCGACGCCATACCGGGAAACCGACGACGAGCGGTACTACCAGGACTTCGAGCGCACACTGACCCCCTACCTCGATCCTCCCCCGGGACAGAAGGTTGAGGTCGTATCGAAGGTGTTGCCGCTGGGGCTCGACATCCTGACGAGTGCCGGCTACCGATTCAATTCTCAGCTCACCCTGGCCATGAAAGCGATGGCCCAGGCCGAGGCAATCACCGGCGCCCTGGTGCCGGACTGGACGGGCACGGAGTTCATGTATCGGTCATTCGATGCCCTTGTGGAGCAAGTCCCTGAAGCGCTCACCGGGGATGTCGTAAAGGATGCCGTAGTGCGACAAGCCAGCTATGTAGCCCGGGAAGCCATCGAACAGCTCCCGTCGCTCAGAGACGGAGCGCTCAAGTGGTTGATGAACCTCAAACAGGGCGGGTTCAAAGTCGAGCTTGATACGAGCGATCTCGACCGGCACGTCCATGCCCTGCGGGGCATCGCGATGATGTTCACGCTCGGCATCCTCGTGGTGGGTCTGGTGATTGGTTCGGCGGTTGCCGCCGGGGTCGGTGGCCTCGAAGGCAGCGCTCTTGAACCCGTTACCGACCTTGCGGCCAGCATCTTCGCCATCTCCGCTGTGGTTGGCCTCATCGCCGTCATCGTCTTGTCGTGGCGGCTGTGGCGCCTGAGCCGCCCACGCCGTCGCGATCTGCTCGACCGCATCTGAGCCTGTATGTGAAGAAACAGGTGCGGTTGGGACTGATAGCTCCGTGGTTGTTGGGGATTCGGGTCGCCGGGTTGGCCACGTCAAACGAGGGGCAAACAAGACGCACTAGCCGAGGTCTATTGAAGTGTGTCCTAGGTACCGATGTCGAGAGGGAGA
>SMVA01053569.1_pt1 | contig 12439 bp, 10 predicted proteins | sample 2456451 | NCBI WGS metagenome assembly SMVA01 (sample SAMN11095933, study PRJNA526329) | marine sediment metagenome | biome: Marine sediment; feature: Surficial sediment; material: Deep marine sediment; isolation source: Hadal surficial sediment | place: Pacific Ocean | collected 2014-05 | depth...
GTTATGATATAGAAGGAAAAAAACATTATCATCAGTTTGTGGATGCCTGTCTGGGAAAAGATACGTGTAGTGCTCCATTCTCTTATGCTTCTAGATTAACAGAAACCATATTGCTGGGTGTTATTGCCGGACGCTTTCCCAATAAAACCTTACATTGGGATAGTGAGAAAGCCAAATTTTCTGAAGTAGAGGCCAATCAATTTTTAGATGCCGTTTATAGAGATTTTTAATCCCTAAAACAATCCTATTGAAAACTATAAAAAAAGGTTTCATGAAGCAAAGAAAGATCATATTTCCAATGAAATTTCACTACGCTTTTTTGAAAGAATTAACAATGATTCAATCGCAAGTGAAAGAGGTATTTATAAATTAATTCAAAATAAAAATAAGGAGCATTAAAAACATATTATGATGAATTTCATGCCATTCTAGTGAAAGAGGATGATGGTTGGAAAATATTAATGGATTATGATTCTAATGAAAACAAACGTATAGGAGAAAAAAAATACAATGAATCGTTCGATATAAATGAATACCAAAACTTTATAAGAAAATAATTTATTGAATCATAAAAGAAATTCATTCAATATTTAAATTAAAATATTTATCCTATTGATGCTTGATAAAATTCAATCGTAACTGTATTTTTAAAATTTGATATCAATTATCATGATTCATTTTATCATTGTAATTTACTTTTTTTGTATCTTCGGTCAACCTTTATATTTCAAAGTAACACAATTCAAAAAAATTAAGAAATTTGAGGAAATCCTTTAGAAATTAAGATTTAATTTCTCCATTTAATCCTTAATAATCAATGCTTTATAGTATATAAAATTAACTGACAAACACTTCAAATTATGAGCTATTATTTTATATTAATATTATTGATAACATTCTATTTCACCTTTAAAACAGTACATAGTAAGTCCAAATATAGATTTAATGATACTAGAAAATCACAAGATAAAATTGGCTTTAATAAATTTCTTTTGGTTATCACAGTCATCTCAATATTTTTTGTGGTTGGATGTAAGAATTCCCCTAAACTTGAAGAAGTAAATAATCTTCCAAAAGAAGAACTGCCAAGGATAGCCATTGCCGGATTGGCCATAGAATCAAGTACATTTTCACCGGCGCTTACTCTTGAAGAAGCTTTTCATGCTAAAACCGGTGACGATGTTTTTTCATTTTATCCTTTTTTATCTCGTGATTCATTAGATCGAAGTCGGGCCCATTGGATACCTACTTTAAAAGCTCATGCCCTGCCTGGAGGTGCGGTTACCAGAGAGGCATACGAATCGCTGGTAAATAAAACACTTGATATGCTTAAGAAAAACATCCCTTATGACGGCCTTTTTTTTGATATTCATGGTGCCATGAGTGTTGTAGGGCTTGACGATCCTGAAGGTGATTTTATTATTAGAATCAGGGAGGTAATTGGTAAAAAAACCATTATTTCGACTTCTATGGATTTACATGGCAATGTTTCATGGCGACTGGCGCAAAACTCAGACTTAATTACATGCTATCGAATGGCACCACATGAAGATGCTATAGAATCGAAAAAAAGGGCAGTTGATAATCTTTTGTCAAGAATTGAAAGTGGCAAAGGTAAACCTGCATATAAGGTATGGATTCCTGTGCCTATCTTATTACCCGGAGAAAAAACAAGTACAAGAATAGATCCCGGAAAAAGTTTGTACGCCCAAGTTGAGCCGGCATCTCTTCAAAATGGGATTGTCGATGCGGCGATTTGGATTGGATATGCATGGGCCGACGAACCACGAAACCATGCTGTTGTAATGGTTACTGGAGATGATAAAGAAAAAGTAGCCGCTACTGCCGAAGAATTGGCAAACAGTTTTTGGAAAGCAAGATCAGAATTTGAATTTATTGCGCCAACAGCTACTCTTGAAAAAAGTTTGAATCTGGCTATTTCCAGCGATAAGCATCCTTACTTTATTAGTGATATGGGCGATAATCCTACGGCAGGTGGTGCAGGTGATGTTACCTGGACTTTAAAAGAAATTCTTAAACGCACCGAGTTTAAATCAGAAAACGGACCTTCTCTTATTTATGCTTCTATTCCAGGACCGGAATTTGTAAAAAAAGCTATAGAAGCAGGTGTAGGAGGAAAAGTTGAGGGATTGGCAGGTGCGGCCATTGATGCACGTTTTGCACCTCCGGTAATGCTGTCAGGAACAATTGAAGCCATCGAACATGGAGATAAACATGCAGAAACGGAAGTTGTTGTAAAGATTGGAAGCATTTATGTTATTGTAACAAAAAAACGCAAACCCTATCATAGAGAATCTGATTTTACACGCTTAGGTCTGAATCCGCGAAAAACTGATATAGTTGTTGTAAAAATTGGCTATTTAGTACCGGAACTATACGATATGAGAGCAGATTGGATTATGGCTTTAACTCCGGGAGGTGTAGATCAAGATTTAGAACGTCTTGATTATAAAAGAATCATGAGACCCATGTATCCTTTCGATAAGGATATGAAGGATCCTGATTTAAAGGCCCAATTCGTGCCTTCATCCGATGAATTATAATTTACCACGGTTAGTTTTAACTCAATTTACAAATATCAGAGGCAAAACAAACGGTTGAAGGTAATAAGAAATTCAAAGGACCACTAGAGATCAATCAATCTTTAATCCGGATTATGCATTAAAAAGTCCATTACGGTTTGAAATTTCTGCAAAATATGAGCCTTGCATTATTTTTCACTTTAACCTGTACCGTCCAGATTTTAGTTGACAAGTTGATCTATAAGAAGCAGTTAATTGAATGTTATTCGCATCTGATTCTAAATAGTGAAAATCACACCTTCTAAGAAAGTGGCTTTTGAAAAACCCTCAAAGGGGGGACAGATTTACAATAACATAACCCTATTATATGTATACAATTTCTTTTTTTTGGATACGCCTACCGAGTGGAAAGAGAACCACAAGGAACACAAAGGCAGGCACGAAGTTCACAAAGAATTCTCCGTGAACTTCGTGAAAACTTTGTAACCTTTGTGGTAAAAAATAAAACTTTTATACCCGAAGGGTTTGGTCATGGCATAGCCAAAAGAATATGTGCACCAGCAAAGCAGGTGGTTTTTTAAGATGAAATAAAAACGTGAAATTGGATAATTCTATTACTCCTTATCAAAAGATAAAAATTGCTATTGAGGAAGATTTGGCATTTACAGCCACCTCTTTAAAAAGAACAACTTTGATTCTTGCAAATCTATGTTATACAAAGCAAAATTAATAAGGGTTTTTCAACTTCAATATTTAACCCGGATTATGCATTAGCCTGTCTATTACAGCTTGAAATTACTTCAAAATAAGACACATCGTTGAAGTTTTCGATTTCACCGTAGCGGTGCTACGCTGAATTCTCCAAACTGCCTTATTTTATAGCACTCTCAATCTTCATTACGAAACCCTAATGCACAATCCGGGTTAAAGCGGCATCCTTTTGCAAAAAGATATAGCGAAAAGCCCGACCCGACAGGGAAACGCCAATAAAATTATTATCACAAAAGTAAGGAAGAATTCAGAAAAATCTCTAAGCTATCTCTTCCAGTAATTTCTATACTTATTGGTAGAACGTAGCACCTTCTTTATCAATTGAAATAAAGGGTTGCTAAGGCTTCTCAGGGTCTATTCCCTCTGCCTTTCTTGATAACATTTCAATATATAAATGAACTGAGTTGCAAATTAACGCAATTAATTTTTTATCTAATCATTTTGGTCGAATAAATTGGATGATAAATATCGGTCGCCTCTGTCACTAATGATGGTAACAATTAGTGCATTTTCCAATTTATCTGCTAATTTTAAGGCTCCAATAACTGCTCCTCCGCTACTCATTCCTGCAAAAACACCTTCTTCTTTCGCCAATCTTTGAGTCATTATTATAGCTTCTTCTTCACTCACTTCGATAATTTTATCGACCTTATTTTTATCAAATATTTTGGGTAAATATTCCTCTGACCATTTTCTGATTCCCGGAATTTTAGAATTATCGGTGGGTTGAACACCAACAATTTCAATGTTTTTATTTTTTTCTTTTAGAAAAGTTGACACGCCCATAATGGTTCCTGTTGTTCCCATTGCCGAAACAAAATGTGTTATTTCTCCCTGGGTGTCCTTCCATATTTCGGGTCCGGTGGTTTCATAATGCGCTTTCCAATTATCCGGATTTTCAAATTGGTTTAGCATAAAATAACCTTTTTCATTATGGAGTTTTATGGCAAAATCTCTTGATCCTTCAATGCCATTATCTGCCGAAGTTAAAATAACTTCAGCTCCATAGGCTTGCATTGTTTTTACGCGTTCAATTGTTGAATTTTCGGGCATGATCAAAATCATATGCAATCCTAATAACTGTGCAATAAACGCCAAGGCTATTCCTGTATTTCCACTGGTGGCCTCCACCAAATAATCTCCTTTTTTAATTTCACCACGCTGTAAAGCCTTATAGATCATATTGAATGCAGCTCTATCTTTAACGCTCCCTCCCGGATTATCCCCTTCTAATTTTAAAAAGAGCCGGATTCCTTTTTTGGAGATAATATTACTGACTTCAATTAAAGGAGTATTTCCTATTTGATCGGTTATACTTTTTCCTTGTATCATTTATTAACTTGATTATGGAGGTAAATTTAATGTATTTTTTTAAATGGTTATGATTCCGGAGCAAGTTCCAATTCCAATCCATCCATCTCCTTCGTTAATTGTAATTGACATCCTAATCGGCTATTATCTTCAACATAAAAAGCCTGATCCAGCATATCTTCTTCTGCATCGCCCATTTGGGGTAGTTCATGGCTTGAATTAATATAACACTGACAAGAAGCACACATTGCCATACCTCCACATGTTCCTTCAACAGGTAGTTCATAGGCTTTACATAATTCCATTACATTCATATTCATATCAATGGGAGCTAAAAGTTTATGTTCTTTCCCTTCTCTATCTTTGATATATACGGTAATATCTGTCATATTATACTATTGATTTGTTGTTAGTAGTTTGTTTCAACGCTTCTTTTACCTTTATTAACCATTCTTCTATTCTAATATCGGTCAATTCACTTTGGTTATCATTATCCAGTGCCAAACCATAAAAATATCCATCTTCCATATCGGCAACAGATTCTGTATAATCATATTCATCTGTAGACCAATGCCCTATTATTGTACCTCCATTTTCAATAATCACTTTAGCCAATATGCCAACTCCATCTATAAAATATTCCGGATAACCATATTGATCTCCCAAACCAAAAATAGCAACAATTTTACCCTTGAAATCTATCGTTTTGAAATCGTTAAAAAAATCTTCCCAATCACTTTGTAAGTCACCGTCATACCAGGTGGACAATCCTAAAAACAAAATGGAATAATCTTCAAAATTTTTAACCGTTACATCGCAAATTTCATGAATATCTATTTCTTCTCCATCCCAATGTTCCAAAATAATATGGGTTATCTCTTCGGTAACACCTGTATCTGAACCATAAAATAGTCCTATTTTTTGCATCACATTAAATATTATATTCTAACGACTACTGCCTTTTTAGCCTCTTTTTTTGTTCCATCAAATCCTTCAACACCTCCAACAGTAGTATATTTCATGACATATTTTTTATCGGGATGGATCATTTTATAAGCATATTGAACAGCAATAGTTGTTTCGTGAAAACCACATAAAATTAATTTTAATTTCCCCGGATATGTATTGACATCACCAACGGCAAAAATACCCGGAATATTGGTTCCATAGTCTAATGAATTGTTTACTATAATTGCATTTTTTTCAATTTCCAGCCCCCAGTTTCCAATGGGTCCCAACTTGGGTGAAAGTCCGAATAATGGAATAAAATAATCACATTCTATGATAAATTCTCCTTCTTTTTTATGTTTGATCATTACAGATTCTACATGATTTTCTCCCTGAATATTTTTTACTTCGGCTTCGGTAATTAAATTTATTTTTCCAAGTTTTGCTAACTCGGCTACTTTTTCTACAGAATCTAAAGCGCCCCTAAATTCATTTCTTCTATGTACCAAATATACATCGCTAGCCACGCTGGAGAGAAATATAGACCAGTCTAAAGCTGAGTCGCCTCCACCGGATATTACAATCCGTTTATCTCGATATTTTTCAGGATCTTTAATGATATAATCCACACCTTTATCTTCATATTGACCTATATTTGAAATTGGTGGTTTTCTAGGCTCAAAAGATCCAAGTCCCCCAGCTATAATAACCGCAGAAGCATGATGTTTTGTTCCTTTATTCGTTGTTATAATGAATGTTCCATCATCCAATTTATCTATGGATTCGGCACGTTCACCAAGCGTATAACCCGGTTGAAAAGGTTTGATTTGCTCGGCAAGATTATTGACTAAATCTCCTGCTAAAACTTCTGGAAATGCAGGAATATCATAAATAGGCTTTTTAGGATAAATCTCAGAACATTGACCTCCCGGCTGAGGCAGAGCATCAATAAGATGACATTTTAATTTTAGTAAGCCAGCTTCAAAAACGGTAAACATTCCTACAGGCCCTGAACCAATTATTAATATATCTGTTTTAATCATTTTTTCGATATTTATTCTTTTTCAATATTATTTATAATGATTCTAAATAGCTAAAAATTCCATTGTTTTTCTCTGCTTTAATGTTTATAAACATTAAAATTTCATGTTTAATTCCAATAAAAAAATGGAGTTTTAGAATCTAAATTTTAATTCTCATTTTGAACTGCTTTTGCTCTTAAATCATCAACCAATTTGAAAAAAGTTTTTGCATCTTCTAAATATTGCATAGCAAATTCTTCACTTGGTTCGTTTTTGTTTATTTGATATACCATTGATGAGAATGATGTTTTTAACGAAATAACACCACTTTCTATAAAATATTTATCAAAGTCCCTTACGATTCCAATCTGGGTATTGGTTTTAATCTCTTCGGCAATCAGTACAGCTTTTGCTGTATTAATTAATGTATTATAGGAGTGATAAATACTATCAGACCATTGCCCAAGTTTTATGGCCTCCATGGCATTTTCAAGTTTTTCTTCACTATCAAATAACAGGGTAGCGATTAAATCAATAATAACACCTGCACATTCACCTATTCCAATGGCTTTTATATATGCCTCGTCGTGTCCCCAATCAATAAAATCTTCTTCTTTAAGATTGGTTACATCGGCCAATGGTTTTAATAATTGATAAAAATATTTTTTTTCTTGTCTGTCATAGTAATCCAAAAAGGATTCGCCATTAATTACATTTTTTTCAAAATCATCCAATATATATCGAAGGGCTTCGGGGCCTCTCTTACTTGGTATTTTTATAACTTTATCAGAAAACCGACCTTGTCCATTGCCAAGAATTCCTCCACCTAATAACACTTGAAGTGCTGGAGCTACATATTTACCTGCCTTGATGGACATGCCTTGAAAACCAATATGAGCCATATTGTGTTGGCCGCAAGCATTCATACAACCACTTATTTTTATGGTTACATCCTTGTTATTTACATAATTAGGGTATTCATTTTTCAATACATCTTCCAAAACCCTTGCTATGCCTGTACTACTCGAAATTCCCAAATTACAAGTATCCGTTCCCGGGCAAGCGGTTATGTCAAGGGTGCTGGTATATCCAGATTCAGCCAATCCCCATTTGTCTAATTCGGTATAGAAAAAAGGAAGCAATTCTTCTTTTACATGTCTGATTAATATATTCTGACGTAAGGATAATCTTATTTCATCACCTGCATATGTTTTAACCAGATCGGCCAATAACCTAGCCTTATCTGTATAAAAATCTCCTAATTTAACTTTTATCCCAATGGCAAATAAGCCTTCTTGTTTTTGCTTGTAAACATTGGTTTCTTTCCAATTATTATAGGCTTCTTCGCTATCAATAGTAACATTTGGTATCTCTATTTCAGGAAGCTCAATAGGTTTATCAAATACAAGGGTATCAATGGGATATGTATGATAAGACAATGCTTTTTGTTCTTGTTGAATAAGATCTACAAAACGATCAAAACCAATATCTTTGATCAAAAATTTCAACCTGGCTTTGGCACGTTTATTACGTTCTCCATATCGATCAAAAACTCTTAATACACTTTCAATAAATGGAATTATTTTATCGGCTTCTAAAAAGTCAAAAGCAACATCAGCTTGCCTTGGTTGTGAACCTAATCCCCCTCCTAAAAGAATTTTAAATCCTCTTACCAATTCACCGTTAATTTCTTTTGATTTAGCAATAAAACCCAAATCATGTAAAAAGCTTAAAGCAGTATCTTCATCGGTAGCGGAAAACGAGATTTTAAATTTTCTCCCCATTTCCTGACAAATTGGATTCCGCAAAAAGAATTTAAACGTAGCGTCTGCATAAGGAGATACATCAAAAGGTTCCTTCGGGTCAATTCCTGCTGTTTCCGATGCTGTTACATTTCTTACCGCATTACCGCAGGCTTCACGTAAGGTAATATCACTCTTTTCTAATTCTGCCCAAAGTTGAGGGGTTCTATCTAAACTCACATGATGGATTTGAATATCCTGACGGGTAGTAATATGCAATCTTCCTCTGGAATATTCATCAGATACATCTGCTATACGGTGCAACTGGTTTGAAGTAACCTTGCCAAAAGGCAATTTAATTCTTATCATTTGAACACCCGGTTGACGTTGCCCATACACACCACGAGCCAATCGGAGGCTTCTAAAACGATCTTCATCCATTTTACCTTCCTTAAAAAGCTGGATTTTATTCGCTAATTCTATAATGTCTTTCTCGACAATTGGATTCTCTATTTCTGTTCTAAAACTCTGCATAATCTATTATTGTAGATGAATTCCACACTCTCTGTTACTTAATACTTTGGTTGGGTCGAAATAAGAATTATTTTTTGGCAAATCATGAGCTATTAAATAATCGTTTAAATCCTCATCGGACCAATAATAAAACGGACTTACTTTTAAGACACCTTCTTTACTTATACTTAATATATCTTTAGATTTTCTGTATTCTGTTTGTCTGACTCTTATATTGGTAAACCACAATTCAGGGTCAAGTTCTTTAAAAGCTCTTCTAAAGGGTTCCAATTTTACAATTTCAGTAAACTCAGAATGCTTAGGGTCGGTTATTTCAGGTATTCCCATCGTAGCATCTGTATACGCCGAAGTTTGTAAGGGAGAATATTTATGAATATTCAATCCGAATTTCTCGATTAAATTTGCTGAATGCCTATAAGTTTCAGGTGTGTTATAACCTGTATCACACCAAATAACTCTTATTTCTTTATCATTATTGAAAAATGTATTCAAAAGTACCGCCGAATAAATACCAAAACTTGTTGTAACAACTTTGTTTTCGGTCAAGGGCAAAGCCCAGGCAATAATTTCTTCCGGAGTTTTATCTTTTAACTCGTTATTCCAATATTCCAGGTCAATACTCTTACTCAACATATTTCTTATATTTAATTCTATTCCCCTATCGGGATACTAGATTTAAACGCAAAGATATACTATAAATTATATTTTACAAGCTTTTAACAAATAATTGTGAATTTATTACTTTGAAACGATCTAAGTCAAATCTGCCAAAGTATTACTTCTAAGCACTATAAGTGTATTATCCCTAACTTTAATCATAAGTCTATGTACACTACATGTAGTTTCATCAGGACAGTCGTCACATTTTTCATAATAATTAAGACTTACGCATGGCAACAACGCAATCGGGCCTTCTAAAACTCGAATTACATCGGTCATACGTATTTCAGAGGCATCTTTCAGCAAATAATAACCACCTTTTTTTCCTTTTTTAGATCCTAAAAAACCTGATTTTCTCAGGGTTAATAATATACTTTCTAAAAACTTATGCGAAATATTTTCACTTTTTGAAATGGTTGCTATTTGAACCATAGTATCCCTTTCCTGACGTGCAATAAAGGCCAAAGCCTTTAACCCATATTTTGTTTTCTTAGAAATCATTATGCGAATATAAACAATTTTCAATTGTTAAATTGTATTCAATGAGAAAGCTAATTTTAAATTTTATTTTGTTTTGGCAGGTTCACATTTATAGTGATACGTGTTCCTTTATCTTTTATGGAATTTATAAAAATTCGTCCATTTACATAACTAATTCTTTCTTTCATAAAAAATAAACCCATACTGGAAGTCTTTTTTAACTTTTTAACATCAAATCCTTTTCCGTCATCATCAATAGTAATACTCAATAAATTTTCAGAATGACTTAATGAAATTAAAATATAATTTGAATTTGCATACTTTAATGCATTGTTAACTGCTTCTTGAACCACTCTGTATAGATTTGTTTCAACCAAAGAGTCAAACCTCCCGTTAAAATCGGTTTTATTTTCAAAAAAGATTTTCTTTTCAGTGAAACTGGAAAGTTGAGTTGCTAATTTATTTAAGGTAGCTACGATTCCATAATCACTTAATTCCGGAGGTGTTAAATTAAATGTTACGGTTCTTACTTCTTTAATTAAAAAACTGAGTACTTCTTTTAATTTTTCAACTTTATTCGTAGTGCTTTCAATATTTGAGGTATTGATAGACTCAATATTAAATTTTAAAGCTGTTAGCATTTGGCCAATACCATCGTGTATATCCTTAGCAATACGTTTTCGCTCTTCTTCTTGCGCTTCAACTATTTGACTGGCTTGTGCTTTTTGCAGATTTACTTCCTTTTTAAATCGTAGTTCATTAAGTTTATCTATCTCCTTTTGGGACCTGATTCGATCTGTAATATTCGTACATAAAATCAATATTCGTTGCTTATTCTTAACTTTGTTTATTGGAATGATTGACATTTCCAGCCATAATTTTTCTTTTGTTTTTGTCGTAACCTTCACTTCACCTATCCAAATTGAATGTCGGGTTCCTTTTAAAAGTGCGTGAATGGTTTGCTGTTCTCCTTCCTCTAGAGATAGCATTTCTTCAAGAGATAAGGTTTTTTCTTTATTGTTGAGGCCTAGTAGTTTACTAAATTTTTTACTGATATGAAGTACAGATCCATCTTGTGCAAGACTCACAAATAATGCAGTATTATTTATGGCATAATTCAAGCCTTGCAATTCTTGAAATGATTCTTCTTTTGAATCGTACAATTCTTGAAGTTCTTGTAATTTTTCAATGGCCTTGTGATGGATAATGTTTACTTCATTGAATTGGTTTTCAATTTTCACCAACATAAATTTCAACAAAATATAACTTATCAATAGAAATACAGGAATGGCAACAAACAGATATTTCAACCCATTAAAATTGTTGATCTCCTCTTTAAATAATTGGTTAAATACGATGAATAAAAATGTAATTCCTAAAAAAACAAAAAGAAATAATCTTTGTAATTTTTTGAAAGTTGTCGTATTTAAATAATTATTTTTAGTTGGTTTTTCCATTTGTAAAACTCATAGATCCGACTCTTCATTCCATTGGAATCATAATCTTTTTAAGCCAGGGCTTTTTGTATCAATTTCATGGGTTTTTCCGAAAAATTCAATTTCAATGCCCATTCATGCCCTTTATCCGACATTTTAATCCACGTTTTTTTTACAATTTCTATAAGTTTTTCTTCGGAATATTTTTCTGCGAATTTTTCAAAATAAAATTCCAGAAACACCAGGCAAACTACATCTTCTAATAATTGTGTTTCTTTGTTTCTTTTGAGTTGTTTTTTTTGCAGTAAAAATTTCACTTTATCAATTAAAGATTCATCATAACCAACTTCATTTAAAATTTTAGAGGCTTTTATTGCATGAAATTTTGCCAAATCTTTACGCCAGGTTAAATACCCTTTACGATTCATTACATAGGAATCTCTACGAATTTCCCATCTGCAAATGTGCTGACACCGAACTGCAAGTTGCACGGCAATTGATGCTTCCGGCTCAAATTGATTGAGTCTCTGAGTCATTCTTATTGCATAGAGCAATTCTTTTGGAAATTCCTTTCCTTCCGAAGATTCTGTATAAGGATCACTTGAGTTTGCTTTATCAAACAATCCAATGGCGTTTTTAAATTTATTGTTCACCGTATTGTTCATTTTTTTTGGAGGAATATTATTACAATTCTTAATGTTTCAAAGTTACAAATCATTTTTCGAAATCTAGGTTTAACCTGGATTATGCAATAGGTATTCTATTACTAACGCAAACTACTGCAAATCATCCGTTTCACTGAGTTTACCTTCTTAACCATAGCGGTGCTATGCTTTTCGAACGTAAGCTCCTGATTTATTGTAGTTTGCATTCTCATCACGAATCCTATTGCATAATCCAGGTTAAAGAAATACGCTCTTATATTCTTATGAATACCAAATACATAGACTTTATCAGTCAAACTTTTGATTTTCCCCAAGAGGAATTTTCCA
>SMVA01290927.1_pt1 | contig 12433 bp, 12 predicted proteins | sample 2456451 | NCBI WGS metagenome assembly SMVA01 (sample SAMN11095933, study PRJNA526329) | marine sediment metagenome | biome: Marine sediment; feature: Surficial sediment; material: Deep marine sediment; isolation source: Hadal surficial sediment | place: Pacific Ocean | collected 2014-05 | depth...
CCTCTGATAACCCTGGTTCGTCATTTGGTATATGCCTTACCTCTAATTCTTTTGATTAGTTATGAGGGTAAAAATATATTCAGAACCGCTTAAATAACAGATTTTAGAAAAAGGAGGTATTCTGCCTCCTTTTCTAAAGTATCACTATAATTTTTATATCATGCATATTCATACAAATCATATGAAATATTGTATCAATTTGGAACAAAAATCGATGCTCAATGGAGATTCTCCGGTTGGTTCTGTTCTTGTTAAAAACAATAAAGTTAATCTGTTGATCTGTACTCGGTAGTTCACAAACACAGGGGCTATAAAAAACTTTCAAAAAAATTATCATGAAAAATATAGCGTTAAAATATACCAGTGATATTGCTTTTACTGCTTCAGTTAAAGCCATTCAAGAGAAATATCATTCTCGTGGCAGCTATGCAAGAATGGAACAAAGAGGTGGATGGAATTCAGAAATTACACCCCAATTAGAGAATTTTCTTCACATCATGGATTCCTTTTACTTTAGCACCGCCAATTCTGATGGACAACCCTATGTGCAACACCGTGGCGGACCGAGAGGATTTTTGAAAGTACTGGATCATAAAACTCTAGCTTTTGCCGATTTTTCCGGAAACAGGCAGTATATATCTACCGGTAATTTGAGTGAAAATAATAAGGCATTTATTTTTTTAATGGATTATCCTAACAAACGACGTATAAAAATATGGGGAAAGGCTAAAGTAATTTTTGATGATAAAGAGTTCTTATCTTCCTTATCCGATCCATCTTATAATGCCCATGTAGAACGAGCTATTATATTTACTGTAGAAGCTTGGGATACAAATTGCCCACAGCATATAAAACAACGTTTCACCCAGGAAGACATTCTCGAAATCACTGAACCTTTGAATAAAAGAATAATGGAATTGGAAGAAACGATTAAAAAAATGCAATACAAACAAATTAAAAAATGATCAAATGGAACACAATATTAAAACTATATGGAAAAATAATATGGCCTTTGACAGCCAGATTGACAATCATAATATAAGAATAGATGCTGGAGGGAATTCAGGTAATGACACAGGCCCCAGCCCTAAAAAACTATTATTAGCATCTTTGGCCGGTTGTACAGGAATGGACGTGGTGTCTTTACTAAAAAAAATGAGAGTTAATTTCTTAAATTTTGAAATAGACATTCATGCTGATCTAACAACAGAACATCCTAAAGTATACTCTGAAATCAGAATTATCTATCGAATATTCGGAAATCATCTTGACAAAAATAAAATTAAAAAAGCAATTGACCTGTCACAGGAAAAATATTGTGGTGTTAGTGCCATGCTTAAAAAAAACAGTCCTATTAATTATTCTATTGAATATGTAGAAACCAAAACTCTTGTGAGTTAAAACATTATAAATTTAAAAATAATCATTATGAAAATAGCAATAAACGGTATGGGACGCATTGGAAGAGCAGCCCTAAAAGTAATTTTAGAAACACCCGAATTAGAACTGGTAGCAGTAAACGACATTGTAAGTGCTGAAAATATTGCCTACTTAATAAAATATGATTCTGTATATGGAATTTATGAGAAGATCATATCCTATGATGCTCAAAATATTATTATCGATGGTAGCAAGATCAAATATTCATCGGTAAAAGATCCTGAAGAGTTACCTTGGGAAGAAAATGGAATTGACCTGGTAATTGAAAGCACAGGCTTATTCACAACCATGGAAGATGCTAAAAAACACATCAAAGCCGGTGCCAATACGGTAATAGTTTCGGCTCCAACTAGCAGCGTTGATATGCCAACAATAGTTCACGGTGTTAATTCAAATGATGGAAAAACAAGTATTTTTTCCTGTGCAAGTTGTACCACCAATAATATAAGTCCGATAGTAGAAATATTAGGCCGCCGTATTGGTATAAAAAAGGCAATCATGACAACAGTTCATGCCTATACAGCATCTCAAGCTATTGTAGATAGTCCTTCTAAAAAGAACTTTAGAATGGGTCGTGCCGGGGCTGCAAATCTAATACCAACAACTACAGGAGCGGCTATTGCAACAACAAAGGCCTTACCTGAATATATCGGTAAATTTGATGGAGTGGCTATTCGTGTGCCCATTCCGGTAGGATCAATATCGGATATGACTTTTATTACGGAAAGGCCCGTCACAGTGGAAGAAGTCAATGAAATTCTCAAAGAAGAAGCTCAATCTTCTCGTTACGATAAAGTGCTGGATACCACTACTGAACCTATTGTATCATCAGATATTGTGAAAAGCCCTTTTGCATCAACAGCTGACCTGAGTATGACCCGGGTGGTAGATGGAGATTTATTGAAAGTAATGACATGGTACGATAATGAATGGGGTTTTACCAACCAAATGATTCGGCTAATATTGGATATCAAAAGATAAAAAGTGTAAATTGAAAAATACAGGATGAAATTTATAGGAAAAACACGAGAATTTTTGCAGTTACAAACTCTTATTGAACAAAACTGTGATGTATTTAATGATATTATTGAAAGTAGTTTGGCAATATTATGGTTTGAATCCGATTTAAATGTTCTTATCATTGATGGAAAGGAAACAGTTTTTAAAAAAAATCAGATTCTATTTCTAACTGAATTTCATAAGGTTACCGTTAAAAGTTTGGATAAGATTAGATATTTGAGGTTTAACAGATCCTTTTACTGTGTTATTGACCATGATATTGAAGTGGGATGCAAAGGAATACTGTTCTTTGGTGCCTCTCAATTACCAATAATTCAAATCCCTGACAATGATCTTGAACAGTTTGAAATCCTTTGGAGGATGTTTACTATTGAAATGAACTCAAAAGATAATTTGCAGATCGAAATGTTACAGATGATGTTAAAACGTTATTTAATTCTATGTACCAGATTGTTCAAATCTCAAACAGAACATCCTAATAAAAAAATAGATTCAGATATCGTAAGAGAATTTAATTTTTTGGTTGAACAACATTTTAAAACAAAACACAGTGTAAGAGAATATGCAGAATTATTAAATAAATCCCCCAAAACCTTATCCAACTTATTTTCAAAAATTGGTTCGAAACCACCCTTACAATACATCCATGATCGAAAAATTCTTGAAGCCAGAAGATTATTAAGACTTTCAAATTATCAAATTCAGGAGGTCGCTTATGAAATTGGATATGAAGATATTCAAACCTTTAGCAGATTCTTTAAAAAAAAAGAAGGAATATCGCCTTCAGAATTTAAAGAAAAAAACATTTAACTACACATTCATCTCACGAATATTTTAATGTGGAATCACGTTCGATTTAAGGATGTTTACCCAAGTTACTTATTATCAAATTAGTAAACATTCAGACACCGCCCTTCAATTAATTATTCCCCAAAGTTCCTTTTAACAAGTGACTGAATGTCATGGGAATAATTGTCAAGCTTCCGGGAAATTACACCTACTTAACAACGCTAATATCTTCTGATCTTTGTATTGTAAAACATACAATAATAACTAAAATCAAGAAAGAATGAAAAATTCATTAATACAATCAATAAAAGGGCAAAGTAAAAAAAAATCAACCTCCAATTTCCAAATGATGGATACCAACAGACGAATAAACTGGAATAGCAGAAGAAGGTATTCCTAAAACTAATTTTATAAATATTAAATCATTAATTATGAAAACAATAGAAAACAAAGCAGATTATAAAAATTTATTAAATCAAAAAAAACCTATATTATTAGACTTTTATGCAGATTGGTGTGGACCCTGTCAATCTTTGTTACCAACAGTTGAAAAGCTGGCTAAAGAATATGATGACAAAGTAGAAATTCAAAAAGTGAATGTTGATCAAAATAGAGAATTAGCCATCGAATATGGAATCAGAAGTATTCCGGCATTATTTTTTCTAAAAGATTCTGAAATAGTTGACAAACTGAACGGCGTTGTTTCAGAGAATGTATTGAGAGAAAAACTGGAAGCTTTATTAAACTAAAATTGAGGAAGTATTTCATAGAAAACACCAATTTCCAATTGGTGTTTTTCTATTTTCAAGGCGTTATAACTTCAAAAAAAATTTACAAATGCCATGCTTTTTTGCTTTTATCGAGGTGGATAACAGCATCTTTTAAAAGATTAACAAACATAGGTTCATCAAATCCCTCTAAACTTTTTACTTGCAGCGATCTCACTTGTTTTCGATTATTAGCATCTTTTAATTCAGGATATTTACTTTCTAAATAAATACCCTGTACAAATGCCACATCCACATAATTCATTCCCTTTAAAATGTTCAAATAGCAGATGGCTTTTTTATTGTGAATGTAAAAAGGAATTCTATACTTAAACTTCTCTTCCACTTCGGGCAAAGTTTTCATGATAATACTTCTTACATATAACATGATTGATTGATAAGGCTCTTGTTGATTGTAAATATATTGTCCAATTCGATTCATCAAACAACTTTACGAATAAAATATTTTACGAGTAATTTCACCCTGCCATAATTCACTTTTACCTTTTTACTTTTACCTTTTTACTTTTACCTTTTTACATAGTTTACTCAAACCAAACCGTAATAAATTTAATCTTAGCCATATCAGGAATTTGATCCTGACTGATTTTTCGCATATCAAATTCATCCAAATTTAAATCATTCTTATCCAATGCAATCGTTATATTAATCTCGTCAATAAAAAGCATGGCCGAAGTAAAAGTTGGTTCAATTTTATTAATCGTATAATTATTTGCGATTTCCAAAAATGTTGATGCGGTTGAAATACCATTTACTGTAACATACTCTTTATCATAAATTTGTACACTTTTTATGGTTTTTATTGAATCTCCGAATTTTGGCCTAAAAGTCAGTAGAAGCTTGCCTTTTTTGCTATATATTTTATACGCATTGAAATTATCTGCACCTTCAGGTAATTTTACAAGGGAATCATTTTTAAAAATTATATCCAGCTCAGTAATTTTTGTATTGTTATTTATTTTACCAAGCTGATTTTTACCTATTTTATAATCTTCATTATTATCACATTGAATAAATAATATGCTCAATATTAACAGTGTAATTATTTTTTTCATATCTTTTTATTTTTTTAACATTTTATTCAAAATCCCAAAAACACCTCTTATAAAAGTCGCACTGGTTACCAATTTTATCACTGGATTCATTCGCATGCTCCTACTTTTTGATCTGCTTTTGTTTTGTTGTTCTACTTTAGTTTTTTCCTGTTCCTTGCTTATTTGGCTTATTTTTTTATTTAAAATTTCATAGGCGCTTTCAGAGTCAATGAGTTCATTATACTTATATGATATTTTAGACAAATTTAACAATTCTTTCAATTCCGCTTCACTTAAAACACCCATTCTGCTCATGGGGGCACGTATCATGGTTTTTGCAAGCGGGGTTGGAATTCCTTTTTCACTTAAAACAGTAACCAGAGCTTCACCTATGCCCAATTCGGTCAATACTTTTGAAGTATTGTAAAATTCAGATTCAGGATAATTTTCTGCAGCCAATTTAATTGCCTTTCTGTCTTTTGCGGTAAAGGCTCTTAAAGCATGTTGAATTTTTAACCCCAACTGAGATAATACATCTGACGGAATATCATCCGGATTTTGAGTCACAAAATAGATGCCAATTTCTTTTGACCTTATTAGTTTAATAATACTTTCTATTTGATCCAACAATGTTTTAGACGCATTTTCAAAAACCAAATGTGCCTCGTCAATAAATAGCACCAATTCTGGTCGGTCACTATCTCCTTGTTCTGGAAATGTGCTATAAATTTCGGCCAGCAATTGCAACATAAAGGTAGAAAAAAGTTTTGGTTTGTCTTGAATATCTGTCAATCTTAAAATTGAAATCATTCCCTTTCCTTCGTCATCTATTCTGGTTAAATCCTCAACTTCGAAGGATCTTTCACCAAAAAACAAATCAGCTCCCTGTTGTTCTAAGGCTACTATTTTACGCAAAATTGAACCTGTTGATGATGTAGAAATTCGACCATAACTTGACTCCATTTCCTTTTTTCCTTCTCGCGTAGCATATTGCAGAATTTTTTTGAAATCCTTTAGATCTAAGAGCGGTAGTTGGTTATCATCACAATATTGAAATAAAACCGCAACAATTCCACTTTGAGTATCTGACAATTCAAGAATTCTGGAAAGCAGTGTTGGCCCAAATTCTGAAACGGTTGCCCTTAATCTTGTTCCGTTTTGCTCAGAAAGTGTTAAAATTTCAACAGGGAATTTTTTAGCATTAAAAGGCAAACCAATTTTTTCATGTCGCTCATCAATTTTAGGATGGCCCGAACTTACTTTTGCCAATCCGCTTAAGTCTCCTTTTATGTCCATTAATAAGACCGGAATTCCATTATCAGATAAATTTTCGGCAAATACCTGGAGTGTTTTGGTTTTACCGGTACCTGTTGCTCCGGCTATCAAACCATGACGATTAATCGTTTTCAAGGGAATCTTTACAAAAGCATTCGTTATGGTTTCTTCGCCTAGCATTGCCGCACCTAAAGTTATATAATCTCCCTTGGTATCATATCCTTTATTTATTATATCGATAAAATCGTTTCTGTCAGGCATGGTTAATTTTTTTATAAAAGTATGTTTTAAAAATTTAAATTAAAAATTTTAGCAAATCATTTCCTTAACTTTGCACCTTAAAAATTAAATTTTGAATAAGAAAACACGGGAATTAATAAATAAAGGAGAAATGCTTCCTCTTATGGAAGAATTTTACACCATTCAAGGCGAAGGTTTTTATACGGGAACAGCCGCTTATTTTATTAGAATCGGAGGCTGTGATGTGGGATGTCATTGGTGTGATGTAAAAGAAAGCTGGAATGCCGACTTACATCCACCTACTCACGCGAATAACATTGTTGAGAATGCTCAAAAATATTCAAATACTGTTGTAATTACAGGAGGTGAGCCCTTGATGTGGGATATGAATTATATTACACAGAAACTTCAAAATAAAAATATCAAAACCAATATTGAAACCTCAGGTGCCTATAAATTAACCGGTATTTGGGATTGGATTTGCTTATCACCAAAAAAAACAAAATTACCTTTGCAAGAAATTTATATGAAAGCAAATGAATTAAAAATGATTATTTTTAATAAAAATGATTTTAAATTTGCCGAAGAACAAGCATCAAAAGTAAGTGAAAAATGTCAATTATTTTTGCAACCCGAATGGAGTAATCGTGAAAAAATGACGCCTCAAATAGTAGATTATGTCATGGAAAACCCTAAATGGAAAATATCTTTACAAACGCATAAGTATTTGAATATACCTTAATAGTAATATTCAGGGGTTCACTTTGAGTGAACCCCTGAATATCAAGCTTAAAAACCAATAGGTACCGAAATTCGCAATGTATCCCAGCCTAAAAACATATTCACACCATCATCAGATTTTTTAAAAGCGATGGAAAACGCTTCAAGTGATCTACTATCATGAGCAACTTGCACAATTAAACGTGCCACATCTTGTGATTCATTATATGAATAGGCTCCCCAAACGTTAACCTTAGAATTCAGAATAATAGTCCACCATTTTTCGCCCGGGATGGTTACCAAACTATACGTTCCTGCTTTCACTTTAATTTCTCCAAATTTTACATCCAAATAAAATGTAATTTCAGTAGCTTCATTTGCACCGGTACGCCAAATTTTATCGGTTTTGGCCAATTTATTCAAAGGCCTTCCATTTAATTGAGGCCTGCTGTAAACAACTTTAATTTTTGTGTTTGAAGTGTCATGAATATTTGGATAAGAGGCAATGTCCATCGGACTTTTATCCAAGTCATCAAATTTTTGTGCATTTACATTAAAGTTTGAGATCATCATAAACCCTATAATGATGCTCATTAAATAGTTTATTTTTTTCATGGTTGTTTGATTTTATTGATGTTTAAAATTAAATTATATTTCCTATAATGTCGTAAAATGACATTAAAAATTACATATTTCAAATGTTACATTACATATATAGTATAAAATATGATATTTAGTTGTTATTTGTAATCATTTTACATATTTATGTTTTAATTACACAAGCATATTATCATATTTGCATTCAAATTAAAATAATATAGAATATGTGTGGAATTGTATGTGCATTTGATTTAAAAGAGAAATCAGAAGCTTTAAGGCCTCAGTTATTGAAGATGTCGAAAAAAATTCGCCATCGCGGACCGGATTGGAGTGGAATATATAGTAATGATAAAGCTATATTGGCACATGAGCGTTTATCGATTGTTGATCCTGTATCGGGAAAACAACCCTTATTTAGTGAAGATAAAAAATTAATTTTAGCGGCAAATGGTGAAATTTATAATCATAGAGCGCTAAGAAAACAATTTGAAGGAAAATATAATTTTCAAACAGAATCTGACTGTGAAATCATTCTGGCTCTATACAAAGAAAAAGGTGTCAGTTTTATTGATGAAATGAACGGAATTTTTAGTTTTGCCCTGTATGATGAAGATAAAGATGAATATTTTATAGCCAGAGATCATATGGGAATTATCCCCTTATATATGGGTTGGGACAAAAACGGGACATTTTATGTCGCTTCTGAACTAAAAGCATTGGAAGGTGTTTGTTCTGAAATTAAGCTGTTCCCTCCTGGCCATTATCTTTCAAGCAAGGATGGCAAATTGGTAAAATGGTATAACAGAGAATGGACTGATTTTGATGCCGTTAAAGAAAATCAAACAAGCATTGACGAAATACATGATGCCTTAGAGGCTGCGGTTCATCGACAATTAATGTCTGATGTTCCCTATGGTGTATTACTTTCAGGAGGATTGGATTCATCAGTTACATCTGCCATTGCAAAAAAATATGCAGAAAAAAGAATTGAGTCAGATGACAAACAAGATGCCTGGTGGCCTCAATTACATTCATTTTCAGTGGGATTAAAAGGATCACCTGATTTGGCTGCTGCACAATTGGTAGCAGATCATATCGGTACGGTGCACCATGAAATCGAATTTACCATACAAGAGGGTTTAGATGCCATTAAGGATGTGATTTACTATCTTGAAACCTATGATATTACTACAATCAGAGCCGCAACACCGATGTACTTATTGGCAAGAGTAATTAAATCCATGGGAGTAAAAATGGTTTTATCCGGCGAGGGTGCTGATGAATTATTTGGCGGTTATTTATATTTTCACAAGGCACCAAATGCCAGGGAATTTCACGAAGAAACTGTTCGTAAATTAGAGAAACTACATATGTATGATTGTTTACGTGCCAATAAATCATTAGCCGCATGGGGCATTGAAGGCCGTGTGCCATTTTTAGATAAAGAATTTATGGATGTTGCCATGCGTATCAACCCGCAAGATAAAATGATCAATGGAGAACGAATGGAAAAATGGGTGCTTCGGAAGGCTTTTGAAAGTTATTTGCCAGAAAGTGTAACCTGGAGGCAAAAAGAACAATTCTCTGATGGAGTTGGATATAGCTGGATAGATACATTGAAAGAAGTCGTTGATAAAGAGGTCACTGACAATCAATTGGAAAACGCCAAATATAAATTTCCAATACAAACGCCTACGACCAAAGAAGAATTTTATTATCGTTCTATTTTTACGGAGCATTTCCCATCTGATACTGCTGCACTTTGTGTTCCGCAAGAACCATCTGTTGCCTGTAGTACAAAAATTGCTTTGGAATGGGATGAGTCATTTAAAAATATGAATGATCCGTCAGGTCGTGCTGTGGCAAACGTTCATGATGATGCTTATTCTTCATAAGCTTTATAATCTTTATAATCTGTGTTTATGTTAAAATAGGTTCAATTTAATTCGTTGAACCTATTTTTTATGAATATAATTCACTTAAAAAAACAAATTTTATTAAGTTTACAACTGATCAATATATTGATTATTCAAATGAAATTTTACTTCGCATCATTATTCCTTTTATTAGCAAATTTTTTAGCAAATTCACAAACTATTGAGGGTACTATCCTTGACGCCACAACCAACCAACCTATTGAAGGAGTTCATATTAAAGAAAAGGAAAGTGATCAAGGCGGCTATAGTGATCAACAAGGGTATTTTAAATTTGACTCCTCCGGCGAATCGATTTTAGTTTCCCATATAGGATATCTGGAAACTGAAATTGACATAAATAATTTCCATGACAAATTTGTAATATACTTAAAACATGATCCCATTTCACTTAATGAGGTACAATTGAACATAACCAAAAATCAACTTTCCAATTTTTCTCAATCTGCATCCATATCGACCTTATCAGATACTGAAATTCAAGAAAATGTTTCGCGATCCATTGCCGAATCGATGATGGGTACACCAGGTGTATGGATGCAAAAAACAAATCACGGGGGAGGGTCTCCCTTTGTTAGAGGACTAACAGGGAATTATGTTTTAACACTTATAGATGGGATACGATTGAACAATAGCACTTTCAGATACGGGCCTAATCAATATTTCAATACCATTTCTCCTTTTTCAGTCAGTTCGATTGAAATCCTAAGAGGTGCAGGTTCCACTCTGTATGGCTCTGATGCTATTGGAGGAACCATCAATATAAATACCAAAAACACCTCAGTAAATACGAATAAAAAGCTTTATGGAAATGCCTTCGTTCAGGTCATGTCAAAAGATATGGAATATACAGGTGGCCTGGAGCTTGGAGGCAAAACTCAAAATTTTGCTTTTATTAGCAATGGAAGCATTCGTAAATTTGGAGATAGTTATGCAGGTGAAGGCCTAGGGCTTCAGAATCCATCAGCTTATTCAGAAAAAGATTTTATGTTCAAAGGAAAAATAAAATTTGATGATACCAGTCATTTGATTTTTAATTACCAATGGCTCAGACAAGATGAGGTGCCACGTTATGATCAGGTAGCTCAAAAAAATTATGAATACTATAATTTCACATTGCAGCAAAGACAACTTGCTTATTTGAGATATGAGAAATATTTTCAAACATCTTTTTTAAATAAATTTCAAATAACCGGTTCTTTTCAAGAATCAAATGAAGAAAGGGATACTAAAAAGAACGATCAGGACATCAACAAAAACGAAAGAGATGATATATCAACTTTTCGTTTCACTTCTCAAATTGATGCTTTGATTTTTGATAAAATAGAAACACTTGCAGGCTTTGATTTTTATTATGATTGGATTGCGAGTTCCAGAACCCTTACAAACACCTCCACAAATGAAAAAATTAGCGATTCTCGTGGCTTATACCCAGATGGTTCCAACGCGTTATCGGCAGCATTTTATAATACCTATTTATACAATATCCGCAAATGGAACTTCCAATTTGGATGGCGAATTAATTATACATTGAATCAATTGGAAGATGAATTATTTGATACTTTAGACCAATCCAGTTCTTCTTTTGTTTGGAATGCAAGTGTAAATTACCATTTGGGATCGAGTAGAATATATGCGGCGGTGAATACCGCCTTTAGAGCCCCAAATATTAGTGATATTAGTTCATTGGGTGATTTTGATTATGGAATAGAAGTGCCCACCAATGATTTAAACCCTGAAAGCTCTATCAATTTTGAACTGGGCTATAAAATTACCCGAAAAACATTTCGTTTGAATATGGCTTATTTCTATACTCGAATAGCAGATTTGATTGATCGTGTTCCAACAACATTTAACGGAAAAGACAGTCTCAATGGTAGTAAAGTCTATAAAAAAGCCAATGTAGGAGAAGCAATAATAAGCGGTTTTGAAGTGGAGATGCAGAAAAAATTCCTGACTTATTTTTCACTAAAAGGTAGTTTGACCTATACTTATGGAGAAAATGTCTCCAAAGAGGAACCCTTTAGAAGAATCCCTCCCCTATTTGGTAATTTTTCCTTGAAATATCATAAAAAATCCTATTTCATGATTTTACAGACGCTTGCTGCAGCAAAGCAGAACCGACTTTCCGGTGGCGATATGGATGATCACCGAATACCGGATAATGGGACTCCCGGATGGTTTGTGGTCAACTTAAAATCTGGTAGCTCATGGAAAAAGTTTGATTTTAACCTGGCCCTTAATAATCTCTTTAATGAGGCTTATAGAATGCATGGATCAGGAGTTGATGGAATAGGAATGCATATAGCAGGATTGATACGTTATCGTTTTTAATGATAATTTAATCAGCTATTCAGTTTAAGCATTTTTTCAAGTGTTTTTTTATTTTCGTTCAAGCCAAATTGTAGCGAATTTTTAATATACATCAACTCCAATCGATCTTGATAAGTTTCAGTAATAGCATGCCTTACCATTTTTAAGGTAGAATTGATCATTTTATTGGCTTCGGAGAATTCTTGTTCTATAATCTGAAATTGTGATGGGATCCATTTTTTTGGAAATTTCCCTTTGAATTCAAGTTGCTTTTCAAATA
>SMVA01088300.1_pt1 | contig 12430 bp, 14 predicted proteins | sample 2456451 | NCBI WGS metagenome assembly SMVA01 (sample SAMN11095933, study PRJNA526329) | marine sediment metagenome | biome: Marine sediment; feature: Surficial sediment; material: Deep marine sediment; isolation source: Hadal surficial sediment | place: Pacific Ocean | collected 2014-05 | depth...
CTTGAGGTCCTGGGCTGACGCTACAAAAAATGGGTTCAAGTGACCGGAAGTACGTATTCAGGTTCCACTTCGAGCCTTATTATTCTGATTTGTCCGCTTAGAATTTCCACTTTTCGAGCAAAAATAAGTTAACTTGTCAGTACTCTAAATTTGATTTTGAATTGGTCGGAGAAACTGACCCTGTAATGCCCTGCCACGTCGTTTAGCAACAGCATGATCTTGGAGTGGTTGTCGGCCCCCCATACCGGCCCATCACTGGCAGAAGCTGGGGATTGCCAGCAATCTCCGTATTTCCTTAGAACTTTCATGCCGATTAAGGTACAGTTGCGACTATGAAGCTTTATAAAAACCCCCTTTGCATGGGCACTCTGTTAATCCTGTCTTTGTTGTTGTCCGGTTGTGGCATGCAAAGTATTCCCACCGCACTGAATGAGGTGGAAGCCACCTGGTCGGAGGTGCTGAACCAATACAAGCGTCGCTCTGACCTTATTCCCAACCTGGTGAACATCGTCAAGGGCTATGCCGCGCACGAGCAGGAAACCCTGACCGCGGTGGTTGAGGCCCGGGCCAAGGCCACCCAGACCCAGGTGAGCTCAGACCAGTTGACCCCGGAAGCCATGAACCGATTCTCCCAGGCCCAGGCCGGTCTGGGCTCGGCCCTGTCGCGCTTGATGGTGGTGGTCGAAAAATACCCGGACCTGAAAGCCAACCAGAATTTTCGCGACTTGCAGGTGCAACTTGAGGGCACCGAAAACCGCATCACCATTGCCCGCCAGCGTTACATCCAGTCGATCAAGGAATTCAACAACCTGGTCACCGTGCCGCCCACGTCCTGGTATAACACCATGTTCCTGAACCACGACAAGAAGCCGCAGTTCAGCGTCGATGATGAGGCCGCAGTTCAACAAGTGCCCAAGGTCGAATTCTAATGTTACGGCGTCCCGTGTTGCTCTTGAGCGTGCTCCTTGGTCTGTGGGCCAGCCCGGCCTTCGCCCTGGAAGTTCCCAAACACAGCGGCCCGGTGGTGGACCTGGCGGGGGTATTGAGCCGGGCTGAGCAAAATCAGATTGCCGGCTCGCTGGTGCAATTTAAACGCACTTACGGCCCGCAACTGCAAGTGCTGGTCATCCCCGAATTGCAGGACGAGACCATTGAGAGCTTTTCTATCAAAGTGGTGGACCAGTGGCAGCTGGGCGACAAGGATAAGGACGACGGCGTGCTGTTGTTAGTAGCCACCGCCGATCGCAAGGTGCGCATTGAGGTGGGGCAGGGCTTGGAGGGCGACTTACCGGATGCGCTGGCCGGACGGATCATTCAAAACGGCATCATCCCCTTTTTCAAACAGGGCCAGGTGGGCGCGGGTATCTTCACCGGCCTGAGTCTGATTGCCGAGAGCGTCGGTGGTAAGTTGGAGAATGTGCCAACACCGCGATTGCAGCGTCAGCACCGCGGGAAGCAGTCAAATAGCGGCTTCGTGCTTTTCCTCCTGTTGTTTTTAATCGGCCCCCGGCTGTTTGGCGGACGCCGTCGTCGCGGTATGGGTGGTGCCCTTCTGGGTGGCATGCTCCTGGGCGGCGCCCTGAGTGGTAGACACGGCGGTGGTGGTTTTGGTGGTGGCGGCTTCGGCGGTGGATTTGGCGGTGGCGGTGGCGGTTTTTCCGGCGGCGGTGCCAGTGGGGGTTGGTAGGTGAAAAACATCAGTCGAGCAGATCGCGACCGTATTGCCGCCGCCGTGCTGGCGGCCGAACAACACACCACCGGTGAAATCGTACCGATGATCGTCGCCCGCAGCGACGACTACCCCGGCGCGCGCTGGCGGCTGGCGCTGGTGAGCGGCTTGATGTGCGGTTTCTTAACCTATTATTTTCTCGGCGACCAGGACCCGGCGTGGATTTTGTGGGCGCAAATTCCGGGACTCTATCTGGGCTACTGGTTGGGCAACTTTGGCCCGGTGCTGCGCCTCTTCCTGGAAAGAGACCGGGTGGAACAGGAGGTCCACCAGCGCGCGCTGGAGGCGTTCTTTGCTCTGAACCTGCACGCCACCGCAGAGCGCACCGCGATTCTGGTGATGGCGTCGGTGCTGGAACACCGGGTGGAAATACTCGCCGACAGCGGTATCAATGCCAAGGTGCCGGCTGCGACCTGGGACGCGATTTTGAACGCCCTGGTACAACGCATCAAGGCCGATGAACTCACCGAGGGATTTTGCATTGCGATACGCGATTGCGGCGAGGTGCTCCAAAAAGACTTCCCCGGCAGCCACGATAATCCCAATGAAATCTGCGACAAGATTATTATCGAAAGCTAGGGAGCCTCTGAACTCAGGCGCACCAAAAATACCGCAGGGCCATCCGTTGCACGGTGAGCTTAGCTACACTTGGAGTCGCCACAGCGGAGGCAGGGGTACTGACAAGTTAAATTGTCAGTACCTTTTTTTGGGTACACTACACCCTCAGACTCAGGCCGCCTCTTAAGGGACAAGAATTATGTTTGAAGATCTTCAGTCCTTCATTTCGCCATTATTGACAGTCTTCGGTGATAACCGTTACATCCAGGCTCTGCTGGCTGTCGCATTGTCCTTTCTCGCCGCTTGGTTATTCAACAGCGTCATCATAACCGGGCTGAAAAAACTGGCGCTGAAGACTCATTTTGATCTCGATGACCATTTAGTCGAACTCTTACATGCGCCAATATATAACAGCATCCTGTTGCTCGGCTTTGCCAGTGCCAACCTGCTTTTGTCGCCGCCAATACTGTATCTCAATATCATCTATTCCCTGATCAAATCCATAGCCTTGATTACATGGGTTGTTTTTTTCCTGCGCATTAACCGCACCTTGCTGACTCGCCTGGCAAAAAATGAGAAGAGGATCAAGATAGTTCACCAGCAGACCCTGCCGCTGTTTCTAAACTTGATCAATATTGTCATCGTAGCACTGACTGTTTACGTGCTTTTTTCGGCCTGGAATATCGACATGACGGCCTGGTTGGCCTCGGCGGGCATCGCGGGTATAGCGATTGGTTTTGCGGCCAAGGATACTCTGGCTAACCTGTTTTCCGGTGTGTTCATCATGGCGGACGCGCCCTATAAAATTGGTGATTTTATCGTCCTGGATACCGGCGACCGTGGAGAAGTGACTCACATTGGCATTAGAAGCACCCGCATCCTGACGCGAGCCGATGTTGAGGTAACCATCCCCAATTCGGTCATGGGTAATACCAAGATCATCAACGAATCTGGAGGGCGCCATGAAAAATATCGCTGCAAGATTGCTATCGGCGTAGCCTATGGCAGCGATATCGATAAGGTTCGTGAAATTTTACTGGGAATTGCTCGAGCGGAAGACATCGTTTGCACCGACCCCCAGCCCCAGGTGCGTTTCCGTCTGTTCGGCGCCTCCAGCCTGGATTTTGATTTGATGGTGTGGATTAACAAGCCGGTGCTGCGCGGCCGTGTGGTGGATAGCCTTAATTGCGAAATCTACCGCAAATTTATTGAACACAACATAGAGATCCCCTATTCCAAACAAGATCTGTACATTAAGGAATTCCCTTCAACGCGCTAAGTACTTGTCGCATATACCAGGTTCGATGGCCAGGGACTTAACTTGTCAGTACCAAATAAATCCATCCGACAAATGAAAATGGCTTATGCTATGGCTTTACGGCTGAAGATGCCGAAAGGAGTTGCCAATGGCCAAACCAAACTATTCATTTGAAAAACGCCAGCGCGAGCTGGCCAAGAAAAAGAAGAAAGAAGAAAAGCGCCAACAAAAACTCAAGGCGAAAGATGAAGAAGCACTTGATCGGCAGTCGACCACCGAGGGTGATGAACCGGTGGACTTCAATCGATAGGTACCAGCCGGACTATTCTTGCGGCCAAAAGCGCACCATAGCAGTGGTACCACGTTGGTAACCACTGCCGATGTTACATCTTTGCTTAGAGCGGAACGACCTTGTTCGCGCAGGGACCTTTTTGGCCTTGGCCCACTTCAAACTCAACGGCTTGGCCGTCATTCAGAGTGGCGTAACCGCCGCCCATCTGGATTTCAGAATGGTGAACAAATAGGTCTTTGCTACCGTCTTCAGGCGTTATGAAACCAAAACCTTTGTCTGCATTGAACCACTTAACTGTACCTTTACTCATGTTACTCCCTCTAAAATTATGGTGAATCATTACCACTTTTCCACATCCGAATTCACCGTTTCGAAGCAGATAAATTAAAGCACACCTGTCGCAAAAGTTTTTGGCAGAGGCGCAGTATACGTCACTCATAGGCCGATGTCGCTCTTGCAGGGGCTCGCTTTTTTTGCCCAAGAGCAACTGGTTCCTCAGGTCAGTGGCAGTTCAAAATAGGGTATTGCCAAGTAAAGTCGCCGATATTGGTAGAATCGGTCCGTTTGTGGTGTATAGATTTGGCCCGAAATATGCCAAGCGCCTGAAGAGAAAACACCGAGGATACGGCGACACATTTGTCTCCAATCTATTCAATTTGGGTGGGCACTGGTCAGGGCGGAGCACTATCGGGATCTCAGGACAGGTGCGCTTTCAGAATGGAGTAGGGCGGTTGCCTGAACGCCAATTCCAGATTTTCCGAAGCCGAAAAAATTAACTTGTCAAACCCGTTAATTTGCCAGAACCCTGTAGCGTGGTGAGCTTGCCCGGGAGGACCTGTGTACGGATGGGCCTATCTCATTAACGCTTCCTCAACCTGTTCGAGACGGTCCTTGCCGAAGAACATTTCGTCGCCCACAAAGAAGGTTGGAATACCAAACGCACCGCGATCTGCCGCGTCCTGGGTATTGGCCTTCAACCTCTCCTTGATGGGATCCGTCTGGATGAGTTCCAGGATCGCTTCGGCATTGAGCCCACCTTCTCTCAAGGCCTGGGCCATCACTTCCGGATCGTCCATCTTCAAGCTCTGCTCCCACATGGCAGACAATACGACATCAATGTACTGTTTCTCACAGTCTAGCTCCTGTGCGGCCAGTAACCCGCGCACGATGCTAATGGTATTCACCGGGAAGTGAGCGTTGAACTTGAAGCTGGTAAGGTTGTGCTTCTCGGCAAAGCGTTTCGCCTCCAGCATTTCATATTCCAGCTTCCCCTTAACCTGTCCAAAGGCCATCATCGGCGGCTGGTTGCCGGTGATCTTGAACAGGCCGCCGAGCAGCACCGGGTGAATATTCATCTCGGCACCGGTGCGCTCAAGAATGTCGGGGAGCACTTTGTACGAGTAATACGCATTTGGGCTACCAAAGTCGAAAATAAAATCCAGCTTGGCCATGAGGTTTCTCCTTGATTATGAGCCTTTGTCGAAAGGTTAGTGGTTCCACCAGGCGAGATCGGAAAATGCCCGCAGATCCAGTTCGTGGGTCCAGGCGGAGCGGTGTTGATGCGCAACATGGAAGTAGGTTTCCGCCATCTGCTCAGGCAACATCAGTCCATCGTGCTCGCCGCCCTGTTTGTCGCGCAACTCCTTGAACAACTCGGCGCCAAGCATCTTGCCCAGGGTATCGGGGGCGTCAACCGAACCATCTATCAGGATGTGTGCGACGTGAATGCCCTTCGGCGCAAACTGCGCATTCAACGACTGACACAGCATGCGCCGCCCACCCATGGCTGCAGCGTGAGAGTGTTGCCCCGCATTGCCGCGCATTGCCGCGGTAGCCGAGGTGACCAGGATCACCCCTTTGCCTCGCTCCTCCATCTTTGGGCATACCGCAGAGGCGGTACGAAACAAACCAAAGGTGCCGAGTTGCCAGCCCATTTCAAACGCCTTATAGCTGGTTTCTGCCAAAGAACGATTGCCGATCTGGGCGCCGAGGTTGTAAAGAACTACTTCAATCGGTCCAAGGTCCTTCTCGATAGCAGCCACACGTTCTTCGATACTACCTTCTTCAATCGCGTTTAACAGGTAACCACTCGCCGAGCCGCCCGCGGCCTCAATATCCGTCACCAGTTGGTGCAAACCCTCTTCGTTACTGCGCCGACACAGCACCGTATGATAACCACCGGCTGCAAATCGCTTGCCAACATTTCCGCCAATACCGGCGCCGGCGCCGATGACCAAACAGACTGGTTTCATGCTTAATACCTCGATCGAATTAGTGGTGTATCACTATATGGTTGCATCATGCAACTTGACGGTAGCATGATGAAACCATAAAATGCAAGGTATATTTCGACCCACCAGGGATAGACTGTGAAATACAAGACCTTCGATCACATGAACTGCTCGCTGGCTCAAACACTGAGCATCATCGGCGAGCGCTGGACTCTGCTGATTCTCAGGGATGCCTTCTTTGGTGCGAAACGATTCGGTCAGTTCGAGCGTAGCCTGGGAATTGCCAAGAATATTCTCAGCGCCAGGCTGAACATGCTGGTGGAGGAGGGCATCCTGGAGCGACGTGAATCATCTGCGGGCGCCCACACCGAGTATGTGCTCACCGAACGAGGCCTCGACCTGCAACCTGTGTTGCTTTCGATGACTCATTGGGGTGACGCGCACCGCCCCAATGTGAAAGGAAACCGGCTTGTTTTCGTTGAGCGGGAAAATGGCAAGCCCATCCGCCGGATGAACGTAATCAGCGAGGACGGTCGAACACTGCTGCCGAGAGACATTCGCGCGGTCGCGGGGCCGGCCCTGGACGAGGAAGCCAGGGCTCGCATGACTAGAGGCACTGATTAGTAAACGGGCCGAAATTGGCAGAACCCTGTCACCCACTATCAGCGGCAGCCCATGACATCAAGTTACCGTGTCAGCACCCTCACACGGATTACGATAGGAGAAAATATGGAATACAGAAAATTGGGCCAGTCCGGTCTTAAAGTTTCCGAGCTGTCATTTGGCTCCTGGGTGACCTTTAACAAACAGGTCGATGTGGGCCTTGCAGAAAGAATGTTCGGCACCTGTTTTGATGCCGGCATCAACTTCTTTGACAACGCCGAGGCTTACGAGGCCGGTGAGTCTGAAGTGGTGATGGGCAAGGCGCTCAAGGCCCTGGCCCGCCCCAGGGACAGTTACTGTGTGTCTTCCAAGGTATTATTTGGCTCCACAGCGAGTCCAAAGCCCACGCAAATGGGGCTTAGCAGGAAGCACGTTACAGAGGCCTGCCACCAAGCCATGAAACGACTGCAAGTCGACTACCTGGACTTGTACTTTTGCCACCGTGCCGACCCCGACACACCCATCTCCGAAACTGTATCGGCCATGCACAACTTGGTTTGTCAGGGCAAGGTTCTGTACTGGGGCACATCTGAGTGGACGGCAGAAGAGATATCCGAGGCCTATGACTTTGCGCTACAAAATCACCTGACGCCCCCCACCATGGAACAGCCCCAGTACAATCTGCTGGACAGGAAGCGGTTTGAGGTGGAATACGCACCCCTGTTCGAAAAGTACCGAATGGGCACCACCACATGGTCGCCTCTGGCCTCCGGAGCACTGACCGGCAAATACCTGGACGGGATACCCGAGGGATCCCGGGCGTCGCTGCAGGGTTATGAGTGGCTGAAGGAGCACATGGTTGATTCGGAACGTGGCCAGGCCAGGATGAAACGGGTTGCACAACTGTTGCCCATCGCACAAGAGCTGGAAACCAGCCTGTCGAAACTGGCCATCGCCTGGTGCCTGCTAAATAGCAATGTATCCACGGTCATACTGGGAGCGTCGGGAATTGAACAACTCGAGGAGAATCTCGCAGCGCTCGAAGTCTTGCCGCGGTTATCTGCCGATATGCAGGCAAGGCTCGAGACTATCTAGTATTCCGGTCAGGGGTACTGCCAAGTTAACTGGTCAATGATTTGGATGGCTATTTACCACTTATTCGGGATAGCGAAATTATGAAATTACTGAGTACAGAGAGCGAGAACTGCTGTTTGAATACCTAACTGCATTAGCTCAGACTTGACCTGGAACCCTCCCCCAGGTCGCGCTGCGGCACCGAAGGTTTCTGCGTGGCATTAAACCTGCGCAAGGTGTGCACCAATATAAGCAGGCTGATGAAACCACCGACCGGCGCCAGGCCAGCGAGAGCGGTGTAGCCACCAGTTTCCACCAGTATGCCGCCCACCGCGGCACCGGGTGCGGCGCCGAGCCACCAGACCGCATCCGCCGCAACAGCCCAGCGCCCCCGGTCATCCATCTTAGCAAGAACCCCCAGCATATAGGGGACCAGAAAGTAGTAAGCCACGTTCCAGCCAAAGTAGCTCGCGCCGAACAAGATAGGGCTGGTGCCAAGTGCGAGTGTAGAGGCGAAGACTGCATTGAAAATTATGCCGACGACTATGGGCCGCAAGTTACCAAACCGGCTTCCCAGCCAGGCCGCCAGCACGCCACCCGACAAGCCCAGGAAGGCGGTGACGCCTAATATCTTGCCTATTCGGAATTCATCCAGGCCGGTGCGCAGGCCAAATTGTTCGAGATACACCTGGGTGGCGCCCTGACCAATTTCGTAGATGAACAGTGCCACCATTACCAGAACTGCAAAGCGACCATTGGGGGCATCGCGTACCCCGAGGCGCTCCGTAAGGCGTTCCCATAGCGATAATTTTTGCTCGAAGCCTTCGCTTTCCTGCATGGCTTCATGGTGGCGCGGTGGGTTTAACCACACGATCATCGGCAGGAACAGGACAACAGCGCCGGCCATGCCGTAGTAGCCCCCTGCAGCCCCAAAAGGGACCGTCAGGTAGGGCATTACCATGAGTTGTATCGCGGCTATCAAGCCCCAACTCACACCGACGATGGCGAATATGCGCTGAGGGTTCAGGGCGGAAGCCGCTGAGGCCGTACCGGCAGCGCCAATCAGACCGCCGCCGAATCCTGCCAACAGCCGAGTCATTCTCAGCACTTCAAAATTGTCAGTGGACGCGGCAATCAGATTGACGGTGATCAGCACCAACGCGCCCACTGCGGCGGCTTTCACCCGGGAAACTCGCGACAGTGGTCCGGCAACAAACAGTGCAGCGAGCGCGTAGACGGTGAGTTCCTGGGTGAACATTATGCCAACGTCGATCTCGCCGAGATCATACTGCGACATCAGCGGACCCAGCATCTGAGCCTGCGCGTAGTAACTCATCTGTGCCAGGAACCAGCACGCGGTACACGCAACCAGGGTTTGAATGTGGGATCTGGCCGCCGTTGCGCCCGGGGTACTGGAAATGTCGCTCATCTTTTAGTTCTTTATTAGTATTAGCGCGAGAGTAATAATGACTAGATTAGACCAGAATCTGGGGAGGATAAAATCCGATCGTATAGGGAGACAGTCAGTATGTTCGAAAACAAACGCGTACTGGTAACCGGTAGTAGTCGTGGCATTGGCTTTGCTACGGCCAAAGCGTTTCTTGATACCGGCGCCAGAGTGGCGGTGAATGGACGAACGGCGGAATCGACCGCAGACGGCATTGAGCGGCTGGGCGGCAGTGACCGCCTGATCGCAGCCGCTGGCGATGTTGGCTCGGTGACAGGCTGTGAAGCCCTGGTTGCGAGTGCCATCGACGCCTTGGGTGGACTCGATGTGCTGGTTAACAGCGCCGGTATAGCCATCGATGTGTCGCTCGAAGACGGCGATGAAGCGGCCTGGGACGCGATCATGAATATCAATCTCAAGGGCACCTATTTCTGTACTCGCGCGGCCGCCCCGGCCCTGCGTGAGAGCTGCGGCAACATCGTCAATGTAGGCTCTGACTCGAGTTTCATGGGCATGGAAGATATGTCGATCTATTGCGCGTCCAAAGGTGGTGTGCTAATGCTCGCGCGCGCCCTGTCCCGGGAGCTGGCACCCGAGGTACGCGTCAACTGTGTTTGCCCCGGCTTCGTAGATACCGACATGATGCGGCGAGATTATATCGACAGAGCCGACGATCCCGCTGAGACCTTGCGCTCGGTGGAGGGGTACTCACCGCTCAATCGAATGGGCCAGCCTGGGGAAATTGCCGCGGCAATCCTGTATCTCGCGTCTGAGCAGGCGGGCTTTGTCACCGGCAGTGCACTGTCTATCGATGGCGGTATTACAGCCAGTTACTGAACCTGTGGAATAAGGCAAAGAAAGGTAAAGCGTTTTTCTGGGGGTGACGGTGGGAATAATTGAAACCGAACGTATCCGGAACCTGACCGGTTATCCACCTGAGATTAAGGTGGAGGACGTTTCTGCTCGCCGCTGATGCTTTTCTTGTTGTTCATCATATACCGACTATACTTGGTTAAACAGCCGCCACAACGGATGCTGTAATACCGCAATTAATCAGGGGAAAAATAATGAGAAAGACTATTTTTGCGCTGTCGCTTTTAGTGCCCATGGCCGCTTCCGCCGAGTACATGGATGTTCTCGAAATCCAGCTCAATGAGGGGTGTTCCTTTAATGAGTACATGGAGATCGTAAACGATTTCAATAGCAATTGGGGTGAGGCACTTGGCTATAAAGCTCGTGTGGCGATGCCGCTTCAGAATGAAAACCTTGTGTCACTATATTGGCTGGGAACAACAAAGGACGCGGCGACCTTTGGCAAAGTATGGGATACGTGGCGCGATGGGCTGAGTGACTCGAAGTCGAAACCGGCCAAACTGTGGGAGCGGTTCCAGGAATGTAGTGTCAACCTCAGCAGGCGGGGCTACGACGTATATTAAGACAACCGATAGTCAAACAATGACAACGGGCGTTTAGGAGTATCAGAAGAAAACACGCCCGTTTCTTGGCCATTCTATCGTGCCCCTGGCGAACTCCCGTGCAAATAATCTGGCTATTACTCCTATTAACATATGCTGGAGCCAGGGATTAACCATACAAGTTAAGTCGCCGTATTCGATAATACGGTGATGAATACTTACAAGCGTCACCGATTTCCCCCTGAAATCATTAGCTAAGCAGTCTGGCCGTTCTACGGGCCCGATTCAGTCAACTTGTCCGTACCCACTCGACCCAAGTTGGTAGGTTGGCGCACCTTTGGCGTTCATCACATCTTGATCTCACCAAAAACCTGGCAGTAGCGATAGAAAGGCACGCGCGGGAATAGGTGGTGAATCGAATGGTAGTTCTGGAAACCCCAGGCCACGAATGCCAGCCGTGGCACCAGCTGACAGAGAACCTCCAGGCAGATGAGCACCTGGGCTCGCCGCTACCTTAGGCAAACTGACCTGAGCGTAGAGGCCATCGCCGCTGTGCTGGGGTAACCGCTACAGCCATCGAATCAATCCAAAGATGGTTTATTTAGCATCATAAGCAGGCTCGCCAGGGCCGCGATATCGGTTGAGTGGGCTACGCACTGCGTCGCTGCCGTAGTACCAGCCAGTACTAACATCGCCGAGCAGCAAGTGTAAAGGTGCCTTGGCACCCTCCGCTGCAGGCTTCATGCCCATTTCATCCGGTGAACTCCCGCTGGCTGTTGCGAAGGGGCGGGTCATGTCGGTCTCGATATAGCCCGGCGTGCAGGAATTGATTCGAATAGCCGGGTAGGAGCGCGCCAGGTTGATGGTGTAGGCGTTGACGCAGGCCTTTGAGAGGCCGTAGGACGACCCATCAGCAAATCCTTGTGCCTCGAAATCGCCGCCCTGAGCCTCGAGGGCCAGGCACCTGTTCATTATGCTCTCGATCTCGGTCCAGGTGATATCAGCCCGGGTGAGCGCAGTCTGAATGTCAGCGCGGCAGCGGGCCAAAAACATGGGCCCGGAGGCTGACGCCACGTTGACGACGCGCCCCGAGCGTTGATCCAGCAGCGGAATAAATGCTTCGCAAACCCGGTGCATACCATGCACGTTAACATTCAGTACAGCGCGCATATCACCAGCCTCGGATCCTATCCCCGCATTGTTCACCACTGCGTAGAGAGGGTGTGGATCATCCGGGTACCTCGAAACAATTTCAGCAGCGGCGTTTTCAACGGATGTATCGTCCGCGACATCCAGGGTTAGTGTGTAAAGTCGCCGGGCCCACTCAGGATGCCCGGTCAGCAGGCCCTCGCGGGCCGCTTCTCCGCGCACAGGGTCCCTTGCGCCGAGGAAGATCACCACATTGTCATCTGCCTCCAGCGTTGCCGTGACGATGGCCAGCCCGATGCCTTTGTTGGCGCCGGTGACAAGAACGCGTTTTTGATGGTGGGACACGTGAGCACTCCGGGTGATTGGGTGAAAAGCCCTGCTGGCAATACGCCACATTATCAGGAGTATCACAGAGCTGCGAGCGCTTCGGTAAAGACAAGTAAACTGCCCGAAATTGGTAAACTCGGTATATGAATACCTACAAACGACACCGATTCTCGCCCGATATTACCGGGTTAGTTCAGTCTGTCCCCTTTAATACGGTGACCTTTCTTCAGCCGAACTCAATCGCGATAAACGATTGCCGGTATTCTGTTGTTCATAGTAGATTGGGTGCAACAGAGGCGTTAATTTCACCTATAATCACTCGGCAGTTGTAGCTCCAAACCAAAATA
>SMVA01109090.1_pt1 | contig 12430 bp, 11 predicted proteins | sample 2456451 | NCBI WGS metagenome assembly SMVA01 (sample SAMN11095933, study PRJNA526329) | marine sediment metagenome | biome: Marine sediment; feature: Surficial sediment; material: Deep marine sediment; isolation source: Hadal surficial sediment | place: Pacific Ocean | collected 2014-05 | depth...
ACGACAAAAAAACTTTGCCGGATTAATCGTCCCATAATGGTCAATCAAGCTTTCCCCCTCCTTTAGATGCTATTCGCTGCAATTCCTCAAACTCTTCGGAAAATTACATGCACCCAGCTCTTATAGGTCCCTCTGGCTCGCAATAACGGGGCTCCATTACTGGCACCAGAATCAATTGCTGGTTCTGATATTGATTGGTCTTACGATTAAGCAGCAACAAGCGCGCTTGAACTGCCTCAGTAACTCGAATTTCATTGTCAATCTATTGATCGGTGCAAGCAATAAAGTTTTTATCCCGTAGGAAAAGCTTAATCAGGTTTTGCAACTCTTAGTACTGTTCATCAGTTAATCTTTAGTAGAATGGCAACCTACGTTTAACAATTTCCAGCCAGTCAGGCGAAACCGGCTTCCCCTGAATTTGACGTAGGCGATAACCTGGCCAGTAATACACTCAAAAGGTCACCGCCGCTAGTATCAACAGCAACGTCAAAATTGTTAACACGTGATGGAAACAACATCACTAAGGTACCTTGGCTGAACTATTGAAGTAGGTCATTTTGTCTTGAATTCGGGTTTTGTCCAAGGTCTCAATAAGAAGGTATTTAGAAACGATCCTTTACGTTACACTAACGAGCTTCGAATAAACCACTCAAATAGTTACTTAGCATAGGCGGGGGGCCTTGCATTTGAGCCAAACCGAACCAAACGTTTACACCCTGGTAGTCAAGAAAGACTGTGCGACCTGCTGCCTGATAGAACCTGTAATCGTTCAACTTTCAACTCAGTTGGGTGACGGGCTTCGTGTTTATGTGCAGGATGACCCAGAGTTTCCCGCCAGCATAAATGACCGAATCGACGATACGAGTCTCGAGTTTTCCTATCAGCATAATATTGAAGTAGTACCAACTCTGATCCGTTTTGAAGGAGGTCAGGAAACTGAGCGCATATTCGGCTGGGACAAACAACAATGGCAAGTATTTACCGCCATTGAAAATCTGGGGGTTGATCTCACCGATTTTAAACCCGGTTGTGGGTCGAAAACCCAGGATCCAGGCATGGCAGAAAAACTTGCCCTGAAATTTGGTGCCACCAATTTCAATACCCGGACAGTTGATATTGATGAAGCCGAAGATATCATGGAAGCCTGTTTTGATCGTGGCTGGACTGATGGCTTACCTGTTGTACCCCCTACTCCTCTTCGAGTGATAAAGATGCTACAGAGCACTGATCGCCGTGCAGACGAAATTCTCGGCAATATTCCTCCTGACTGCGTTAGTTGTAGCGTAGAAAAAGCAGCAATCAATGCAGTTATGGCAGGCTGTAAACCAGAATATTTTCCCACTGTCCTGGCCACTATCGAAGCAGCCCTAATTGATGCTTTTTGTATGCATGGCTTATTGTGTACAACCTATTTTTCTTCACCAGTTGTAATTATCAATGGACCTATCAGTCAGCGCATCGGTATGAATTCCGGAGTTAATGCTCTAGGACAGGGTAATCGAGCCAATGCCACCATTGGTCGTGCCCTTCAGCTACTAATATTAAATGTGGGTGGCGGACGACCTGGCGGAATCGACCGTGCCACGTTGGGTAATCCAGGCAAATACACATTTTGTTTCGCGGAGGACGAAAGCGACAGTGAATGGCCTTCACTGGCTATGGATCGTGGTTTTAATAGAGATGATTCTGTAGTCAGTCTATTCGCCGGTTCCGGTGTACAACCGATCATGGATCAACAGTCCCGCACGCCACAATCATTGGCGAAAAGCCTGGCGTTAAGCTTGCGAGCGGTAACGCATGGCAAGGTATTCATGCAGACAGATGCTATCTTGGTAATATCCCCTGAACACCGCCGGGTTTTTAAGGAAGGAGGCTGGAACAAAGCCAAAGTCAGGGAAGTTATAATCGAGGAATTGCAGATGCCAGGTGAGCATCTTATACGAGGAGCAGATGGTATCGCCGAAGGTATCCCAGTGCAATTTAAAAACAAGAAGGTAAACAAATTCCGCAGTGATGGCTTTCATATTGTAGCCGCAGGAGGTACAGCTGGTTTCTTTTCGGCCATTATCGGCGGTTGGGTAGCATCGGGAGAACGGGGAAGCCAAATGGTTTCAAACCGGTTTTAATACAGCAAAGCAGCTCAGATTGAGGTGAATCTAATGACAACGACGTTACTTGATCCAACGGCGGAGCTACAGCCAGTAGCGCGTCAACTAAACGAAAGGCTATCTTCCTTGGTCGGAGTTACCGTAGGGTTGCTCGATATTTCGAAGCCTAGGGGTAAGGAGTTTCTCGATGAGGTGGAGTCGCAACTTACCGCAGTGGGAGCCATAGTCAGACGCTATTGCAAACCCACTTTTACTCGCTTGGCACCTGCGGAATTGAGCCAACAAATAAGCGTTGAATGTGATGCTGTAATAGAAGGCTTAGCCGACTGAGGCTCATGTACCTCGTGCAGTTTGCATGACATCATGAACCTTGAAGGTCGGGGAATTCCAGCGGGCTTTATAGCTTCTTCAGAATTTATTGAAGCAGCAAGTGCCCAAGCTAAATCCCTGGGAATAAAACCAGCCAGCGTCTTCGTGCCACACCCCATTCAGGATCGCAACGACGAAGAAATGGTGCAACTGGCACGTAGTGCCATCGACGAAATAATTGCGCTAATCTGTGAAAAAAATATCTCTCACTAATCAGGAATCAAACCAATGGTAAAAGAAGCAGTAATCGTATCTACAGCCAGGACCCCAATCGGAAAAGGTTATCGCGGTGCTTTTAATGATACAGACGCACCTAGCCTGGGTGGTCATGCGATACGTGAAGCAGTCAAGCGGGCAGGAATTGAACCAGGTGAAATAGATGACGTCATCATGGGTTGCGCTATGCAGCAAGGGTCAACTGGTGCAAATATCGGACGTACATCAGCGGTTGCCGCAGGGTTGCCTAATACTGTATCAGGGATGAGCATCGACCGGCAATGCTCGTCGGGAATGATGGCCATTGCCACGGCGGCCAAACAAATCCTTGTCGACAATATGTCCATTGTTGTTGGCGGCGGATTAGAATCAATCAGCCTGGTACAAAACGAACATCGAAACACCTACCGTGCTAAGGACCCGAATGTGGTAGCCCAGTCTGAACACGCTTATATGCCCATGCTGGAAACGGCAGAAGTGGTAGCTAAGCGTTACGGTATTTCCAGGGACCAACAGGACGAGTACGGATTTCAAAGCCAGCAACGAACAGCAGCGGCACAGGAAGCCGGTAAGTTCGATGATGAAATTGTCCCGATGGCCAGTAAAATGGTATTTGTTGACAAAGAAACCAAGGTGCAAAGCATTCAGAATGTGACTCTTGCCAAAGACGAGGGCAACCGGCCCACCACCACTCTTGAAGGACTTAGAGGCTTAAAAACTGTCTTTGAAGGTGGCTGTATCACCGCTGGCAATGCAAGTCAGCTTTCGGATGGCGCCTCAGCTTCTGTTCTAATGGACAGCACTCTTGCCGAGAAAAAAGGTCTCGAGCCATTGGGCGCTTATCGAGGAGTTGCCGTGGCAGGCCTGGATCCTGATGAAATGGGTATCGGCCCTGTCTATGCCATTCCCAAATTGCTTGAACGTAACAATTTGTCTATGGATGATATCGGGTTGTGGGAATTAAACGAAGCATTTGCTGTACAGGTGGTTTACTGTCGAGACAAGCTGGGCATTCCAAATGAGCTGCTAAATGTTAACGGTGGAGCCATCTCTATAGGTCATCCCTATGGTATGAGTGGTGCCAGAATGGTCGGTCATGCACTCATTGAAGGCAAACGACGTGGCGCCAAATATGTCGTGTGCACCATGTGTGTTGGTGGAGGAATGGGTGCGGCAGGCCTGTTCGAAGTGTATTGAGAAAAAATCGGGCTTGATTAACATTAGGCTGAATACAGTCAACTGATTCATTGTATAGAAATAACGCGACTGATTCGAGGGCTACCTGGCCCCTAGCTCACAGTTACCTGGCATTGGCAGGTACTCTTCCAGCAGGTGGCCCTTCAACTTAATTTTGTTAAGGAATGCTTACGACGATGATGACCATTCTTGCAAATAGCCTAACAAAACAATTTTTACCTGCATGCAGTGTCGGCAAAGTTTACAATTTCAGTCGCATCCAAATCTTGAATAGGCAAATATTCAAAACTTGTGGTATTGGTTTTTAACTGGTGGATTCTCTCAAGCACTTGACCGCCATAGGATTCCAGAACATCCTGTTCAAACTGTCGATTAAGCCTTTGAAAGTTCTCCACTCTTCCACTTAAATCAGGCAGGTACTGAAACCCCAACACGGCACGTTCTTCGATCTCCATAATGCCGTTTTTCGGATCATGATAGAACTGACAAAATTCACTTACTGGAGAAAAATTCCGGGTGAATTCTTCATAGGTGCTTTCAAGCAATTCGATAAAATGCTGATATTCCGAGCCATCTATGCCAATTTCATCATAGAGCCTGCCGGTACGTTGGAAATTCCCCAGAACATTAGCAACAAATTTAAAAGTGCTTTGGGCACTGGCAATCTCGGTTGCCGATTGTGCGACAACCTGCCACTGAAATGTCAGGGCTGCCGTTAACAGCACTACAACATTTACTTTCCTAAATAAGGACAAAGAGTAATTTCCCAATTTGTTCAATTTACGTTCATCCACTTCACTCAGGTCGAAGACATTTAACCAATCACAGTATGTCACCACTGTAATGAAACAATGTATGGTGAGCAACTTAGCGTTGCGATTATATTTCGTAACTCAGTCTATGATGCAGCGATTACTCCAGATAAAGTGCGCAACGCCATCCGAAGAAACCCGCTACAGTCTCGCGACATCATGACGGTCAGCTTTTATTGCAGGTCGACAGCTATCTGATTAATGCTATGACCGCTCTGATCTACAGCCATTAACGGCGCACGACGCCTAGCAACAGCAAACGCCAGACTTCCGCAGAGCAGCCATAGGATTAATCAGAGAGCCCTTAGATATTAATCATCTTTCAGATTTCTGGACCCTCTCAAATTTTTCAATTGTCCCCTGGCTCTTTTATCATCAACACGCTTCTTTTTCGAGAAATTTGGCGGCCTGGTTGCCTTTCGGAGTTTATCTGTCCGCGTAGCCCGAGCAATCAATTCCTCCAGCCTGATCAAAGCGTCTTGCCGATTTTTCTCCTGCGAACGATACTGACGGGCCTTTATGATAACTATTCCTTCACTTGAAATTCGCTGATCGTTTGCTTGCAGTAGTTGTTGCTTACAATGGTCAGGCAAACTAGACGCGGTGATATCAAAACGAAGATGAACTGCCGACGACACTTTATTCACGTGCTGTCCACCGGGCCCACTGGCACGAATGGCGCTGAGCTCAATTTCACTTTCAGAAATCTCAAATCCTGCCAATTTCATAAACTAACTCCATAGCGATACGAGTCAGTTAAGACCTTTGGCAAAATATCGCTTTTTTCCTATCATGGTGACTACCTCACCATTGGTGCCAACTTACTGTGATTTTATCCCGTAATCCCTGACGTTGCTTGATTTGAGCCGCTACTCTGGGTTAATGTCAGACCTTGTTGGTGGTCCTGATTTCAGGTAGGTTACGGGTCTGATAATGCCGGAAAATCAGACAAAAATTACAACAACAACAGTCGGTTAAAGCAAAGCAACCCTATTAGTGTGGTGACACAATCAATATGAAAATAATCAACAAAAAAGTTGTATTTCCTTGTTTGACTAGTATCGCAATGGCTTTGAGTTCAGCCGTTAGCGTCGCCCAGGAACCCATCCGTATTGCTTTCATCGATCCCCTGTCTGGATCTTTTGCTTCGATCGGAACCAGTGGTCTGAAACAATTACAATTTTCGGCGGATTACCTTTTCAACTCCAAAGGTGGAGTGCTTGGTGGTCGCATGATTGAAATAGTCCCCTTGGACAATAAACAAAGTCCTACTGAAACACAATTACAATTCAGACGCGCAGTAAGTGAAGGAATCCAGATCATTTTTCAAGGTAACAGCTCGGCCGTTGCCAACACCTTGAACTCCACCATTACCAGGTTCAATCGCCGCAATCCAGGCCAGGAAGTTTTGCAGATCAATTACTCCGCTGTAGATCCGATATTAACCGAAGAACAATGCAGTTTCTGGCATTTCCGTTTTGATGCCCACGCCATAATGAAATTGGAAACACTAACCGACTACATTGCGATGAATGAAGACATCAAGAGCATCTATATCATCGGGCAGGACTATTCATTTGGACGAGTGGTCTCAGAGACTTCCATAGCCATGCTAAATGCAAAACGACCTGATATAGAAATTGTTGGCAATGAATTTCATCCTATAGGCCAGGTCAAAGATTTTACACCCTATGTCACTAAAATTGTTGCTTCTGATGCAGATGCGGTAATTACCGGAAATTACGGTGCAGACATGGTCTCACTAGCGCGCTCTATTATTGATTCGGGCCTACATATACCAATTTATACTTTTTATGCGGCTTATGACGGCATTACAGCAACGCTAGGTGCTGATGCTAAGGGTCAGGTTCGACTCATTCACAATGATACTTCTAATCCTATTCCTACCGAGGAAAGAAAGCAGTTCATTCGCGCTTTTAAGGCCCTGAACCCTGACAATGATGTAACCCAACCACGAATTACAAACGCCCTGTCAATGGTGGTTGCGGCCATTGAAAAATCTCAAAGTACCGACCCTTACGACATCGCCCTGGCATTGGAAGATATGCGATTCACTACTTTAAGTGGTGAGGAAATATGGATGCGTGCCAGCGATCACCAGATTTTTCAGTCCCTACATATCTCTGTGCATACCGACGAAGGTATTGAATTCGATGCTGATAACTCAGGATTCGGGTTGTTTAGTGAATATCATGTGCCCATGGAAGAAACCATCAGGGAAACCAGTTGCCGGATGAGTCGACCCGAACGATAAGGTGCTCCGTTAATTATTGAAGTGTTGAAGTAAAAAGAGCACCTGCGATGCTAGAAGTCTTTATCTTTGCAACTCTTAACGGGCTCGTTACTGGCCTGCTCCTTTTTATGTTGGCAAGTGGTCTCACCCTTATTTTCAGCATGATGGGAGTGTTGAATTTTGCCCATGCTAGTTTTTATATGCTGGGTGCTTATTTTGCTTTTTCCATCAGCAGCAATCTTGGATTTTGGCCTGGCTTGATTTTCGCGCCAATTATTGTCGGTGTGCTTGGGGCTTTAGTAGAACGGTATGGCTTGCGCAAGGTTCACAAATCCGGCCATGTAGCGGAGCTGGTTTTTACTTTTGGCCTTGCCTTCCTTATAGAAGAGGCAGTGCAGTTCTTCTGGGGTCGTAACACTAAAAATTACCAACAACCTGACCTTCTGGATTTTGCGCTTTTTACGCTCTTTGGACAGGAGTTTTCTGCTTACCGCGGATTCATGATCTTTATTTCCGTAGTAATATTTATCGGGCTTTACTACACACTTACAAAGAGCCGTATTGGCATTATCATCCAGGCCGCAATCACCCACCCGAATACCGTAGCTAATCTGGGTCATAACGTACCTTTGATATTCATGGGTGTCTTTGGTGTTGGGTCCGCATTGGCCGGTGTGGCTGGTGTCATCGCCGGGCCAGTGCTTACTACTTTTCCTGGCATGGCGGCAGTTCTCGGCAGCATTGTGTTTGTTATCGTTGTAATCGGTGGCCTTGGCTCACTTGCTGGAGCATTTATCGCGTCACTAATGATTGGCCTGCTGCAGTCCTATGCGATTGCTTCCGATGTAGGTATGCCTGACTTATTAAATCTCCTGGGTATTTCGTTTGAACGCAGCCATCCACTTAACGATTTGTGGACAATTACCCTACCCCAAATCGCTCCTATTCTTCCTTTTCTACTGTTGGTACTGGTGCTTATTTTTAGACCTACCGGCCTACTGGGAAAACGAGAGGAATAGTATCCATGATAAAAAAACTCACAGTCTGGATCACCTTCCTCATAACCTTGTTTGTGCTTCCCCAATTCTTTACCTCCATATTGGCAGTTTCAGTGTTAAACCAGATGGCCATCGCTATAGTATTTGCATTGAGCTATAACATGTTGCTGGGGCAAGGTGGCATGCTCTCCTTTGGTCATGCCGTTTACTTTGGACTCGGTGGTTTCATGGCGGTCCATACACTTATTATGATGGAGTCTGAAACAGTGTATTTTTCAGTGCTCTTCATTCCGTTGATAGGTGGCTTGTTCGGCCTACTGGCAGGCATCTTTATTGGTAGTTTCTCTACCCGCAAAGCTGGCACTGTGTTTGCGATGATTTCCCTGGGTATAGGCGAATTGATTGCTGCCTGCTCACTGATATTTTCCGACTTTTTTGGTGGTGAAGCAGGTGTAAGCGGAGACCGGACTTTCGGTCCTCTGTTTTTTGGCGTGGATTTCGCCCAAGACGTGGAAGTGTACTATCTGGCTGCCGCGTGGGTATTCATTGCCACTTTATTTATGTATCTATTCACCCAGACGCCAGCGGGCCGCATGGCGAATGCCGTTCGAGACAATCCAGAAAGGGCTGAATTTATAGGCTACAGCTCTCGCACGGTGCGCTTTATCTCTTTTTGTGCAGCGGGTTTGTTTGCGGGTATTGCTGGAGGTCTCTTTGCGATGAACTATGAGATATTAACCGAGGAAAACCTTAACGCCGTCACTTCAGGAAGAGTATTGCTAATGGCCTATATTGGTGGTGTAGGCTATTTTATAGGGCCAATTATTGGGGCTGTAGTACTGACCCTGATGAATTCACTATTAAGTAATTACTCAGAGATGTGGATGCTCTATCTGGGTCTCATGTTTGTGCTGACAGTTATGTTCCTGCCTCGGGGGTTTGCAGGATTTATTATGATGCACCAGGCTGCCTTGCTTCATGGCAAATTAAAAAACCTGACTGTACCTTACCTTATCACTGGAATTCCGGCACTGACAGGCGTACTCGGTGCTATCGCAATGATTGAGATGAGCCATACAGAAGGCGAAGTATTTCACTACTTAGGTGCAACTTTAGACCCCTCCAGTTTGATTAGCTGGTTAATCGTAGTAGCTATTACCTCTATTTCCCTCTATTTGACCAGGCTATCACTGAAGCAATTAGTCAATGCATGGGAAGAAGTCAATGCTCCTTTGGCCACCGAAGAGGAACAGAGCTAGTGGCAATTCTTTCATTAAAAGACGTTACCAAAAATTTCGGTGAGACCCAGATTATTCGAGGCGTAACCCTCGACATTAATGAAGGAGAAAAGCATGCGATTATAGGACCCAACGGCGCTGGAAAATCAACACTGTTTCACCTGATCAGTGGACTCTTAAATGTGTCATCTGGCTCCATAGTATTTAAAAATCAATCAATTGAAAATAAAGAACCATTTGAAGTTGCCAGGCTAGGGTTGGCCCGAAGCTTTCAGGTTACCAACATCTTCCCTCGAATGAATGTCTTTGAAAACATCCGTTGTGCACTCTTATGGTCCAGTGGTTATAAATACTCATTCTGGCATTTGCTTGGCCGTGAAGACGAACTCAATGAAAAAGCGCTGTCCACACTTGATCAAATTGGTTTGCTGGATAAGGCCCAATTCCCGGCTGGAGAGCTTGCCTATGCCCAGCAGCGGGCATTAGAGTTAGGCATAGCCATTGCCGGAGGAGCCGAATTGGTAATGCTTGACGAACCCGTTGCCGGGATGAGCCACAGCGAAGCTGAAAAAGTTGTTGAGCTCATTCGCAAGGTGACTGCTGGCAAAACCCTGATCATGGTAGAACACGATATGAGCATAGTGTTCGATGTTGCAGATCGCATTTCGGTGCTTGTCTACGGTGAAATTATCGCATCTGATACACCGGAGAATATTCGTAGCAATCCTGAGGTACAGGAAGCTTATCTTGGCAAGGTGGCAACAAGTGCTTGAAGTCAGTGATCTACATGCTTACTACGGAAAGAGTCATATACTTCAGGGTGTGTCTTTTGACGTTAAAGAAGGCGAAATTGTCAGTTTGCTAGGCAGAAACGGTGTTGGCCGCTCAACAACAATTAAAACTATAATGGGAGAAGTGGCACCAAGCGGATCGATTAAGTTCAAGAGTCAGGAAATTGCAGGAAAAACGGCCTTCCAGATTGCCAATATGGGCATTGGTTATGTGCCGGAAAATAGAGACATATTTCCCACTCTCACAGTCCGGCAAAACCTGGTACTGGGCATGAAATCAAGCATTGCCAGTGGTCGCTGGACCATTGAAGAAATTTTTGACATGTTCCCTAACCTTGCTGAGCGTGCAGATGTTAACGGTGGCGTACTCAGTGGCGGGGAACAGCAGATGTTATGCATGTGCCGTACATTAATGGGAGATCCTGAACTGATAATGATCGATGAGCCTACCGAAGGACTGGCACCTAAGGTTGTGGAACAAGTCAGCAACCTGCTTGAAGAAATTGCCAAACGCGGTGTGGCGATAATACTGGTCGAACAAAAACTTTCCATTGCCTTGAAAATATCCCGACGCATTTACGTCATGGGGCATGGAAAAATTGTTTATGAAGGTACTCCAGACAGCCTGCTACACGCAGATGATGTGCGCTCTGAGTGGCTGGAAGTTTAGCTACCCTTTGATCTAAAACAACAAGCTGGAACAATATGGTAAGGGTTCTTTGTGTCTCACTATTATTATTCAACTTCTCTAGCCCTCTGCAGGCCTGGGACGAATCAGGTCATCGCTTGACGGCGGAAATCGCCTATACCTATCTTACTAACGAAATAAAACAAGACCTGTTTGAAATTCTTGCTCAACATCCTCGTTATCAGCAGGATTTCATGGATGCTATGCCGAGGGAAATCCGCCGGGGGACAACGCGACAACGAGAGGTATGGTTATTTGGCCGCGCTGCTTTTTGGCCAGATCTTGCTCGTCGTCTTTCTCGTGACGAGCAGGAAAAATACAATCGGCCTATCTGGCACTATATTGATGGATCCTTACTGAGGGGCAATGCCACAATCCAGGGTAACACTTACATAGATATAGATCCGTTACCCGACAAACAGGACACTCCAGTCACAAATAACTCGTCCGACGATGTCACCAATATATTACAAAGCCTGGACTACAATGCAGCTGTTCTGACCAACACGTCCAGCCGCGATGAAGATAAAGCGATCGCAATGTGTTGGATATTACATTTGATAGCCGACATTCATCAGCCTTTGCATACCGGTAGCTTGTTTTCGGCGCTAACGTTTCCAACAGGAGATGGTGGGGGCAATGGAGTTCAGGCGAATGGCCGAACTCTGCACTTGGTTTGGGATCGAGCCCTGACTGGATTGGACTATGACGAAACCCTACAAAGAGTGCTAATTGAAATTGACCAGGGTTCCTCAGATCAACTGGCGTTAGAACTGTCAGACTGGACCAGTTGGATGCAGGAAAGTCGGGTAATCCTAAAATCCAACGCCGTGTACAATCGACAAATAAGAGAAGCGATCTCCGTAGCAGAACAGGAAAGATCAAACTTAGTTGTAGTACAACTTGGAGAGCCGTACCTTGCTGAAATGAAACGTATTTCGCTCAACAGGCTCGCGGATGCGGGGAAAAGGCTTGCCGGCTGGTTTAATCAGAACCCGGCACGATAACCACTTAAACCACGTTTGTGTGCTAGCGTAAACAGCCACACAAGCATGGTTCACCCGTTTGCTGCTTTATTATCACGCTCTAGACATCCACCCTACGCACAGCAGTAATTTTCAAGAGTCAAAAAAAATTTATCTTTAGAGTCGCTGTCGCCAATAATAGAGCAATGGCCGGTCAATTTATAACAAGCTCTATCCAGTTCTCACCCGGGAATCCTGATGAGCGACGAATTCAACGACATTGGCAATGAGCTTCAGACCCGTATTTTTCTCTAAGGTTAGGATCGATTCCGGGTGAAACTGTACAGCCATAACTGGCAAGCTACGATGCTCCACAGCCATAACTGTCTTGTCATCTGTTTGAGCAGTTACTTCGAGACAATCCGGTAAATTGTCTACCACCAAGGAATGATAACGACCGGCAGTAAATTGATTTGGAATACCATTGAACATTACACCACCGCGATGACCAATCATTGATGGTTTTCCATGCATTGGATAATCCAGAAGCTCTAGAGAACCGCCAAAATATTCCACCAGTCCCTGCAGGCCTAAGCAAACACCAAAAACTGGAGTTTGATTGTGTACACAAATATCAATTGTATCTGACATTTCAAAATCTTTCGGCTTGCCGGGACCAGGAGAAAGAACCACCAGGTCTACCTTGTTTGCGCATAGATATTTTCTTGCCATTTCCGGGCGCATCGTTGTCAGCGTAATACCACACTGACGGAAGTAAGAAGCCAAGTTGTGTA
>SMVA01044008.1_pt1 | contig 12429 bp, 11 predicted proteins | sample 2456451 | NCBI WGS metagenome assembly SMVA01 (sample SAMN11095933, study PRJNA526329) | marine sediment metagenome | biome: Marine sediment; feature: Surficial sediment; material: Deep marine sediment; isolation source: Hadal surficial sediment | place: Pacific Ocean | collected 2014-05 | depth...
CGGAAACAGAAACGGAATTTTGCGCATCGACTTATGCATTTTCTGGCCTGCCAGCAATTGTTGCAATATCGCGTAGGCCCGCGCGCCACAATCGGCCATGTCAAGATGTGGGTAGGTCTGGTAAATCGTCATCGCATCGCTGTATTCCAGCATCTTCCGAGTGACATTGGCGTGCAAATCGAGGCTGATAACGACGGGAATCTGCTCACCAACCGACTCAAGCACCCGGCGCAATAGCTCGCCCTCCCCGTCTTCATAATGTTCCACCACCATGGCGCCGTGAAGATCGAGGTAAACCGCGTCGACATTTTCCAGCGACTGCAAACCTTCACAGATGATGGATGCGACGCGTTCGAACGCATCCCGGGTGACATAGCCGCTCGGTTCAGCCGAACACCAACACAGCGGGCTTATTCTATGACCGTCGGCCGCCGCGCGTTCGATAAAACCAGCCAGGGGAATATTGAGTCCCGACATCGCGTCAAACAAGGCAAGTCCCCTGGTCAAGCCAGGCCAGCTATCGGCCCTCTCGAATGCCTGGTAGGGGGCCAGGTGGGGTGCGAAGGTATTGGTTTCGTGCTGGAAGCCGCCGACGGCGATATGCTTAGGTGTTGACATGGGAACCCTGTAATCGATATCGATTACAGGGTAATCAAAAAATTGAAAATTGAAACCCTATGCGGCGATAGTACGGGTAAAATATTCCCCTAGTGCTTCAGACCCGCCAATGAGGTTACCATTGATAAATACCTGGGGTACCGTCGCCTCGCCGGATACAGCCCTAATCGTGGATTCCGAGAAATCCCGATGCAAAACCAACTCCTCGTATTCTATTCCGGCATCCTTCAGCAGGGCTTTCGCTTTCGCACAATAGGCGCAACCATCTCGACTGAACAGGGTCACATCCAGGGGCAACTGTGCATTCGGTGCGATATAACCAAGCATGGTATCGGCGTCCGAGACGTCGAAGGGATCCCCGGGTAAATCGACTTCGATAAACATCTTTTCGACGGTGCCGTCTTTAACCAGCATGGAATAACGCCTCGAGCGATCACCGAAGCCAAGATCCTGTTTGGAAACCAGCATACCCATGCCCCGGGTAAACTCACCATTGCCATCGGGCAGAAAAGTAATGTTGTGGGCCTTTTGCTGCGCCTTCCATTGATCCATGACAAAGGCGTCGTTGACCGAAATACAGATGACCTCGTCCACCCCGTGTTGCTGCAAAACCGGAGTCAACTGGTTGTATCTGGGAACATGGCTGGAAGAACAGGTCGGCGTAAATGCGCCGGGTAGGGAAAACACGACGACGCTTCTTCCCTTGAATATTTCATCGCTGCCGAGATCGACCCATTCATGACCCCGACGCGTGTGAAATGTGGTCTGGGGTACTGTCTGGCCTGGTTGAATCTGTGACATGGTAGTTCTCCTGGAATCGGGTTGATTTGATTAACGAGGAGAATTATCTGCTTGAACTATTTATTTGTATAATTAATTGATTAAATGTATTCAATAGTATTAATCAATATATAAAAACTCTAACCGCTACAGGCTGCACTCTCCTGACTATCTTCGAACCCGGGCGAGCAATCTCTCGGCATTGCCAAAGGCTATTTTATCGGCCAGCTCCCGGGGCAGCGTATCCAGCCAGGTTCGTGACCAGTCAGCCTGTTCGACGACGTAATACCATCGCTCCGGCGTATAGGTATCGGTGCCCAGCACAAATCTGTCGGGAAACTGCTCGAACAGGCTCTGCCAGTCGCTCTCGACCATGCCATTGAGTTCATGGTCCTGGCGAAACGCCAGGTCGGCCCACAGGTTAGGGTACTTGCCCAGCAGCAGCGCTATGGTTTGCGGTGACTCGAATCCCGAATGGGCCCATAACACCAGTGCATCCGCGTGGGTTGCAAATATCCGCTCAATTGCCTGCGCATCCACGTGCGCATGCAAAAATAGTCCATGTTGCCTGGCCAGCGCAATAACCGCCTGCAATACCGGTAACTCGATATCGTCGCCAAACGCGTGAAACTCGCCAATGCCGGCGTAATAATTTTTCGCCAGCAAATCTGCCAACATCGGCACCACGGTTTCGTCGTACATCCAGCGACTGGTTTCACCGCGTTTGCGATAAGGCCGGAGTACCGGCACCACCAGATCAGGTGCGATGGCGTAGAGTTTCTGGGTTCCCGCATCGCTCGAACTCGATACAAACGCTTTTTTCAACCCCGCCTGACGTAAAACCTTGATCGCCTCCGCGGGTGATATGAATTGCCAGGCGTCATGGCTGTAATGGATATGGGCATCGACAATTTGCCTGGCATCGCTGTAAACATTACCGCCGAACATCAATGCCAGCAACAGGTAAAACTGAGTGCCTGGTTTTAAAAATGAATTCATGACTAAAGTGCTCACATGGGAGGAATCTGTAAACCCTAGTTTGCCTGATCTCGAATGTAAATTACAAAAATCAACAGTCGAGATAACAGGTGCACGGGATCGAACTGGGGTGCACACTGCGCGCATGGCAATCGTATCCACCTCATCAGACTCCATCGACACCCGACACGGATACGCAATCCTGATAATGGTGGCGGGATCGATAGCGATAAGCTTCGGTGGCCTGGTACTGCGTAACATGGAATCCGCCGGACCCTGGCAAATCAATGTTTACCGCTCGCTGGGTACGCTGGTCGCGATCGCGATTATCATTGCGTTTCAGAACCGGCGCCGGTTTATCGCCACCCTGCTCGGAGTCGGTCGTTTCGGTATCCTCGCAAGCGTGCTACTCGCGGTCGCCAGTATGAGTTTTATCCAGGCGCTGAGCCATACCACGATAGCTAATGCGCTTTTTGTACTTGGCGCAATTCCCTTTTTTACCGCGTTGTTTGCGCGTATTTTTCTTGGTGAACGACTGCGCCGCACTACCCTGGTGACGATGCTGGTAGCCGCTTCCGGGCTCATTCTGATGGTGGTGAAAGGCGTTAGTATCGGTTCCGGATTCGGTAACTCGATGGCCTTGTTAACGGCTGTCTGTTTTGCTTTTTACGCGGTGATAGTTCGATACAAACGCAAAACTGAAATGCTGCCGGTACTGGTCATCTCTTCGGCCCTGATCATCGCTGTTTCGCTGGCTATAACCGGTAAAGATCTGGATATTCCAATAAACGATATCTGGTTATCGATATTCTGGGGTGCCTGCCTGTCCGGCTTCGTCAACTGGATGTTTATAATCGCGTCGCGCCATCTCGCCGCCGCCGAGGTAACCCTGATCATGTTGCTCGAGTTTGCACTCGGGCCGATCTGGGTATGGATGTTTGTCGGAGAAATACCGACGCTGTGGACCTTGCTGGGAGGTGGTTTGATTATTCTCGCTGTAACAGTGCGAGCTACTCTTGAGTTAATCAATAAATCTCGTGCCGAACAAACTCCGAGTCAACCTGTTTAAGAGTAGGAATCTAAGGTAGCTGTGATCATTAGACCAAATTAAGAAGTGTTGGTGGTTCAAAAAAGGTGATGATCGAAGGTGGCTACCACAAGCTCGGGAATCATCCGCTGGCCCAGCAGGAACTTGAGCAATTTCTCAATGAATGCTGTTCCAGGCCTGACTAAAAACTCGTAGATTATCGCCACCAGGCTTTATTTGAGACGAGTTAATAACGGTTCAAGCGCTTAAGCTGGCCACCATCGGGTCAGAAAAAAACGTGATCTCACCGGTCTCGAGATTGTCAAGATTGATATTGTCGAGGAACGGTGAGTATAGGTGCAGGGTAACCGGGTGTTCGTCACCATTGTTACGAATCTCGTGAATGTCATCATCAAACGACCCACAGACTTCGCCCGCGCTCATGGTGACAACCGAATTCTCAACGAGTCGTCCATCCTGCCAGCGATAACTGGTCTCGGTGGCAACGCCCTCGATTACCCGAACCCCGCAGGAAGCACCTTTATGGTCGTGTATCGGGCTCGCCTACCCCGGCTTCCAGCATAAAACCAGCGCGTAAAACTGCGGCCGTTATGCGAGCAGATAGCGGCTATAGCGTCCCTCGGAAAAGTGGCTGTAATCGGCCAGTCGACCAGTTGTTTAACCATTTCCATAATTAGTACCCCAGTTCCGGTCTAACGACATTCTTTAAAGGCTCACCTGCAATATAGCGTTTCAGGTTGTTGAAAAATAAATCCAGCGTAATCGGAACATAATGATCGCCATCATCGGCCGATACATGCGGCGTCACCACGAAATTCGGCGCCGACCAGAGTGGTGAATCCGAAGGTAGCGGTTCCGCCTCGAAAACGTCGATAATCGCGCCGGACAAATGTCCACTTTGTAACAGCTCGGCAAGCGCATGGTAATCCATGGTCGAGCCGCGTCCAACATTGATTACCCCGGCACCCTGCTTGAGACGCTGCAGACGCTCGCGACTGAACAGGCCATTGGTTTCCGGCGTCGAAGGCGTCGACAGGAAAATATAATCCATGCGCGGTAACACTGCGTCGAGCTGGTCCATCGCCACCATTTCATGCACATGTGGATGGGGCCTGCCATGACGGCTGACGCCGATGATATGCACGGGCAGATTGTTGAGTTGCCTGGCTGCTCCGCCACCAATACTACCGACGCCGATCAGTCCTACCGTCTTGCCTTCAATCGGCGTTGAAAACAACGAACGCCATTTTGCGTTACGCTGATTGCTGAGGATTGCCGGCATTTTATTGTGCAACATCAATACCGCCATCAGCGCGTATTCGCCGGCCTTATCCGCGTGCGCACCCTTGTTGTTGGTGACGATCAAACCTTCGGGAACCCAGTCCATCGGACACAGGTGTTCTACGCCGGCACCGATACAGTGAATCCATTTCAAATTCGGCGCCACTGCGGCCAGATTTTCAGTGGGCAGGTCCCAGGTGAGCAGGACTTCCGCAGTCTTCATCGACTCGACCCAGTGCTCGGTGTCCCAATCGACGAATACCTCGAGTCGCGCGGCGATATCGGGAAACCGCCTTGCGCTGTGCTGATATTTCTCCATCGATATGGTAAAAACCGCTTCGCTTTCCGGTGTCGAGGGAAATGTATCCGGGCCCGCGTGATTATTCTTTATATGCAGCTTGATGGTCACGGCCGATATCCGCGTTCGAGCGCAACCAGGGCATCGATCACGGCCTGATCGCGCGCCTTTCCCTGGAGCTGTTCGGCATCAAACTGCGCCTGCATGACCTTGTTGCCGATTTCTATCAACAACTCGCTGTCGTTCTCCGCGGACGCGGGGATATGCAAAACCGTGTCACCCCCATAGGTCGGCACCGGATTTTGCCAATGATCCTGTAGCTGGTCAGGCTTGTTTCCCGACGCCAGGTCACGGCATAGTTTACGCAGTTTGCGGCGATATTGAACAATGCCCTTGTCGCTGGGGACCAGGTGTTCCATCTTCTGGTCGGCGATGCGACCCATACCCTCGACAGCCTCGGCGTCGCCGGGAAAACGCTGGCGTTGCTCATAACTGCGATTCATCAATTCACCCTGCTCGATCAGGTCGGGACCCTGCGGGGTATTGTAGGACTCGGGGTCCGCACGCTCACCGAAAATCGCCCAGGCGAAGGCGGTCGAATTCTCGTCATCGATGGGCACAACCCAGCGCGAAAACGCGGTACGGCCATAGTAGATTGGCCGGGTGCCGTCCGCCGAAAACGCGGCCCCTGCCTGGGTATAGTTGGGTAACACCAGTTCGTTGACCCGCACCCAGACATGTTCGCCCACGCGGCGCACATTGGCCCCGAGGAAGCTCATCTGGCGTTGGTAAAACAGCAGTTCACCGATTTCACCCAGGCCATCGGAAAACTGCGCGCGGCTCATGCGCGAGTGCAGAAAACTGGTATGAATCGGATCGAGAATCGCGTCCAGAACCTGCAACCAGTTGCAGCGATAATCGGCGCGATAAGGCACCAGCGTCTGCCCCTCGATCTCGAGTGTGTCGTAGACAGGAAAGTCCGGCATATCCTCCATCGGCCCGAGATAGGCGAAGACCAGGCCGCGGAATTCCTTCACCGGGTAGGCGCCGAGCACAGTCCTGGTTTTAACCAATTCGCTGATCTTTTCAGGCTGGCCCGGCACTTCGAGAATGCTGCCATCGATATCGAACAACCAGCCGTGATAGCAACAACGAATACCCCGATCTTCACAAACACCGAATTCCATCGAAGCGCGTCGGTGCGGGCATTGCTTGTGCACCAGACCATATCGATCCGATTTATCGCGAAAAAGAACCAGCTCTTCACCGAGTACCTTGACCAGGCGCGGCAGGTCGCCTACCTCGGAGGCAAGCGCTAACGGTTGCCAATAGCGACGCAGGTATTCTCCGCAAGCAGTGCCTTTCGCAGTTCTCACCAGTATTTCATCGCTGCCGCCACGCGGTGACGCAGTATACCTCTGATATCCCGAACCCTGATTTAAACCGACTTCACCCATGCCATTTCACTGATAAAAATAAAATACGAGCCTCGCAGAAATTGAGCTTGACCCCCGTTGATGATTCTTTGTACTGGTGTGAAAAAAACTTACATCAAACCATGGATCGACGCAACATTGTTCACACAAAACCAGTCAGCGGCGTTCGCGGGGGATATTCAATTTGCTTGCAAACGTCTATCCGGTTACCTGTCCCTTAGCAGGTCATCGAGTACGGGACAGCTATCGGAACTCAAAACAACCGAAATCATAACCACTCGCCGCGAACGCAAAATTTACCTGCTGGAACTGGAGTCAGTACAGGCGGATATCGACCGTATCGAGCGCAAGTGTAGTCTCTTGCCGGCCACCAGCTAATCAAAACGAGGAGAGCTGGTTTACCTGAAACAAGTCCAGGTTGCCGGTGGTCCCTCCAGGCTGTCGCCCAAGTTGGGGCTAGCCCATGGTCATCCCGGGATGACACTACTCATCTTCATATTTCACCTAAGCTACCTACTCCACCGAGATAACAGTAAACTGTCAGCGGAATTAGCGGAGTAAAACCATGAACAACAAACCAGTCGTGCTGGTCACGCGCAAACTACCCGACACTGTCGAGAAAAAACTGGCGGAAAAGTTCGACGTCATCCTCAATCCGGAGGATCGCTTATACACCACCGACGAATTATTGGATCTGGCCGAAAAAGCCGACGCCATAATGCCCTGCCATACCGAAAAATTTCCCGCGGAAACCATCGCCAGGTTGCCCGCGCGGGTGAAAGCCATCGCTAATTTTTCGGTAGGTGTCGATCATGTTGACCTCGAAGCGGCAAAAAGCAGGCGCATCATAGTCACCAACACCCCCGATGTCCTTTCTGACGCAACCGCCGAAATTGCCATGTTGCTGATGCTGGGCGCCGCGCGCAGAGCCAGCGAGGGTGATCGCCTGGTGCGCAGCCGGCAATGGAAGGACTGGAGTCCGGCCTTCATGGTGGGACGACAGATCACCGGCAAACGCCTGGGCATCCTCGGCCTGGGCAGAGTCGGCCAGGTGGTCGCCAGGCGTGCCCGGGGGTTCGACATGACCATCCATTACCACAATCGCAAACCACTGGATACGGAACAGGCGGCGGGGGCGGTTTATCACCCCAGCGTCGAAGCGCTGCTGGCGCAAATCGACGTGTTATCGATACATTGCCCGGCTACCGCGCAAACCGCGGGACTGCTCAACCAACAACGCATCGCCGTCATGCATCGCGATGCCATAGTGGTCAATACCTCGAGAGGTGGCGTGGTCGATGACGAGGCGCTGGTCGATGCGCTGAAAACCGGGACTATCGCGGCAGCGGGCCTGGATGTTTATAACGGCGAGCCCAGCGCAATCCATCCGGGCTATCGGCAACTGGATAACGTATTTTTGTTACCGCATATCGGTAGTGCCACAAGCGAAACAAGAAACGCCATGGGATACCGGGCTATCGACAACCTGGTGGCGATTTTCAGTGGTAAAGAGCCAGGTGACCGGGTCGCTTAAGTGGCATTCAACACCCGATTTTTGTGACCCGATAACTATTTTTAATTATACAAATTATTATTTTTTGGTATACCATATCCCACGCTATTTTACTTTTATCGCTATTGTAGTCATCACCCATGTAAAATAGATCAGGAAACCGGCTTTGAAACTTTATTATATAACGCTGTTTCAACATAAGAATGACAAGATTATAATAACTTTCGTAGTCCTAAATCACTACCAATAATGAGGATAACAATCATGACTGAAGCAACCACATCACGCCGCAAGTTCTTAACCACGGGAGCCGCCGCAATTGCGGGTGGCGCTGTCGCAGCTGCCTTGCCATCCGCCGCCACCGCAGCCAATCCCGTCGTATTAAAGGTACAGGCCGCCTGGGGCGGCGGTATTTTTCTTGAATTCGCCCAGGACTACGTTCGACGCGTCAACGCTATGTCCGGTGGATCGTTAAAAATTGATTTACTGGGCGTTGGCGCAGTCGTCAAAACAGCCGAGATGCAAACAGCAGTACACAAAGGCGTACTGGATGGCGCGCATCTGGTAACGGCTTACTGGTACTCCAAAAGCCCGGTCGCATCGTTATTCGGAACCGGCCCCTGCTTCGGCTGGTCAGCCAATGAAATGATGGGCTGGATTGCCTACGGTGGTGGTAGGGCCCTGTATTACGAATTAATGCATGACCGGCTCAGACTGGACCTGGTCGGCTTCTTTAGCGGCCCGATGCCGGCACAGCCGATGGGCTGGTTCAAGGAAGAAATCAAGGACAGCAGCCAGCTGCGCGGCCTGAAGTATCGTACCGTGGGACTGGCCGCGGACGTATTGCAGGAAATGGGTATGTCGGTGGTACAACTACCCGGCGGCGAAATTCAGCCGGCGATGAAGAGCGGCTTGATCGATGCGGCCGAGTTCAACAACCCGACCTCTGACAAGGACTTCGGCATGCAGGATGTGTCCAAGCATTATCATCTCGCCAGCTTCCATCAATCGCAGGAATGCTTTGAAATCATCTTTAACAAGACACTTTTCGACAGGCTGTCAAAGGAGCATCAGGCGATTCTGGAGCATGCTTCCGAGGCCGCCTCCGCGGACATGGCCTGGAAGGCGATGGAACGCTATTCGCAGGACCTGGTGACACTGAAAGAAAAGCATGGTGTCAACGTGTATCGTACTCCGGACTCCATCATGGCCGAACAGCTCAAGGCCTGGGATATCGTGGTCAAGCGAATCAGCGCAGAGGATTCGTTTTTCAAGAAGGTCATCGACTCGCAAATGGTCTGGGCGAAACGGCACGGCGCCTATGCATTGAATAATGCGCCTGACTATCGGGGTGCTTACGAGCATTATTTCGGTAAACTTTAAGCCATTAACGGCTTTACTAGCCCACGGGGCGGTATTTTTCGATACCGCCCCTGTTTTTTTCTGACAATGTCGATTTGATTGCCTTGAGGTACTGCGCCATGACCCGCATACTCCATTTCATCGATAGCCTGAGCGCCTGGACCGGCAAGTCCTTTGCCTGGTGTATCGTTATCCTCACCTTTTCCACCTGTTACGAAGTTTTTGTGCGCTATGTACTCAACGCACCGACGGTATGGGCCTTCGATATGAGTGTGCAAATGTACGGCGCCCTGTTCATGATGTGCGGGGCCTACGCTTTGTCCCAGGGTGCGCACGTTCGCGGTGACGTGGTGTATCGATTGTTCAGTAAAAGAACCCAGGCCAAGATCGACCTGGTTCTCTATATAATATTTCTCATGCCCGGCGCCCTGGCCCTGATAGTTTATGGTTATGGCTTTGCGTCGGATTCCTGGTTTTACAAGGAAGTGAGCTGGAGTAGCCCGGCGCGTATACAAATTTATTTTTTCAAAACCTTGATTCCGATCGCCGGCACGCTGTTATTGCTACAGGGTATCGCCGAAGCGGTGCGCTGCGTTATTTGCATCAAGACCGGCGACTGGCCGCTACGATTACACGATGTCCAGGAGACTGAAACCATGCTCATGAAGGAACAGGAAAAATTACGCAAGATGGAGCAAGATAATGTCTGATCCAGTTATCGCAGTATTTATGCTCGGCCTGTTCATATGCCTGGTGATGCTGGGTTTTCCGATTGCCTTCACGCTGATCGCCATGGGTCTCGGGTTTGGTTATTACGCCTACTACGACTCCTTTCGCATGGATAACATATTCGATAACCGGATATTTGATTTATTCGTACAGAATACCTTCTCGGTGATGTCAAACGACGTACTGGTGGCCGTCCCACTCTTCTTATTCATGGGCTATGTGGTCGAACGGGCCAACATAGTCAATCGATTGTTTTTCAGTATTCAAATGGCCGCGCGTCACCTGCCGGGTTCCATGGCGGTCGCCGCACTTTTTACCTGCGCCATTTTTGCGACCGCGTCGGGCATTATCGGTGCGGTTGTCACCCTGATGGGGATGCTGGCGCTTCCGGCCATGTTGGACGCCGATTATGATGAAAGTTTCGCCTGCGGTGTCATCTGCGCCGGCGGTTGTCTCGGTATCCTCATTCCGCCTTCGATCATGCTCATCGTGTACTCGGCAATTGCAAATATTTCGCCGCTGCGCCTGTATGCCGCAGCGCTATTCCCCGGCTTGCTGCTGGCCGGTCTGTACATGGTGTATGTCGTCGGTCGTGCTACCTTAAACCCGAAACTGGCACCAAAACCCAAAGAGGAAGATGTCCCACCAACTGCAACAATAATCTGGTCTTTGGTCACTTCTTTTATTCCGCTGGCTCTGTTAATCATGAGTGTACTGGGCGCCATATTGATGGGCCTGGCAACGCCGGCTGAAGCCGCTGGTGTCGGTGCAGCCGGCGGCCTGTTCCTGGCGCTATGCTATCGCTCGCTCAGCTGGGAGCGATTAAAGCAGGCGGTCTACCTGACTGCAAAGACGTCGGCGATGGTGTGCTGGTTGTTCGTCGGTTCCTGGACTTTCGCCTCGGTTTTTTCCTACCTCGGCGGGCACCAGTTGATCAACGACTGGGTGTTGTCAATGGATCTGAGCACGGTAGGCTTCCTGATACTGGCGCAATCACTGATATTCCTGCTGGGCTGGCCGCTGGAATGGACCGAAATAATCATCATTTTCGTGCCTATCTTCCTGCCCATGCTGGAAACCTTCAATGTCGACCCTCTGTTTTTCGGTATCCTGGTCGCGTTGAATCTGCAGACGTCGTTTTTAACCCCGCCGATGGCCATGGCGGCCTATTATCTTAAAGGCGTGGCGCCACCGCATATTCAGTTGATGGATATATTTCGCGGCATCATGCCTTACCTGGCGATCATCATTTTCTCGATGGTATTGCTCTACAACTTCCCCGGGATTGCGCTCTGGCTACCCGTCTATTTTTTCGGATAGCCTGGCCTGATAGCCATTACCCGTGAGTAATTTTCAGCCGCAAAGCGCGAACCTGATGAGCGCCTGCGATGCGCGTAAGGCGATAGACCAGGGGATAATAACCTCGCTGGCACTGGTGCAGGCCTGTTTTTCGCGTATCGACGAACTCGAAGATTCGATCGGCGCCTGGGCGCAATTGGACAGGGACAGGGCCATGGATCAGGCGCGCAAGGCGGACGAGTTCCGTAGTCGCGGGCTTGCGCTCGGGGCGCTCCACGGCTTACCTGTCGGCATTAAAGACATTGTCGATACCCGCGACTATGCGACCGAATACGGCAGCCTGATACACCAGGGACGCAGACCCGCAAAAGACGCCACACTGGTGTCCTTGCTGAAAGAAGCCGGCGCCATTATTCTCGGCAAGACAGTGACCACGGAACTGGCGGTATTTGCACCCGGCAAGACCAGAAACCCGCATAACACAGAACATACACCCGGCGGTTCATCCAGCGGTTCCGCGGCCGCGGTCGCGGCCGCCATGGTACCGCTGGCGGTCGGCACTCAAACCAACGGATCGGTCATTCGACCCGCGTCTTTCTGCGGTGTCTATGGATTCAAGCCCAGTTTTGCCGGTATTTCCCGCCACGGGGTTTTGCAGCAGTCACCGCCGCTGGATACCATCGGCATGTTTGCTCGAACCCTGGAAGATCTTGCCCTGATTGCCGACGTATTAATGCGCTTCGATGCCCAGGATGAGTCCATGACGCCGCTGGCGCCACCCTGCATCAGCTCGGTCATGGCAAAGTCGGTTCCGGCCGAGCCAGTTTTTGCATTTATTCGAACCCCGGCATGGGACCAGGTAGAGCAGGAAACCAAGGATGGCTTTCGCAACCTCATCGAAGCCGCCAATGAAAGTAAACCTGACACCATTAGTATCGTGGATTTACCGGCACAATTCGACGCTATTTACGAGGACCACCGCAAGCTGATGGAAGCCGACCTGGCAAAAAGTTTTGCCCCTGAATACGAAAAAGGCAAGGCGGATATGAGTGCCATCTTGTGCGAAATGATCGAGCGCGGTCAGCAG
>SMVA01301012.1_pt1 | contig 12429 bp, 11 predicted proteins | sample 2456451 | NCBI WGS metagenome assembly SMVA01 (sample SAMN11095933, study PRJNA526329) | marine sediment metagenome | biome: Marine sediment; feature: Surficial sediment; material: Deep marine sediment; isolation source: Hadal surficial sediment | place: Pacific Ocean | collected 2014-05 | depth...
CCGGCGCCGGACAGCAGCAAGCGTATTGTCGTTATCAAGCAACCGGTTGGCGTAGTTGCCTGCATCACACCCTGGAACTTCCCGAACGCGATGTTAACGCGAAAGATCGCCCCCGCACTTGCAGCAGGATGCACTGTTGTCTGCAAGCCTGCGAATGCAACGCCATTATCAGCATTTGCTTTCGTCGAGCTCGCCGAGCGTGCTGGCGTTCCCGCCGGCGTCATCAACATCGTCGCTGGCAGAACGTCGGAAATTGGTGCAGAGCTGACCTCGAATCCAATCGTGCGCAAGCTGACGTTCACCGGTTCGACGCCGGTGGGCAAGCAACTAATGGCGGCGTGCAGCGCGACCGTAAAGAGAACATCCATGGAGCTGGGTGGCAATGCACCCTTTATCGTGTTCGACGACGCCGATCTGGATGCGGCTGTTGCCGGCGCTTTGATATGCAAATTTCGCAACGCCGGACAGACTTGTGTATGTGCCAATCGATTCCTCGTTCAGGAGGGCATCTACGATGAGTTTGCGGAGCGCTTGCAGGCGGCCGTAGCGGGTCTGAATATCGGTGAGGGAACTGCTGAGGGCGTAACGATGGGGCCGCTGATCAATGAGGGAGCCGCCAACGATGTGCTGGAAATCATCGGTGATGCGGTTAAAAAGGGCGCCAGTGTTGTCGCTGGCGGCAGTCGCTCCGATCTTGGCGTCTGCTTTATCGAGCCGACTATTCTGACCAATGTCACCGATGATATGCGCGTGTTCCACGACGAGATTTTTGGCCCGGTCGCGCCGTTGTTTAAATTCAAAACAGAAGAAGAAGCTGTGGAGATGGCGAACGACACGCCATTTGGACTGGCCTGCTATTTCTATACGCGGGATATTGGCCGCGTCTGGCGTGTTGCTGAAGGCCTGGAGTACGGCATCGTTGGAATTAACGAAGGAATTATCTCCAATGAGATGGCGCCGTTTGGCGGCGTAAAAGAGTCTGGCCAGGGAAGAGAAGGATCGAAGTATGGGCTGGATGATTATATGGAGATTAAGTATATGTGTATGGGGGGGATTGATAAGTGAGGTAGTTGGGCTGGGGAAGTTCGGCCTGGGTGGTTGAGGATCAGAGTTCGGCACTTGATAGTGCCAGTTCAGAGAGTACGAGTTTTGAGCGGGTGCAGTTGGTTGGGTTTTGCAAACATTTGTCCCAGAGGGACAAATGTTTGTCGCCCGCCCGGCGGGCGCCTACGAGGCTTTGCTACGGTTTTTGGCCATCGAATAAGGTGGATTGGCTACGATTTTTGCGTGCGCATTTTTTTGTCTTTGTGGGTATTCATTGAGGTCCGATTCCGGCTAGTTTGGGCTGTGCGGCGGCGTATACTGGGTTCCTGAAAAGGGATGCCGGTCGATGTTGCAAAACGAAATCTACGAACGTGCGAGGCTTGCCAGGGATTCCCGGTTCGATGGCCAATTCTATATTGGCGTGAAAACGACGGGTATTTATTGTCGACCCATCTGTCCTGCCAATTCGCCAAAGAGCAAGAATGTCTCCTTTTATCCAAGTGCCGCGGCTGCCAGCGAAGCGGGCTTTAGGCCTTGCCTGCGATGTCGTCCGGAGTCAGCGCCAGGTACGCCTGCCTGGAGTGGCACGTCTGTGACCGTGCGTCGCGGCCTCCGATTGATTTCCAATGGCGCGCTCGATGATGGTGATGTCGAAGTCCTTGCTGGTCGCCTGGGTGTAACCAGTCGACACCTGCGCCGTTTGTTTAACAAACATCTGGGCGCTTCTCCCCTGGCGGTCGCACATACGCAGCGGCTGCATTTTGCAAAGCGACTGATTGACGAAACTTCCTTGCCGATGAGCCATATATCATCGGCCGCAGGCTACGGCAGTGTCAGGCGATTCAACGATACATTTCGCCGGACCTATGGACGATCGCCACGCGAACTGCGTAAAGCGGGTGACGAGTCGGAAAGAGCAGCGACCCTGACCGTGCGACTCGCATATCGAATGCCGTTCGACTGGCCGGCAATGCTGAGTTTTTTCGCGGCTCGCGCAACTCCTGGTGTCGAAGTTGTCAACGGCGAGACCTATCGGCGCACCGTGAGTTTGCGGGGTGATCATGGAATTGTGGAAATTCGTCCTGATGCCCGTGATGGATACCTGTCGCTGACGTTACACAGCATCAAAACAAAGGCATTGTTCGAAACCGTGCAAACTGCGCGCGAAGTATTTGATCTCGATGCTCCGATTTTTGAAATCAATGCGACGCTGGCGAAAGACAAAATTTTGCGCAGAATCCAACGCACGAACAACGGTACGCGCGTGCCAGGAGCCTGGGACGGGTTCGAGCTGACGGTTCGTGCAATCCTCGGTCAGCAGATTTCCGTCAAAGCAGCCACGACACTTGCCGGGAGAATTGCTGCCCGCTATGGCGAGAAACTGCAGTTGCGGGGTGACAGCAAAGAGGCTGAACTAAAGCGGATATTTCCGCCGGCGGAGCGGTTGGTGCGCGCACGATTCAACAATCTCGGCGTATTGAAGAGCAGGGCAGACACCATCAGGCGTGTCGCCGCTGCCGTCGTAAGCTCAGAGCTGCATTTCGATGTCGCGCAGGATCCGGATGAATTCTGCACGACTTTGAAATCAATACGCGGCATTGGTGACTGGACAGCGCAATACGTCGCGATGCGCGCATTGAAAACCCCCGATGCGTTTCCGGGGTCTGACCTGGGGCTGGTCAAGGCGATCAAACATCCAGATCGGGTCACAGCGAAAGAATTATTAGCAAGAGCGCAAGACTGGCGGCCCTGGCGTGCCTACGGAGCCATGTTGTTGTGGAGTTCGTTGTCGAACTCCGGAGGATAGACTGATGTACTACTGTTATCTTGATACGCCGATTGGCGACCTGTTACTGGCGGGCGATGAGGATGCGCTATGCCTGGTTGGATTTCCGCAAGGATCCATGCGTCGCGAGCCGGAATCAGACTGGATTTTCTCGGACAAGCCATTCGGTGCTGCTCGCGAGCAGCTCACCGCCTATTTCGCCGGCGAACGGAAATCGTTCGATCTCAAGCTTAATCCTGGTGGTACCGAGTTTCAGTTGCAGGTACTCGAAGAACTACAAAAAATTCCCTATGGCGTTACCGCGTCCTATGGAGACATTGCGCAACGGATCGGGCGACCCAAGGCGGTGCGCGCTGTTGGCGCAGCCAACGGTCGCAATCCGATCCCGATCATAATCCCGTGCCACCGGGTGATTGGCAGCACAGGCAAACTGACCGGGTTCGGTGGTGGAATTCCGACCAAGAAGGCATTGTTGAAACTTGAATTGGAGCACAGCCAGTTTCAGCCCAGTGCCTGAAAGAGTACTAACGGGAGACCCCCAAAATCTGCCGGGGAGGCAGTGGCAGTTTGACCATTGCGGAAATCGTAAAGATAAGTTTAAAGCGTAGCCGCAAGATGTTGCGCCAGGGAGAAACTTTGAGACCAACAGGTAACCATGGAGTGAATGTCAGTCGCCCGCTGGGCGGGCTCTACAGGTGCTAATGGGAATTGTAGGAGCCTGCCCAGCGGGCGAAATCAACTACGCCCAGCGGGCGAAATTACTACGCCCAGCGGTCCCGTTAAGCCGTTTTGAGCGGCTCACAAACGAAAGTTCCAAGCTTTGCCTGGGGATACTTACTTTTCGCCGCCGCGTTTTCTGCGATAGAATCTCAGCATGCTAATTCATGCGGATTTTTCGTTACCGGCGATTGTTGTGCCAAATGATGACGATTGGCAGTGTTCGCCGGAGTCAGGCGTCGACCGCCTGATGCTGGACAGAATTGGCGATGAGGTTGCGCGTGCCACCAGTATCGTGCGCTATGCAAAAGGCAGCGCATTTCCGCGTCACATGCATGCCAAAGGCGAAGAGTTCCTGGTGTTGTCCGGTGTTTTCTCGGACGAAAACGGCGACTACCCGACCGGTTGTTACGTGCGGAACCCGCCGGGTAGCGGGCATTCACCTTTCAGTACGAACGGCTGCAGAATTCTCGTCAAGCTGCGTCAGTTCGATGCAGCCGATCTTACGACCGTTGTCATCAAAACACGCGATTCGAAGGATTGGCAAAAAAATGATGATGGGAGTGCCGAATTTCTGCATTTGTATGAATTTGGCAGCGAGCAGGTGCAGATGGTTCGTATCGCTGCTGGACAAAAGTTTTCTATGAACACCAGTCCGGCCGGCGCGGAAGCGCTCGTTGTTAGTGGTTCAGTGAAATACGCGGGCGAGTTGTTTCCGCTTGAGTCGTGGCTACGATTTCCGGCTGAATACGCAGCGGAATTGCTGGTTGTTACCGATACTCTTTTGTGGATGAAGAGCGGGCACTTGCCGGACGAGACGATAAATAATCTTTAGCAGCCGGTAGAAGGCAATCGCGGCACTAAAGCGTTCGATTCTGCATCGCCTTAACAACATCCGAAGCCTCAACATCCGCCAGTAACCTCTCATCGTCCTGTAACACTCCGATCGAGGTCGTAATCGGCAAGACCCCGGCCCAGACCGGTATGGCGTAATCATCGTCTTCATCTTCAACGCCATTGGCGGAAATTTTTGCAGAAGCAGATTCGATATCGAGCGCAATGACGCCTGTCATTTTCACCTCGCTCTCATGCGCAGCACGCAACTCGCCCCATCGGCCTGGCATGCTGTGTTCGCTGATCACGCGCATTGCCTGCAGTTTTTCGTCGTTGCCCTCGATCAGCACTGGAGTGCCAAACAAAGTAACCGATCGGTATTGCATGGAAGAATTGAACGCGGAACGCGCCAGAACAATGCCATCAAGCAACGTGACATTCAGACAGGCTCGTGTGGTTTTTTCCAGTAGCCTGATGACACGTGCTTTTCTGGCGCCGTGCAGGTAGATCGTATCGTCAACCCTGCCATAGATCATTGGCACAACGACAGGGGAGTCATCCTGTACGAATGCCACGTGCGCTATCAGGCCGGCATCCAGCACCTCGTATACAGTCTTTTTATCGTACGCCGCCTTCTCGCGCAGTTGCCTGAGCTTGTTCGTTTTGTCGACTGAATAGCGCTCTGTCATGCCCTTGTCCGCTGTTGGAGTGTGGTCCATTGGCGCAAACTGGTTTGCGTTGCTTTTTTCTCGTCGCTTACCACATCTTGTACACAACTCGCCTTCAGGCACAAGATGTAGTAGCATTTCCTTGTACCACATCGGTACGCACGGAGATGGGGTGTTATTCAGGCAGTGCTGGCGTGGCAGCCATGCAGGAAGCAACAATCGGACCATGGGATATGCGTGTTGCCTCTCATCGCGCACTCATTTTGACGCGAGCTCGTTCGCCTGGACAGCGCGAGTAAGCGACAACCGAAAGGCGGATCGCGGGCATTGACGAAAAGGCGGTTGGGGATATTGCGAACAGAGACGTTTGGATAGCTCGACAGATGCGTTTTCGGTACCTGAGACACACCTGCTTTATATGCCGCCCAGATTCTGGGCGGCTTTTTTCATTATGATAAGTGCGCAGCAATCCTGATTTGGGAAATAACCTGATGTCTGGAAATGCAAACGATAATACTCGCCGGGGCCTGTCATCAAACGCCTACGTCGAACTGCGCGCTGGCGAGACTTATGAACCTTACGTAAGCGCAGAGCAGACGTTGCCCGAGTTCACACTCAAGGCGGCATTTTTTGGCATCCTCTTCGGCATCGTTTTTGGTGCGGCCAACGCCTATCTTGGGTTGCGCGCCGGACTGACGATAAGCACGTCAATCCCGGTGGCCGTGATGACGGTAGCCGCATTTCGTGCGCTGGAGTCTGTCGGTCATCCCGGCAGTATTCTGGAGGCGAATCTCTCACAGACGATTGGTTCCGCATCCTCATCGCTTGCCAGCGGTGTGATTTTCACCTTGCCTGCCCTGTTCCTCTGGGGTGTGGCGCCCGGTCTGTTGCAGATAACTTTGCTTGCCATGTGCGGTGGGCTGATCGGCGTTTTGTTCATGATCCCGTTGCGGCGCTTTCTTATTAAGGGTGAGCATGGTCGATTGCCATATCCCGAGGGCACTGCCTGTGCCGAAGTACTGGTTGCCAATGAAGTAGGGGGCAAGAACGCTAAATTCATTTTCTACGGGCTTGGCATTGGGGCTGCGTTTAAATTCCTGACATCGTGGATCAAACTGATTCCAGGCGACGTTTCTGCGGCGTTGCCATTTATCAAGAAGGCGCAACTTGGCATGGATTTGTCGCCCGCGCTTTTTGGTGTGGGTTACATTCTTGGACCGCGCATCGCAGCGATCATGGTCGGTGGCGGCCTGCTGGCCTGGATCAGCATCATTCCCTCGATCGCCTACTGGGGTGATTCGTTTACGTCGCCGGTGTTCCCGGAAGCTGCAACTCTGATAAGGGACATGTCACCCGGCCAGATGTGGACACGCTATGTGCGCTATATCGGCGCCGGCGCGGTAGCAACTGCTGGAATAATCACGCTGATCCGCAGTGTGCCGATAATGATCCAGAGTTTCCGCATTGGCACGACTGAATTGCGGCACAGGGTAGAAGATGATCCCAGCGACGTTGTTGCCGGCAATGCCGTTGCACCGGGACAGAGGACCGATTTAGATTTGCCGCTAAAGTTTGTTGGTATTGGAATATTCGCCGTAACCCTTGTGCTTGCCTTCGTTCCACAGGTACTGGGTGACATTGGCGGTATCGGTATCCGCATTGTTGCAGCACTGTGCATCGTTACCTTTGCATTTTTCTTTGTGACTGTTGCATCGCGAATCGTCGGGCTTGTTGGTGTAACCAGTAATCCGACCAGCGGCATGACCATTGCCGCATTGCTAGGCACATCCGGTATTTTCCTGATCATGGGCTGGACGGATCTTACCGGCAAAGCAGCGGCTTTGACGGTTGGTTGCGTAGTGGCGATTGCGGCATCGATCGCCGGTGACACATCACAGGATCTGAAAACCGGCTATCTCCTCGGTGCGACACCGCGGCGGCAGCAGATTGGTGAGCTATTCGGTGTCCTGACATCGGCTACTTTCGTTTGCCTGTCAGTTTTGCTGTTGGCTGAGACGTTTGGCTTTGGCGGTCAGGAACTACCGGCACCACAGGCCATGCTGATGAAAGTCGTGATCGAGGGAGTTCTGGACCAGCAGCTTCCCTGGGGATTCGTCGCGATCGGCATCGGTATTGCGTTGCTCTGCGAGATGTTCAAGATCCCTTCGTTGCCGTTTGCAGTGGGTGTATATCTGCCGGTATCCACCATGACACCACTTTTTCTCGGCGGTTTGTTGCGTGGCTGGTTCGAGCGGCGCGCAACCTCCAAAGCGGACGCAGCGGAGCGACGGGAACGGGGCGTTCTCCTGGGCAGTGGTTTCGTCGGCGGGGAAGGATTGCTTGGTGTCGGTATCGCGGGGGTCGCGTTTGTACAGAACAAAAAGCCGGATGGCATTGGTACCGAGTGGCTTGGGCCGCACTGGATTGCGCAAATTGTCGGGCTGGTGGCCTTTGGTTTTTTGTTGGCCGGATTTATTCGTATGGTTAAGCGCTAGCCCGCCCACTGATGAAATATTCGGGCTAGATGTTGCTACGGTCGGCCATTCACCTGTTGCTGCACCTGCTGATGCCGGCAGCAGTTGCCAGGGTTTTTTTTCGCAAGAATTTCCTGCGTGCGTGGCTGATAATGTGTGCCACGATGCTGGTTGATCTGGATCACCTGCTGGCTGATCCGGTATATGATGCTGGTCGCTGCAGTATCGGCTTTCATCCCTTACATCAATATCCTTTAATAGCGGTATACGTCGTGTTGGCGATGTTGCCAAAATTTCGGCTGCTTGGAGTCGGACTGATCATTCACATGTTTCTGGATGGCATCGATTGTGCCTGGATGCGTTATGACTAAAAATTTCAATAAACTTGTTCAGACTGCCTGCCTGAGCCTTGCTTTTATTCTCGCGGGCTGTGCGGCCGGCCCGTCCAAATTGCCGTATCCGGCATTTATAGACGTTAACGAATTGCCGGATGTTTTCATCGCCGGGATGCCCGGCGTTCGTGCCAAATCACTCGCAGGCGACCCACAAACGAGGCGGTCGAGCCATCGAATTTCCCTGCCCGCAGATTGGCAATTTACGACCGGTGCTTCTCCGGGGATGAGTGTCGAAATTTTCGTACTCGCTGGTGAAATTCGCCTGGGCGATCTGGCGTTGCAGCCAGGCGGCTATGCTTATATCCCGTCCGGGTCGACGGGTATGTCAATGAGCACCAGTGCTGGCGCTGTCCTGTTATATTTTGTAGATGAGATGAATTCGTCATCCGTCATTCAGACGCCGCTTATACAGAGCAGCAATTTGCTTGACTGGCGGCCGGTTTCAACCGCTATCAGCGACATCGGTCTGTCAGTGAAGGAATTCCGTAGCGATCCAGGCAGTGGTGCCAGGACCTGGCTGCTCAAAGTTGACCCGACCGCCGTGCAAAGCTGGCGCCACTCGTCGTTGAGCAAAGAAGGGTATCTCGTGTCCGGAAACTACCGGACCAGTGAATGTCTGCAAGGTGAACCGGTTACTGCAGACTACCTGCCGGGAGGCTATTACTATCGACCTGCAGGGGCGGTACATGGTGGAACTGAGGAAAAAAGTACCGGCGAGTCGATCTGGTTTATCCGTGCGCTTGGCAACGAAGTCGTTAATGACGTTGCAGGATGCATGTCGACGCCTGATGTCACTAACGGCACTGCGAGCCCGCAGGGCGCGGCAATCTCTTAACGTTGGTTCAAAACTTACATTGGTTCTTTATTTTTTGACGAATTTCGTTATGCCAGCGCCGAGCTTCATTATTTTTTGTAACGTTGAAGTTGGAATTGCCTGAATCTTTTCATACCAGTCGCTGGTGGTTTCAACAAACTGCAGCATGTTTTTGATGCGCTCTTTGGTTATCGGATCTGTTTGTTCTTCATCCACGACTTCAACTGCAACCTTACGCAACATTGAAAGCGTAGGATTCAGTTCACGTTGCTTGCGTTGTTCGATGATGACGCGAAACAGATCCCAGACATCGCTGAGTGATTCAAAGTAGTCGCGACGATCGCCAAGCATGTGAGTCATCTTGACGAGACCATAACTCTGTAGTTCGCGAATGCTGGTACTTACGTTTGACCTCGCAACCGAGAGTAATTCAACGATCTCATCGGCTCTGAGCGGCCGGGGCGACAGGTACAACAGTGCCTGAATTTGCGCCACGGTTCGGTTGGTTCCCCAGCGGGTACCCATTTCTCCCCAATGCAGCACATATTTTTCGACAGCGGGTGTCAGTTTCATCGGCTTCTCTTATTTCTGTCCTGACTGAAATTTAGTTTATTAGTGAATCAATAGTCAAGTCAGACAATGCATAATTGCCGGAATTTGCAGTCAACTCAGGCAGCGTTGCAAATCACTACCGCACGCGTTGGCGCGGGCCAGCCCTCAATTGTCTGCGTCGGGTCCTCCGGATCGAGCGCCGCGGAAAGTGATTCGAACGACATCCACTCGGTTGATCGTTGCTCCGCAACGCTTGTGCTCGTCACATCGACCGTTCTGATGTTGCAAAAGCCGGCTTTACCCAGCCATTCCTCGAGTGCTGCGACTGTCGGTAAATGCCAGATGTTGCGCATGCGCGCATAGCGGCTTTCCGGGGTGCGGACGGCATTTTTCGACCCGGGTAGAATCAGTGTTTCCATGACGAGTTCACCACCGGGTCGCAGCGTGTCCAAAAGCTGCTGCAGATGTTCATGTGGGTCGCGCTGGTGATACAGGACACCCATCGAAAATGTGCTATCGAAGGCCCGTGATTCTGCAGGTAGTTCCTGTAGGCGTAGTGGCAACACGTGGGCCGATTTGATTTGCAGCAAATGTTGCAATGCCAGGTACTGGCATACGTACAAAAGTGTTGGCTCGATGCCAACCACCAGTTTTGCGCCGGCGCCCAGCATGCGTAGCGCGTAGTATCCGTTGCCACATCCCACATCGAGCACCGCACGATCATCAAGTGGCGTGATTGCATCCATGAGTCGTCGCCATTTGAGATCAGAGCGCCACTCTGCATCGATTTCGATACCGAATAAATCAAACGGGCCCTTGCGCCAGGGTTTTAGCTGCAACAGCAATGCCCTGAGCCGGCTGCGCTCCTTTTTTGACAGCGCTGCTGCATCAGCCGCCACTCTGTCCGCATCAAGTTTGATGACGGGATTGTTGACAGAGGGGAGGTCCTGCAAAACTTTCTGCCACTCGTGCAGCTTGCCGTGCGCACTGTCAGCGAACCGTTCCTGCAACAGTGGCATGAGTAATCTCTCCCAGCTGGCAAGATCAATCCTGTCGAGATCTGCAAAGAGCCGGGCGTAATCAAGCATCGTTATTTTATCGCCACGATAGATATGAAGTTGAAATACCTGAGCCAGATGCCCGAATGTCGAAACCCGGCATCGGTCAATCGTCGCTTGTGTACAGCAACGGTATCCGGTACCAGGACGTTTTCCAGTGCGGCGCGCTTGCGGCTGATTTCGAGATCGCTATAGGCATTGCGGCGTTTGAATTCGTGGTGCAGATCGACCAGCAATGCTTCGACGTCGGGATCTTCATCGACGACCTTCTCCGAGAGAACGAACACGCCGCCATCGACCATGCCAGCATGAATTTTACGAATCATGTCGGCGCGTTCATCGACCGGCAGGAATTGCAATGTGTAATTCATTACGACCATGGATGCTCGCGATATCTGTATCTCGCGCACGTCTGCTTCGAGAATCGAGACCTCCGCTACACTCTTGTCAGCGGCGAGTAGGCCGCGACAGCGCTCGACCATCGCCGGCGCGCTGTCCACGGCAATGATGCGACAGTCATTTACAGCAATGTTCTGCCGGATCGCGAGTGTCGCCGCACCGAGTGAGCAACCAAGGTCGTAGCAACGCGTGCCGGCCTGCGCATGACGCGCCGCCAGTGTGCCAATCGCCTGAATTGACGCCGCGTAGCCTGGAATCGATCGCCGCAGCATATCGGGGAAAACTTCGGCAACCGCGTCATCAAACTCGAACGAACTGGCGGCAACGTCTTCGCTGGCGTAAATCGTGTCCTTCAAAATGGAATATCCGGTTCAGGAGAAGGCAGGCATTGTAATCGCGACGCGGGCCGAGGCACAGTGGTGCCGGCACCGCGACGGCAGCGGCCGGGATTACTCGACCAATCAGAAAATTTGACTTTATCCGAGGTTCGACCCTTTTGGCGACAATAGCGAGCAAAATAACCGGAGGTTGTAAATTCTTGCCAATCCTTGTGGTCTGACGCCGTTGTGGGACAATCTCCACAGGTTCTCAGCCCCGTCAATCCCAACGTGTAGCCCATGCTTAACCAGATACAACTGAAATTGCACCAGGAACTCGGCATTCCGGCAGATTACGGTCAGGACGGCAGCCCGCCATTTTATGTGGAGGCCACTGATCTTGTTGATGTCGGGCCAAATCTCGTTGGCCGTATGCAGCGACTGACACCGGAGGCGGCAGCCAGGTGGCAGCAGATGGTTGAGCAGGCCAGTGATGCTGGCGTGCGACTCCTTATCGTGTCGGGTTTCAGAAGTTTCGAATACCAGGCGCAGCTGATTCGCAACAAGATAGATTCAGGACAGACGATCGAAGAAATTCTCCAGGTGAATGCTGCGCCCGGATTCAGCCAGCACCATACAGGCGCTGCCATCGATATTGCGGCGCCCGGCAGTCGGCCGCTGACGGAGGAGTTTGCCGACTCTAACGCCTTCGAATGGTTGACGGACAACGGCCTGCAGTTCGGCTTCTCAATGACTTATCCGCCGGACAATCGTTACGGATTCATCTATGAACCGTGGCATTGGGCGCAGAATCCCGACTTTTAGCCCGGAGCCGGGCCGAATCGATTGCCGGCCAGGGGTCTGGCAAGCAACGGCTGCCCAAGATCGACAATTTACGGCCTACCGGCGGCAAACTAAAAAACAATGGTTTATGTGTTGACAGGCAGACTGGACGATTAGACAATAGCCGGCTTGCGTCCGCGGAGGGGTACTCAAGCGGTCAACGAGGGCAGACTGTAAATCTGCTGGCTATGCCTACGTAGGTTCGAATCCTACCCCCTCCACCAGATGGTTTTTGCGGTGGAAGGTGAAGGCAAGTATAGCAGTACCTATTTGTGTTGCTTTGAATTTGCCGATGTTGACGTTTGAAGAAGTGCCGTGTGATGCAACCTGGCTTGCTACAGAGTGACTGTGAAAAGTTGGATGCGGTTGCTCTTTAGGGAAGACAAACATTATAGATTTTGGAAATTCAGACGGTTTCGTTGATAAAGACTGTCAGAATTTCTTGCGTGCTCAAAAAAGAGTTGCGCATTGAATATTGCAAGACACAGGCAAGACGAGGCGGGTGTAGTTCAATGGTAGAACCTCAGC
>SMVA01400064.1_pt1 | contig 12428 bp, 12 predicted proteins | sample 2456451 | NCBI WGS metagenome assembly SMVA01 (sample SAMN11095933, study PRJNA526329) | marine sediment metagenome | biome: Marine sediment; feature: Surficial sediment; material: Deep marine sediment; isolation source: Hadal surficial sediment | place: Pacific Ocean | collected 2014-05 | depth...
AGTAGATTATATTACCGAGTTGGAAGGCAACAAGGTCGAACCCATGAGAGGGCGTTCGATGTTAGGTTTACTGGATGGTACGAAACAAGCCATCTATGACGATACAGAATTTTTCGGTGGTGAAATGAATGGTGACCAGTGGATGCGGCAGGGGGAATTCAAAGCACTGAAGGTGTCAGCGCCCTTTGGGACAGGTGCCTGGCAGCTTTTCAATATAGTAAAAGACCCGGGTGAAGCAAGTGATTTGTCCGAGCTTATGCCTGAGAAATTGGAAATGCTCACGAACGCCTGGGACCAATACGCGCAAGACGTTGGTGTGGTCGCAAGGTAACCATAAGATAAGACAACCCAGCGAAGCTGAGGCGATATGATCTGATTCTCGTGCAGCAGCCTGAATAAATGCTGGCTCGGTCAGTTGAGATCGCAGCCGAAAGCAGCCATTTAGGCTCCTACGGAAATTGAACTCATTTCCGGCGTATGACTCAGATTAAAAATCAGCTTTACTAGCGTCTTTAGCTTTGGCATTGCTGACAATCTTCCTGACATCTGCTAACAGCTCTTTGGCATCATAAACAATGCCGTCCTTGATCGTGTAGGTCACACCACCAACACGGGTTGGCTGATTGTCTTCGCCCAGTTTGAAATGACCGGTGCCGTACAGGACTTTGAAGTTGGCTATCGGGTTTTCATCGACGATCACCAGGTCAGCCAGCTTGCCGACACGCACAGAGCCGAGTTGATCATCGATGTTCAGCACTTCTGCGGCGAGAATGGTTGCCGAGCGCAGCACCTCCAGTGGGTGGAAACCAGCCTCCTGCAGTAATTCCATTTCGCGGATATAGGCAAAACCGTACAGTTTCCAGATATAACCAGCATCCGAACCGAGAGTTACCCGCCCACCGTGGTTCTTGTAGTCGTTGAGGAATTGCATCCAGATGCGAAAATTATTTTTCCAGGCGATTTCATCGGCGGTGGTCCAGTCATACCAGTAGGAGCCATGTGAAATCAGCGAGGGCTGAAAGAATTGCCACAGCGAGGGTGGCGTGTATTCCTTGTGCCATTCAGCGTTCATCTCTCGCATCAGGTCGCGGTTGGCTTCATAGATCGTCAGCGTCGGGTTGATGGTGAAATCCAGTGCGATCAGTTCATCACGTACCTGGTTCCATTTGTCAGATCCCGGACTTGCCGTCTGAGCCCACAAACGACCGGCTTCACCAAAGCGGTGCTGTTCGTGTGCGTAGTTGTAATCAGCCGGGTAATCCTGGATGACACGGTCGGTGAACATGGCTTCCGGCAAACCGTACCAGTGCTCCATTGAGGTCATTCCGGCACGTGCGGAGTCCAGCACATTCCATTCCACCACATCCAGTTGGGCATGGTGCATGGTTGAACCCAGGCCGGCTTTTTCTGCCTCATCCAGGGCGGCCTTCATGATGTCTGGCGGCGCACCAAAAAACTTTATTCCCTGTGCGCCTTTCTTGTCGATCTTGCGCACCCAGCGACGGGCGTCTTCCCCGGTCAGGAATGGGCTTTCTTCATCCTGGCCAAAGAACACGTAGGGATAAATTCTCGGTGCGGTGATTGCATTTTTTTCACTGCGTCTTTGCTGCTGCAAAACCCAATCCAGACCATTGCGGCTACCCGGCTCACGAATCGATGTGATGCCATGACCCAGCCATAGTTTGGCGACGTATTCGGCGCTGACGCCCTGCGCATCCCCGCCAAAATGCGCGTGCAGGTCAATAAACCCCGGTAGCAGGTAATGACCATCCAGTTCCATCACCCGGTCGCCGGGTTCAACCGTGATCCGCTTGCTCTCCGGCACCGGCTTAATCAGCCCCAGGCTTTTGATTTCCGCTATACGATTTCCCTTGATCAGCACATCCATCGGGCCTACCGGGGGTGCGCCTTCACCATTGACGATGATGACGTCGCGCAGTATCAACCGTTCAAATGGACCTTCTCCACGGACTCGATCCGGGATCGATTCGGGCGCTGCCAATGCACTTAATGGCAGAAAAACAACGAGTATCAATAGTAGAAATTTCATGGAAACCCTTGTATTTACGAACAGAAAGCGTATTGTGGAGGTTCAGTATAACTAAGGGAATAGACTTACTGGAGAAGTTTTGTCATGGAAGACGCATTAAAGGTTTACGCCAAACCTCTAGAATGGCCCGATACAGACCCCCAGTCTGACAGCACTGCTAGCCCTGAACGGGATCGCGATTTAGCGCCCGATCCAGGCGTAGCAGAGCAGGAAAGCACTGACGAAAAAGCACTGGACCGCTGGTTCCGCGAACAACGCGGCAGCAAGCGTGTGCCCAAGCGTCTTGACCTCGCCAATGAGCTACTGGTTACCAATGGTGGCCCGCTCAAAATGACGGGAAATATCACGCTTATCGCCGAAGACGGGTCTGTAACCCACGCCAATCACCTCAGTCTCTGTCGTTGCGGGGCTTCAAAAAACAAGCCCATATGTGATGACCAGCACCTCGAAATAGAGTTTTTCGACAATGGTGCTGTGCAACGGGTTTCCAACTGGATGCCGGTCACCCGACCGCAAACCATCACGGTTACCTGCATTGAGAATGGTCCGCTTAAGTTTCGTGGATATTTGCGCATCTACAACAAGAAAGGCCAGGAATGTATCACCATGAGTGGTGCACTCTGCCGCTGTGGTAAATCCAGCAACAAGCCTTTTTGTGACAGCAACCAGGGATGCGCCGGCTGCTGAAATCAGCTCGATATGCCCTGTAGGGCCGTCGGACTGAGGTGGAAGGGATTTGTAGGTTCGGTGTTCGTTCACCGGACGGGTGACAAGTGCCAACACCGATGCCGGCGGCCCTCATTTATTCACCGCGATAAATACAGCCTGCGTTGCAGGTTTCCTGAACGACAATCTTGCTCAAACCCTCAAGACCGGGTGCCAGTTGCTGCCAAATCCAGCGCGCCAGGTTTTCGCTGGTTGGATTCTCCAGGCCTTCGATCTCATTTAAATAGTGATGATCCAACTGATCGAACACCGGTTGAAATATTCGCCGTAAATCTGCGAAATCCATGACCCAGCCCAGCTGCGCATCCAATGGACCTGACACCTGTACTTCGATCCGAAATGAATGCCCGTGCAGTCGTGCGCATTTATGCCCTTGCGGGACATTGGGCAGGTGGTGGGCTGCCTCTACCTGAAAAACTCTGAATATATCCATCGGCGAATTGTGACGCCATGCGTGCTGACAAGCAACGTGCATTAACCCTCAAGTCTAATCTAGTGCTGCTCCACGATCGACGCAAGCAGGCTGATATGTGCATCCGAGTCATTCAGACACGGAATGTATTCCAGTTTCTCACCACCGGCAGCGATAAACAGATCCCGGTAACGTAGCGCAATTTCCTCCAGTGTTTCAAGGCAATCCACCGCAAACCCGGGGCTGATGACCTGGATATGTCTGACCCCGGATTTTGCCAACTGCTTGATCACCTCATCGGTATAAGGTTGCAGCCACGACTCACGGCCGACACGCGACTGGAAGGTCAGCAGGCTTTGCTTTTTCATTTTCAGTACTTCCGCAACCGCAGCCATACTTTGCTGGCATTGCTGCTCGTACGGATCGCCGGCATCAACCAGACGCCGGGGTATTCCGTGCATCGAAAACAGCAGTTTTTCTGCCTTGCCGTGTTGCAAACGGAAATTACGCACAGAACTGGCGACCGAATGAACCCAACCGGGTCTGTCGTGGTATTGCTTTACCTTGTGTACTTCCGGGTTCCAGTCCAATTCATGCAAGGCTGCATTAACCGCATCAAAAACCGATTCTGTGGTTGTCACCGAATACTGTGGATATAACGGCAACACCACCAGGTCTATAACACCCGTTGAACGCATGGCATCCAGATGACTTTTGATATCCGGTTTGCCATAACGCATCGCCAGCCGGACCTCTACCTGCTCACCCAATTGTCGTGCCAGTCCCGCGCTCAAAGCTTCGGAGTGAAGCCGCAATGGGGAGCCTGCCTGCGTCCATATCTTCTGATACGCGGAAGCCGTTCTTCCCTTGCGTAACGGAATGATGACCAGATGTAACAAAGGCAGCCAGAACCAACGGGGTAAATCAACCACCCGCGGGTCTGAAAGAAACTCGGTCAGGAAAACCCCAACGTCTTTGCTTTCCGGGCTCTGCGGGGTACCGAGATTGACCAGTAAGACGCCTTTCTCAGGCATGCGCAACTCCGCAAAAGGAATTTTTGAGTTTGTTGTCAAAATACGACATATGCATGACTATGCAGTCTGTAGATATGTTATTCAAGCTTGTTGGGCATTGGCTTATCAGCCAAAACTCAACAGCTAAAGGAAATCCGGTCTCACAGGTATTTCTCAGCAGTGTTGATAATCTTTGTTAATCTTGTTGTAGTTTTACAACAGCCTTATGTGATGCCGACCAGACCAGACACAAGGCTTTGTAATCCTTGTTTTTTCTGCTAGCATGGCGTTCCAGTTGCCGTTGCAACAAGGGTGGATGCTGCGTGAATGAATAATAAGTTCCATTATGTCCTGTTATTGCTTGTTTTGCTGTTTTCCGTCAGCGTAAATGCTGCACCCATGGCGTACAGCATCAACTCGGATAGCGGTAACCTGCTGACCGAGGACAGTCTCTACCTGATTGACCTCTCAACCGGCGCTGATCAACGCAAGGGCGAATTGATTTCGGGCGTGGAAAGCCGTCTCGATACAGAGGGCCTGGCCTTCTCACCCGACGGGACCTTGTGGGGCATTGATGACGATTCACGCACCCTGTTCCCGATTAACAAGGCGACCGGCGCGATCAATTTCCTCGATGAAATCCCATTGGCCGGTTTTCAGTCTGGTGGCGGTAATGATTTTGGTATGACGTTCAGTTGTGACAACTCCCTGTATATCACCTCGGTAAGAACCCAAACCCTTTACAACTTGAGTATGGACGGTAGCAGCGAAATCATCGGTGCTGAAGGCGCACTCGGTGTCAACATCAGTGCAATCGCCGCGCATGGTTCACCAACCATGCTTTACGGGCTTGGCAACGGGCAGTTCCAGAATGGCAGTACCGATTCGCCTAACCTGTACAGTATCGATCTCGAAACGGGTGTCGCGACGCTAATTGGTCCACTGGGACCGAGCGTAGGCGAATATAACCAGGGTGGCCTGGCATTCGATTCTGAAGGCATTTTATGGGCCATTACCGACCGACGTATTATCAATAACTCCATTGCAGACCTGCCCAGCCAGATTCTGCGTATCGATACCGAAACCGGTGACGCGACCATGGTGAGCCACACCACGGCGGTCGGCTTTGAAAGCCTGGCGATCGCCCCGCCGAGTTCATGTCTCGTCGTGGATGGTCCGAATGAAGCGTATGTGCGTATTCCTACACTCAGCGCCTATGGTCAACTTCTTGCCATATTTGTGTTGTTATTCACTGGAATCCTGGTTCTGCGCAGACGCTTTTCCGAATAGCTTTACCCTCAAGTGTATTTTTGGAGCCAAACCGCTTGGTTTGGGCTAAAATACGCACATTCAACCAACTCCGGAGTTAAAACATCATGGGTGGAATAGGTACCTGGCAACTGCTAATCCTGCTGCTGATCATCGTACTGGTTTTCGGAACCAAACGATTGCGTAACATCGGATCCGATCTGGGTGGCGCGATAAAAGGTTTCCGCAAAGGCATGGAAGAAGAACCCGAAGCCAGCGAGCCGGAAAAGATCGTCGCAGAAGAATCAACTTCCACCGAGCCGCAACAAAAGGAAAATGTCACGGCTAACCGCCCGCCCGACACAGATGTTTGATGTCGGTTTTGCCGAGCTTTTTCTACTGTCTCTGATCGGGCTTATTGTTCTTGGGCCAGAGCGCCTGCCAGCAGTAGCACGAACCATCGGCGGCTTTATACGCAAGGCCAGGGCAAGCTGGACCAGCCTGCGTAACACCATTGAATCCGAACTGGCGGAGGCCGATATTACCGCGCCAATTAAACAGGCCGGTGAAGAATTGCGTCGAATCGGCAAAGACATGAGTACCGATTTACCGGATTTATCCGACATTCCCGGGTTTGCGCCCAAACAGAAGAAAAACACTTCAGAATCGGTAAAACAGGACGCGTCATCCAACCAGCAGGAAATCCCGTTCACTGAACCTGATGATGGCCAGGACAGCAATGCCTGATTCACCCGAAGATGACCAGGAACTGAGTTTCCTGCAACACCTGGTTGAACTGCGTAGTCGCCTGCTCAAAGCCTGTGCGGCGGTATTGGTGGCACTGATCGCGCTACTGCCGTTTTCGCGTCAGCTGTATGAAGCACTGGCATCACCATTGATGGCGCAAATGCCGGAAGGCAGCAACATGATTGCCATCGATGTAGCATCACCGTTCCTGACGCCATTCAAGTTAACCCTGCTGGTTGCGGTAATGGTGGCGATCCCGGTGATCATGTACCAGTTGTGGGCGTTTGTGGCACCGGCGCTGTTCAAACATGAAAAGAAGCTGGCCCGGCCGCTGCTGTGGTCATCGGTTGTTCTGTTCTACACCGGTTGTGCGTTTGCCTACTTTGTCGTATTCCCATTGATATTTGGTTTCCTGACCAGGGTCGCACCGGAAGGTGTGGCGGTGATGACCGATATCAGCAGGTACCTGGACTTTGTCATGACGCTGTTTTTCGCCTTTGGTATTACATTCGAAGTACCGATCGCAACCATTATCCTGGTGGCAACCGGTATCACCACCCCGGATAAGCTGGCCAGTTGGCGGCCTTACATCGTGGTCGGTGCGTTCGCGCTGGGTATGGTCCTGACGCCGCCGGATGTCATATCACAAACACTTCTTGCCATCCCCATGTGGCTTTTGTTTGAAATCGGGATCGTGTTTTCCCGTATCCTGGTCAAGCCTAAAGAACCGGATGACGAAGGCGAAGAAGCGCAGGAAGACCCACTAGGCCAGTAGTTGATCATCCTTCGTATCGGCAGTGCCATCATCAATATCCAGCATGAATATATCCCTGAACGCCAGGTATTGCGTACCAAACAGCAGCAACTGGAACATCGGTCCAAGTAACAAGATCAAAAACGCCAGTAACGGTGACGCGGTTCCGCCGCTCAGTGCTGACAGGTAGAAAGAAGCAAACAGCAAACCGATCGGTACCGCCAGCAGGCCCAAAACCAGGCCGATGACCAGCAGTGGCCGCCAGTTTTGCGCCAACGCCCTGAGCCCGACGATGATCGCGCTACCCATTGGCTGTTTCCTGAACCAGATCAATGGCACGGCGAAATAGGTCACACTACCGCTGATGGCCGCGCCAATCGCCATGGCAAAGATGGCGTTCTGCATGATCTGCGGATCAATGTATTGCAATGCTTCCAGATCACCCTGCTCGAGTCGGCTGAGCACCTCCGCGTCGATACTCATCACCTGGCCTGACATGATCAAGGTAATGGCCAGAAAACCCACGATCATGACCACCGCACCCAGCAACAGCATCGTGCTGAGCATTTTTGTCGATGTAAACGGCGTAAGCAGGATTCCCAACGTCGGCTTTCCACCCCGCTCGACGGTATAAAACGCATGCAGCATCCCGGCACTCAAAATGGGCAGGCAAAGGATCACCAATAATCCAAGCGATCCTGCCTGGGAAAAACTCAGGAAAAACTGCAGAAACAGGCTGATCAGCAAGAGACGTAACGGCTGACGTTTTACCAGCCCCCAGCTACCGGTTACCCACGCCAGGCCACGCGCAGCAGGGAATTTTTGAAATGCCGCTGGATCCTGTTTGCTCATGCGTTTGCCAACGTAACATTTGCGAACTGCAGGGCATCGCGATCCCAGGCATGCGAATTCGCAAAAGCGTCCAGCACCTGTTCGGGTTCATCGACCACCGACCACATCTTCAGATGACTGCTACCCATGAAACACTCATCAATACTGTGTCTCAGGAATTGCAACAAGCCGTCATAGAAACCGTTGGTATTGACCAGGATGATTGGGCCCGTCCATTGACCCAGGCGTTTCATCGTCAGTGCCTCAAACAATTCTTCATAGGTACCTGAACCGCCAGGCAACGTGACCACGGCATCGGATCTTTCCAACATCATTTCCTTACGGATACGCATGTTTTCGACAATGGTCAATTTAGTCAAGCCACGATGAGTCAATTCAAGATCCTGTAAAAATCCGGGCACAACCCCGCACACCTCACCATGATTGGCCAAAGCGCCATCCGCCATCGACCCCATCAGGCCGCCGCCACCGGCACCGTAAATGATGGATTTTCCAGCGCTGGCCAACACTTCGCCCAGACGCCTGGCGGCATCATAATAAACGGGTTTCAGTGCCGCGCTGGAAGATGCGTACACTGTCACCATGTTTACCTGATGTGAATCATGTTTGTTGTCTTCAGTCATTGTAATATTGTAAACCAGCGAATCGTGCAGCGTCTCAACGGAGATTGTCTTTGAAGCAGAAAACCAGCCTGGCATTTGCCGGGCAGACACCCGTATCCATCGGTATTATCATTGTCTGCGTGGTCGTATACCTGTTGCAGAATGTCTCTGCGCAACTGGCCTTGTGGCCCCTGTACAGCGGTTATTTTCAGCCCTGGCAATTGATCAGCTATGCCTTCCTGCACGGTAGCTTCAATCATTTGTTTTTTAACATGTTCGCCGTGTTCATGTTTGGCTTCCCGCTGGAGAGAATGTGGGGCAGCAAACGTTATGCCGATTACTTTGGTATCTGTGCATTGGGTGCAGGTCTGATCCAGTTAGTGGTGCAATACATCAGCGGTGGCATTTACCCGACGATTGGCGCCTCCGGTGCAGTTTTTGGCCTGTTACTGGCCTATGGTGTGATGTGGCCGAATAACCGGCTGATACTGCTGTTTTTCCCGGTGCCGATCAAGGCCAAGTGGTTTGTGTTGATTTATGGTGCGGTTGAACTGGTTTTTGGTGTCACCGGTGCGATGCCGCAGGTCGCGCATTTCGCCCACCTCGGTGGCTTGTTTTTCGGCGCCGGTCTATTGTGGCGATGGGGTTGGCGACCGGCCATGACCTGGAAAAAATCAGGTCCACAGAATAGAAGGTAGAAATGATCATGAGCAAGACCTATCCCGTCATACCTGCCGCAGCACAGCGGACACATGTTGATCAACAGCGTTATACAGACATGTACCGTAAGTCGATAGAAGACAATAGTGGTTTCTGGTCTGAACAGGCACGGCGGATTAACTGGATCATGCCTTTCAGCAAGGTCAGGGACGTTTCCTTTGACCGTCATGACTTGCACATTCGCTGGTTTGAAGACGGCACACTGAACGCCTGTTACAACTGTGTTGACCGCCACCTTGCAAGCCGGGCAGAGCAGACCGCGATCATCTGGGAAGGCGATGACCCGGGCCGTGACCTGCATATCAGCTACCGCGAGTTGCATCAGCGTGTCTGCCGGATGGCGAATGTACTCAAAGACCTGGGAGCGTCGCGCGGTGATCGCATAACGCTGTACATGCCGATGATCCCTGAAGCCGCCATTGCGATGCTGGCCTGTGCGCGGATCGGTGCGATTCATTCCGTGGTGTTTGGCGGCTTTTCACCGGATGCACTGGCCGGACGCATCGTTGACTGCCAGTCCTCCATTGTCATCACGGCCGATGAAGGCTTACGTGGCGGCAAAGCCATTCCTTTGAAGAAAAATGTCGATGAGGCCTGTACACGCGACGGCGTTATGGACGTACTCAATGCGGTACTGGTGGTGCGCAATACCGGTGCAGATGTTGCCATCGATGCAAGCCGTGATCATTGGTTGCATGAGCGCGAATTAACCGTGTCCTCCGATTGTCCCTGCGAAGAAATGGGTGCCGAAGACCCGTTGTTCATTTTGTACACATCGGGCTCAACCGGCAAACCCAAGGGTGTGTTGCACACGACGGGTGGTTACATGGTCTACGCCTCGTTTACGCATGAGCTGGTTTTTGATTACCAGGACGGCGACATCTTCTGGTGTACGGCCGATGTGGGTTGGGTCACCGGTCACAGTTATATCGTCTACGGTCCGCTGGCCAATGGTGCGACCACGCTGATGTTCGAAGGCGTGCCCAATTACCCCGACACCAGCCGCTTCTGGCAGATCTGCGACAAACACCAGGTGAATATCTGTTACACCGCCCCGACCGCCATACGCGCGTTGATGCGGGACGGCGATGAGCCGGTCAAACGGACATCAAGATCCTCGTTACGCTTATTGGGCTCGGTCGGCGAACCGATCAACCCCGAAGCATGGGAATGGTATTTCCATGTCGTCGGCGAGGACCGCTGCCCGATCGTTGATACCTGGTGGCAGACGGAAACCGGCGGTATCATGATCACACCCTTACCCGGCGCGACACCGATGAAACCAGGCTCCGCCAGTTTCCCGTTACCGGGAATCCAGCTTGCGATTGTTGATGCGGAAGGTAATTTCCTTGAAGGCGCCGCCGAAGGCCAGTTGATCATTACTGACAGTTGGCCTGGCCAGATGCGCACCCTCTATGGCGATCACGAACGATTTGTTGAGACCTACTTTTCTGTATTCCCGGGTAATTATTTTACCGGCGACGGCTGCAAACGTGATGCGGACGGTTATTACTGGATTACCGGTCGCGTGGATGACGTCATAAACGTATCCGGTCACCGTATGGGCACAGCCGAGGTCGAAAGCGCGCTGGTTTCACACCCGGCAGTCGCAGAATCTGCCGTGGTCGGTTATCCACACGAGATCAAGGGGCAGGGGATTTACGTCTACGTAACACTGATCACGGGCATCACACCCAGCGATGAACTACGCAGCGAACTGCGTAACTGGGTACGTAAAGAAATCGGCCCGATCGCAACCCCCGACCTGATTCAATGGGCACCATCCCTGCCAAAAACCCGCTCCGGCAAAATCATGCGTCGTATCCTGCGCAAAATCGCCGCCAACGATTACGAAAATCTCGGCGACACCTCAACCCTGGCCGAACCCGAAGTAGTGGATGCCATAATCGAAGCAAGAATGAATCGCTAGAATCCACAGAAGGCAAGCGGCGAGATGGGTACTTGCCCGCTGAGACCGTAAAAAACAGGGGGGTTTTTTCCGAGTCTACGATGTATTCACGGCGTGTCTCAGAGGGCTGGTACCTGTGTCGCCGCGAATCGAATGGTACACATCCAATAGAATCAATTTTTATTCAAGGCGTACCCCTTATATCCCACTATGCTCCATCGGCCTCTCCCGATGCATCAATATCCACTCCGCATCCTCTTCCAGCGCCGCATTCCCCAAAGCCTTCAGAATCCTGCGCTGAAACGCTACATCATCCGAACCATCCAGCAAGCGCCTGGCATTAGCAAACACCCCTTGCATAAAGCGGTATTGCTTAATCAGTTCTTTCTCCGCTTTCTTATGCGAATAAGCGTCACGAATACCCGCCATCAGTGGCAGGATACCCATTAAAACCAGCAGAACATGACGCGGGAAATCGCTCAGGGATGCACCCAGGATGAGCAGTACAACGGCAATCAGGATACCGGTCCACAGTGAAATTGTTGCCAGCCGCGTGGTGCGTTTGAAACGATTTGATTTCTCGACTTTTCTTCTCCGGTAGTAAGATAACTGGCCACCATCGCCGGTTTCTTTGCCTACCCATCGATCAATCACCCAGTCTACCCATTCCACTGGCGGTTGCTGGCTGCCACTTCGCAGCAGACTCGCGTTGCGCATAACGTGTCTGATCCAGCCAAGATCGACATCCTGTTTTTGCAGGAAATTGTCATAGGCAAACTCCGTAGAACGCACATCGATCACCCCGGCAAGGCTCCAATACAATTGCACCCGCAGTCCTTCGGCAAGCGCTCGGTAATCGAGATACTTACGATGCCATTGCCGCTTTTCCCCTATTTTGAATATTATGAAACCGGCAAGAAATGCCAGCAGAAAAACCAACACGAGGATTTCAAGACCGTCAAATTCCGAATATACGATAAAGGCCAGACCCATCAAAACGGCCAGGCTGTGGGTGGCGATCAGACCGTTGGAGACACGTTTCTTAAAATGAATTGCCAGCCAGTCTGCGGTCTTATACAACTTGCTGATGTCACCGATACCGCACGGTATTTCAAACTGATTTGTATCGTTCAGAAAATCACTGCCTTGTTGATCAATGTTTGTCTCATAACGCGCCTGATCCCTGCTGAAGTCCTGCAGGCGATGCAACATGATTTTGTATTCCGCTGGCATGTTGTCACCCGCTTCACAGCCAAAATGGGCGGTTATCCATGCGGATTGCAGGGGTTCGGAATCGTTGGCGGGTCGCCCGCCCTGACGATCCCTTGAACAGACGATGTGATAGGCGAGGTCGTTTTCATTGTCTGCCAGCAGGTTGGCGGATTCCTCGCTAAC
>SMVA01326645.1_pt1 | contig 12424 bp, 8 predicted proteins | sample 2456451 | NCBI WGS metagenome assembly SMVA01 (sample SAMN11095933, study PRJNA526329) | marine sediment metagenome | biome: Marine sediment; feature: Surficial sediment; material: Deep marine sediment; isolation source: Hadal surficial sediment | place: Pacific Ocean | collected 2014-05 | depth 0-1...
GCGAACGCACCCTTTCCCTGAATACCGTACTGCTCCGGCGGCATCCAGGTGTTGTCACCCTCCAAGGGCTCCACATCCCCCCCGTGCGGGCCACCGGTCAGATGCTGCTCGCGCTCCAGGCGCATGCTCCCCTCGGTACCGGTGACCTCGAACAACCAGCGGCCCACGCCCCGTAGCGCCAGGCTGGCCACGACGGTGGCGCGAGCGCCGTTGCGCAGCCGTAGCGAGAGCTCGGCGTAGTCTTCCGAGGTCACCTCACGCTCGGTGCCCTCGGCATCCTCGCGGTGCGTCACGAAGGTCTCCAGGCGAGCGCTCACCGCCTCGATGGGCCCGAACATCCACTGGATACAGTCGACCATGTGTGTGCCGGTGGCGCCCATCACGCCGCCGCCGAGCTCGGCCTGCGACCACCACGTGTAGGGCCGCTCGCGGAAGTTGGCGGTGTCCAGCAGCAGGTCGGCGCGCACGTGCTGTAGCTCGCCGCAGAAGCCTTCCCGGTACAGCGCCCGCATCTTGCGGCGGTTGGGGTTCCAGCGCAGCTGGTAGTTGATCAGCGCCAAGCGGCCGGCGGCGAGCCCGGCGAGCTCCTCGGCCTGGTGCGCCTCGAGAGTGAAAGGCTTCTCGCACAGCACCGCGGCGCCGGCGTTCAACGCGGCGCGGGTCATCTCGTAATGCAGGTTCACCGGCGTCGTGACGACTACCAGATCAGCATCGAGCTCCAGCAGCTCCCGCCAGTCGGAGGTCGAGCGCCCGATGCCCCACTTCTGCGCCGTGGCCGCAGCCTTCTCGGGATCGTAGCCGGCAATGCCGACAACCTCGTTGCCGCCAATGTGGTGGAGAGCGGGGAGTTGCACGGCCTCGGCCTGCGAGTTGCCCAAGAGCACGATACGAACCGGGTTGGCCATGCAGGCACTCCTCACTGTCGGGGTCCTGAGTACACTTGCCGGACAGGCGCGGAGTTATTAGGCTCCGAAACAGGCGCCGGGTCACCAGGCTCCAGCCGAGATCTCAAGCCTCAGATTACAAACGGACTCCAAGCATACCGAAAGAGAAGGCGATGCCGTTGCAAGTCGATTGGAAAGGCGTTTACCCAGCGATACCGACGCAGTTCAACGAGGACCTGTCGGTGAATCTCGCGGCAACCCAGGAGCATGCGCAGGCCCTTCTGGACGACGGCATCCACGGCATCGTGATGCTGGGCACCATCGGCGAGGGCACCTCGCTTTCCCGCGCCGAGAAAATAGATGTCTTGCGCGCCACCGTCGAGGTTGCCGGCGGCAAGGTGCCGGTGCTCAGCGGTGTGGCCGAGTTCACCACGCAGGGCGCCTGCGACATGGTGCAGGCGGCGGCCGACGCCGGCGTCGACGGCATCATGCTGCTGCCGGCGATGGTCTACAACGCCGATCCGCGCGAGACCATCGCCCACTTCCGCACGGTGGCCGAATCGAGCCCCGTGCCGATCATGTGCTACAACAATCCGCCGGTGTACCGCGTCGACATCACCCCCGAGATGTTCACGGAGCTGATGGATATCGAGACCATCGTTTGCATCAAGGAGGCCTCGGGCGACGTGCGCCGGATCACCGAGCTGTTCAACACCCTCGGCGACCGCTTCCTGATCTTCGCCGGCCTCGATGACGTTGCCCTCGAGAGCTTCATGCTGGGCTGCACCGGCTGGATCTCCGGCCTCGTCGATGCCTTCCCGCGCGAAAACCGCCTGCTCTGGGACGCCGCCATGGCCGGCGACTGGGAGAAGGCTCGCGAGGTGTACCGGTGGTACATGCCCATGCTGCGTTTCGACTCCCATCCCAAGCTGGTGCAGTACATCAAGCTCACCTGCCAGGAGCTGGGGTACGGACACGAACGAACGCGCCCGCCGCGCCTGCCCTTGGTAGTCGAGGAGCGCGAGCGCGTTCTCGGCATCGTGCGCACCTGCGTAGCCACCCGCCCCAAGGAATCGGCCCCGGCGCCCGTCTAGCCTGGATATCTCAACGGGTCGCGAAGCGAGCGAGTGACCGCCTGGTGTCGTAGCGAAAGACGGCCTATTCCGAGGCCGAATACGCCGTGCTCGCGGCCACCAGATCGGTCACCGCCTGGCCAATAGCCTTGAAGACCGTGATCTCCTGGTCGTTGGTGCGTAGCGGCACCGTACCCGAGCACATCTCGGCCAGCTCGCCAACGACGTCTTCCTTCTTGAAGACGCCCTCTGCGATGGGCACCAGAATCTCACCGGCTTCCTTGAAGGCGTTGACGTAGCTGTCGGCGTACACCTTTCCTCGGGTGATCAGCTCGGTGTCACATTCCCTCTTGTCGGCGTGGTGGTTGCCGATGAAGTCCAGGTGCGTGCCTTCTTTGATCCAGGCGCCCCGCACCAGGATGTCGGGCGATGATGTGGCGGACACGATGATGTCGGCCTCGCCGCAAGCCCTTTCCAGGTCCGTGATCACGGAGAATTCGATGTTCGGCAGATCTCGTTCTACTTGTGCGATAACGGCTTCAGCATCGGCGATCGGCGGCAGGCCGTCGGGGTTTCCCCAGACCATGATCTTGTCGAGGGGTCGCACCGAGGCGTTGGCGCGGATCATGTAGGTGGACAGGTTGCCGGTACCCAGCAGCAACATGGTGGACGAATCCTCGCGACTCAACAGGCGGGTAGCTAAACCTGAAACCCCGCCAGTGCGCCAGAAGGTGCAGGAAGTGCCGTCCACCAGCGCCAAAGGCTCGCCGTGGGGCCGGTCGAAGATCATGATCTTGGAGTAGAGAAGATCGTGCGGCGGCATGTTGCTGGGAAAATAGGTGAACGCCTTGACGGCGATGATCTTGTCGTTCCAGGCGGGCAGCAATGCGAAGGCGTCGAATTTGTCGTCGGCGTCATCGAGCAAGAAGACCTGGCGTGGAGGCTGGTTGTAGTCCTTGCCGAGGGCGTCTTGCAGAGCGTCGACCAGTTCCGGGTAGCCGAGCGCGGCATGTACTTCGTCGGCGCTGATGATCTTCATGATGCGAACCTCTCTTCAGAGTTGTTGTGAGTGCGATCTTGTCCCGCAGCATCAGAGTTGTTGTAGGTACGGTCTCGTCAGGCAGCATTCGGAGTCGCCACGTCGGCCTGCGACCAAGCGCCGTCGATCTTACGCCACAGATCGCCGGTCGGGTTCTTGTCCCGCAGCTCGGCCGGCAGCCGGTGCTCCCTGATGCTGTCGTAGCACTGCAGCATCGAGAAGCGCAGCAGCGATGCCGGGATGCCGACCGCGGTGAAGCCGGGGTGGCCGGTGGCCGGGTACGGCCCGCCATGGTTCATCGACGGAACCACCAGGACGCTGGTCGGCATCTTGTCGTTCAGCAATCGGCCGACCCTCCGACGTAGGTGGGGGACGAGGCGGTCGTAGAGGGGGTCGTCATCACCACCGGAATGGCTGTACAGGCAGCCGGTCAGATTGCCCGCGAAGCTCGCGGCAATATGCTCGAGCTCGTCGTCGTCGGTGGCGACGACGAAGAGGTTGGCGTTGCCGAAGGCCTCCTCCTGAAGCCCCTCGGGATCGGCCAGAAAGTCTTCGCCCGAAGCCTGCAGTAAGGTGTTTTGGAAGCGGCACGCGCCACCTTCGATGGGCGCACCGCCGGTAACGAGCTCGGCGCCGGCGTCCCGCATCGCCCGAACCGCCTCTCCGACGACACGTACCCCGCCAGGGCCGAGCAAGACGCCGGCGTCCGCAGCCTCGAAGCGACCGCGCATCGCATTGATGAACTGTTCCGCATCGTCGCCCGCCTTCAGCACGACGACGCCCGGGTTGGTGCAGAACTGCCCGGTGGCCAACATGGCAGAGGCATGCAGCTCGCCGACGATCTCCTCGCCCCGTTCGCGCAGCGCCCCCGGGAGAAGGAACACCGGGTTGATACTGCTCATCTCCAGGTAGATCGGCTTGCCGGCGGCATCGGCGGCTGCCTTCAACGCCAAGCCGGCGCGGCGCGAACCGGTGTAGCCGGTCGCTCCGATAAGCGGGTGCGACACCAGGTAGAACCCGTCCTCAGGCGCCATATGGAAGACCATCTGCAGCGTCGCGGCAGGGAGGCCGGTGTCCTGAATCGCCCGGTGGGCGACCTCGGCCAGGAGCTGCGAGGTCCGTGGGTGGCTGGGGTGGGCCTTGGCGATGACCGGACTTCGCACCGCGATGGCGGCGGCGAAATCACCGCCGGCGACGGCATTGTACGCAAAGGGAAAATTGTTCGGGCCGAAAACCGCCACCGGGGCGCCGATGGGCCCGTACATCGAGCGGATGTTGGTGGCCGTGTCGATGGTGGGTATCGTCCAGCCGCGATCGCGGACCGCCGCCGACGCCTGGCGAAGTTGGTTGGCGGTGCGGGGCAGCTCGATGTCGGCGAACCGCGGAGACACCGGCAACGCGGTCTCGAGGTTTGCCACCTCGGAAAGCTCCGACGAGCTCTCTTCGATGAGGCCGGCGTAGCGCTCCAGAAAGTCGGCGATCTGGGCTACTGGAGTCCGTACTAGCTCGCTGGCGGCGGCGCTCCCCGCCTCGAGCACTGCATCGATGTCCGCCCTGCTGCTGACCGGAAAGGTCCACTCGAGGGTTTCGCCGCTGTGGGGATCGATCGCTTGGAACGTCCCGGTGGCGTCGGCGTTGCGCCACTCTCCGGCTATCAAGACTCTTTCGATGTCTGCCACATTGACCTCGTCGAAAATCGCGTTTGCAAATCGCGCGGTGAATCGAGTTGTCTATCGCGATGTGAATCGCGTGGTGAATCGAGTTGTTGATCGTGCTGTGCGTCGCGTGGTGAATCGAGTAGACGGGTACGAAGGTTAGCGCAGCACGTACCGCAGACCGACGCTGCCGGTGATTCCGGGCTGCGGGAAGCCGATGAAGTGCTCGTAGTCGGTGTCGGACAGGTTGTCGATACGTACCAACAACTGCCAAGCGGGGTGAACGTCCCAGGTCGCCGCCAGATCCACGACGCCGTATCCGTCGACCGTCATTCTGTCCGGAACGGCGATTTGAACGTCGTGGCTCTGCGACGCGAAGCTGATCTCGAGACGAATCTGCAACGGCTCTACAGGCTTGTAGCCCACCCGCACGCTACCCATCCAATCGGGCAGGTTGCGCAGAGGCTCGTCGGAGGCCGGATCCTCGGCGTTCTGGTAGGTCAGGTCGGAGTACACCGCAATGCGCGAGTCCGGGTTCCAGCGCAAAGAGAACTCGATGCCCTTGGCCTTCACTTCGTCGCGGTTGACGTTCTGAAACAGGTCGAAATCGAAATCGATGAGATCTTCGTAGCGAATCCAGAAAACCGTGAAGGATGCCGTCAGATCCAAGTTGTCGACGCGTTGATCAACCCCGACATCGATGCCGACGCTGGTCTCGGGACGCAGGTCCGGGTTGCCGCCAAGCTGGGGAGGGCTGGCGAGGGCGAAGAAGCTCGGCAGCTTGAAGGCGCGGCTGACGGTGCCGCGCACGGAGGCACCGCTTCGCCCGAAGGTGTAGCGGGCGCCGACGCGCGGGTTCCACTCGGTGTCCTTGTCCTCCGGAAAGTCGGCGCGCAGGCCGGCCTCGACACTCAGGTTACCGGCGCTCGCGGTGGCCTCGACGAAGGTTCCCGGCGTGGTGCGCGACAGCGCATAGTCGCCACTTACGTCGCCGCCGAAAAATGGCGGCAGGAACAACGTGCTGATGTTGTCACCGCTCTCATGATCGATGTCGACTCCCGCACTGACCTGGGCGACTGCAGAAAGATCGTAGATGGTAAGCCAACCGCCGCGCAGGTGCCGGTAGGACGTATCCTCGATCGACGGCGGCACCAGCGGGAACACCCCGGGGCTGTCGCGCTCCAGGTCGCGGCGGTAATAAGTGCCGACGACGCGATTGCGCCAACGCTCGCTGGTGGCCCAATGCAGGTCGGCGCCAAAATCGAACTCGGTGGCCTCCGTGTGGCGCAGGTCGCCCGACCCGAACACCGGACCTCCGGATGATTCCGGATAGTCGTCGGCATCCCATGAAGTCAAACGGGTACGGAGCTGCAATGTCGCTGCCGCACCCACCGGCAGCGCGAATCTGCCCTGCAAGCTCCCCTGCCGAAACGTTTCGTTGCCGATGTGGCCGTCTTGTCGCTCTCCATCGAATCCCAAGTAGTAGTCGCCTCCGCCCGCCAGCCCCGACACCGAGACGTCGGCGCGAAACAGCGCGTTGCCGCCTCCTTGCACGGTGGCTCGGACTTGAGGCTTCTGGGTGGTGCCGCGCCGGGTGACGATATTGACGATGCCGGAGAGCGCCGTCGAACCGTAGAAGTAGGACAAGGGTCCGCGCGCCACCTCGATGCGTTGGACGCTGGAGATCGGCAGGTTCGACAGATTGACCGCACCACCCTCGAGATCCGTGGGATCGTTGAGCGGTACGCCGTCGAGAAGCACCAGGACGAAGTTCGGATCGCCGCCGCGCAGTTGGATCGTGGTCGCCCCGCCGCGCGATCCGGAAGACAGCACGCGCGCGCCGGCGACGTATTCGAGCAACTCGGCGACCGTGCGCACGTTGGCAGCTTCGATCGTTTCCTCGTCGATGATGCTCACCGAGGTCGCCACCGATTCCAAGGGTCGGGCGCGCACGATGACACGCTCCTGTACCTGGGTGCCGGCGCCTTGTTGGGACTGGCCGGTGCCTCGCGCCGGCGCGGCGAAAGCCTCCGCAGGCGCCGGCAGCAGCAACAATGCGAAGCAGAGGGTCCACGTTGCTCGAGGGAGTCGGGACCGAGAAAGAAGCGACGGAATCACTGCGGTTGGGTCCTTCCTGCTGGTATCGTCGGTTCGGTGAGGTAGGAATTTGTCCGCCACGGCATCGAACCGGCCTCGAGCCCTGAGTGCCTTCTACTCTAGGACAAAGGCACAGCCGATGGACGATGCACCCGTGAAGCGTAGGCCGCAAGCGCCCCCCGTTTCGATGCCGCTCGCTGGTACCTACCCAGCGAGCCCCTGCTCAGCTTCGCGGTGATCCCGCGCGCAAAACCATTGGAGGACGCCCCCTCGTGAGCTCTCGCTGGAAAGACCTCGGAGACATCGCCGTGCGCCGCATGGCGGGCGTGAAGCCCGGCGAAAACCTGCTCGTCCTCGCCGACACCGAGACCGATCCGGAGGTGGCCCGTGCGTGCTTCGACGCCGGAATCGAAGCCGGCGCCCGTCCCTCGTTGCTGGTGATCCCGTTCATGTCGCCCACCGATACCAGCGAGCTCGACGGCGTAACAATCGGCGCGATCGCCGGCGCCGACGTGGTGATCGGCGTGTGCGAAACGATGTTCACGGAGAAGGAGTCGACGGAAAGGGCTCTCGAAGCGGGCGTCCGCATTGCCTCGACGAACGTCAACGGAATGGAAGATTTCGCCATCGAGGGCATTCGCGACGTCGACTACCCTCTCATGATCGAGGTCGGCACCCGCATCGGAGAGCTGTGGCGGAAAACCGAGCTCTGCCGGGTGACGTCAGCTTTCGGCACCGACATCAGCTTCGACATCCGCGACCGGCCGATCGACCTCGGCACCGGTATGGCGACCGAGCCAGGGCAAGTCGATTTCTTTCCCGGCGTCTCCGTTGCCAACGCGCCGATCGAAAAGACAATCCAAGGGACGATTGTGGTCGACGGCAACATCCCGCCGGGCCGGCTGCCGAGCGCGCCGGTCACGCTGCACCTGAAGGACGGCGTCATCGTCGATTTCGAGGGCGGCGAGGATGCCGACGCGCTACGCGCTTACTTCGCCGAGAGCGGCGATCCGATCGCCACCCACCTGTGCCATTTCACCCTCGGGCTCAACCCCCGCGCCCGCACCTCTGGTAGCGTGCACCAGGACGAGCACGTACTCGGCGCGGTGACCTTCGGCTTCGGGTCGCAGTCGCCCGCGTTCGCCGGCACCGTGCCACCATGTAACGTCCATTGCGACGTCGTGCTGACCACCGCGAAGATCGAGTGCGATGGCCGGGTGATGCTGGTAGACAACATGCTCAACGAAGATATGGGGTTCGGCGGCCTGGCATGAAGCCGGGGCTCCTGGCGTCGTTTCGCCACCCGGGCTTCGCCCTGGTGTGGGCGTCGATTTGCCTGAACGGCTACTCGTCCCACATCAGCACCGTGGCCCTGACCTGGCTGGCACTGGAGTTCACCGGCTCGCCGATCGGCGTCGGTGCGGCGCTGGCGACGCGAATCTTGCCGCGCCTGTTTCTCGCCGTGCCGTTCGGCAGCATTTCCGACAAGATGGACCGGCGCGTCCTGTTGCAAGCCACCAACTTCTTGGGCTGCGGGATGGCCGCGGCGGCCGCCCTCGCCAGCCTGCAGGGGTGGTTCGGCTTCGCCAGCGTGTTGCTGGTCTCCATGTTCGTGGGTATCTTCGACGTCGCCGAAACAACGCTCGCCAAGTCGTACGTCTACGACGTCGTCGGGCCCGACGATGCGGTCAACGGCCTGGCTCTCGAGCAACTCGCCAACAAGCTCTTCGGTATCGTTGGAGGGGTATCGACGGGCTTCTTACTCGCCGTGTTCGGTGGCGTCGGGGCCTTCGCCGCCATGGCGGTGGCCTATTTCTTCAGCGCCTTGCTGCTGGCGACGATCCCGCGCTTCGCCCCGGGGACCGGAGCGTTTCGAGTCCTGCAGTCTGGGAAAAACGACGACGACGACGCGTCTCCGGGGGTATGGGCCTCAATCGGTCACCTGCTGCGGACCCCCGCGGTGCTGGTGTTCGCGATCATTGCGCTGTCGGCCGAAGTATTCGCCTACTCGAGTGAAGCGCTGGCGCCGTCGTTTGCCCGCGACATCCTCCAAGCCGGCGAGCAGGGTCTCGGCAACCTGGTGGCGGCGCGCAATGCCGGCGCTGTCGTCGGGCTCCTGCTGCTCGGCAGCGTCGCGCACCGGGTGCGCCCCGAGCGCCTGTTGCCGTTGATCTGTGTCGGTTTTGGCCTGGCACTCACGGCATTTTCTTTTTCGACCTCGTATCTGCTGTCGCTGGCGCTGATGAGCATGGTCGGCATCGCCTGGGGCAGTGTCGACGCCTTGCTGCCCACCGTGCTGCAACAGAACGTCGACGACTCGGAGCGCGGCGCCGCGGTGGGGGTTTGGAACCTCAGCCGCGGCTTCGGCCCGCTCGGCCAGCTCGAGATCGGCGCCCTGGCCACCACCATCGGCGTCGCCGCAACGCAGGCCATCAACGGTCTGGCCTTTGCCGCCACCGTCATCATCGTCATGCTTGTGTACCGGCGCCAGGCCAACCGCCATGTCCGCTAGCCCGCATGTCTCAACGGCTCGCGAAGCGAGCGGGCGCAAGGCGCAAGGGGCCGCGAGACCAGGCGCGCGCCGATTCGGGAGCGGGCGCGCTACAGCCGTCCATCAAGTCGCCGAGACTATCGGGCAGGAAGCGACTAATGATCTCGTACAGCTGCAGGTCGCGGGCACGGAGCTCGGCGCGGGTGCCCGACGGTGGACCGCTGTCACCAATCTGCACGTCGACCCAGGGACCGGGCAGCGACTCGTTCAGATCGAACCAGGCGTTGATGTTGTGGGTCAGGTACTCGTCGTCGCCGAAGGCGTCGAATGGGGTAATGCCCTCGAGCGGCTCGTTTCTCGGAGCTTCGAACTGACCGCGTTGTACCGCCTTCACGTAGGCTGCCCAGATCTCGCCCTCGACCTCGGGGTCGGTGGTCGCCCACCCCAGGTTCTGCATTGCGTGGACGAATTCATGGAGCAGGAAGTTGGCCCGGTACTCGGTGTTGCCCGGGTAGCAAACCCCACGTACCGACACCAGGCTCGTCGACCCGTCGGGCATTTGACCCAGGCCCCACTCGCCGTCGTTGGAGGGGCCGAACTCCGGCAGATCCGAAGCCGTCTCCGACAACGCCATGATCGAGATCCGGGGGTGGTGCGGTAGCATGGCCTGAAGAACGTCGGGACGTCGGCCGGTCAAGTGCAGCACCGTCCGGTAGGCCGCGATCAGCGCCGCATCGGGCACCGCGTCGGAGCTGACAATCACCACACCGCCGGCGTTGATGTACTTCGTGTAGAAGGGGTGCCCCCCCTCCGGCGTCGCCACTACCCGCTCGCCGGTCTCGATCAGCGGGAAGGGCTCCAGACTCCGGTCTTGCGCGGCATGCACCATCGGGAGGGTGGATGCCAACAGCATCAGCATCATCATCGCGATCGACCGGTCCATCATCGAGCGGTCAACTCCCTGATCTCGTCGTCCAACCCGGTCATCTCCCAGCGAATCAACGACCAGGGGATCGAGCCGGTGTTGAGGACCTCGTCAAGAAACTCCCGCAGAACGAAATCATCGCCGAGCTGGTTGGAGCGATCTCTCATGAGCTTCATGAACTGGACCTTGCCGACCACCATGAGCATGTGATGGCCGACGCCCCGCAGGGTGGTATCGAGCTCGAACCACAGGTGGTGGCTGCCGTCGAGCAACTCGCCGTGCGGCGCATTCTCGACAGCGAACCGGTAGGCGTCGTCGTAGCTCCAGTCGCCGCTGTGCATATAGATGTCCGCGAGCGCCCGGACGGTGCGAAAGGCGGCCTGCTCGTAGGCGATCTCGCGGCCGTGGGGGTTTCGGCCGTCGAGATAACCGGCGTGCATCAGCAGTTCCTCGATCGCAAAGGCGAACCCCTCGCCCCGCGCGGTACCGATCTTGTACGGGCGCCGCCCGCCGCGGATCTCGCGCTGGTCGTTGCGGGAACGGAGGCCGTCGAAGTGGTGCCCGACCATCTCGTGGGTCTCTTCCATCAGCGGCTCGCGATGGGAGAAATTGAAGAAATAATCGTGCTGCTCCGGCCAAGGATTGTCGAATCCGTGCCATGACCCGAAGTAGTCATCGGGCGTCATGTAGTCGTCAACCGTGAATATCTCCTCCTCCACCAGGAAGTTCATTAGATGCTCGATCGCCTCGGCGACCCTGGCCCTATACTCGGCTTGCGACTGCACCGGCTCGATGGGAGGAACGTTGCGATTGCGGTTTTCCTCGAGCCGCTGAAACGTCCTGACGCGATTGTCCTCGAGCTCGACGATGGTGCGGATCTCATCCCAGGTGTAGGGAAAGAGATAGACGTTCTTCATCAGCCAGTTGTAGTTCTCCTTGCCGACCCCGGCCCGTGCGGTCATGGAGTGCTTGTTGCTTTCGATCCACGCCACGTACTCGTCGATCGCCGCCAACGCATCCCGGGCGTCCTCGACCAGGTCCGGCTGGTACTCGGTGAGGTCGGCGACGAGGCTTTCGTAGGACTCCCGGGTATCACCCAGCGAAAGGACGGCGAGGGTGCCGAGATCTGCCGCCACGCGTGAAAGGTCGCCGAGGTTCAGCTTGGCCTGCTCGACGATGCCGCGCACCGCCTGGAGACGGGTCCGCAACGCCCCGGTCCGCGCCGCATCGAGCGGGAAGTCCCGGGTCCTGCCGAGGCGCGGCAGCACGTCGTTGTAGAAGCCCGGATCGAGCGACCAAGGGGCCAGCACGCGGTGCCGGAACTCCAAGCTGTTCATCTCCGCCCGCACCAGGTGGTAGTCGACCTGCTCGTGGACCGGCCAGCCGCTGCTGTCGATGGCGGCGAGTCGCCGCTGGAATCCACGCAGCTCGTCGAACTGCTCCGCCATAGCCGCCGCGGAGTAGTCGGGCACACCGGCGTCGGATTCCGGCTGCTGGAAGCTTCGAAACTGGTGGAAGAGCTCGAGGAGATCGTCGTAGCTTGCCTGCGGCGTAGGCGCGCCGACCGCATCGGGCGGAACGGCGGCGCCCGCGACCATCAAGCCGAGGATCGCGACCAAGGCAACAGGTGTTCGACAATAGCGACTCATTTCGTGGCTCCTGCGTTCAAGAGGCTGGGATGAAACAGCATCATGGTATCGGGCGGCCAAAGACCGTGAACTCGAGCACCCCAACGGGTAGGCCCGCCGGCCAGCCGGTAATGGTCAGCCTCACGTAACGACATTCGACCGCTGCGATCTCGTCGAACTCGACGGCGTTGTCGCGGTCGTTCGCCGTCTTGTCCACGACCGTCGTAAAGGTCTCGCCATCCGTCGAGACCTCGATCTTGTAGTGACGAAGCCGCGACCCCGCGCCGTCATTGTTGGGTAGGTTGTTGGGCGAGTACTCATCCTCGACATTCCCTTCCGGCAGGGTGAAGAGAATGCGGGCCGAGTCGACAATGTAGTTCTGCCGCTCACCCACCCCGAGGTTGATCTGCAGCCAGGGCTCCACGTCACCCTCGGCCGGCGCCCACCAGGTTCGGACGTTGTTGTCGAGCGCGTACGGAGCGTTGCGGCCGGGCGCCTCGCTGCTGGCGACGTAGACCTTGTCTTCCGACAATGGGATGGCGCCGCTGTCGTTGTCTTCCCACGGCCTGGGCATGGTGCCCGGCGCCCACTGCGGCGTTTCCGACGGGCCGTTGATGAACATGTTGCCGTCC
>SMVA01420273.1_pt1 | contig 12416 bp, 13 predicted proteins | sample 2456451 | NCBI WGS metagenome assembly SMVA01 (sample SAMN11095933, study PRJNA526329) | marine sediment metagenome | biome: Marine sediment; feature: Surficial sediment; material: Deep marine sediment; isolation source: Hadal surficial sediment | place: Pacific Ocean | collected 2014-05 | depth...
GGCCCGCGCCCCCGCCCGGCCGGCCATAGTTCTTTGCTCAGGCTCCCCTGCGGCTCGCCCAGCGGCCCCACCCGGCCACCCATGAGCATACGATCCCGTGGGTGGCCGGGTGGGGCCGCTGGGCGAGCGCCAACGCGTGCGCCTACAAAACATGGGTGGCCGGGCGGGGGCGCGGGCCGCTGTTGCCGAGGCGCAAAGCCTCGCTACAAACAAAAGCGGGCCGGTGGGTGTTCCGGGTCAGCGGAACCTCAGCAAAAATCACCTACCTCCCGGATTCCGCCCAGCGCATAACCGCGATCGCGGCGAGACCCAGCAGGGCGAAGCCGGCGATGAGCGGCAGCACGGTGCCATCGTAAGCCTGGCCGATGATCGTACCCAGGATCATCGAGATCACGGTCGTGAGCGAGCCGACCACCGCCGCGCCGACGCCGGCGATGTGGCCGAGCGGCTCCATGGCGAGCGCGCTGAAATTCGCAAACAGCATGCCGATGCAGAAAAACGCCCCCACCAAGTAGGTCATGAGCGCCCAGAGCGGCGGCACCCCGGCCGCCAGGGTGGCCGGCACCAGGAAGGCCAGCGACAGCCCGGTAAGCAGCCCGAGCGCCCAAGCCGAAAGCCGGCGCATGCCGTGACGCATCACCAGCCGTCCGTTGAGCAGGGAGGCGCCGCCGATCGACAGCGCCAGCACGGCAAAATACAGCGGGAACAGCGCCCCCAGGCCATACTTTATCTGAAAGATCTGCTGCGCCGAATTCAGGTAGCCGACGAAGGCACCGAAGATCAGTCCCGAGGCCAGCGTGTAGCCGAAGGCGACGCGGCTGCCGCAGGTCTCGCGCACCGCCTGGACGATCCGCGACGGCGAGAATTCGACCCGGCGCTCCGGCGGCAGTGTCTCCGGCTGGCGCAGGGCGAACCAGACCAGGGAGATCGCGGCGACCGCCAGCAAGAAACCGAAGATCGCCCGCCAATGGGCGACCATGAGGATGATCTGTCCGATCCCAGGCGCCAGCGCCGGCACCATGATGAATACCGCCATCACCAAGGACATGATCCGGGCCATGGCGCGGCCCTCGTACCGGTCGCGCACCAGCGCGACGATGACGCTGCGCGGCCCCGCGGCGCCCAGGCCCTGAAGCACGCGCCCCGCCAGCATGACCGTGAAATTCGTCGCCAAGATCGACATCAGGCAGCCGATAATGAACAACAACAGCCCGGCATGGATCGCCGGCTTGCGGCCGATGCTGTCGGACAGCGGGCCGTATACCATCTGACCGGCGGCCAGGCCGGCGAACAGCGCCGAGAGGATCAGTTGGGAATCGTTGGCCCGCGGCGCGCCGAGATCACCAGCGATCTGCTGCAGGGACGGCAGCATGATGTCGATCGACAGCGCGACCAGCGAGATCACCAACGCGGTGAGCGTGACGAACTCGCCGAAGCGGGGCTGTGGGGGTGTGCGAGCCAAGAGGATGGTACCGAGGGCCTTTGGTAATCGGCGGTAAAGCTACTCCGAATCGCACCTCCGCAGCCAGCCCCTCCCGATCCGCCGATCCGCGTCATGGCGTAAAACGAGCATCGATCATAGGAAGAACTGAACGACTACACAGCGGTGCGGACCGCATTTCCGGCCGAAATCCTGCCTTCAGCCGCAATCCGGTGATAAATTCGATACCCCTCTGCTCCCAATATCGTCACGTAAGTTTGCGCATTGAGATTTTTCCCGATGCCGCTAGAGTTGGTCCCATAAGAAGATCAATATACTAAGGGGAGGAAAGCAAATGAACTTGCTTGAGAGCGTGCAAGAGCGCCTTCACCAGCATCGCGATCGGGGATTTCTGAAAGCCGCCATGGCGGCAAGCGCTCTGGCCGCCTATGCGGATGGAACCGTGAGCCTGACCGAGCGCTACAGCATCGATGACATGCTGGAAAATCTTGAACGGCTGAACCTGCATGATCCAGAGAAGGCGATACAGATCTTGAACGATTACATTCACGCCCTGCAGAAGGATCCGGAACCTGCCCAAGCGGTGCTGATCGGTAAACTGAAACGAATCTCCGCCGATCGGGACGCGGCGGATTTGATCGTCAAGATCGCGCTTGCGGTCAGCTACGCCGATGGTCATTTCAATTACGCCGAGCGAATGCAGTTTGCTGAGATCTGTGAGACACTAGGAGTCGATCCGAAGGAGGCGTCGAGAATCGGTTCAGATTGATCCGAACGACGGCCCTTGACCGGCGTCAATCGTAACCTTCAAATGGCATGCATGAACCTGCCGCCGCTCTCCACTGTGACGCTTCCTTCCGGCACCCTTGCCTGGCGCGAGGCCGGGTCTAGGGCGCCTCTTTTGTGCCTGCACGGGCTCGGATCTTCGTCCAAGTCCTGGAACATGCAGTATCGCAATCTTGGCGGCACAAACCGGGTGATCGGATGGGACTGTCCGGGTTACGGCGGCTCCGACGACCCGCCAACGGCCAACCCGCTGGCGGCCGATTACGCCGAGGCATTGGTTGGGCTTTTGAGTGCGCTGTCTCTCGATGAGGTCGACCTGATCGGCCATTCTATGGGCGCAATCATCGCCGGTTGTTTCGCGGGCCTGTATCCCAACCGCGTACGCCGTCTGATCCTCTCGGGCGCCAGGGCTGGATCCAGCCGTCTGGGCGCCGCAAGCGGCTATGCCCAACGTATCGAGGAATTGAGAACACTTTCGCCGGAGGAATTCGGCACGCGCCGGGCCGCGGGAATGGTGGCGCCTGGTGCCGATGCAGACCTGCGCGATCGGGTCGCGCGGATCGCTGCCGAGGCGCGCCTGTCGGGCTATGAGGCGGCGTGCCACATGCTTTCCCATAGCGACAACACCGAGGCCCTCCGCCGCCTGTCCATGCCAACCCTGATTCTGTGCGGGGCGGAGGACCGAGTTGCGCCGCCCGAGGAATCGCGGCACTTGCTGTCCCTTATCCCTGACGCCGAGCTGGTGCTGATCGATGGCGCCGCCCACGCGCCCTATGTGGAAAGGCCCGACCCGTACAACGCCGCGATTGCAGAGTTCCTCGCCTGATCCAGCGATCGCTAATCTCGCCGCAATCGATAGGCCAATCGAGGAAAGCCGGGCTAAGAGGCACCAGAATTGAAGACCATAATTCGATACTTGGCGATCGTCGCATTGTTCGCCGCCGTTGGTGGGGCGGCGCTCCTGTTCACGCCTCTTGGAGAGCGGCCACTCGCTGTTTTGCTCCCCGTGGGCGACGTCGAGACCGTCGATTTTGCGGCGTTGAAGCTTACCGATAAACCCAACCAGTTCCTGATGTGTCCGCCTGGCTTTTGCGGCGCCAACCCGAACGCCGATAGCCCGGTGTTCGACGTCCCCGCCGCGCGCCTGCTTGCACGCTGGCGCGAGGTCGTTGCCGCCCAGCCGCGTGTTGAGCTTTTGGCCGTAGACCAGGGCGGCCGTCAGATCGACTACATCCAGCGCTCAGCGCGGTTCCGGTTTCCCGACATCATCACGGTGCGGTTCATCTCCGTTTCGCCTTCGCAGACCGCACTCGCCATCTACAGCCGCTCAATTTACGGGCAAAGCGACTTCGGCGTGAACCGTAAGCGGATCGATGCCTGGCTTAGCTTTCTCCGCGAGGGGTTGTGAAGCGCGGGCGCGCGCAATTACCGCGTCCCTGTGATACGCTAGTTTAAGAAATCCAAACAGCGGAGAGAACTATGGGAACCATCGACCGTATCACCATGATCGTGCTGGCCCTGGGCCTCTGGGCGCTGGTGCTGTCGCCAAAGAGCATTGAAGCGCATCACGCCCTTGCGGCCCACGACTGCACCATTTCGGGCGCCGTGAATGGCCAGACAGACCCGGACGGTAAATTCTCGATAGATGCGAGCGCGTTTAGCGTGCGGTGCGACCACAGAGCCGCCGTCAAGACCTGTGAGACTGCGGGCTGCCTGGGGACATACACATACTAATCGCCCTCCCGCCGCCCGAAGTCTCGATGAAGAGCGATGACGGCCGGGGCGCAAGCGCGGCCACTTTGTCATATGCTCCGCACGCGGCGCGGTCATATATTTAGGGTCCGACAGAATGAGTTTTTCCGGAAAAGTCGCCATCGTCGCCGGCGCCGGCGGCGGCATGGGCCTGAACATCGCCAACGACTCGATCGCCGCCGGAGCCCAGGTCGCGCGCCAGGGCATCCGCTCCAACACCATCCTGCCCGGGCCTCAAGGTGACCTGCACCATGGAAGGCGATAGCTTCGAGATGGAGGACCAGCGCAACTGGACCGACGCTTCCTACAAGACCTACTTGCGCCCGCTCGGCCTGCCGTTCCCCTACACCTCGATGCGCGGAGAGGACATCGAGCAATCGGTGACGATCAGCTTCTCCGGTAAATCCACGGCAGCCCGGAGCGAGACCGGCGCGGCACAAATCATGGTCCAGGTTGGCAACGAAGTTGGCGGCCGGGGGGGCCGGGGGGGGCAGTGATGGAATACTACGATCTTGGGACTTACTCACGGAAGGTGACCACATCCTCGCCGGCCGCGCAGCTCTGGTTCGATCGGGGCCTTGTCTGGATCTACGCCTACAACCACGAAGAGGCGGTCGTTTGTTTTCAAAAGGCGCTGGCGGCGGACCCGGACTGCGCCATGGCGCATTGGGGCATCGCCTACGGGATCGGCCCGAACTACAACAAAGGCTGGGGCGATATCGAGGACGACGAGAAACCCGGCGTGCTGGCCCAGGCCCGGGACGCGATCGCCCAAGCGACTCTGTTAAAAGATAAACTGACGCCGGCGGAACGGGCGCTGATCGAGGCCATTCCGCGGCGTTATCCCGAGGATCCGGCCATCGAGGATATCGGCCCCTGGATCGACGCCTACGCCGATGCCATGCGCGCGGTGCACAAGGCCCATTCCGGCGATCTCGACATCTGTTGCCTGTTCGCCGAAGCGATCATGAACCGCACACCCTGGCAATTGTGGGACCTGCCGTCCGGGCAGCCCGCCGAGGGCGCCGGCACGCTCGAGGCGATCAGCGTTCTCGAAACCGCCTTCGATGGGCTCGACGGCGCCTGGGACCATCCCGGCCTGCTCCACATGTATATTCACCTGATGGAAATGTCGCCATATCCGGAGCGCGCGCTCCGCCATGGCGACCGCCTGAGCACCCTGGTCCCCGACGCGGGTCATTTGCTGCACATGGCGACCCATATCGACGTGCTGTGCGGCGACTATATGAACGTGGTCGCCAGGAACCAGTTGGCGATTGTGGCGGATCGCAAGTTCTTGGAACGGGCGGGCGCCGATAATTTTTATACCCTCTACCGCTGCCACAACTTCCACTTCAAGATTTACGGGGCGATGTTCCTGGGCCAACCCGGGCCGGCGCTCGAGGCCGCCGAAGCTTTGGTCGCAGCCCTGCCCGAGTCGATCCTGCGGCCCATGGCGGATTGGTTCGAAGCTTTCATCCCCATGAATCAGCATGTGCTGATCCGGTTCGGCCGGTGGCGCGAAATCCTCGCCCAGAGCCTTCCCGAAGACAGGGAGCTTTATTGTGTGACCACTGCCATGCTGCGTTACGCCCGCGCGGTCGCGCTCGCTAACACTGGCGATATCCCTGGGGCGGAGGCGGAACGGGAGCTGTTTTTTGCCGCAAGGGACGCGGTGCCGGAGAGCCGGACGCTATTCAACAATCCCTGCCGGGAAATTCTGAAGATCGCCGACGGCATGCTGTTGGGCGAGCTGGCGTACCACAAGGGGAACCACGAGGCCGCCTTCGATCACCTGCGCCGCGCGGTCGAGATGGACGACTCTCTGCCCTATGACGAACCCTGGGGATGGATGCAGCCGGCCCGCCACGCGCTGGGCGCGCTTCTATTGGAGCAAAAGCAATACAAAGAGGCGGAAGCGGTTTATCGGGCCGATCTCGGCTTGGACGCAACGCTCAGCCGGGCCTGCCAGCATCCGGGGAATGTCTGGAGCCTGCATGGCCTGCATGAGTGCCTGACCCAGCGCGGCGAGACGGCGGAGGCGGCACAAGTCAAGCTGCAACTCGACAAGGCGGTCGCCCGCGCCGAGGTCCCCATCAAAGCGTCGTGCTTCTGCCGCCAAAAAGCCGCCGCATAGCCGCCGCCGCTATTGCGACCGATCGCTGTGAGCACATGAGCGAAGGAGTTGTCGCGACTTACGAGATCGAGACCGCCTACCCCTTTGGAGGCGGCGGCGGTTAATTTCGGCCCGATCGGTTATTTGCCGATATCCTGGTCGGCCTGGCGTTTGTGCGCGGCCAGCGCCATCAAGCGGCGGTCGCGCCAAACCTGCCGCTCGACCAGCTTGTCGGCGGGCAGGCTCTTGCGGCGCTCGGCTTCGATCCCATCCAAGTTCCCGCCCAGCCAATCGGCGCGCCGCCGCTGGTCGCGATGGAGCCGTTCGAAGATGCCGTGGTAGCGCCCCACATAATCCCGCACGCCGCCCGGCGCGTTCAGATCGATGGTCTCGAACGGGCCCATGAAGGACCAGCGCAGCGCCAGCCCCTCGCGGATGCCGATATCCACATCCTCGATCGAGGCGTAGCCGTCGTCGACCAGCCGGAAGGCCTCTTCCAGCAACGCGGCCTGCATGCGGTTCATCACGAAGCCGTCGAGTTCCTTTTTCATCACGATCGGCGCGTGGCCGGCCGATATCAGGAACTCCCGGGTGCGCGCCACCACCGCCGGATCGGTCCAAGGCGCGGGCACGACTTCGACCGCCGGCACCAGGTAGGGCGGGTTGATCGGATGGACCACCAGACAGCGCGCCCGGCCCTTCAGGTGTTCCGTGAATTTCGACGGCAGGATCGCCGAACTCGAGCTCGCCAGGACCGCGGATGCCGGCGCCGCGGCGTCGAGCCGCGCGAAGATCTCGCGCTTGATATCCACGTCTTCCGGCGTGTTTTCCTGGACATGATCGACCCCGTCCAGGGCTTCCTCCAGGGTTTTCGCGGTGGACAGGCGCGCGCGCACCTCATCGGGTTGGTAGCCACCCAACAATTTGTTGGCCGCGAGTTCCGGCAGCACGCCGGCTATGTAATCGATCGCCCCATCCGGCGCATCGGGGACAGCGTCCCACAACACCACATCGTGGCCGGCACGGGCATAACCGATCGCCCAGGCGCGTCCGATAAAACCGCTTCCGATAATTGCGACACGAGCCAATTTCTTTCTCCCCAGCTGGTTTATAGCAATGAGCGTTTCTGTGAAGGATCACGTCCCGGCGCGTGATTTTTCGGTCCAGGCGACAAAGGTCCGATAGGGAAACGTCACGTCGGTTTCGTCCGACAGACCGGGATAGGCATTCACCAGCCGCCGGACTTGCTGGCTTACCTCTTCCCGCTCGCTCCGGGATAACGAGGCAATGAAACTCACCGACATGACGCGATCGACCGCGATGACTTCGGCTCCGGTTTGAAGCAGATGAGCGGTAAATTTTCCGGTTCCTGCGGCAAGATCGACGACCCGTTTGTTCGAGCACATATGAAGTGTGCCTCGGAGCCAGCGATCGATCTCTTTCGGATATCCAGGGCGCCCCGACACATAGGCCGAACGCGCTTTCGAAAACCCGGATCGCGCCGCATGATGGATTTCGGCCATGAATAGTCCTCGTTTTCATCGCACCCATAATCATATAACGAGTTGTGGCCGAGAGGTACCACTTCGGCGCGGACTACCACATCTGAAGGAGAGAATTGTCGTGGCCCAAGAAGCAACGCTCTATCCGACGCTGGCCGGCACGCTGTGGCCAGCGGGCAAAGCGAACGCGCTGCTGCGCGGCGCGGTCCTGGCAGTCGCGGGCACGGCCCTGCTCACCGTCTCGGCCAAGATCCAGATACCCTTCTATCCGGTCCCGATGACGCTGCAGACCTTCGTGGTGCTGGCGCTCGGCATGGCCTACGGCTGGCGCCTGGGCGGCGCCACTCTGCTGCTATATTTGGCCGAGGGCGCGGCCGGCCTGCCGGTCTTCGCGGGCACGCCGGAGAAGGGCATCGGCCTCGCCTACATGCTGGGCGGCACGGGCGGCTATCTGGCCGGTTTCGTGCTGGCGGCAGCGGTCTGCGGTTGGCTGGCCGAGCGCGGCTGGGACCGCAACCTGGTCCGGACTGCGGCCGCCATGCTGATCGGAAATGCGGTCATCTACGTCCCCGGCCTGTTGTGGCTGGGCGGGCTTTACGGCTGGGACAAGCCGATCCTGGAATGGGGCCTGACGCCGTTCCTGTTCGGCGACCTGGCCAAGCTGGCGCTGGCGACCGCGGTGCTGCCGCTGGCCTGGAGATGGCTCGGCCGTCCGGGCCGCGACTAACTTGCCGCCCAGGGCCTGTCGGCATAGATTACAGGCCATCGCGCGCCTGCGATTTGGCGTTATTTCCAGCCCCGGATATTTCGAGGACACGATCACCTGGTGACGACCACTCCATCCACGGCGAGCAGCACCAGCGGTCAACCGCGCTTCGACACGAAAGCCGATCCCAGCTACCGGATCGAGGTTTCCAAATTCGATCCCCGAGTCTTGCGGCGCATCACCGCCATTGCCTTCAGCCACCCTTGGCGCATGGCCCTGGGCATCTGCGCAACCCTCCTGGCGGGAACATTTCAATTGTTCGTGCCCCAATATGTGGGCCAGGCGGTCGATCAGGTCCAGGGCCTGCTGACAGGCGCAGTCGATGGCAGCGCCCGGGAGGCGGCACGGGACGCCCTATGGGACACCGCCTTCCTGCTGATGGGCGCCAGTGTGCTGCGCGGCTTCTGCGCCATGGTACAAAACTACCAGGGCGAGGCGGTCGGCCAGTGGATCGGCTATCGCCTCAGGCTCGAATACTATCGCAAGCTGCAAACTCTCAGTTTTTCCTGGCACGACCGGGTCCACAGCGGCGATCTCATGACGCGCGGCATCCTGGATATCGAAGGGATACGTCTGTGGGTCAGTACCGGGATCCTGCGGTCGTTGTTGCTGACTGTGCTGATCGGCGGTGGCGCTTACATCCTTATGGGCATCGATACGGTCTTGGGTTTGGTGGCGCTCAGTTTCGTGCCGATCGTCGGCATCCGGGCTTCGATCGCCCGCATCAAGCTGCGCGACTCTTGGATGCGGCTGCAGGACAAGCTGTCCGAATTGACCAAAGTGATGGAGGAAAATCTCGGCGGCATCCGGGTGGTGCGCGCCTTCGCCGCCCAAGCCTTCGAGATGGCCCGCTTCGATGTCATTTCGGAGCAGGCCGTCGCCATCGCCCGCGAACGCATTCTCCTGTTCGTGCGCAGCACCACCCAAATGACCTTCATTTATTTCATCGCCATGATGCTGGTGCTGTGGGTTGGCGGCCACAAGGTGCTGGACGGCGATATCACCCTGGGCCAGCTCGCCGAATTCCTCGCCTTCATGGCGATCCTGCAAATGCCGGTGCGCCAGATCGGCTGGATGATCAACTCCATCGCCCGCGCCTCGACCTGCGGCGGGCGGTTGTTCGCGGTGCTCGACCTCGAGCCGTCGATCGCCGACCGGCCGGGCGCCAAGCCGCTCGCGATTACCCAAGGTGTGCTTAGGTTCGAAAACGTCGATTTCCAGTATCCAGCCTGGACCCAGGACCAGCGTACCCTCAGCGGCATCGACCTCGAGGCGCGGCCGGGCAAGACGATCGGCATCGTCGGCCCACCGGGCAGCGGCAAGACGACAGTGGCCCACCTCATGGGGCGCTACTACGACGTTACCGGCGGGCGCATCACCATCGACGGCCAGGACATTCGCGACGTCACTTTGGCATCGCTGCGCAGCGCGGTCAGCATCGTCCAGCAACAGCCCTTCCTGTTTACCTCCAGCATCAGTCACAACCTGGCCTATGGCGACCCCTGGGCCGGGCGCAGCAGCATCCAGCGCTCCGCGGCCGCGGCCCAGCTCCACAACTACATCAAGCAGTTGCCAACCGGCTATGGCACGTTGGTGGGCGAGCGTGGGGTCTCGCTCTCGGGCGGCCAGCGCCAGCGCCTGTCGATCGCGCGCAGCATCATGCTCGACAGCGCGGTGCTGATTCTCGACGATTCCACGGCCGCCGTCGATGCCGCCACCGAACAGCGCATCCGCTTAGCCCTCAAGGACCTGGTCGAGGAACGCGCGGTGATCATCATCGCGCACCGGCTGAGCTCGCTGATGCATGCCGACGAGATCGTCTTTCTCGACGAGGGCCGCATCATCGAGCGCGGCAGCCACGACGAGCTGATCGCCCTTGGCGGCCGGTACCGCGAACTCTACGACCTGCAATCGAGCCCCACCGATACCCGGCCACTGCGCGATCGGGCAGCGCCGGGCCGGGCGGAGACGTAACCGGTGGCCGACACACCCTCCACAGCCTACCCGGCCAAGCCGCCGCTCGCCGTCGTCGGCTCGCAGATCTCCCAAGACGAGGCGTTGTTCGGCAAGGTCTTCGACAAGTGGGTGGTCCGGCGCATCTTCGGCTATCTCAAGCCCTACCGGGGCCAGCTGTACATCGCCATCGGCGCGGTGCTGGTGTTCACCGTGACCCAGTTGTCGATCCCGCTGATCATTCGCGCGGTGATCGACGATGCGCTGGCCGCCGGGGCGGCGTCGGGGGGGCTGATCGACACTCTGGCCATGGTGTTCACCGCGGCGATCGCCGTCAATTACCTGGCCAACCACACCCAGGAAACCATTGTCGGCAAGGTCGCCGAGCACCTGCTGTTCGACCTGCGCCGGGCGATGTATGCCCACCTCCAGGTGGTTTCGCTGTCGTTCATGGACAAAACCGAGGCCGGCCGGCTGATGTCGCGCCTCCAGGGCGACGTCTACGCTCTCCAGGAGTTTCTGGAATCCTCGATTTTCGCGATCGGCGATCTGGTGTTGTTGTTGGGCATCGTCGCGGTGCTGCTCAGTCTCGACCTCCAGCTCGGCGCCATGACCTTGTCGGTGGTGCCGACCCTGTTTCTGGTGCGCATCGTCTGGCTGCCTTATGCCCGCAAGGCTTTCCTGTGGGCGCGCGAGACCAGCAGCAGCACCAACGGCGCTCTGGCCGAGAGCATTCATGGCGTCCGCGCGGTCCAGGAAATGGGCCGGGAGGCCGTCAACTTCCAGCTATTCGACGAGAAGGCGACCGAGAACCTCAACGCCCATCTCAGAGCCTCGAAGTTCTCCAACGTGATGATCCCTATCGTCGATACCTTGACCGGCGGCGCCATGGCCATCGTCGTCATCTTCGGCGGCGGCCTGGTGCTCGACGATGCGCTCGACATCGGCATCATGGTCGCCTTCGTCTTTTATGTGCAGCGCTTCTTCGACCCGATCCGCTCGCTCACCATCCAATACAGCACGATGCAGCGGGCCATGGCCGCCGGGCAGCGCATCTTCGAAGTGCTCGACGTGGCCGTCGAAATCCAGGACAAACCCGATGCCATCGACCCCGGCGAGGCCGGCCCCAGCGAGAACGGCCCCAGCGAGGACGGCGGCGCCATCGAATTTCGCAACGTCACCTTCGGTTATCTGCCCGATCAGCCGATCCTCAAGGACATTTCGTTCCGCGTCGCGCCCGGCGAGACCGTGGCGCTGGTCGGACCCACCGGGTCCGGCAAGACCAGCATCACCGCGCTCGCGCACCGGTTCTACGACACCTGGGAGGGCCAGGTGTTGATCGGCGGCCACGACGTCCGCGACATCACCCAGGCATCTTTGGGCCGGGACGTCGCCATGGTGCTGCAGGAGCCCTACCTGTTCTCCGGCACCATTTTCGACAACATCCGCTACGCCAAGACCGCCGCGACCCACGACGACGTGATCGCCGCCGCCAAGGCGGTCGGCGCGCACGATTTCATCATGCGCCTGCGGGACGGCTACGACACCCAACTCGACCAGGGCGGGGTCAATCTGTCGCTTGGCCAGCGCCAGCTGCTCAGCTTCGCCCGCGCGCTGGTCGCCGATGCCCGTATCCTGATGCTCGACGAGGCGACTGCCAATGTCGATAGCCACACCGAGCTCGAAATCCAGCGCGCGCTGGCGCATTTGCTCAAGGGCCGCACCGCCATGGTCATCGCCCACCGCCTGGCGACCATCCGCGGCGCCGACCGCATCATCGTGCTCCAGGACGGCCGCATCATCGAGACCGGCAACCACGGCGAGCTGATGGATAGCGGCGGCCTTTACAGCCGCCTCTACCGCATGAACTACGCCTCCTTCGACGATATCCCGGAGTAGCACCAATTTTTCTTGGATGCCCTCGGAGGCGGCAAAGAAATGGGGCGCCCGGCCAGGGGCGCCCCGTGCTAAAGTTATTCGAAGTCAGATGCGTTACGCGGCTTTGATATTGTCGAGGAACTTGTCGACGGCTCCGCGCAGGTCATCCGACTGTTGCGACAACTGCTCGGCGGCTTCGAGCACCTGGGTCGCGGCGCGGCC
>SMVA01110314.1_pt1 | contig 12415 bp, 13 predicted proteins | sample 2456451 | NCBI WGS metagenome assembly SMVA01 (sample SAMN11095933, study PRJNA526329) | marine sediment metagenome | biome: Marine sediment; feature: Surficial sediment; material: Deep marine sediment; isolation source: Hadal surficial sediment | place: Pacific Ocean | collected 2014-05 | depth...
ACCCGGTTTTGGGACATGCCCCTGGATCACGTGTTTTTAAGAGATTTAAACCTGGTCGAATCCCGTGTCATAGAGGTGCAGTCCTCAGACCACAACCCCCTGTTAATCACTGTAGAGGTACCGCAATGCGTAGCCTGCACGGCACTGTCGCCGGAGCAATCCTGTGCGGCCTGTTAAGCGCTGATAGCCTGGCAGACATGCCACCCACTGCGCAGGGCGAAGTGCAGTACCTGCTGGAATTTGTAGCGAGCAGTGGTTGTACTTTTGTTCGCAATGGCTCCGAGAGCAGTGCCCGTGATGCGGCGGACCACCTGCGCCTCAAATACAGCCGGGGCAAACGCTATGTCAGCTCGTCCGAGCAGTTTATCGACAGGCTGGCCAGTGAAAGTTCCTGGACGGGCAAGAAGTACACGATCAATTGTGCGGGCGACATTACCGAGTCCGGCCTGTGGTTACACCAAGCCCTCAACGAATACCGCCGCAGGCAAGAATAACAAGGGGTGAAGCCCGCCCCTGTCACCGACAGCACTGACACACCCCGCCCGCTTAATACCCCCGCTTGGGGTCTACCACAGACAGCAGCGCCTCGCCCGCCATGTAGCGACGCATATTTTCCTGTACCAACAACCACAGGCGCGCCAGACTGCGGTCGGAGCGGCCGCCAGTATGGGGCGTGATAATAACCCGGGGCATGGTCCACAGGGGGTGGTCGGCGGGCAGCGGCTCCGGGTCCAGTACATCCAGTCCAACACCGGCAATCTCACCGGCGCGCAGCGCCGCTACCAGGTCATCGGTCACCGTGGAGGCACCGCGCCCCACACTAATAAAATAAGCCGATTTTTTCATGCGCTTGAAAAATGCCGCATCGAACATGCCCCGCGTGCGCTGGGTCAGCGGCACGGTATTGATCACCACATCGGCACGGTGTACCAAGGTGGACAGTTCATCGGCAAGGCCAACGTATTCAATATAGTCCGGCCCCTCGCGCCTACTGCCGCGGGTGGCGATAACCCGCATACCCAGTGCATGCGCGCGTTTTGCCACCTGGGTGCCTATTCCCCCCAGCCCCACTACCAATACAGTGCGCCCCTCAAGCTCGATAAATGTGTTTTCAGGATTACCCACACTGCGCTGCCACTGGCCCTGCAACTGCCGCGTATGGTGAATATCGAGGCCACGCATTAACATCATCATCATAGCGATGGCATGCTCGGCCAGCGCCGGCGAACCGATGCCGCGGCCATTGGATAGAATAATTTCGCCGCTGCGCACACGGCGGGCTGTCACACAATTCTCTACACCGGCACCGTAGGCCTGCACCCAATGCAACTGGCTGCCCCGGTCCAGCAGTGCAGCGTCACAATAGCCCAATAAGACATCAGCGCCTTCGATTGCGGCCAGTGCCTGCTCCAGACTTTGCACAGCGACAACCTCAACACCGGGCAGCGCCCTGGCAAAGGCCTCACCCTGCGCCTGGGTGAGAGTGCGTACAATCACCTTGTGGGGGTGTTTCCACCCCGGTAGCTCCCGCACCGGAACCGACTGCGCCTTCAGGGCGAGGTCTGCAATCATCGCCACCACCTCGGGAGTGGGCTCCCCAGCCTGAGCAGACAGCCCGGAAATAAGTCCCAGCACCAACAGCAGGGGTTTGATTCGATTCATGTTGTGCTCCTTGTTCGCATATGCCCGGTATGGGCGCTGCAGCGGCGATCAGGTCTCGCTGTCCGCCTGCGCGATATGAGTATAGTTAGCCGCCAGTCGCCGCACCAGAGACAGTGCAGCGAACAGGGCCAGAATGCCAAATATCACGGCACTCACGGCCTCCCCCGCCATAACTCCACGGGCGCCATACCATTGCGCACCAAAATAAACGGCCGGAATGGTACCCAGGGCCATCTTGAAGAAATTAAACAGCGTGGCCCAGTGGGGATGATGTAAATTATTAAAGCTGGCATTGGCAATAAACAGGGTGCCATTAAACATGAAAGCCGGCACCAGCCAGTGGCAGTAAAATAGAATCAGCTCCGCCGCCTCGGGGCTGGCAGAGAACGCCTGCACGAGAAAATCGGCGCACAACCACAGCACCAGCCACACAAACAGTACGTAAACCAGGCCGAACGACACGGCATTAAGCAAGGTAGAGCGCACCCTGTCATAAAGGCCGGCACCCGCATTCTGGCCAATAATGGGGCCAATCGCACCGGACAGGGCAAACACGGCGGCAAATGCCAGCGGCGTAATCCTACCCATGATCGCTGCACCCGCCACCGCCCCATCACCAAATTGCGCCATGGAGATCAGCACAAAACTGGCACCAATCGGGGTGGCCAGGTTGGTCAATACTGCCGGAATGGCTATTTGTAAGATGGCCCTGAGGTCCTGCAAAAACTCGACCATATTCAAACGTTGCGGCAGTTTATGTACCTTGAAAAGCGCATGCATTGCCACCGCAAGAACAGCAATCCGGGACACTACCGAGGCCCAGGCTGCCCCCTCCAAACCCCAGGCAAAAGTAAAAATAAAGATGGGATCCAACACCGCATTGACCGCAGAACCCACCAGTGTAGCCCACATGGACCTACGTGCATCGCCCACCGCTCGCACGCCGGCCGCAGCACTCATGCCCAATACCATCAAGGGCATGCTGGGCAACAAAATGCGGGCGTAGGAGGTGGCGTATTCCAGTGTCGGCCCCTTTGCACCCAGGAAAGCCAGCAGTTCATGCAGGAAAAACCAGGCGACCAGGCAAATTACCAGGGAAGTTAAGGTATTGAAGATAAGCGCACTGGAGCAGAATCGGCCGGCCAGATCGCGCCGTCTGGCGCCCTCGGCTCTGGCCACCAAAGCACCCATGGCAATTTGCAAACCGATGCTCACCGCCACCAGGAAAAATAACAGGGTACCGGCAAAACCCACAGCTGCAGCCAGTTCCTGCTCACCCAACAGGGTGAGGAAAAGCATGTCTACCATGTCTACACCGAACATGGCCAACAGTCCGGTGGCGCTGGCGCTGGTCATGATCAGTACATGGCGCATGGTTGAGCCCGTGGTAAAAACCGCTGTGCTCATAAGCTGCTGCTATTCCCCGTGTCGATTTAGGCCCAATTTCCGTCAGCGCCTACCATGTGCGAGAATGCAGGCACTAGCAAGCACAAGCACACCCTTTTTCTGTTAATTGAGGACATACTATGACTACCAGCGTATTCGATTTTGTCTGCCAGACCACCGCCGGTAAAGACAAGCCACTAAGTGACTATCAGGACAAAGTCTTGCTGGTAGTCAACACCGCCTCCAAGTGCGGCTTTACCCCGCAATTCGAGGGCCTGGAAACCCTGTACGAACAATACAAGGATCAGGGCCTGGAAATACTCGGCTTCCCCTGCAACCAGTTTGGCAAACAGGATCCCGGCAGCAATGAGGAGATCACTGAATTTTGCCAGCTCAACTACGGCGTGAGCTTCCCCATGTTCGGCAAAATTGAGGTCAATGGCGGCGACACAGACCCCCTGTACAAACACCTGAAGAAAGAAGCCCCCGGCGCCCTGGGCACCCGGGCAATCAAGTGGAATTTCACCAAGTTCCTGGTGGATTCTTCCGGCAAGGTGTTAAAGCGCTATTCTTCTGCAACCAAGCCCGCCGCCATAGAGAAGGACATAAAAAAGCTGCTGGCCTAGTGCTCACGGGTGGCGTGGAATTCCAACTCGGGCCAGCGCTCTTCCATCAGCGCCAGGTTAACCCGGGTCGGTGCCAGATAGGTGAGATGGCCGCCACCGTCTATTGACAGATGAGACGCGGCCTTTTTGCGAAACTCCTCCAACTTGCGGTTGTCCTCACAGCCTATCCAGCGCGCGGTGTAAACGTTGACCGGCTCGTAATGGGCATCTACCTTGTACTCGTCTTTCAGCCGGTATACCACAACATCAAATTGCAATTGGCCCACCGCGCCTACAATCAGGTCCGGCGAATTCAACGGAGAGAAAACCTGGGTTGAACCCTCCTCGGACAACTGCTGCAGGCCTTTTTGCAGCTGCTTGGCTTTCATCGGGTCGGACAGGCGAATGCGGCGAAACAGTTCCGGCGCAAAATGCGGGATGCCGGTAAACTGCAGCTCCTCGCCCACGGTGAAGGTGTCGCCGATTTGTATGGTGCCGTGATTGTGCAGGCCGATGATATCGCCAGAGACGGCCTCTTTCACCAATTCACGCTCACCGGCTTTAAAAGTAACCGCGTCGACAATTTTAACGTCCTTGGCCAGACGCACATGGCGCATCTTCATGCCCTTGCCATAGCGGCCGGAGCAAATGCGCATAAAGGCGATGCGATCCCGGTGCCGGGGATCCATATTGGCCTGTATCTTAAACACGAAGCCACTGAACGTTTCCTCGCCGGCATTCACCTGCCGTGTGGTGGTTGCACGACTCAGGGGTGCGGGGGCCCAGGTGACAAAATCATCCAGCATTTCCCGCACGCCGAAGTTGCCCAGAGCGGTACCAAAGAAAACCGGGCTCAGCTTGCCCGCCAAAAAAGCCTGCCGGTCGAACTGGTGACTGGCGCCGCGCACCAGCTCAATTTCGTCCACAAAATCGTCGTATTCATCGTCCAGCAGAGCCCGGGCGGCATCACTGTCCAGGCCCTCGATACGCTCATTATCGTGCAACACCGCGCCCATACCCGGTGTGAACTTGTGGAGTACGTCGGTGTAGAGGTTATACACACCCTTAAACTCCTTGCCCATGCCAATGGGCCAGTTGATGGGAGCGCCCTGTATTTCCAATACCGCCTCGATTTCATCCAGCAGCTCTATGGGGTCGCGAATGTCCCTGTCCATTTTGTTCACAAAGCTGAAGATGGGGGTGTCGCGCAGGCGGCAGACATTCATCAGTTTGATGGTTCGTGTTTCTACACCCTTGGCGCCATCGATAATCATCAGGGCAGAATCCACCGCGGTGAGCGTGCGGTAGGTGTCCTCGGAGAAATCCTCGTGCCCCGGGGTATCCAGCAGATTAACGATGCGGTCACGGTAGGGAAATTGCATCACCGAGGAGGTCACCGAGATACCGCGCTCCTGCTCCAGACGCATCCAGTCGGAGGTGGCCTTGGGACCTCTCTTACCTTTTACGGTACCGGCAACCTGTATGGCACTGCCCAGCAACAATAACTTCTCAGTAATCGTGGTTTTACCCGCATCCGGGTGGGAGATGATAGCAAAAGTTCTTCGCTTATTGATATCATTGAATAAATTGCTATCTGCCACTTAACTGCACCCCTGATTGACACCCAAATTCACACTCACTCATAAAACGCCATTTGGCGCTTTTTATAAAAACGCGCCATCTTACGTGAAACCGGGGTTTATGCCCCGACAAATTTCAGTAATTTGCTGAAATTGTGCCCATCAGCTGCCCGCAGTGCTGCTATATACTGGTCACGGCGCTCGTTCATGCTTTCAAGGCGATAACCTCCTGCCCAATCAATCGCTGTTTCATCCATAAGCTTGGTCAAAACCGCATCGGCCATGATGCGGGCATGCCTGCCGTTTCCGTTTGGAAACGGATGTATATAGACAAGCTTGTGATGAAACCGTGCCGCCAGCTCCTTTGGCGGGTATGTCTCGTTGTCGATCCAGTAGCGCGCATCATCGAGCAGCTGCCGTAATTGAATGGCAATCTGGACCGGATCAACACCTATGTTCCTTTCTGTCTTTCTGAAACCCCCAGCCCATTTCCAGACCTTGCCAAACAGTCGCTTATGCAACTCGCATGCAAACCCCTCTGTCAGGACATCCGGCTTCTTCCGCCTTTTAAGCCACTGCATGCCTTCGTCTATATTGACCTGCTCAAGCTCGTCGAGCTCACTCTTTGTTGTGATATGAGTGAAGCGAAGCCCCTCCATCTCGTCGGGATCGAGGGGCGTTGCGCCTTCCGGGTAGCCCCCTGGATTCATGAAACCGGCTCTGTCATTCATCACTCCATAGGTCAGAGGGCATTTTGTCCATGATTTCGGAGACGATACGCGCTATTTCGGCATCGAGCTTGTCCTTGCTGAGGGCTTGTGCTTCAAGCGCCATGTGCGTTGACGCCGTCTTTACGCGCGCTTTGGCCTTTTCGATCGCCTGATCCTTGATGACCTGCCCGATTTCCTTTTCAGGAATGACGGCATAGACCAACCGGCAATTCATGGCCTCGGCCATTTTGTGCATCGTCTTCAATGTGACACCGCCGCTTAATTCGGCAGATTCTATTTGTGAGATTCTGCCCTTCGTTACACCCAGCCGTTTAGCCAATTGTGGGCCCGACATACCAAGGGCTTTACGCACGGTTTTAAGCCATCCTTCGGATTGAGGCTGAGAGAAACCGCCAAGCTGTTTCACAGCCTGGTTCACTTTGTCTCTATATTGCTTTTGCACAATTGTCTCAATGCTCATGAGTTTACCTATCCCTAAACTTTTAACTACTATAAGTTTAGTTTAAAATATACTATAAGTACATATAAGTCTATATATAGCTATACTATAATAAATATATAGTTTAGTTTTATGTAAACCGTTTCTACGACGCATTTTTACAGCTGGTTATCGATGCCGTTCCAGAATCACTGTAAATCATCGACCAATGCTTCAAATGCATATCTGGAGTTGGCTACTCGAGAGAGGTTACCGCTCGCCACACTGCACAAAAACTTGCTTAAGGCGGCCAGGAAAGCCGATGTGGCTGTGTATCTCAAGTGAGACATTGGCTATAGCCTACACGATCCCGCTGTCAGACTGCCTACCCCACACTTATTACGTGAACTGAACTCAAACAGATCGTTCATATTGATTGCGGATGCTATCCAGTTAGCTACACAGGGCGGCTCATACTTCTTGACAACACCGACAGAGCAGACCATATATAAATCTATATTCAATCCTATTAGTAGCTACGATCGCAGGGGTTAATGCGCATGAAACCTTCCACCCACATCAAGTCGATCTCCTACCTCAAGGCACATGCAAGATGTGGTCAAGCAGTTGCAAGAGTATCGAGAACCCATGATTATCACACAGAATGGTGAAGCGAAGATGGTTGTGCAGGATATCGAGAGCTACGAAACCACCCAACAAACTCTCGCCCTGTTGAAAATTCGGGCACTGGGTCAAGGTCAAATCGAGGCCGGCGAAGTAATAGAGGCATCCACTGCCATAGAACGGATACGCACCCGTCGCGCTGACGAGAAATGAGTTGCCAGGTTTTTCTCACTCGGGATACCGTCAGAGATCTCGAAGAACTCGACGAAACTATCTCTGCCAGCGATTCAGGCGATAAAGCGGATTATGTCCTGAGCAAAATTGACACCGCCATGCAACGTCTGTGTGAATCCCCTGAACGCAGTGCCCGTCCCAGGGAGTTGCTCGCGCTTGGCGTGGGAGAAGTGGACCCCATCCCTGACACAGTGAAACAGCCTTTATAAGTGTAAACCCCAAGTCTGTTTCATGCTGCTATCGGTAGCCCTGAGGGCAAATCATAATAGACTTGGTCCGGCGTCCGCCATAGGCGCTTGCAAAACTTGCACAGCAATGCCGTCTACAGGGCTGGTATATTCGCCAACAACATGACCAAAAGCACCAGTTTGAACAAACATTAAATCGCCTTTTTTACAGCATCCAACAATTTGACCTTTGGAACAACAAAGCCCCCATGCTCAGCATAAACCTCGCGCCATTCATTTGTTACGATCGGCTTCACATCAACTTTAATCTCTCGATCAATGATCTCTACGTAACTCAACAAATTCATGGTGCCATTTACTGCCCTATCAATATACTGTGGTTCGTATGCTTTCCTGCCGCCAATCTCTATTGTAAACGCTGGCACTTCAATATCGTTAAAACCACCAGACACGGTCGTTGCACTATGGCGGCTAAAGGACACATCTGGACCAAAAATCTCCGTCATTTTGACCACTTCTGGAATTGCCGAGTTGGCATAGGCAAAAAGGGGAAATGTTGTTGGATCTGCTGTATGCATATCTACAGCATAGATGACCTGTACTCAGCGTACTGAAGCGAGTTTTCAATATTGATCCGAACGCAGCCCGATAGAGACCTGAGGGCGTTGCGCCGGCGCCGCACATGTCTTTTTGCATATCATCTATTCCTTGGACCTTATAAAACGATTCAGTAACAATCATTAGAACCGATAACGAATTTTGGCCACGATAGTCTCTACCTGCTTCTCCCGCCAACCATCTTGCAATAGTTCCCAGGGGCCGTCGTTGGTATTATCACTGCTGGTAAAACCACCGCGGCTGTAGACCAGGAATATGTCAGACAGCGGGGCCAACTCGTAGCGGTAGCGTATCTGCAGGGCGGTATCGCTCAAACTGAAATCGGACACGGGGGTTGCCGACTCGACCAGATGCCCCCCTCCATCCAGGTCGTAGCCACTCACGGCATCGGCATTGACGGCCACCCACTGAAACTTCACTCGCACTTCCTGTCTGGCGGAGGGATACCAGTCCAGACCCAGGTCGACCACATAGCGATCCGAAGCAAACGTCGCCAGTTGTGCGGTGGGGGAATCCCACAACAGCCACTCTTTGAAGTTCTGATAAAGCACCCTGGAGGTCAAAGTTAAGCTCTCCGTCAGGTAGTACTCGGGCTGCACGATAATCCCGAATGACAGCTCTTCGGTACCACTGCTTTCGGTGAAAGCCGTTGCCGTGTAGGTAAATTTCCCACCACGGGTGCTGGTGTACCGGGTGGTGCCCCAGTATTGTTCGGGAATCGCATACAGACCGTTGCCACGCGTAATACGGTCATCCCAGCCCGGGGTCTGATAGCCCACTTCGACATCCAACTCGCGGCTTGATTTAAACACCATGCTACGCGTAAGTTCCCCCCACAGAGCCAGGCGGTCGCCATTGGTATTTTCTTCATAGCCGTAGTCGAGGTCCCAGAAACTGGTGAGCAAGGCGGACTCTTGCGGATATTGCAACGTGTAATAGCGCTCTTCGCCCACCAGCGCAGTCTGATCATTGCGCAGCATGAACCCCATATCATTCATATCGAATTCAGTGCCGTAATGGGTCACATCGATCCGATGACTCCATTCATCCGAGGGCGAGTACTCCCAACTCACCCAGCCCGCGTAATCCCGATCATCCACTGAGGTTTCAGCGTTGACTTGGTTGGCTCTTTGCTGGATGTCGCTAACAAGAAATTGCCCCGACACGCGAACGCTGCCCGGCTGCCAGTTCAGGTCCACGGCGTTGACCAATGCTGTCCTCTCCAGGGTGGGGTGATCGACATAGGTCAATCGGTGCCCCAGGGTTAACCCTCCATCGCTGTGCTGGATGCGTGTTGACAAAAAGTCGCGCCCCTTCGAAAGTGCAGTGTCGTCTTCGGCAACGCCAAACACACCGTAGTCCAGTGTTTCACCATAATGAGTGAACTTGGCGGCGACGGTAATATCGGTAATGCCCTCATCTCCAGCATCACTGGCGGCGCCGATGCGTCGGGTATGCACCATTCGATCATTATTTGGCACCAGGGAGGAAAACATTGCCTGGTTTTCCGTGAAAAAGGGCCGTTTTTCCGAGCGAAAGGTCTCGAAGGCGGTAAAATTGACCACCAGATCATCGCTTTCCACTTGCCCATAGTCCGGATTCAACGCGCCGGTCAGCTGAGTGCTGGCGTCCGGGCGCCAGACTATATCCAGGCCCACTTTCCAGTCCTCGTCGCCCTCTTCCAACTCGTTGGTGTAGCTGAGGTAGGGAAACCAGTCCAGCGTGGACGCCTCAACCTGGCCAATTTTCAAGGGGTACCAGTCCTGAATAAACGTGGGACGCTGAAAAGAGGCATTTGGAAAAGCGAAGCGCAGAGACTCGTCATACACCACTCGCGAGAACCATAGCCCGATAGTTTTCTGCTCGCCCGCACTGCGCGATATCGGCGCGACGGTCCAGGGAATGTGTATTTCACTGAACCAATACTCGTCATTCGCCGAGGTCGCCGAATACCAGGTGCCATCCCAATCGGCGGACCAGCCATCGGCCGTCATAATGCCGTCTTGCTGCGAATTGCTGGAACCAACGGTAAAGTCGTAACCCACCAGGCCGGCGTAGTCAAAATCAATACCTACAACGTTCCTGTCGGCTTGGATCTGCGCATCGCGAGGGAAACGGCGATGCACACGGCGAACCTCCGGCGGCTGATAATTACGGAAACCGATGTAAATACCCTTATCGTTGGTGATGACGCGCACCTGGGTGGCATATTGGGCCGGCTCGCTGGTCAGCGGCTCCGTTGTGACAAACTGATCAAACACCTGGGCATCACGCCACTCCGGTTCATCCAACACGCCATCAATGGCGATCTCAGCCTGGACCTGGGCGCTAGCGAGCAGTGCCAGCGCTACACTCATCAGCGCCCGAAAAGTGCCCAAGCATGCCCGGCTGGAAAGCCTTCTACAGGATGAAGCGGATGAAGCGCCAACACCCTGGCGACCAAATGGTCGGGGGCGGTGGTGGGCGTTACGCAGCAAGTGTATTGATCCCTATTATTGTCTGCTAAATTTTAACTTGTGCCGTTAGACTAACACTATTTCTCGTGCATCTGTTCTCATTAGTCTCATGATCCAGAGCTTGTATAGATTTACCGGCGGTGGGCGGCCCGTTGCCAGGGTTCCAGCCAGTAAGGGATTAAACTGACCCCAATTAGCTCATATGAAAGACGCCCATAGTCCATCAATTTCATCAAGGCGTCGCACTAATGTGCAAGACTGTGGTCGAACATCCCGCATCCACCAATAAGAAACTAATAGCCAGGCTGTTCCACGCCTAATATTGCCCTGAAAGGAGCTCCGCCCTTGTCTGCCAATATCCTTGTGGTCGAAGATGAAGCTGACATCAACGACCTGTTGTCCATGAATTTGCGTGATATGAATCACCATGTCGATAGCTGTCACAACGGTCGGGAAGGCCTGGAGAAAGCACTGAGCGGGAATTATTGTCTCATTACGGTAGTAATATTGAGGTTACCAGCAGAATCCATAAGGGAACAAAGTTTACATTCTCCCTCGCGGTTCATCGGCCAACGACAGTATCCACAGTGGCAGTAGACGGCGATGATTAACCAAGCCGGGCGCTGTGTAATTCAGCTTGCTCGTGCCCCGCTGTTGGGCAAAGTGAAAACCCGGCTGGGGCCAGTCCTGAATGAACAAGGTTGCATGGCCGTGCATCAGGCGCTGGTCGAAAAAACCTTGCGCGAACTGAGCGGGCCCAACGCGGCTTATCACTATCGGCTTTTCATTACCGCAGAGCATCCCTGGTTTGACACACTACAACTGCGCTATGGCGTCAGCTGCAAGAAGCAACAGGAGGGAGATCTGGGCGAGAAACTTTACCAGGCTGCGGCCTGGGCCTTGCAATCTTTCGAACAAGTAATTTTAATTGGTAGTGACTGCCCATTTTTGCGCAGCCAACATCTTCACAAGATATTTGATGCGCTATCGAACGGGGACGCTGCCAGTCTAGTGCCCGCCACGGATGGCGGCTATGTCGCCATCGGCCTCGCGCGGCTGGATCGGCAGCTGTTTAGTGGCATTACCTGGGGCAGCGACCGGGTATTTCAGCAAAGCTGCGAACGGCTTGCAGCATTGAATTGGCCCTGGAGTGCACAGCCCGCTCTTGCCGATATCGATCGCCCCGAAGATCTCGGTCGATTGCCCGCCGAAATCATCGAACAACTGCAACTGCCAGACAAATTAGTGCCAAATATTTAGTGTAAGAGCGCCCCATCCGCTCTCGTTAGCAGCAGCCCGCCCCGCCTCCCTGTGGCGAATACTGCGGTGCGGAGCCGAAGGGTAGGTCCGTGCCGCAAACGGGAACCCTCTCGCCCTTGGGCATGGAGTGGTGTTTGTCCAGCGTATGTGTGTTTCGAAGCTTGAAGACTGAATGGATACAGTCTCGTGGCGGCCTAGCTCCTGCTGTTGCAGAAGAAAAACTTAACCCACTGTCCGGAAATAGTTAACCACTACATTTGTCACATGGGCCCAATGTTCAGGGACAGAAGATAATAGCGTCCTTAAAAAACAAAACCCCCGCAGCACAAAGACGCTGCGGGGGTTTTCTTTTTTGAAGGGGGCCGCCATCGGCACTGGCAATGACCTACTTTGGGTTACGAGCGCTGCTTGCAATCGCTGCGGAAGCCTGGCAATGACCTACAGTAAGTAGCGAGCTCTGCTCGCTATCGCTGCGCGACGCCGGTGGCGCTTCTCCGCCGTTCCTGCGGAACAGGCCTGCGTCACATGGGCCCAAAATTCAGGGACAGAAGATAATAGCGTCCTTAAAAAAACAAAACCCCCGCAGCACAAAGACGCTGCGGGGGTTTTCTTTTTTGAAGGGGGCCGCCTCCGGCACTGGCAAGGTTATTGCC
>SMVA01228975.1_pt1 | contig 12415 bp, 11 predicted proteins | sample 2456451 | NCBI WGS metagenome assembly SMVA01 (sample SAMN11095933, study PRJNA526329) | marine sediment metagenome | biome: Marine sediment; feature: Surficial sediment; material: Deep marine sediment; isolation source: Hadal surficial sediment | place: Pacific Ocean | collected 2014-05 | depth...
AAAAACTTGCGCTGGCCCGGCAGGTGGGCAAGCTGTCGCTGACCTTGCGCGGCATTATTGGCGAGGCCGACGACGAAGTGCTGGAACCGGTGACGGTGGATTCGCTGTCGGATTTCCAGCGGCCCGAAGAGGCGCCGGAGTTTAAGGTTCGTGTCCGCCGCGCCGGATCGCTCTCGAACGTGAGTGTCGACGACACCACCGAACCCGCTGGTGAAGCCGCCACGGGCAACTGAGGCCCAAACGCCACATCAATCTTCTATTTTGCTGGAACTATGTGCGACAAACGCTTGAGTCGCAGGTCAAATTGCTGTTTAGTTAATCCCTGTGATATCGGGACATTTCCTAATCGTGCTCGGGGGCACGCACAAATATGGCAGACAACATGAAAAAGCTACTAACGATGGCGCTGGTAGCCTGCCTGATTGGCGGGCTGCCGTTTGGGGGGGAGCGAGCGCAGGCGGATAGCCACTCGGTCTTAAGTTTGGCGAAGGGTCTGGCGTCAGACAATATCACGGTGCTGATTGGCCGTGCAATTGTCGTTGAAAGCACCCAGTCTTTCATCGAGGTCTCGGTTGCTGATCCGAAAGTGGCGGACGTGTCGCCGCTCTCCGACCGGTCGATCTACATCTTCGGCAAGACGCGCGGTGCAACCTCGCTGACCCTGCTGGGTGAAAACGGCAAGCTGATCACCAATGTGACGATCAAGGTCATTCCTGATATCGGCGAGCTGAAACAGCGGCTGAAAGAGATGCTGCCGGGCGAACCGATCGATGTTCGGTTGTCCGGCGGTAGTGTGGTGCTTTCGGGTGTCGTGTCCGGCAAGGCCAAGATCACTCGCGCGATGACGCTGGCCCGGACCTATGTCGGCAAGGGCGCGATCAACATGATGAGCGTCGGCGGCACCCAGCAGGTGATGCTGAAGGTGCGCATCGCCGAGATGTCGCGGAGCGCGGCCAAGGCGCTCGGCTTCCACCTCGGAATCATCGCCGTCGGTGGCAGTACCGCCGGCTTCTTGGGCAGCGGCTTTGTCAATGGGTTCCCGACCGACGTCGGGTCGGGCCCCACGCCGATTCCGGGGGCCGGTGCCGGCGGCGCGTTCGGCGCGCTCGGCATTCTCGCCCGGATCGGCGATGTCGGCCTCGCCCTCACCATGACTGCACTGGAGCAGAAGGGCTTCTCGCGGACGCTGGCGGAACCGACCCTGGTCGCGCTCTCGGGCAACCAGGCGAGGTTTCTGGCCGGCCAGGACGTGCCGATCCCGACCGTCGATGCGGACGGTCAGGCCGATGTCGAGTTCAAGGAGGTCGGTGTCGCTCTCAACTTCACCCCGACGGTGCTCGACAACGACCTGATCAATCTCGAGATTTCGACCGAGGTATCGTCGATTGTCGAAGGGTCTGGCGTGGCGATCAGCGTGGGCGCAGAGCCCATCCCGATCTTCAACGTCCGGCGGGCGACGACCGCGATCGAGTTGCGCGACGGGCAGAGCTTCGCGATCGCCGGCCTGCTCGAGGACAACTTCACCGATTCGGTAGACCAGTTCCCCTGGCTCGGCGACATCCCGGTCCTGGGGGCGCTGTTCCGGTCGATGGACTACTCCCGCGGCGAGACTGAACTGGTGATCATCGTCACCGCGCACCTCGTCGTCCCGGTGAGCGAGGAGGAACTCTCGATACCGCTCGACAATGTGCGGATCCCGAACGAGTACGAGCTCTTCCTGCTTGGCCAAACGGACGGCTCTGGTGCTCCGGGAATGGTCCAGAGCCAGGGCTTCGATGGCGAATTTGGATATGTGGTGGAGTGAGCTGACATGCGGAAAATGAAAATCATCGCAGTGCTGGCCGCCGGCATGGCCTTGACGGGCTGTACGCTTTACGGCCCCGCCGGTGAAGGTCGCAACTCCCATCTCTACGGAGTGGCGACGGCGCAGAATATCAATGCGCAAATCGCCTATGGGGATCCGGCGAGCCGGATCCGCGCCCTGAACGAGGCCTTCCGGGCCGCGGCTCAGGATACCGCGACCTTCGACTTCGACAGAGTCGCGCTGGACAGTTCGGCACGCGCCGCGCTTGACCAGCAGGTGAAGTGGCTGAAGGCGAACCAGAATGTGCGGATGACGGTTGTCGGCCATGCCGACAGGGTCGGAACCGATGCCTACAACGACCGTCTCGGCCTGCGCCGGGCGCGGGCGGTGGTGGCCTATCTGGCCCGTCACGGCATCTCGCGCGGGCGCCTCGATGCGGTCGAGTCGCGCGGCAGGCGTGAGCCCGTGGTGCAGACCGAGGAACGTGAGCGCCGCAACCGCCGCACGGTAACCTCCGTGGCCGGGTTCGAACGGCAGTATGTCGGCGATGGTCTGGACGGCAGATACGCCGAGCGTGTCTACCAGAAATACGTGGGCGGCAAGGTGGGCGTCGCCATCGCCCAGTCCGGAACCTGACGAAAACCGCGCCGGGGAGCGGCGTCGCTCCCCGGCGTTTCACAGTGTTATGTTTCTATTCGCTACTGTTTGAGATGATTGAGTTTGATACATATCTGCATCCCTTAGGGTGGGGGAAGCGTGTTGATGACTGTGCTTGAGCGAGGCCAAGGCTGCGGGTTCCACGCCGAAAGGCGGGGCCGGGTTCGTACGACCGGGTTAGCCGGTCTACCCCCGCCGTGGGCCGATGATCGCAAACCGGCACCGCGACATTCCCAGCCCGCGCCCGCTTCCAGATATGCTGGCGGTAAGTGGGGTGCAGGTGATCTGCCGGAATCTGCCGGCGAAACTTTTGCGTATGCGTTCGCGGGGACGTGTGCCAGCAGGGGATGCTGGCGGCGTCTGCCCGGCCTCATGGTCGCCATCAATTGGTGCGAAAATGGGTTTGGGCGAGCCGTTCCCGGTGCAAGTGCGGAAATCTGACCAGGAGACCTATTCAAATGGCGCTCTCATTCAGACGTGAGACGGCTGAAATAGCCCCGGAAGCTCTGGTCTTCACGGGCGGTTTTATTGCGGCCGATGCACTGATCAAGGATCTTGACACCCAGTTCGGTGAGGATCAGTGGCTGGAAGTTCCGGTTGAAGATTCGGAAAACATGCTGTCGATCGCCAGTGCCGAGGATTCCTTCGTCATTGTGGCGCTGAGCTCGAACGAGACCGACGATGTCGCCGCGACCGCCGAGTTGATTCGGCAGGCCCGCGAATACGGGCTGATGGTGCTGTTGATCGTCGGCGATATCTCGTCGCGGACGATGCACCAGATCATGCGCGAGGGCGTCTCCGAGTTCGCGCCCTACCCGGAGCCTGCGGGCGCTCTGATGGACGCGGTCGACCGGCTGCGGCTGGCCCGGTCGAGCGGCAATCTCCCTGCCATCGCGTCGACCGCCGCGCCGCGCCGTCTGGGCAAGGTCGTCGCCTTCTACGGCGTTGCCGGGGGGGTCGGGGCGAGTACCTTCGCGGTCAACTTCGCCTGGGAGCTGACCTTGCGGACGCGCCGCGAGGGGCGGCGAGTCGCGCTGCTCGACTTCAATTTCCAGTATGGCTCGATCGCGACCTTCCTCGACGTGCCACGCCGCGAGGCGGTCTACGAACTGGTCTCCGAGGCCGCGAATCTTGACCACGTAGGACTGACTCAGGCGCTGAGCACCTATAAGGACAAGTTGCATGTGCTGACCGCGCCGCGCGATGCGCTTCCGCTGGATATCGTCTCCCCCGGGGATGTGGATGCAATCATCAAACTGGCACGCGAGAGCTTCGACTATGTCGTGATCGACATGCCCCAGGCACTGATGAACTGGTCCGAGAAGGTCTATGCCGCGTCGGACGATTTCTACGCAGTGATGGAAATCGACATGCGCTCGGCGCAGAACATGTACCGGTTCCTGCGGACGCTGAAGGCCGAAGACATGAATCTCGACAAGCTGCGTTTCGTGCTGAACCGGGCACCCGGGCTGACCGACCTTTCCGGCAAGACCAGGGTCAAGCGGGTTGCCGAGAGCCTGGGGATTTCCTTCCTCCATCAGGTCCCCGATGGCGGCAAGCTGATTGTCAATAACGGTGACCAGGGCACGCCGCTCGCCGAAGGTGCGCGCTCGAGCCCGGTCCGCAAGGAAATCTTGCGGATGGTGGAGAAGTTCATGACCGAGGAAACCGAGAAAGCTACCGCCTCCGGCTGAAATGCTGCGATGCGGGCAAACTGAGGAAGGTGTCATATGTTCCGGCGGATGCGTGATTCAAAAGGCCAAGAGGCGGTGACGGAGCGGTCGGTGGCCGTTGTCGCCGACACGGCGCAGGAGGCGCCGAAGAAAGGAAACTCGGAGAGCTCCCGCGAGCTGGTATCGTCGCGGTTGAAGGCCAATGGCGGCGGCGCTATGCCCCACCAAACCGAGTTGGACGGCGATGCCAAGCGGCGCCGACGCCTGCTGAACCTGCGCGTCGACCTGCACCGCAAGCTGCTGGAAGTGCTGAATCTGAGCGCTATCGAGAAGGTCTCGGAACAGGAGCTGCGCAGCGAAATCGGCGAGGTCGCGCGCGAGGAGCTGTCGACCAGTGACCTGGTGTTGAGCCGGGTCGAGTTCGAACAGCTGGTCAAGGATCTGGTCGATGAGGTGACCGGCCTGGGCCCGCTGGAGCCGCTGTTGGCCGACGACACGATAACCGACATCCTGGTGAACACTTATTCGCAGTGTTACATCGAGCGCGGCGGCAAGCTGGAGTTGAGCCCGGTCCAGTTCAAGGACAACGCCCATCTGATGCGGGTGATCAACAAGATCGTCAGCGCGGTCGGCCGCCGGGTCGATGAAAGCCAGCCATGGGTCGATGCCCGCCTCGCCGATGGCAGCCGTGTCAACGCCATGATCCCGCCCTGCGCCGTCGACGGCCCGCTGTTGTCGATCCGCAAATTCGCCAAAATGCCATTCACGGTGGACAAGCTGATCGCGAGCCAGGCTTTCTCGGAGGAAATGGCGCTGTTCCTGCACGCCTGCGTGCGGACCCGGCTGAACGTGCTGATCTCCGGCGGAACCGGCTCAGGCAAGACGACGACGCTGAACGCGTTGTCGAGTTTCATCCCGAACGACGAGCGCATCGTCACCATCGAGGACACCGCCGAGCTTCAACTCCAGCAGGAGCACATCGGCAGAATGGAATCGCGCCCGGCCAATATCGAGGGCACCGGCGCGGTGACGATCCGCGACCTCCTGCGCAACGCTCTGCGTATGCGCCCGGACCGCATCATCGTCGGTGAGTGCCGCGGCGACGAGGTCATCGACATGCTTCAGGCGATGAACACCGGCCACGATGGTTCGATGACCACGATCCATGCCAACAGCCCGCGCGATTCGCTGGGCCGTATGGAGAACATGATCGGCATGTCCGGCATCGAGCTGCCGCTGAAGGCGGTACGTGAGAACATCGCCAGCGCGCTCAACCTCATCGTCCAGGTCTCGCGCATGACAGACGGCATGCGCCGGATGACCTCAGTGACCGAGATCGTCGGCATGGAGGGTGATGTCATCACCATGCAGGAGGTCTTCAAGTTCAACCGCCAGGCGACCGACGACAGCGGTCGCATCATCGGCCGCTACGGCGCGACCGGCATTCGCAGCAGTTATACCGACCGGTTCAGGCAGTGGGGCTACGACCTGCCCGCGAGCCTTTTCAAACCGGAGTTGTAAGAGCACGAAGGGGCGCGCACGCGCATGTTGTTCCAGCCGCTGATCTACGCCTTTATCTTCGTCGGCGTCTTCATGATGGTCGAAGGCGTCTATCTTGTCATCTATGGCAGGACGCTGAAGCGCGAGAAGAAGATCAACCGGCGGCTGGCGCTGCTGCAGGACGGCAAGGACACCGAAGAGGTCCTGAGCATCCTGCGCCTGGAACGCGAGGGCGCCGAAAAACACGAGCGCATCCCCGTCATCGGGCCGCTGGTCGAGATGGCCCGCCATGCCGCCATCACCATCACCATCACACAGATCGTGCTCAGCCTGGTTGGCCTGACGGTGCTTTCGTTCGTGCTGTTGTCTGCGTTCACCGGCGCCGTGGTGCAGATTCGCATCGTTGTCGCCCTGATCACTGGCTATGCTGCCCTCTATATCTGGATGCGCGGCAAGGCAAAAAAGCGAATATCGCTGTTCGAGGAACAGTTGCCCGATGCGCTGGACCTGATGGTGCGGTCGCTGCGCGTCGGCCATCCGATGAACGCGGCGGTTGGCATCGTCGCCCGTGAGATGAGCGACCCGATGGGCACCGAGTTCGGCCTGCTCTCCGACGAGACGACCTACGGCATGCGCCTCACCGATGCGTTGGATCGCCTGGCGAACCGCGTGCCGGTGCCGGATCTAAGGTTTCTCGCCATTGCCATGAACATCCAAAGCACTTCGGGCGGCAATCTGGCCGAGATTCTGGGGGGGTTGAGCGTGGTGATCCGGGCACGCTTCAAGCTGTTCCGCAAGATCCGGGCAATCACCGCCGAGGCCCGCTGGTCGGGCTGGTTCCTGTCGGTGTTTCCGGTCATCGCGCTGTTGATGGTGCAGGTTGTTCAGCCGGACTACTATGACCGGGTTTCGGATCATCCGCTGTTCCTGCCCGGCGCAATCCTCACTGTGATCCTGCTGGTCGTGAATGTCATCTTCATGCGGATACTGGTGAACATCAAGGTATAGGGTGGACCGATCATGGAAGACGACGCCGCACAGAACGCCGACGGATTGGTCGGACAGGCTTGGAGCGCATTAATCGAGAACTACGGCGCTGCGGCGCCTTTCTTCGTGCTTGCCGGTATCGGCCTGGTCATAATGATCATCGCGCTGCCGATGGTGCTGCGCAAGACGAAGGATCCGCTGGCGCGTTTCAGCTTCTCCGACGAGAACCTGAAATCCGACCTGGTCCGCCTACGCGACGATACCGATGACGGCAGCCTGAAGGGCCTCGCCGATTTCCTCGAGCCGAAGGACGCGGAGGAGATGAGCGAGACCCGGGCCCTGCTGCGCTCGGCGGGTTACCGGGGTGCGTCAGCGGTGCGCCAGTTCTATTTCGCACGCGCCGGTTTGGCGCTGGGCCTGCTCGCGCTCGGAATGACCATGACGTTCCTGGTTCCGAAGGAACCGGACCTGGTGTTCAGCGCCATCCTCTCGGGCATTATGGCGCTGGCCGGATATTTCCTGCCGACCTATTGGGTGCGGCGGCGGATCGCGACCCGCAAGGAAGACATCACCAACGCCTTCCCCGACGCCATGGACATGATGCTGGTTTGTATCGAGGGCGGCCAGTCGCTCGATCAGGCGATGGCCCGCGTCGGCGAGGAGATGCAGGCCTCTTCGGGGCCGTTGGCGGAAGAGTTCGCGCTGGTCAGCCACGAGTTCCGCGCCGGCAAGGACCGTATCCTGGTGCTGCGCGACTTTTCCGCGCGCTGTGCGGTCAGCGACATCAGCTCCTTCGTGACGGTGCTGATCCAGTCAACCACGTTCGGCACCTCGATCGCCCAGGCGCTGAGGGTCTATGCCGCGGAGATGCGCGACAAGCGCCTGATGCGTGCCGAGGAGAAGGCCAACATGCTGCCGACCAAACTGACGCTGGGCACGATGATGTTCACCGTTCCGCCGCTGATCCTGATCCTGGTCGGCCCGTCCTTCATCATGATCATCCGCTCGCTGGGTGGTCTTTCCGGCGGGGGAGGCGGACCAGAAGTAAATCCAATTCTCCTGCCATGAGGCCACCGGGGCGCCGCGGATTTCTGTTGGCGGTCCTGATTGCCTCCGGGCTCCTGGCTGGCGCCTGCACCCAGCCGGCGAGCGTGGCAGCGCCAGAGGCGCCGGCGCAGGCGGAACCTCAGCAACCGGTGTCGTTCCTCTCACGCGGCAAGCGTCTGCTGGCGGCGCGTGAGCCCGACCTGGCGATGAAAGCCTTCCTCAGTTCCATGAACGTCGACGGTATCTCGGCCGAGGCAATGACCGGCGCCGGGCTCGCCGCCCAGCAGCAGGGCTTGCTGACAAGCGCCCGGCGCTATTTCGAAATTGCCCGCAAACTTGCTCCGGATTCGGTGATCGTACACAACAATCTAGGCGTGGTGCTCTACATGCTGAAGGAGTATTATCCGGCCCGTAACGCATTCCGGACGGCCTTTGCGCTATCCAGCGGCAAGAGCGAGATGGCGGAGCGCAATTTGAACCGGGCGGAGGCGACGATCGCGCGAATGGAACAGGTCCCGAAGACGGACCCGGCGATCTCGCTTGATGTGATACGCCTCGAAACCAGCGAGTTGCGGCTCATAGAAGCCGCCTCGCCGGAGGTGGAGGTGACGGCGGAGTGAGGAAGGACAGGCAAATGAAGCGCAGAGTGGTGAAGTGGCTGGCCATAATGGTGACGGCCGTGGGTCTCTCGGCATGCGAGAGTGTGAGCGACAAAGAGGACCCCTTGGCCGCGAGCATCATCGACGAGGCCAACCTCAACGATCTGATGCTGACAGCCGCCGATCCGTCCGATGCGGCGCAGTATTTCGAGCAGTCGCTGGCCCGCGAGCCGGATCGGGCCGACTTTCGCCGTGGCCTGGCGGTCTCGTTGTCGCGCGCCAAGCGTTACAACGAGGCGGCGCGGGTGTACCAGGAACTGATCACGCTGAACCAGGACCAGCCAACGGACCGGCTGGAGTATGCCTTCGTCGCCATGAGGCTGGACCGCTGGGACGATGTCCGAACCTTGTCGCAAAGTTTCCCCGACGGGCTGCAAACGCCACGACGTTATTCGATCGACGCGATGGTGGCCGATCAGGACAATGACTGGGCCGCGGCTGACGCGGCTTACGCACGGGCAGAGAAACTGAGCTCGCGGCCGGCCGCAGTACTGAACAACTGGGGTGTCAGCCAGATGTCGCGCGGCGACCTGACCGCGGCAGCGGCGACTTTCCAGCGGGCGGTTTCGTTCGATGCGCGCCTGTTCAGAGCCAAGAACAACCTGGCGATTGTCCGTGGCCTGCAAGGCAAGTACGAACTGCCGCTGGTGCCGTTGGACGACGAGGAGCGGGCGGTGCTGCTGAACAATCTGGGCATCATCGCGATGCGCCGGGGTGATGAGAAGATCGCCCGGGGCCTGTTCGCCGCCGCCGTCGAGGCCAATCCCCAACATTATTCCGGTGCTGCCGATAAGCTGGCGGCACTGGAAATGACCGTAATAAACTGAGGCCATGATGGAAACGCAAGCATTGTTGGCGGCCACTGTCGCGATGGCCGTTCTCATGGGTCTGGCGGGCTGGTACGATCTCAAGGCGCTACGGATACCCAACTGGAGCGTGCTGGCGGTGGTGGGCGTGTTCATCGTCACCGGGCTGTGGGGGCTGCCGCTGGACGTGTTCGCCTGGCGCTTCCTGCATGGGGTGATCGTGCTGTTCGTGGGATTCGGGCTGTATTCGATCAGCGGCGGCCGTGTGGGAGGCGGCGATATCAAGCTGATCGCCGCGCTGACCCCCTTCATCGCCGGCTCGGATGTGGGCTTCGTGCTGTTGGTCTTCGCGTTGTTGTCCTTCGCCGGGCTGATGATACACCGCTTCATTCGTGGGCTTCTGCGTGGCCGCAAGACCGGTTGGGCGGCGCTGGATCAGAAGCGGTTCTTCCCCGCCGGGCTGCTGCTGGGCGGCACCATCATGATCTATCTGGGGCTGGAGCTGGCCGGGCGCTACACCGCCTGATCATCCGCCCAGGCCGCCCAGGCCGGGTCGTCGAGGAACAGTGGCGGGTGGTTGGTGATCACTCCGGTCAGGCCGGCCGCGCGAAACGGCTCCATTCGCGGTGGTTCGTTGACCGTGTAGACCCGGACGTGGAAGCCATCTGCCCGCGCCTGGGCGAGGATATCCCGGGTCAGGTATTCGTGCCGGATATGCAGCGAGCAGGCCCCGAGTGCTGCCAGAGTCTCCGGCCAGTCGGCGGGCGGGTTCTTGTAGAGCACCGCCAGCGGCTGGTCCGGCATCAGCCGGCGCAGCGTTTCCAGCGCGCCGAGGCTGTAGCTGGAGACCAGGATGCGGGCGCGTGCCCAGGGGCGGCTGTCCAGCGCCTTGACGACGGCCCGGGCGAACGGCTCCGGCGGGGCGTGGTGCGGCTTCATCTCCAGGTTGGCGGAGAGACCGAGCTCGCCGATCAGGTCGAGGGCCTGCTCGAGGGTGGCAAGCGGCTCGCCGGTATATTGCACGCCGAACCAGCCGCCGGCGTCGATTCCCGCGAGATCGGCGGCGGTTAGCCGGTCGAGGGGGCCGGTGGCGTCGGTGCACCGGTCGAGGGTTGCGTCGTGATGCAGCACCGGTGTGCCGTCGCCGAGCAGCGAGACATCGAATTCGAGCCAGCGGGCGCCCAGTCGGGATGCCAGGCGGAAGGCGGCAAGGGTGTTCTCGGGCGCGTCCCGGTTGCCGCCGCGATGGGCGACGATGCGGCCAGGCGTGTCGGTGTCGGGGCGGGGCAGCGGCGCGTGCGACATCGCGTCGGTCCTTTGGTTTTGCGGCGAATTGGTCAGCATCGCCCCCTGATTTGCCCCGCGCCGGATCGAGGCGCCAGACCGTTGCACAGGTCCGGCCGTTGTGTCATCCCTGCCGCGTGAAAAAAGGGGCGATAGGGCGATGATGCGCCATGCGATCTTTGCACTGGTGCTGGTCGCGGTCGGTTTCGGCTGCATCCGGCTCGGCGAGCGCGGCGCCCGGGCGTTGGAGCAGCTGCTGATCGACCGGGTCGAGTACGGGCTGGCGGTACTGGAGATCGACTGGGCCGAGGTCCGGGCCGACGGGTTGCGCCTCGAGTTGCACGGCCACGCACCGGATATCTTCGCCCGCGACCTGGCGCTCGAATCAGCCCGCGCCACGGCGCCGATCGCGGTGGTGACCGATTACACCTCGGCCACCCTGGCGCCGCCGCCGCACCGCCAGCCGATCCGGGTCGAGATGCTGCGCGACGAGCGCGGTCTGACCCTGACCGGCCGGTTCCATGGCGAGCAGATGCGCGCCCGTTTGATCGCTGCCCTGGCCGCCGCCGCACCGGGAATGGAAGTGCATGACCTGACCGGAGTCAACGCGGCCCGGCCCGGCGCCGATTGGGGTCCGGAACTGAGGATCGCCGCGCTGGCTGCCGCGCGGGTGCCCAATGCCTATGTGCGGATCGAACCGGGTGCAGTGCGGGTCGCCGGGCTGGTGCGCGACGCGGAACATCGCCAAGCGGTGTCCATGGAGTTGGCGGCATTGGCCGGCGACACGGTGCGGGTCACGTTGCAGTTGCGAGAGCCGCTTCTGGTGGTCGCCCCCTTCGTCTTCGCGGTGGTCACGGATGTCTCGGGCGGAATGCGGCTTGAAGCCTGTGCCGCCCGCAGCGTCGAGGATGAGGCGATGTTGGAGGCGGCGCTGAACCGGCTCGGCATCGAACTGGGCGAGGCCCGCTGTCCGGCGGCGCTCGGCGGGCCCACGGGCGATTGGGCCGGGGCGGTGGCGGCCGGGCTGGAGGCGCTGGGCCTGCTGCCGGCGGGGCGATTCCGGCTGACATACCACACCGCCGAGTTGGAGGGGATGCCTCCGACCGGGGCGGTTGAATTGGAGCCTGCGCTGACGGCGCTGGCGGCGGCTCTGCCCGAGGGCTATGCCCTTTTGGGCGGCTTCGCTGCGGGTGCCGAGGGGCGCAATTCGACGCAGGTCGAGGCGCGATATTGGATGCGTTTCAGCCGGATCCCGGGGCAGGTGGTGCTGAGCGGCGCGGTGCCGGACGAAACCGCGCGCCGGGTGATCGAAACCTATGCCGCGGCCCGGTTCGGCCAGGCGGCGTTGTGGCCTGTGCTGACGCTCACCGGGGCGGGCGAACCGACCGGCTGGGAAGTCGCGGCGCTGGTGGCGCTCGATGCGTTGAGCGGCGTCTCCGAGGGCGAGGCCGAGTTGTCGCCGGGGCGAATCGCGGTCAGGGGGACCGTTGCCGGTCCGGCTGAGGCGGGGTGGCTGCACCGGCTGATGGCGGGCGAGGCGCCGGAGGGTTATGCGGTGGAGAGCGCGTTGAGTGTCGATCTTCCTGCGCATGTGTCGGCGGTGGCCCTGTCGGTGCCGCGCTGTGCGGTGGTTCTGAGCGCGGCGGTCAAGGTGCTGCCGATCGCATTCGCCCCGGGCAGCGCCGTGTTCGAGCCGGGCAGCCGGGAGGCGCTCGACCGGCTGGGCGAGATCCTCCGGCGCTGTGCCGGCGGCCGGGTCGAGATCGGCGGCCACACCGACAGCCAGGGATCGAAAGGGCTGAACCAGCGGCTGAGCCGGGCCCGGGCCGAAGCGGTGCTGGATGCGCTGATCGCGCGCGGGGTTCCGCTCGACAGGCTGGCTGCCCGGGGCTATGGCGAGGAGCAACCGGTCGCCAGCAACGAAACCGAGGCAGGCCGGGCGCGGAACCGGCGGATCGAATTCACGGCGCTGGAGTGATATCAATTGTCATCTTCGAT
>SMVA01381329.1_pt1 | contig 12408 bp, 12 predicted proteins | sample 2456451 | NCBI WGS metagenome assembly SMVA01 (sample SAMN11095933, study PRJNA526329) | marine sediment metagenome | biome: Marine sediment; feature: Surficial sediment; material: Deep marine sediment; isolation source: Hadal surficial sediment | place: Pacific Ocean | collected 2014-05 | depth...
AGCATGTAAAAAGCATATCCCCGCTTGATCCAGGTCACGCAATAGCCGGTCCCGCTCATTGGTAAACTCATAGCCAAAGTAAGTCATCAGGTTAGAAGAACCACAAACCGATGACACCCCGTAGTTCCCATGTTTGGCTACGTTCTGCCCAGCCCCTGCCACTACAAAAGATGACAGGGTTGAAATATTAAATGAGTCCTTACTATCACCTCCGGTCCCGCAAAGATCAATCGCGTCATAGCCATCCAGCGGTAACTGAATACAGAGCTCCAACATGGCATCTTTAAAACCGCCTAGTTCATCCACTGTCACCGAGCGCATGGTGAACACCGTGAGAAATGCTGCGATCTGGCTGTGGTTGTACTTACCTTTGGCCAGATTGATTAATACCTCTTTGGCCCAGCCACGGTCCAGAGACTTATATGCGGTAAGATGATTAAGGATCTCTTTCATTCTCTTCAATTTTCGACCCAATTCCGGATCATTTGTTTACCGTTGACCGTCAATACTGACTCCGGATGAAATTGCAACCCCACCACATCGTATTGATTGTGTCTTATTGCCATGATTTCTTGTTCATGATCACAGGCAGTTATTTTTAAATCACCGTTGACGGTACCTGGAATAACCGACCAGCTGTGATACCGCCCGACTTCTATTTCTTTTGGTACCCCCCTGAAAACCACCTCATCCTCATCCAGGATCCGGATGCCAGAAGCAATACCGTGAAGCACCTCTTTCATATTGTATAGTGAGGCTCCGTAGATTTCTGCAATTCCCTGATGGCCCAGACAAACACCTAAGATGCTCTTGGTGGGACCGAAACGTTCAATCAAATCAAGCATTATACCAGCCTCCGAAGGGATCCCCGGGCCAGGTGACAATAATATTTTGTCATACTGCTCCACATCATCTAATGTAATCTTGTCATTGCGATACACTTCTACCTCCGAAGAATATCCCAGTTCACGCAGAATATGTACCAGGTTATAGGTAAAAGAGTCGTAATTGTCAAATACTAATATCTTCATCACTTCCTTTCTATATAGTTGAAGCCAGCTCCATGGCTTGTCTAAGCGCCGCTAGTTTATTATTTACCTCTTGTAATTCACTCTCAATCACTGACTTGGCCACCACACCCGCTCCAGCTTGATAATACAAAGTGCTATCCTTACTTAAAAAGGACCTGATCATGATGGCATGATTGAAATCTCCATTGAATCCCATAAATCCAATGGCGCCTCCGTAGTAACCACGTGCCTGGTTTTCATATTTATCAATCAGTGTCATCGCCATATGTTTGGGTGCGCCTGATAATGTACCTGCCGGAAAAGTATCAGCCACTACAATCACCGATGAGGTGTCCCCGGTTAAGTCGCCACTCACCTTGGAGACCAAATGAATGACATGAGAGAAATACTGGATCTCTTTAAAAGTATCCACTTGTACCTGATCGCTGTTCCTACTCAAATCATTGCGGGCCAGGTCCACCAACATTACGTGCTCTGAATTTTCTTTGCTGTCTGCTAAAAGTTTCTCGGCCAGTTCAGAGTCTGCCTGATCATTCCCGGTCCTGGCGAAAGTGCCCGCGATGGGATGGATCACCGCTTTTCTATCCTTGATAACAATTTGCGCCTCTGGGGATGATCCAAATACCCGGAAGCTGCCGTAGTCAAAATAGAACAGATAAGGAGAAGGATTAATGGATCGCAAGGCACGGTACACGTTAAAGTCATCACCCATATATTTATTGCTGAATCTGCGTGACAATACAATCTGAAAGACGTCCCCTCTCAAACAGTGCTGCTTACCTTTTGATAAAATATCCATGAACTGCTCATCGGAGTAGTTGGACAGCTCTTCTCCTACGCATTTAAAGTGAAAATCAGAGTAATTCTTGTTGTCAATAAGAGCGATTAGGGCGTCGAGTTCACTTGGGAGTTTGGGGTCCCAACTGTATTCAAACAGATGCATTTGGTTCTTAAAGTGGTCTATGGCAATCACATACCGGTACACTCTGTATAATATTTCTGGTATATCGAAGTCACTATTTTTGTTTTGGAGATCCACATCTTCGAAATACTTTACCGCATCATAGGCCATATAGCCAAACAAACCGTTGCTGGTAAACTTATGATCAGTAGTTTCCAGTTCGAAAGACTGTGCAAACGAAATTAAAGCCGGGATCACTGACGCTCTATTGGCTGCCATCTTTTCGATTCTCCCGTCCGGAAAATGCTGCTTGATCAAGCCATGAGCAACTTCAATACCTGCTATTGGTTGGCAGCATATATATGAGACACTGTTTTCGTTTCCGTGGTAATCCGAACTTTCCATAAGCATGCTGTTGGCAAATTTATCCCTCAACTTTAGGAAGATACTCACCGGAGTTTGAGTATCCGCCAGGCGACTGCTGTAGGTGGTAGTAAGTTGGTATTTGTTCAATGGTCCAATGTTTATATCACATAAAAAAACCCGCCAAACAGCGGGTTCATGAAAATATCTTTACAATAAGGAAGCTGTTCAGTGATTATAGAAGTCTCTGAAGTGCCACCAAATTGATATGTGCAATGTTGTATTCATAAGAAAACATAAATATAGAAGCTCAATTGAAAATAATGAAATTATTCTTTACTTTTTTTGTCATCTGTCTTGGATTTCGCCTTTGTTTTTGTGGTACTCTTAGCTTTAGGGGTTACTTTGGCAGTTTTCGCGCTTGACTTGGCTGCAGTGGCAGACTTAGCAGATGCCGTTGACTTAGCAGCAGCACTTTTTTTAACCGCGGGTTTCCGGGTGGCCTTGGGTTTACTTTCCTCCTTTTCCTCTACTTTCTCTACCGTCTTAGGTACTTTGGCAGCTGCCTTTTTAGGTTTTTCTTCAACATCCGGCTTTTTATCTTCAAGCTTGGCATCTGAGGTTTTGGATTTCTTATCTATCTTTGGTGTTTTTTCAACCTCAGGCGCCTGCTCCTCTACTACTTTCGTTACTACTTCCGCTGTTTCAACAACTTCTACTGCTTCAACAGCTGCTGCAGCTTTATCCACTTTTACTGCCGCCGGCTTTTTGACAGCACGAGTGCGGGTGCTTTTGGCGCTGGCTGTGGTTTTGGTTTTTGACGCCTTCTTAACAATCATTTGAGGACTGGCAGGCTTTCTTCGACGACTAACGCCAAAAGTTCCTTTGGTTATCTTACCCCTTCTGGTTTTTCTATCACCTTTTCCCATTGGTTAATTTTAAGTTCAGCTACAAAAATCGGAATTTTTCGCACATTGACAAACCTTCAGGCTCATCAAAAATAAAAAAGTAAAAACAATTAATATATAACTGTATCGCATCATGGTATTAAAAATATATATTACCGTTAGATAAAGCGATATCATGGCAAAACCCAGTTTGAAACTGATCCGGGCTTTCAGAAATACCGCCAAGAAATTAGTCGGCCAGGCATCTTATCAATGGGGTCATATGGGCAGTTGCAATTGCGGTCATTTGGCCCGGGAAATGACACGTGTTTCCAAAGCTGACATTCATAGGTTCGCTATGCAAAGGGAGGGCAATTGGACCGATCAGAGCCGGGACTATTGCCCTACTAGTGGTCTTCCCATGGACCTTTTGATCAGTGCCATGTTGGATTATGGGCTTGAAATAAAAGACCTGGAATACCTGGAAAGGCTTTCAGATCCGAAAGTTTTAAGTATCCTGAACATACCGAAGTTACGGTTCAATAAAAAAAAGGATGTTGTGTTGTATATGGAGACCTGGGCAGATTTGATGGAGCGGGAATTGTTGTCTTCAGTACCGCTACCTGATTTCACTCCAGAAATGACTAAACTGGCAGTAACCCGGTAATAACCTGCCCCGGGGATCTATGATCTATGAGAGTTGTGATTGCAACGGGCTGGCAGCTTGGAGATCGAAGATGGTAGAATGTAAGATCGCCGAAAAAACAGATTGCAGGCAACAAAGATTTTAGATTTTAGATCCTAGCTCACAGATTTTTACTAAATTTGTACCGGCAAATCGATACGACCAGCTCCTGTCAAATCCCCCAGGTCCGGAAGGAAGCAAGGGTAGATAGTTGTAGCGGTGCGATATACGATTTGCCTTTTTTGTTATTAATTGCCATTACTGGTTTAATAAACTATTATATTTATTGATCTTTTTACACAAACATTAAAACATGAAATTTTTTGTTGATACTGCCAGCCTGGAAGAAATTAAAGAAGCACAGGACCTGGGTGTGCTTGATGGAGTAACTACCAATCCTTCACTAATGGCCAAAGAGGGCATCACCGGTGACGATAACGTTCGGGCTCATTACAAGGCCATCTGTAATATTGTAGACGATAATGTAAGTGCGGAAGTAATTTCCACGAAGTTCAGCGAGATGATCCGGGAAGGTGAATCGCTGGCAACTATTGACGATAAGATCGTAGTGAAAATACCCATGATCAAAGATGGGGTCAAAGCCATTAAACACCTCAGCACTCAAGGTATCAGGGTTAATTGTACGCTGATCTTTAGTGCCGGACAAGCTTTATTGGCGGCAAAAGCAGGCGCCAGTTATGTATCGCCATTTATTGGCCGTTTGGACGATATCTCTACCGATGGAATAGCCTTGATCCAGCAAATTGTCCACATCTATACTAATTACGATTTCGAAACGGAAGTCCTGGCTGCCAGTATTCGGCACACCATGCACTTGATTCAATGTGCGGAAGTTGGTGCAGACGTGGTTACCTGCCCTGCCAAGGTTATTATGGAGCTGTTGAATCACCCATTGACTGACAAAGGTTTGGCACAATTTCTGGCCGATCACAAAAAGGCCCAGGAAGCCGCAGCCCAGGTATTGAGCTGAATTATCGGTAGATATGTACATTATTAAAGTAAAAGGTAAAGTTAGAATTCCCGATTATATCCAGTTACGCGACGATTCTTTTGTACTGATCGCTTACTTCAGAGCTGATCGGCCACTTAAAAATCTGGAAAAATACGGGCTGGAAGGCAGAGAAGAGGAATTGAAAGAAATAATTGAACAACTGCCCTTTAGTAAACTACAAAAGCTGGAATTTGTATGACATTCTCCGATGCTCCGGTAGTTGCCGTCAAGGACGCAACTATTTTTCAGGACCACAATACCATTCTTAATGAGCTGTCATTTGAGATTGGTAAAGGTGAATTCGTTTACCTGGTAGGGAGTACAGGTTCGGGGAAAACATCCTTGCTTAAGACCCTCTACTGTGACCTACAACTCCATTTGGGTACAATTACCGTGGCTGGCTACAAAATCAAAGATATGAAACGTTCTCAGCTACCCTACCTCAGACGTAAGTTGGGTATTGTTTTCCAGGATTTTCAGTTATTTCAAGACAGGTCAGTGGCCGATAATATTTTTTTTATCATGCAAGCCACCGGGTGGAAAGACAAGGCCAAAATGAAAAAAAGATTGGCCGAGGTATTGATGAAAGTAGGTTTGGGGTCTATCGAAACTAAGTTCCCTCATCAGCTTTCCGGTGGTGAGCAGCAACGTGTGGTGATCGCCCGTGCCCTGGTAAACGAACCAGAACTTCTTATCGCTGACGAACCCACAGGCAACCTTGACCCTCAGGTTTCTGAAGGTGTTTTCAAGCTCTTTTTGGATATCAACAACAGTGGTACCGCCATCTTAATGGCCACCCACAATTATAACATTATAAAAAAATACCCTGCCCGCATATTGAAATGCGATCAAGGAAGGCTGTTGGATTCGGATCTTCATGAGTTTGAGTTAAACGATGTATTTTAGCATGGGGCATAGAGCATAGGGCATGGTGCAGAGCGTTTTACTCTATGCCCTATGTTCCATGTGCCTCGCGCTTAACGCCCAGCGCCCAGCTCTATACTCACGTCCGTAAAATTGCCATGCACCTCTATCTGACCGCCGCTGCCGTTTCCGATTTTTCCTTTATACTCACGGCTATTGTTCTCTATATTAATATGGCTCATGTTGATTCCCGACTTCGGATAATTGAGTTTGCCATGATTTAAATCGACCTCAACTGTGGCATTGGTACCTGATTCCAGTTCGAGTTCCAGGTAGCTGTGATTTCCGTCGAAAATCACGCTGGTGAAATTATTTGACAAACGACCTACCTCTACATGACTATGGTTACAATCAGCTTCCAGTAATCGTTCTAGATTTTCAACTTCCAATGTCGAATGTTGCATATCCATGTTCAATGCTCCGGCCTTTCCAAGCTCTATTTTACTATGCCTTACTTCGATATCAAGGTCCCCGGCTTCCTCTACCTCAATGCTAGCATGGGCAATATCCACATCCATTGAGCCCATTCGGCCGATCCTCAGTCGCTGATAGTGTTGAATTTCCAAAGATCCGGAACCAATTGAGGCAATGCGTCCACCGTTTCCGTGCTGAAGGCTGATACGGGACTTTCCGTTTAACCCTTCAGCAACAATCTGACCATGGGCCAGTTCCAGATCGAGCGGCCCCTCAAGATTGTCTATATAAACATCACCGTGTCTATGGTCAATACTCAGGGGATTATTTCTTGGCATTTTCACAGTATAATTGATCCTAAACCTTTGGTTTCGCCATTTATTCCTGGATTCATCAATATCTGTTTCAAGGCTTATTTCGCTGCTTGATTCAGAAATATCAATATTGATACGGTCCAAAACATTTCTGGCAGCTTCATCATTTCCGTCCACTTCAATTATAACCTGGACGACGATTTTATTTTGGTCCCAGGTATCGATGTGGACCTTTCCAAATTTATTATCGATTCGGAGTCTGGTTCTGCTATTTACGGTAAAGGTTTTATCGACTCTTTTTTCCTTGACCTGTCCCCAAAGGGGCTCTGCTCCGGTAAATAACAGGAGAAGAATCAGATAACTACAGGTACTCGATTTCATGCGTTTCATTTTTATTATCGTTTTCAATTTGTTCTAGTATTAATAGTTGTTGGTTTAATAGCTCCGTTCGCAATAGCAAATTGCCAATCATCGCCTCCAAAACAGTTTCATTGCCAGTATCAATAAACTCCTCTTTCAATTCCTGGTAGGTGGTATCCAGTGAAGCAAGATCGTTTCTAAACCCTTCCTTTATTTCCTGATCTTCCAGGTTATATTCTTCCACCACTAATCTCTTTTGGGTGATCAGCCGTGTATAATAGAGTTCAGTTTCCACAAATTCAGGATCCACATGGTATTCGGAGGCTACCGATGACTCTGTAGCCTGGTCCTGTGATCTTTCCCAGACAAGATATCCGCTCACAGCCAGCAATACTACCACTGCCGCCTTCCACATCCATCCAAAGTCTGTTTTTCCATCCAGGTCAGTTTCAATGCGTGCCCACAATTTTTCCCGGGGCACTTTTCTATCAAACTCCTCTCGGTTGGATCCTATAAATTTTTCAAGATTATTCATGGTGCAATACCTCCTCTTTTAAGATCCTTTGCAATTTCTTTTTTGATCGATTATATTGAGATTTCGAAGTTGATTCAGAAATATTCAAAATCGAAGCGATCTCTTTGTGATCATAGCCCTCCATCAAATAGAGGGAAAATACCACCCTGTATCCATCTGGTAATAATTGAATAGCATTTCGGATCTTATCGACATTCAAGTAAAGTGTCTCGTCATCTCCAGCATCAATTATATCTACATAATGTTCGTGCTCATCAATGGGAACCAGATCGGCTTTTCGTTTCTTTATAGTAGTGATTGAATTGTTGATTACAATTCTCTTTAACCAGGCGCCAATGGATGCCGTCCCGCGGTAGTCGTGTATGTTCTTAAAGGCGCTGACAAATGCTTCCTGAAGTACATCTTCTGCATCCAGTTCGTTATTTGTTATGCGGTAAGCAATATTATACATAGCTTTTGAATACAGTTTATAAAACTGAAATTGTGCCTGACGATCTCCATTCTTACATTGATCGACGATGTCCTGATGAATATTCCGGTATTGGGTCCCCATTAGCAGCTTTCAAAGAAAAGACTATCAAGCTATTGAAAGGTTGCAGATTAATGTAAAAAAAAGTAATAAACCTTAGATTACGCATCAACAAGAGCTTACAATGAATTTTCCTAACAGACCTTAAGCCCAAAAGTACCCTCCACATTCGCTTAGAAAACGGTCGTTGAAAATTGGCCAATACCTCACTTTTAGTTAATTTACGTCATGTCCCCATCCCGCCAATTAGCCGCTATCATGTTTACCGATGTCGTGGGTTACACCCGCCTTATGGGAGAGGACGAGCATCGAGCATTACAGTTGCTAAGAAAGAATAGGAATCTCCATAAAGCCATCATCAAAAAGCAAAATGGAAAATGGCTCAAAGAAATGGGTGACGGGACATTGGCTAGTTTTAGTACCCCTAGTGATGCAGTCTTTTGTGCAAAGGAATTGATGAATACTTGCAGGGAAGAAGAAATAATTTTGAGGATTGGAATCCATCAAGGCGAAATTACTGAAGAAGGGGGAGATATTTTTGGTGATGGTGTAAATATAGCCTCAAGGCTTGAATCTTTGGCGCCTGAAGGAGACATTTATATTTCAGAATCTGTTGCCAGAGACATCGAAAACAAAAAGGGTTTAGATACTGATTTCATTAGAGTACAAAAACTTAAGCATGTAAAACATGCGGTAAGTATTTATAAAGTGAACATTGGAGAAAAGGTAATGCCAAAACAACCGAATCAGCTGGCGGAACTTGAAAAGCGAAAAGACAAATCCAATGAAATGTCAATAGCCGTTCTACCATTTGAAAACATGAGTGGAGACCCCGAACAATCCTATTTTTCTGATGGCATTACTGAAGACATCATCACCGACTTGTCAAAAGTTTCTTCCATTCTCGTCATTGCGAGAAATTCTTCTTTCACTTATAAGGGTCGTTCTGTAAAAACTCGGGAAGTCTGTGCAGACCTGGGTGTTCGTTACGTGGTCGAGGGCAGTGTTCGTAAATCAGGGAACAGGGTGCGCATCACCGCCCAGTTGATAGACGGTTTAACCGACGGTCATATATGGGCAGACAGATATGATGGAACCCTCGAAGACATCTTTAAACTTCAGGATGAAGTTACTTGTCAGATCATAGATGCGCTAAAAATCCATCTTTTGCCAGAGGAAAAAAAGGCCATTAAAAAAGTTCACACCCCAAGTATTCAGGCCTATGAATTTTACCTGAAAGGGCGAGAGCACTTTCATTATTACACTAAGGATAACTATCAGAAGGCGCAGGACTATTTCAATCGTGCCATTGAATACGATGAATCTTATGCCCAACCCTATTGCGGTCTTGCCGATTGCGGATCCTTTCTACATACTCTTTATGGGGGAGAATACTTATTATCTGATGCTTTGACCGCATCTACCAAGGCAATAGCGCTAGCTCCAGATATGGCCGAAGGTCATGCCTCGTTTGGATTGGTACTATCGAATACAGGTGATTATAAAGGAGCAGTAAAAGAGTTCAAAACTTCAGTAAGGCTTGACCCGAATTTGTATGAAGCCCACTATTACTGGGCTAGGACGTGTTTTACCCAAGGTAAATTAGAAGAAGCTGCTACACACTTTGAGGACGCCTGGGAACGTTCCCCAAAAGATCAACAAACCCCGTCTTTATTATTACAAGTTTACCGCTCTTTAGGACGCCAGGCAGATCTGGATTACGCGGCAAAGGCAACTGTGAAAGCGGGCTTTCAAAAACTGGAGGAAGAGCCCGATAATTGGCGCACCTGTTTATCATTGGCATTTGGTTTACTTAATCTTAAGCAATTCTCAGAATCTATTAAATATCTGGACCTGGCTTTAAAAAATAACACCGATGATGCATTAATAAATTATAATGTAGCCTGTTTATATAGTGGTATGGGTGAAATCAATAAGGCCATGCATCATCTGGAAATATCACTAAAGTTAGGGAATAACACCATAGGATGGATCAAAAATGATAGTGATCTTGATCAATTGCGTAACCTTCCACAATTCCTGGAATTGATAAAAAAATACCTGTAAATATTCAATTATTAACGGCTCTGAATTTTGGTCTTAGCATATCCAAATACCAGTGTTGTAGGTAAAAATTGTTAATTCTTAATCGATAATTGTTAATTGACTACTTGTCCAGATCTTCCAGATTGTTTTTAGCCACGGCAAAATCCGGCTCAAGTGCAAGAGCTTCCTGGAAACTTGTGCGGGCCGCTTCCTTATTTTCCCCACTGGATTCAATTAAACCCTTTAGATTATATACCGCCGCCGTTAATGATATCTGAGTGGGGCCCTGTGGTGTATTGATTGATGCCTTTGCTTCTTTGGTTTCTTCTTTTTCAAGCAGAATACCCACGTTGGTCATGCTTTCACCAAGTCTATCCAGTTCCAACTGTAATATTGCCATTTTATAAAGTGTCAACACACTGCCGTTTCTGAGGTAAATACTTTCATATGAAATCAGTGCTTTGTCTTTCAAGCCCAGTCTTTCATATGCCACACCACTCATCTCCAACGCTGGCAAATGATCGGGGTTCCTTTTTATTATATCAAGACAGACTAACAGACAAGAAGTGTAGTTTTGATAATCAAAATACATGTACGCCAGGGAATCCAACAAACTTGCATCACCCGGGTCTAGCGCCATTAAATTATAAATGGCACTTCTGGCAATGTTTACATCAGCGTATTTCGACCCTAATAAATAAACTGCCTTCTCCAGTTGATAAGGTGCTGACTCGTTTACATCCTGCGCTGAGGAGCTCCAACTTATAGCTATTGACAAAATCAGGAAAAGCAAAGGCTTAAAGTATTGTTTCATGATGCTAATTCTTGTATATCCTGCAAAGATATAAAGAACCGTTTAGAAGTGGCAAAAACGGAGATTTTAAAACCTAACATACTCAAACACATACCATTTTTGTATCAAATCACGCAAGGGCTTTGAGGAACCAGACAAACAAGACCTACCAATTGGCAGATTTATCCGGAAATGCTAAGATCAGAAGATCAAACATCCGATCATGCACTTATATACATTGATCTTAACTTATAGACTTTCAATGGCAGCTTTCGGCCAAAAGCGGCCGTTCGCGGACATTTGAATTTACCTTAGATTACTTGTGTGGTGGCTTGTGGGAAGCAAATGTGCTTGCATTGGTTAGGTCTATGTTTCTGATAAAAGGTTAAGTAGGTCAATATTCAAGTAAATTATTTCCTTTCCCACTTTTTTCGGAACCATTATCCCTAATTCCGCCATTTGTTCCAAATATTTTTTTGCTGTGTTAAGGCTTTTGATGTTTTGGTCAAGTAATGCCTTTGGACTCACGTAAGGTTGTTCAAATATCTTTTCTACAAATTCCTTTCGAATGTGTGGTAATTTGTCACTTACCAGTTGGTGAGTTTTTTGGAACAGCCGGTCTATCTCATTAATCTTGTTTATAGTATAAGTGGCTGTTTCCTCCACCGCTTTGAGCATATATTGAATCCATTCTTCCCAGCTTCTAAGTGTTGTCACTTTATTCAGAAGTGCATAGTAGTCGTCTTTGTTGGCGATTATATACGCACTTAAATAAAGAATTGGAACATCAAGAAGTTTCTTTTGAATCATTAATAATATGCTTAAGATTCTTCCAGTTCGCCCGTTTCCGTCTCTGAATGGATGTATTGCCTCAAACTGATAATGAGAAACAGCCAGTTTTATTAAAGGGTCATAAGCATATTTTTCATCATCAATTAAATAGTCAATTAGATTATCCAGCTTTTCTTCAATTATTTTCTCTCCTCTTGGTGGGGTGTACACTACAGTGCCACCGAGTATACCACTACCTCTCTTTTTAATCGTTGTTTCAGTTTGCGGTGGACGAATACCGTCCTTTACCTCTTTGATTTCCTGATATATTTTTATCAGTAAACGGGTGTCGAACTTGCCTTTTTTTTGAATATCTTGATATCCTTTCCACAAAGCCTGGCGGTATCTTAGTACCTCTTTTGCATTGCCTTCCAGCCCTGCATCACTTCCTGAAAGTGTTTTGTAAAGTTCGTCATCAGTGGTAAAAATGTTTTCAATTTCCGTACTGGCTTTAGCTTCCCGAAGTGAGATGGTATTGACCAGCATTGATTGATTCGGAAGTTTTTTGGCAAACCCCTTAAGCTCTGCAAGCGCTTTATTGGCTTTGTTTACTCCTTGCATCATCTCAATGCTTATTACCTTTTCATCGGGAGGGGGCAGTAGTGGCAGTTGGTTGTAAGGTGTGTTACGGTCGTATGGTATTTGCTTTGACATTAAATCTTTAATCTGTCAAATATACGACAAATTTGACATATAACAACTGAAAGTGTCAAATAGCATTAATTATTGATGATTGCTAGAATATATGATCAAATCTGACAGCAAAATGGAGAATTGTCAAAT
>SMVA01172100.1_pt1 | contig 12407 bp, 8 predicted proteins | sample 2456451 | NCBI WGS metagenome assembly SMVA01 (sample SAMN11095933, study PRJNA526329) | marine sediment metagenome | biome: Marine sediment; feature: Surficial sediment; material: Deep marine sediment; isolation source: Hadal surficial sediment | place: Pacific Ocean | collected 2014-05 | depth 0-1...
ATCGGACTAATTTCTACCAACCTCTCGGTTATCCTAGCGTGTCTTTAGGAAACGTCAAGGTAGCCGAAAAAGAAGGCGAGGGCATGGTTAGGAGCCTGTCCGAGATTAGACGAATCGACTGAGGATGCGCTGGATTTGGTCAGATATTTCGATCCTTTTCGTTGAATAGTCCCACTATTCGCCTCAAACGATCGAAACATCTGACTCAAACCAGCACTCCCTCGTGATGATCGCTAATCACGAACAGGCTCCTAGCGGGTATCTTCTCCAATGACTATAAAGGTTTCGGATGATAATTGAACAGGAAACACGGTGTGATCTCGAATACACGTTGGCAAAGATCGAGAGAGAGTCGGATCTGCTCGTGAAAACGGTGACGGATGCCGCCATCGCCGTGAAAAAAATTCGCAGCGCAGCCAGGGTGGGAAACTTTCAAAAGCTTCGAGCTGCGCTGGAGGAAGCGACTCAAGCCACCTCCCGGCTTCAGCAGGGCTTGGAAGCGACGACCCATAGTTGGGAGTTTGATGAGGTGGCCTATCTGTCGGGGGCTGATTTTCAACAGGACCTGTTGGTTATGGCCGAACAGATGGGGGTTGATCTTATTGAGCACGAGGGGGTGTTGTTTGCCTACCCCGCGCTAGTTCGGATTCTTCCTAAAGACATGGCGGTCACCATCGATCGCGTTCGTGAAACACGGCTGCGACCTTCCCACTTGATCAAACGGTTAAAAGATTTACAAACGAGACCGTATCGATTCAAATCCCATGAATTTTTGGCGATCTTGTATGCGGCCTATTCCATTGCGGTTGGGATTCGAGGCAAGCATCTTCTTGGAACCGGCATTGTGATTCCGTTAATGGAGATTTATGATTTATTAACGATGTTGCCGCGACAATCATTTGAGTATACGCGGCAAGAATTTGCACGAGATCTCTACTTCCTCGATAAAAGTAGTGTGACAAAAACGAAAAAGGGACACCAACTTCACTTCCATGCCAGTACTGGAATCAAAGATGCAACCAAGACCTTGAGTGTGATTACACAGGGTGGACGGTTGCGGACGTATTACGGCACATCCTTTATTCCTGCGTCGGAAAACGTTAGACGGTAGGCGGGAGTCGGGAGGTAGCCTATCTCTTTTCCCCTCTTTCGCCTCACGCCTGTCGTCTCACGAGGGTCATGAGGTGCTGTTGATCGAAGTTTGACTCCTTCAATCGATCCTCTTCTGGCCCTTGCAAGAATTTTAGAACCCTTCCGATAGCTAGGGGATAGGAGGCGAAAGGGCAAACTGCCTGAGAGGGCAGGACGCAACGCCAAGAAACCTGAGGGTTCGCGCATTCTCCTTTCAGGGTTGGACTGGTTGCACCGTTCCATTGTGTATACCCTGTCCTTGAATGCCCGCTGGCGGGCTCTTCTACCTTTTCTCTCCACACAACATTGATTTGAAGGAAATATACTGATGGTTGCGTTGGCCTATATCGTGTGGTCGTACTTCAAGGGAAAGAGAGGATCGTCATGAACATGTCATCCCAGGATTGGTTGGCGGTGATCCAGAAAGAATATGTCCAGAATTACCTGCGACAGGGGGGATCCGCGGTCAAATTTGTCGTGAGTGCCGAGGAAGGTGTACGTCGTGATTTGCCCCAACAGCTCAACAAGATGGCACAAGATGAGGGGTATGTGTTTGCTAAAGCAGACTCGCAACACACGAAGATTCACATGATCGACCGGCTGTTCCATAAAATTGCCCGGCAGATTGATTGGGATGGGTTCGCACATGTATTTCTTTCCCGGCTCTTAGTGGACAATGGATACCAGGTTCCTGATGACCGAGCGGCGTTTAGCTTACAAGGCATTGCAGAACTGAATGATCGTGAGGAAATGTTGCTTCGGCGCGAACTCCGAAGTTGGTTGGAGAAGGCCATTTACCGAGACTCTGGAATGTGTCAAGAATTTCGGATTGCCATGGTCCGGTTGTGCCTGGCTCAGCTTGATAACGGCGACCCCAAACCCTTCTTAGCGAATGCCGTGAAAGAGTGGTTATGTGGCGAACTGCGTCTGATTTCCACGTTGAAGGATGCTCTGATTTTTCAAAAGGTCGCGCGTCATAATGCAAGGGATATGTTGGCGTCACTCGTCTACTGGTTGAGGTTGCTTGGGAAAGGTGGGTTAATCCTGACGTTGGATATCAGTCAGTACATGGTGGCGAAACGATCCAAGGAACCCGACACGGCCCTCTATTACACGGCGGCTGCTGCGATGGACGTCTATGAAGTTCTGCGGCAATTTGTTGATGGCACGGATGAACTCGAAGGCTGCTTGATCGTAGTGATTGCGCCTGAGGAGTTTATGAAAGATGAACGACGTGGTCTCAATCGTTATGAGGCACTGAAGCTTCGGATTTGGGACGATGTCCGAGATAAACGTCGGCAAAATCCGTTTGCCCCGCTGGTTCGGCTTTCTGGGGATCCCGCGTGTTCCGTGGCTGGTGGGATCAGGATTGAACAGGGAACTCTGGTCGCCAATGAGCAGGAGATGTTGCATCGTCGTGCCATCGAAGCCTTGCGTGCCGGGGTGCCGAATCGAGATGTCGTCCAAGTGTTGGGGTGCACTCAGCCGGAAATTGAAGGCCAATTTCGACGAATGCTCGAGAACGCCCAGCACAGTGTGACCGAAGGCACCACGACGAAAGGCATCTTGTTGGATGGGGGATTCGGGACTGGGAAATCGCATGTTTTGGAATACCTTCAAGAGTTAGCGTTAGGGAAAAATTTTGCCTGCAGCCGAATTGTCATTAGCAAAGAAACGCCGTTGTACAGCCTGGTGAAAATCTACCGTGCCGCGATTGAAACAGCTATGTTTCCGGGGAAGCGTGGTGGGACGTTGGCTGAAGTGGCCGGAGAGCTGAATTTTCAAGGTCCTCAATATGCGGACTTTTATGAGTGGGTGCATGGACCAAGTGGAGAGTTGGATCGCCGATTTGCTGCCACGTTATTCTTGTATGAACGAATGGCCAATGATCGGGAGTTGAGTCACCGTCTTGTGCGATTTTGGTCTGGAGACCCGATCGGTGTGGCTGAACTCAAGCGATATCTGCAAGCGTGTAGTGCCACCAATCCCTACACGTTTGAAAAAATCTCCCAGACCGATTTGGCGTTGCAACGATTTAAGTTTGCCTCTCGATTGATGGTGGCGGCTGGGTACTCCGGGTGGATCCTGTTTATCGATGAGGCAGAAATCATTGGACGTTATTCTCTCCAGCAACGGGCAAAGTCTTATGCTGAATTAGCCCGGTGGATGGGGTGTTTGGACGCATCCAGTTATGCAGATCTCGGGTATAAATCAGGCCTTGCATCAGTCATTGCCCTGACGGATGATTTCCAGAGTGCGATCTTAGAAGACAAAGGCGATCGTGAAAAAATTCCCGCCAAGTTACAGGAAGGACGAACCGAAACCGATGCGTTGCTGGCTGATCAAGCGGTGGAAGGCATGCGGGTGATTGAGAGCGAGCGAACACGGTTGGCCGGTCCCTATGATCGGATGATTGAAGAAACGCAAGAGAAGGTTCGCACCATTCATGCCTCGGCGTATCATTGGGAACCGCCAACCATTCCTTCTGGGGAACGGTTGTCCAGTAGGCGCATGCGTGAATATGTGAAAGGGTGGATCACGGAGTGGGATCTGAAGCGACTGGCTCCGGAAGAAGCCGTGGATCTCGAAGTGATACCATTGCGGCCCAGTTATACAGAAGACCCGGAATTGGAAACTCCTACCGAAGGGGATCAGGTTGGTGTTGGTGCTGATGAATATTCGGCTCCGTCGGAGCCGGAGTATGCCACCACTTCAGTTGGGTGATGGCGTGAGTGGTTGTTGAGGATACTGTGAACCTTCGTGAACGATTCTCGGTGGTCGGTCAAGTCATGAATCATGCGTTCGCCCGTTTTATGGATCCGTTGTATGAGCGCATGGTCCTTGTGCTCACGGTTCTGTTTTGCTCAAGTTTGGCTCTCATGCTGCTTCAGGTGTCCCACTTGCAAGGGGATGTGATTGCCTCGATGGCGATAGCCGATGCCCGGGTGTACACCGAAGCCTTGGATGACCTGCAGGGTTTGTATTCAAGCGATATTGTGCAACGGGTTCGGATTCACGATTGGTACAACATCTATTCATGGACGGCCTTGCTTCTCGTGATTTGGATAGGTGGCTTAGGCCTCGTTATTAGCAAATTCCGTCGAGTACCAGAAGAATTAGAGCATCGGGTTCTGGAACGAACCGGAGACCTTCGAGATGCCAACCTTGAGCTGGAACGTCAAATAGGTGAACGCCGCCTGGTAGAAGAAGCGCTGCGCCAAGCCCACTTGGACCTCGAACAACGGGTGCACGACCGAACGGCCAAGCTCGCGGAAGCGAACACTGAACTTACGAGAGAAATTCGTGATCGGCAACGAGTTGAAGAGGATATGTGTAAGGTGAATGTGGATTTGTTGCAACGGACCACACAGTTGGAGTCATCCAATAAAGAGCTGGAGGCGTTCAGCTACTCGGTCTCGCATGATTTGCGTGCTCCGTTGCGTGGCATTGACGGGTTTAGCCAAGCCGTTCTTGATGACTATGGTGACAAGCTGGATGACACGGGCAAGCAGTATTTGCAGCGGGTTCGTGAGGCCAGTCAACGCATGGCCAAACTCATTGATGCCATGTTGAATCTGGCGCGGTTGATCCGGGCGGAATTGATTTTTGAGTCGGTTGATCTGTCGGCTATCGGTCGATCTGTCGTGTCAAACCTGAGCAAGGCTGATCCCGAACGTCAGGTGGAGATCGTGGTGGCCGATAATCTTCGGACCAATGCGGATCCGGATCTGACCAGAGTGGTGCTCGAGAATTTGCTGGGGAATGCGTGGAAATTTTCCAGTCACGAAGAATTCGCCAGAATTGAATTAGGGATGACCTATCATTATTCCCAGCCTGTCTTTTTTGTCCGAGACAATGGCGTGGGGTTCGATATGACCTATGCGGACAAACTATTCGGAGCTTTTCAACGGTTGCATGCCATGAGTGAGTTTCAAGGAATCGGGATTGGTCTAGCGACCGTGCATCGTATTATTCAACGCCATGGGGGCCGCATTTGGGCAGATGCCACCGTGGGCAAGGGGGCAACATTTTTCTTTACCCTGGAAAATGAGGGAGGCAGGTCATGAGTGAAAAAGTCATTTTGTTAGTGGAAGATCATCCTGACGATGAAGAGCTGACCATGCGTGCCCTGAGAAAGAACAACATTCTCAACAAGGTGGTGATCGCGCGTGACGGGGTGCAAGCCCTGGAATATCTGTTTGGCACGGGAGCTCATGCCGGGCGTGATGTGAGTGAGATGCCTCAGCTCATTCTCTTGGATTTAAAGCTGCCAAAGATTGATGGATTAGAAGTGTTGCGACGATTACGGGCAGATGAGCGAACGCGGTTTTTGCCCATCGTCATTTTGACCTCGTCAAAAGAAGAACAAGATTTGCTCAAAAGTTATAAACTTGGAGCCAATAGTTATGTTCGCAAACCCGTGGATTTTGTCGAATTCACCCAAGCCGTTCAGCAGCTTGGGTTATACTGGCTCATTCTCAATGAATCGGCTCCCAGAGCCAAAGTCCGGTAGTGAGGCCGCGGTGTGAAAATTTGGTTGAAAATTTCTGTGTGTATCCTGTTCCCTGCCTGGGTGTGGATTGAATGTTGAGTTGTTCTGTACTCAATCTTTAATCTTTCTGATTCCTACCCCTCATCTGTTCCTTTGTCTGACAGACTGTCAAAATATCCCATATTTTTTTGGACACGGCTTTATAAAGGCTTTCCATTAATTTTTTTCTGGAATTGAAAAATCATATAAATTTCAATGTATTGTGTTAGACAAGCAAGAAAGACTCTGCTTTGGCATACCCTTTGCTATTTCTAGCACAGCAGGAAGAAATAAAGATGTAGGCGAGGATCCGGTAGGTGCCAAAGGATTGGTGTCGCCGAGATGACAAGGAGGTCGCCATGGCACGGTTGGCCATTTCTCATATGACCATAAGCCGCAATCTAGACGAATCTTGGCTGACGTCTTCTGTATGGGACGACGAACCTGTTGCGGATCTCAAACGGGACCGTCTTTTAAAATGTCATACCGGAGGATTGGCAAAATGTTCTCAGTGTGGCACCGATGTGAAGATTCATGTTTCGCCAAAACGGAATCCACATTCTGGAAAGCTCGGGCGCACCGTGACATTAAAGGACCATGATCTCTGCCGGCGATGTTGGCGGCAAATCATTCGAAGCTGTCGCGAAGCGATGCTCACGTACGAATGGCATGTCCCGGCACTTGCTGAACGACGAGAAGTCGCCTAGCCCAGAAAGTAAAGAGAAACACTCATTACCCATCACTCTTCACGTCTTCCGTCTCCCCGTATCTTATAGCTGCGCGCACACTGATTTCACTTCAGTGTAGAGATCCAAGGCCTCGTGTCCCATTTCTCGTCCCCAGCCTGATTGTTTGTATCCGCCGAAGGGGAGTGCGGCATCGAAAATATTGTGACAGTTGATCCATACGGTTCCTGCGCGAAGTTGAGCCGCAAGACGATGGGCCTTACCGATATCCTTGGTCCAGATGGACGCCGCTAAGCCGTAGATACTGCCATTCGCTTTCGTCACGACTTCTTCCAGATCAGTAAAGGGTTCCGCACAGACCACTGGACCAAAAATTTCTTCCTGGATCACTTTCATGCTTTGATTCGTGTTCACCAGAACGGTAGGCTCAATAAAATACCCTCTCTCGCCCACCCGTCCACCGCCCGCAATGACTTTGGCCCCTTCGTTCATGCCTGCCTCTAAATACCCTAAGACTCGTTGTTGTTGTTCCTCTGATACTAAGGGACCCATGTCCGTCTGCGTATCCATGCCAGGTCCGATTTTGATCTGTTTGGCTTGGTCCGCCACCCCGGCAACTACTTTGTCAAATATGCTTTTTTCAGCGTAGATCCGCGACCCTGCACAACAACACTGTCCGTGGTTAAAGAAGATGGCGTTGGCCACCCCGGGGATGCTGCTCTCCAAGTCGGCATCGGCCAATACCAGAGTCGGCGATTTGCCGCCCAATTCCAGGGTAACTTTTTTCAGATTGCCGGATGCCGCGTGAAGAATTAATTTTCCGACTTCCGTTGAGCCGGTGAAGGCCACTTTGTCCACATCGGGGTGGGCGGCTAATGCGGCACCGGCTGTTTCGCCAAATCCTGTCACAATGTTTACCACTCCCGGAGGAAATCCTGCCTCACAGAAAAGTTGGCCCAGCAGTAGGGCCGACAGTGGGGTTTGCTCGGCGGGTTTCAAGATAATCGTACAGCCAACTGCGAGGGCGGGGCCTAATTTCCAAGCCGCCATGAGCAGGGGGAAATTCCAAGGGATAATTTGTCCGACTACCCCGACAGGTTCACGTAATGTGTAGGCATGAAATTGAGCACCAGGGGCATAGGGAACCGAAAGGGGAATGGTGTTGCCTTCAATCTTCGTTGCCCATCCGGCCATGTAACGGAACAGATCAATGGCCAGTGGCACATCAGCCACCCGGGCGATGGCAACGGGTTTCCCGTTATCAAGTGATTCCAGTTGCGCAAAGTCTTCCAACCTCGATTCCATGAGATCGGCGAGTTTCCAGATGAGTTTCCCGCGTTCCGACGCCGTCAGTTTTCGCCAAGCTCCTTGGTCAAAGGCTCGACGTGCCGCTCGCACGGCCAGGTCGATATCGCCCTGTTGTCCCTCAGGGATTTGACACATGGTCTCACCTGTCGCGGGGTTCAGGGTCGAAAAGGTTTGGCCGGAGAGAGCTGTGACCCAGTTTCCGTCGATGAGCATGGTGTGATCGGTGGCGAGAAATTGTTGGACAGAGGGAGAGAGCGGGGTGTCAGTGGCAGCAACACTCATGGCAGTCCTCCAAGTTCAGATATGTGTAATCGAGAGTGAATGGGTTATGAAAACAAACAGGCGATGGACTTCATAATAAATTATGACGCGATATCTCTGGTAACTGCAACTCGAAAGGGGCTCGGAATTAATGGACGAAACTGAATTGGTGAAAATCGTGGTGGGTCGAACCAAGAAATAGCATTTGGATCACAAAAGTCCGTGCCAGCTCTTGGCGAAATACAAAACTGTCTCCTCACCACCAAGGATGACTTTCGATCCTTCCACCCTTGTCATTTCTCCCAAGGGTCGAAATGACAGACCCGAGGTGACCACGACTTTTTGTATTTCACCATGCACACCAATATCTTCCACGTCTTTTTTGTGCCCAACCGAACGTTTTGATTTTTCAGATGTTTTTGTGTGCGTCGTGGGGCAAAAAGGAACTTTTTTGCCGCAGAAAGGTGGCGCCGACATATTTCGAGGAATCTAATGAGGGTGAGGAATCACTGAGGGGCTGATTCAGGGCGAGTCTTTTCCCAGTATTCCCGCTGGGCTTGGGCTGCTGCGCCGTCTTGGTAGACAACCCGAAGAATCAGGTTTCCGAATGGACGACGCACAATTTTAAGAATGACTGATCCGTCGGCAAACCCTATGATCAATTCGTTGTCCGTGCCTTCCTGAAATCTGGTGTCTTCTGATTCGGTTGGCACGTGGCTGACGGGGTATTGTGACGCCAGGGTTTCGTACAGTTCTCCAAACGATTCTCTGGTGTGGTTGCCCATGTCGATATCGATTTTGGTGAGTTCCGCCGTCGGCGAGGGGGGAGATTTCGTGTTGCTGTTTGACTCATTCGCACCATAGGTCAGGGTGAAATAACGATTTTTCCCTAAGAGGTCATAGAGGCACTCTGTGTTGCTCGAACAGCCTTGAAGCGCTTCCACTTCGTGGGGGGTCATGCCCAATTTCAATTTTCCAAATCCCTCAATGGTGTTGGCTTGGGTTAAAGCTGTCCCTCCCAACGCGACCATGAAGGGTACCAGGACAAGTGAACACACCACTCTGGTCACGCGCTGTACGGATGCAAACATGTGGTGTTCCTTTCGAAGGTGTTTCAGGGAACAATTGGTCTTGAAAGAGCGGCGAACCATGTGTTTTCTTGATGCACCCTAACAAATCGGGATAGAGGGCTCCAACCCCCGTGTGGGGAAGTTTGTAGACGGGCTTCTCCATTTCTCCTCACATGTGCAGTGACGAAAAAGTATCAAGAATTGCCAAGAAACACCGATAAAATCTAATAAGCCCTCAGAACAGAGCAGAACCCGCAGGAATGAGTGAATGTGGCGCCATATAGTGAACGCCACACTCAGTCATTTTCGGAATCAGATGCTTGCGAATCCCATGAAAGGATCAACCTTGGCATGAGTGCAATTGTGGAATCGCTCAATCGTATTCAGGCAGCGAGAACGGCGGAAACGCTCAGTGACGAGACCCCCTCGGCCTTAGCAGAACCGGTGAGGGAAACAGCCGTGGACTCGTCTGAAACGTGCTCATCGGATTTGCGTGATTTCTTTAAGCCTCAGGTTCCCGAAGCCTCACCAAACGAGAATCCCATCCCATCAGTTTATCCCGCCGCCACTGAGCAGGATGTGGCTGTATTAACCATGGAGCAGTGGTTGAGTATACTTCAGCAGGAATATGTGAGTTCGTATCTCAGGGATGGAGGAAGTTCGATCAAATTCGCGATTTGTGCTGGTGAAGATTTACATCTTTCGCTTCAGTCTGGGTTGAAAGCGATGGCCAAAGCCGAGGGACTGGTGTTTGTTCGTATCGATGCCCGATACACCAAGATTCATATGATGGATCGGTTGTTTTTCAAAGTGGCAAAACAGATCGATTGGGATGAACTCGCCTATAATTTTCTCGTCACGCTCATACGCGACAAAGGATATCAAGTTCCAGACCAATGGGAAGATTTCAGTCTGCAATACCTCGCACAGCTCAATGACCGAAAGGAAGCGCTTCTGTGGAAAGATGTGCAAACGTGGGTGGAGCAGGCCATTGAAGGCGACCTGAACCTCTGTCAGGAATTCCGGATGGCCATGGTATGTGTGTGCATGGCCCAGTTACAAGTCAGTGACGCGGCTCTCAATGTGGCACAATCCGTCAAAGACTGGCTGCGGGGTGAACTCAGGTTGATCTCCAGCGTGAAACCTGCGCTGATCTTTCAAAAGATTTCTCGGCATCATGGTCGGCACATGTTCACGTCATTGACGCATTGGTTACGGCGAGCGAAGAAACCGGGACTGGTAATCACAGTAGACATTTCGAGATATCTGGTCGCGAAGAAACCGAGTGAACCGGACACCACCTTCTATTACAGCTCTTCCGCGGTTCTTGATCTCTATGACACGCTACGCCAATTCATTGATGGCATGAATGATCACGCCGGGTGCTTGATAGTCGTTCTGGCCCCTCAAGAGTTTTTGAGTGATCGTCGCCGCGGCCTTGATCGATATGAAGCGTTGAAACTGCGGATTTGGGATGATGTGCGTGATACATGTCAACAGAACCCTCTCGCCCCAATGGTGCGGCTTGCTGCATCGACTCCAGAGTCAATGTCCCATGCAGTAGGAAATGGCGCGATGCCACTTCATCAAGGTCGGGCCTCCCTCCGTGACCGGCGGGTGATTGAAGGATTGCGGTTTGGTGTGCCGAATCGAGATGTCATTCAGGCCATGGGGTGTTACCAGCCGGAAGTGGAGGGCCGGTTCCAACACATGTTGACTGCGATGGATCAACATGCCGCCGAAGGCCGATCTACGCGAGGCATGATCGTGGAGGGTGGCTTCGGTACCGGGAAGTCACATGTATTGGCGTATTTGCAACATCTGGCATTGCAGCAACAGTGTATATGCAGCCAAGTCATCATTAGTAAAGACACCCCACTGTACCATCCATTGAAAGTGTTCCTTTCCGCGATGGAGAATGCCGTGATGCCGGGTCATGCTGGCCAGGTGCTGGTAGAAATAGCCAACCGCCTCGATGTCTGGAGTCCCGCCTTCAAGGAATTATCCGACTGGGTGCATGACTATCGAAATGGAATGGATCAGCGGTTTGCCGCTACCATGTTTTTATTCCAACGGATGTCCAGCGAGCCCGAGCTTCGCCATCGCGTGATTCGGTTTTGGAGTGGCGACCCGTTGGCCATGAATGAAATTCGAACCAATTTGCGCCAATGCGGGGTGTATCAACGGTATTCCTTCGCCAGGATTCGTGAGGTCGATTTGGCCGTTCAACGGTTCCACTTTGCCGCCAAGCTGATGCGTGTGGCTGGGTATCGGGGTTGGGTGTTGTTTCTCGATGAGGCCGAACTCATGGGTCGATATTCCTTTGGCCAACGAATCAAATCGTATGCGGAATTAGGACGGGTCTTGGGTGCGTCCACAGATGTCGGCATCCCAGGGCTCACTTCAGTGGTGGCGTTAACGGATGATTTTCAATCCGAGATCCTTGAAGCCAAAGGTGATCGGAGTCGGGTGCTTGATGCCCTCGGCAAGGTCGGCACGAATGCCATACTTGAAAAACAGGCTGAAGAAGGGGTGCGATTTATCGAATGGGATTCGACCTTGCTGCGAGAGTTAACGGAAGTTCGTGTGGAGGAAGCCTATCATAAAATTCGACAGCTTCATCGCGCAGTGTACTGCGATAACCAGGAATCCTTGGCCCAGGCCTATGACCTGCCGCCCATCGCCTTTACAGGCAAGCGAATGCGAGAATGGGTCAAGAGTTGGGTGACGGAGTGGGATCTGAAGCGGCTCCTGTCTCGGGATCATGTCGAAATCGAAATCCGTTCGATCACACACGAGTACCAGGAAGATACAATCTTGGAAGCCTCGGCTGAAGAAGACATGGATCAGCCCTCAGTCGTTGAGTCAGAATTGCTACTAACCTCTGAGGCTCCGGTTAAGCCCTCAACTATTTCGGTGAAGCGCAATCCCTTTGCCTCTTACCGTTCGGCATCACCTGAAGAAATTACCTGACAGGTTCTTTCGCGGCGACCTCATGGTTCGTGTCTCCTTCCTGTGTGTGAGGTTCCTCCGCGCCATCATTTTTCGAGCGATCACTGTCCTGTTTCATACATGGCGTATACATTCGTTCGTGGTGAGCATGTCGAACTATGGTATTGTCAACTTAACTCGCTTTTGTCAGACTGGGCAGCATGAAAAAGTCAATGCCCAACTACCAACGTCACCGTTTTCCTTCTGAAATTATTAGCCACGCCGTCTGGCTGTACCATCGTTTCTGCCTTAGTTACCGTGAAGTCGAAGAATTGCTGGCCGAATGTGGTCTCACCGTTACCTATGAAACCGTTCGCCAGTGGTGCCAAAAATTTGGGCCTACATACGCACGCAACCTCAAGAAACGACAAGGGCGGCTGGGGGATACCTGGCACATCGACGAAGTTTTTGTGACCATCCAAGGGGAAC
>SMVA01084910.1_pt1 | contig 12406 bp, 11 predicted proteins | sample 2456451 | NCBI WGS metagenome assembly SMVA01 (sample SAMN11095933, study PRJNA526329) | marine sediment metagenome | biome: Marine sediment; feature: Surficial sediment; material: Deep marine sediment; isolation source: Hadal surficial sediment | place: Pacific Ocean | collected 2014-05 | depth...
AACGCCCCGAAATTGGTGCTACTGTTCAACAGGTCACACTAATCATGCTGGGCATCAGTTCTATCTGGATAGCAGGTAACTTTTTTACTAATCCCATATGAATCTACCTTCTTACAATTAGTTAATTAGGCAGTCGATCCTTCAACTCTACAACTAATTAAAATGTGGTCCTAAAACTCATCCGCTTTTATTCGTTACTACCTAAATTTAGTGCATAAATTCACTATATAAAACCTGAACTGGTATCTATTAAACAGGAATTTAGGCAGCTAAGTAGATTCTGTTTCGCGAAGTGTGCCATTGTTCAAGTATTTGAATTCCGACGCGTAAGTTCGCTATTGAGCTCAGCCAGAAATCTTATATTCACTTTTCTCTGTTTGTCGCTTTTGTACCAGGTAAAACAGGTAATAGATCCTAACAAAATCAAAAAAACGTTAAGTGAGCTTATGCCACCAAAAAAAATATCTACTATCCCCTCAAAAAATGCAAATACACCCAAAATAATGACTAGTATCCAGAGTCGATGTCCCCATTTGGACCTCTGATGTTGGTAACACCACGCATTAAGCTTCTCTTGAAGCGAAATAAGCTCCGCATCAGTTTCGGTTTTAAAATCCATCAGGAACGATTCCCTAGTCAGAAGAAAGGATATCTGACCTTACGTGACAGACTCGTCCGGGTCAATGTATGTTCATCAATATCTAATTTTCCATAAATATTAATTGCCGTCAGTATAAAATGTACAGAAACCATTAGAGCACCTTATGCTTTATGATATGAGAAGTGTTCAATAGTAAGACAAGCAGCTGGAGAAAATTTATCCAGATCAAAAACTCCGTAATCTAAAAATTAATATTACAACAATTTCATTACATTCTCTGGTGGTCGGCACAATACTGCCTTGTCTCCTCGTACAACAATCGGTCGTTGAATTAGATCCGGATTTTCTACCATGATGTCAATTAATTCATCATCCGACAGGTTCCTCCCAGCAAGATTCAGACTACGCGCCAACTGTTCTTCGCTACGCAGCATATCACGCACTGATAAGCCCAATTTTTCACGCAGCTCACGCAACTGGTTGCTTGTTAAAGGCACCTCATAGTAGTTAATGCTCTCAAATCCTTCCTTACTATCTTTGAGAATACTAAGTGTAGCTCTACATTTACTGCATGTTGGTTTTTGATAAATGGTTATCTTGTCACTCATGTACACCCCCTTAAACCACCGCTAATTATTAAGATCAACTAAACATAGTTCATACTTTTCCCGAGTATTCTGTGATATTTAACTTTACGCAACCTAAATTCCAATGATGTGTGTGCAGGGTTAAACTTAATAGAATCTGATTATTTTTCTCAGGACACTGCCAGTAATAGTCTAGTAGAGTTTGATGAGCTACAATCTATCCACTAATATTTTCATTAAGCTTTATAAATTATTATCCTTCGTAACACTCAGCTTAGTGAACAATTACCTGTTATATGAGAAACTTCAATTCAGCTACTGCGCCTTCCTCACAGGAAACCCTATTGTGTCGCGACCAAAGCGAGATGAGCTAAGTTCTACATCAGCACGCATCCATGCCTTCTTGAAACGTGCCTCAATAAGCTCCGATTGTGCAACTTTCTCTTGTGCGTGCAACGCCTGTAACAAACCTTGGAGTGCCCATCCATTGTTTCGATGATGTCTTAGATCTTCCCAATAAACTGCCTCTGCCTCTAACGCATGCCCCGCCTCAAGGAGAATAGCTCCCAACGTCAGACGTGGTGGGTGGTGCCATGCGGATAACTTTGTGTTGAGTAAAGTATCCTCGAGACGAACTGCGCGTTCAAGATGTGCAATTGCAGAATCAAATTTTTCCTGGGCTGCATCGATCTCTCCTGCTAATACCTCAGGTCCGATTTTCAATACTATACGTAGGGGATCTTTAGAAAAGAGTGGATCATCGAAGGATGGATCCTTCAGAACTTCACGAAATATACCTAATTCCTTCTCAGCCTCATACAATCTCTCCGTTGCGACAAATGCTAGGCCACGTACATAATGCCAGGCTCCACTTAAGAGTATGCCCTCAGATAGAGGTTCGGGTACCTTAAGAATCTCTTCCCACCGCCCAAATCTCGCAAGTGCCCAGTATGGGGCAGCCCGGAAATCTGCCATCATTGGCATTTCTTTTAGTTTTTCATCACTGACTATGGCCGCTACTTTTTGTGCTGCTTCAATTGCAATCCGGCTTTGACCATCTGCGGTCGCAGCAAAATAAAGGAAGTGAATGTTATGCGGGTAATATTTCATTGGGTACAACCCCTGGGCATGACATTCTGTGATGTATTCTTCATCAACTGCGATAGAAAGCTGGTTACTTTTTATCGCATCAGAATATCGGCCTACACGGTAATATATATGTGATGGCATGTGTACCATGTGCCCTGCACCTGGCATCAACGTCAACAAAGCATCGGCCGCCTTCTCCGCCCGTTCGGGAGTATTTGTCGTGTCAATAAGATGAATGTAAAAATGTAGCGCACCCGGGTGTTTTGGATTTTGCTGCATAACTTCCTCAGTGAGCGCCACAATTTCCTCTGTCCCCTCATGCGGGTGTCCATCTGGCATCCAATAACTCCAAGGCCGGATATCCATCATCGATTCAACGTAGAGCATCGTGATGTCAGAATCATCCGGAAAACGTTTATGCACCTTTCGCATCGCCTCAGCATATGACTTGTCGTTCAGCTTTCGATGCTCACTCTTACCCGAATAACGCTTCTCAAGAGCATTGATCAACGCTTGTTCTCTTGAAGATGCATTAGCCATATGTAATTTAGCCTGTTGCACCATTTTTAGAGCTTGAGCCTCATTATTTGGATCCATCATTGCATTGATGTTTGGACCCAGCACAAGCGCTTGGCCCCAATAAGCCATAGCTAATTTTGAATCAAGCCGCGCCGCCTCCCGAAACGCACGGCGCGCTTCTGAATGATTAAATGCATAAGCGAGGTTTATTCCCTGGTTGATAAATTGTTGTGCTTGTCTGTTATGCGTACTAACTGGGAACCTATGCTGACCTAGGTTCAATAGCCTCGGCGCAAATTTCTCCTTTGGGTTCTGCTTACTTTCTAGATTTAATTGCCCATAGAAGTTATGGTTTAATTTGGACACCATAAATGTGTCCAGTTGGCTAGTCGATGTTCTCTTTCCGGTCTGGGCATATGAAACGATCGCACAAAAGGAAGTTAAAACCACACTTAGTATTATTAAGCAAATTTGACCAATAATTTTCTTAATATATATATTCATATTCAATCTATTGCTATAATAATATAATGTAAAAGATTAAAATTTTCAGGCCTTACATTTTCAAGAATATCTATGACGATTGACGTAAATTTACAAGACGTCCGAGTCCAAAGTGGATAAAAGTAAGTCCTGACAGTACTGGCGCAAACAGATTTAGAATTGGTACAAATTGCGTAAGACCAGTTAATAAACCTATGCCCCATAGTGACGACTGATTTGCAGAGAACAGAGCTTTCATTTCCTCATGGCTGGCATGTTCTGCCAACGCATCATAGCGAAACAAGCGCTGATTAAGATACGCTGCTGCAATGAATGGAATTATAACACCCACCCCAATTAACCATAAAGGAATAGTAAGCACCCAAATGATAAAAAATATACAGATAGCAAGTAAAGCGTTCAGCAAACTGCCACCAATACTGCCACCATTTTTACGTTCAAGTTGCGGATAATCGCGTTCAGCTACTAGACTAATCAGCATGGGCATAGCAAATAAAGCTGTAATCACTAACGCAGTAACGAAAATTAATGGTACAAACAGAATAAAATGTGCCATGGCCTGTATTGTATGCGCGATCCACTTTGGCTCTACACCTTCAAGCCAAGTTTGAATACCAATAGCTGTAAGACCGCTTGTAATCCAATTCGAGAAGGTGTCCCAAAAGATCACACCTAAAACAAACCACACTAGAACCGCTGTTAAGATCGGCCATAGCACGATCCACAGAATCCTAAATTGGAACAGATCATGAAATGCACGCGAAAGCGCATCAAGTATTGGGTTCATGTATTTTCCCTCACGAAGCATTAATTACGTGCCACTAGATAATAATCTTTTACTGCATTCAAATGTATTACTAATAAGTATTGCCTCTTAAAGATTATTTTGAAAAAATATTACTATGCTAAAGAGACCACAGAGTTCATTCAGGCAGTTCTAACGTTTGAAAATAATATAACTAAAAACTAGTAATGATAAAACAATAAACTGACAAAAATGAAGCATAACATTCTTGCACGTCATCCAAGAGATTTAACTATTAACTGGGCTCAACGAGTCGTTAACAGAAATTATTCTGATGCTACCGTTTCGAATGTATCTATTGTTTCGGTCGATATTGGAACTACAACGCGAATTCGTGTCGTAGTTGAGCATGATAAGCCAGAAGTATTGCCTAAACAGTGGTTTGTGAAGCTTCCATCGCTAGCATATCAAGCAAGATTGATTACAGCCTTACCAAGACTACTTCATACTGAAGTGCGCTTCTATAATGAATTAGCTTCATCTGTCCCAATTAATGTGCCCAGTTTTCTGGCCGCGCAAAGCAAATTTGGTATGGGTGCAACACTGGTACTTGCAGATGTGACAGAATCCGGATCGACTCCGAGTAAAACAAGTGATTCCTTAACGGCTACTCAAGCAACCGCAGTTGTTGAACAACTTGCCCGGTTTCATGCTTGTTTCTGGAACAAGGTACATTGCAACCAAACTTATCGCTGGCTAGCTGGTCCGGTACGAAGCTTAGAAGATCACTTAGGTACAGCCCTTTCTGTTCCGTTGATGAAGCGAGGATTACGCTTAGCTGGAGAACTTATACCCTCCACACTCCATGCATCAGCAATTCGCTATGCGCACTGCCGGCGCAAAGTAATGCGCTTTCTTTCAAATTCATCACAAACACTCATTCATCATGATTGTCATCCAGGAAATCTATTCTGGAATCAGACTCAACCGGGTCTTCTTGACTGGCAGCTTGTCCGTTTTGGCGAAGGAATCAGCGATGTTGCTTACTTCCTATCCACCGCCCTTAAGCCTGAAACTCGGAGACTTCACGAAGCAAATATTTTAGCAACTTATATGCAGTGCCTTAATAATAACGGAATCGAATATAATGATATTGAGAATATGCAGCAACGATATCGCGCCCACCTTATTTATCCCTTTGAAGCAATGATCGTGACCCTAGCTATCGGTGGAATGATGAGTTTAGAGAGCAATCACGAACTCTTGCGCCGCACCGCAGCAGCTGTAGAAGATCTTGATGTCTTTTCTGCTATCCCAATGTAAAATACCCAATTTCTATCCATTCTAGTTAATTCAATAATAGATTAAGGGCATATCTTTTATTTAAATAGCCACTATTTAACAACTATGATTCCATAAAATAAATACCCTATATCAGTATCTTACGCTACATAAAATACCATTCAATTTATAACTCCACCAAGTCACATTACAGTGAGAATTATGACTACTGACATTCTTAAAGCCAAGTTCGAAACTATTAATAAGGAATGTGAAAGTACGATTAAACTCAAACTTGACAAACTTTATACCGGTATACCTTACGATAATTTAAAGTCTTGCTCTCCATCCCCTCAAGTTATCGAGGCACTATGGTTCGAACTTATTACTAGGAAAGAACATGAGTTTGTTAAGGAGATAGCTTTAGTCTTAAATAAGTCAGATGCTGCCTTAAATAAGGAAAACGCCAGTACTATCGAGAGAATAATTAATGACACCTTTGATGAGGTTCAATACTTAGGAAGAATGAGGGATTTCTACAAGGAAACTGATAAGAAAATCGCGCTAAATGAGTCGCCCTTCTATCCGACCACTAACAGTTTAGATCTAATTGATTCCACGTATCAAGAAGGCGTAATTAAAGTACTTTTCAAAGCCAGAAACAATGTTCTAGCTGAACTGGAACTTCATAAGAAAAGCGTACCTGAGGGGCTTAGATTTCTTGCACAGTGGCGGCAATATTCAAACCTGAGTCCACTTAGAGCCATAGGTACCATCATTCTATTGAGCTGCACCTCATCTCTCATCGCATGGGTCATCGCAAGTAAAATATTCCAACAATTTCTAGAGCGTTTTGGATGGTCAGGCGGGTCAGGGCTGTAGCTCAAATCAGCTCTTAATGACTAAAGTATGATCCCCATTCATGGCAGTATTTTACGTATTTAACCAATCATCAAGTTGTACACACAATGCCTCTAGCGAGCAGTACCCTCTGTTGAGAATACTGTAACCTGCTGCATTTTGCACTATCACAGTAGGAAAGCTATGTATGCCCCATCGACGCACTTTATTGAAATGAATAGAAATCTGTTTTTTTGCTTCATCAGATTCATATACCCGCAAAAATAATTTCGCATCTATACCTATATCGGCGGCTATCTGCATTAGTATTTCAGTCTTGGTTACGTCCTTTTGTTCTACATAGAAAGAGGATTGAATTGACCTGAAGAACGGAAACATTACCTCTGGATTGATTAAAAACATAGCTACCACTCCTCGGCTAGCTGGCTCAGTATCGTATATAAATCCTTCTGGCATTGCATCTTCAAAACGAAAAGATTGTCCCGTAACACGCTTCACAGCTTTCCAGTGATGCATTATTTCTTCACGTTGCACTGGTGCTATCGCCTGTTTTGTTCCGGGTCGCAATCCACCTAATAACAGCTCAATTTTTAAAAAGTTACGGTAACTTAACCTAATTTCCTCAATTACTGGTGCAAATCCCCAGCACCACGAACACATAGGGTCTGCAATGTACCACAGGATCTTTTCGTTCATTAAGAGATTTTCTTATCTAATCGATTTCATTCAGCTGATAACTAAGTATGCTGCTGCACCAGCAATTCGTTAAGAATTAAGTATCAGTAAATCACGTGTCGACAAGCATGATCCGTTCCGATTAAGCAGCGCGCGAGGCTTTCTTGCGCTCATGTTCCAGCAGGAAACGCTTTCGGATACGAATGGTCTTAGGAGTAATTTCCACCAGCTCATTATCTGTGATGAATTCAATAGCAGATTCTAATGTGAGTTGTATAGGTGGGGTCAGAGTTACGGCTTCATCAGTTCCCGAAGCACGTATATTGGTTAGTTGCTTGCCTTTAATAGGATTGACTACTAAGTCGTTATCACGACTGTGAATACCGATCACCATGCCTTCATACAAACGATCGCCAGGACTGACGAACATACGCCCACGTTCCTGCAGTTTCCACAGCGCATAGGCTACTGCGTCACCCTGCTCAGCTGAAATTAGCACACCGTTCCTACGCCCAGAAATTTCTGGGCGCATTGGAGCGTATTCATCAAATACGTGACTCATGATGCCGGTACCACGCGTTGTAGTCATAAAGTCAGATTGGAAACCAATCAAGCCGCGTGCAGGAATGCGGTAATCTAGCCTCACTCGTCCGCGTCCGTCAGGAACCATATCTTGTAAATCACCACGACGCGCACCAAGTGCCTCCATAACCGCACCTTGGTTTGTCTCTTCCACATCTACGGTAAGCATTTCAAACGGTTCACACTTAACACCATTGATTTCACGGATCACAACTTGTGGGCGCGACACCGCAAGTTCGTAGCCTTCGCGTCGCATGTTTTCGAGTAAAATGGTGAGATGTAATTCACCCCGCCCAGAAACTAAAAACAAATCGGTCTCACTTGTTTCTTCTAGCTTCATAGCTACATTGGTAAGCAATTCTTTTTCCAGGCGCTCACGCAACTGACGACTAGTAACAAACTTACCTTCCCTGCCAGCAAAAGGTGATGTATTCACCTGGAAATTCATAGTCAGCGTGGGCTCATCTATAGCACGTATCGGCATTGCTTCAGGCTGATTAATGTCAGCTAAAGTAGCGCCAATGCATATTTCCTTAATGCCATTGACCAATACAATATCACCCGTCATGGCTTCGTCTAATTGAACACGCTCGATGCCACGAAAACCTAGTACCTGGTTGACTCTAGCCTTCTTCGAAATATTATTTCCTACTAAAAGCATTACATCCTGGTTAGGTTTTAGACAACCACGGCTAATGCGGCCAATGCCGATACGGCCGACAAAACTTGAATAATCTAATGCGCTAATTTGTAACTGCAGTGGTTCATCTGAATTACCAACGGGTGCATGAACATGCTTAAGTATGGTATCAAATAGCGGGCGCATATCAATACTAGTTTGTTTCAAATCCAACATGGCATAGCCATTAAGTGCTGAGGCATACACTACCGGAAAATCAAGTTGCTCTTCAGTTGCACCCAGTTTATCAAATAAATCAAAGGTATAATTCACCACCATGTCAGGATGAGCGCCGGGGCGATCAATCTTATTGACTACTACAATCGGACGCAAACCTAGCGCTAATGCTTTTTTAGTAACAAAGCGAGTCTGCGGCATCGGACCTTCGACTGCATCAACTAACAACAATACGCCGTCAACCATTGATAACACACGCTCTACTTCGCCTCCAAAGTCAGCATGGCCTGGCGTATCCACGATGTTAATGTGCACCCCTTCATAATCAACTGCACAATTCTTTGCAAGTATGGTGATACCACGCTCGCGCTCGATATCGTTGGAGTCCATGATCCGCTCGGCAATGTTCTGGTGTGCAGCAAAGGACCCTGCTTGATGCAATAACTTGTCCACCAAAGTGGTCTTGCCGTGATCAACGTGAGCGATGATGGCAATGTTACGGATGGGACGAATCATTTTTATAAAACCTTCGTTGGAACAGCAAAAGGGCCGCATTATAGCAGCCAACCAGTGACATGACTAACCTCAATTATTTACTTTAAAATAAACTTAATGCAGACTGTGATTCCTGTATAATCTGCACTTCGATGAAAAGGATCATACTCTTTTCTCGAATCTATCGATCCTAGCCTTTCCTCGATTTTCCTCGATTTTCAAGTTTCCCTCGGAAATTGTGTATGTAGTACCGTGGTTAGCGGCGATGTTTTTTTATACGTTTAAGCTAGCGGTACATTGCCTATTAATCCCGACGGCCACTTTTTGCTTGCGTGTTAATTTTTTACTTTTTAGGAAAATAACGTGTCTTTTGAAACTCTCAAACTGCATCCTCTTATCCTCAAAGCTATTGTAGATTCAGGATATTCAACGCCAACACCAATTCAGAAACAGGCTATTCCAGAGCTACTAGCTGGACACGACATCATAGCCTCAGCCCAGACTGGTACAGGCAAGACCGCTGCATTCATGCTGCCAGCACTACATCGCCTCGCGACCGCTTCCAAAGTTCACAGCCGAGGCCCGCGCATATTGATATTAACCCCAACGCGCGAGCTCGCACTCCAAGTGTCAGATGCTGCCACCAAATATGGCAAGTATCTACATCGCATCAAGGTGGTGAGCATACTGGGCGGCATGCCCTATCCATTACAAAATAAATTATTGTCGCAGCCAGTTGATATTCTGGTGGCCACACCTGGTCGCTTGATTGATCATATCCAGCGAGGGCGTATCAATTTCTCGCGTCTGGAGATGTTGGTACTGGATGAAGCAGACCGTATGCTTGATATGGGTTTCATTGAGGATGTGGAAAAAATTGCTTTGGCCATACCAACTACCCATCAAACCTTGATGTTTTCTGCCACTCTGGATAACGCAATAGCTAAAGTTGCAACGCGTCTGTTGAAATCTCCCAAACGCATCCAAATTGCAAAGCAGCAGGCAAGGCTCGATAACATTGAACAACGGCTTCATTATGTAGATGACCTTTCGCACAAGAATCGACTGCTAGACCATCTATTACGTGATGTAAAATTAAAACAAGCTATCGTCTTTACCGCTACTAAGCGAGATGCCGATACTCTGGCAGACAATCTTTCTGCACAAGGTCATGAAGCCTTAGCGTTACATGGTGACATGAATCAACGTGATCGCACCCGCACGATCACCAAGCTTCGCCACGGTAGCTTACGAGTACTAGTGGCTACAGATGTGGCTGCACGGGGAATCAACATAGTTGGTATTACCCACGTAATCAATTTTGATCTTCCAAAATTTGCTGAGGACTATGTGCATCGTATTGGCCGCACCGGTCGTGCCGGAGCATCAGGAATTGCAGTTTCATTTGCTTCCGGCAAAGATGGTGTCAACCTGCAGAAAATTGAACGCTTCACTGGACACCGAATAGTTTCTCATGTGATACCTGGCCTGGAACCAAGATACAAACCACGCTCTCGTCCTGGTAATACACCAAGAGCTACGCCCAGCATCGTTCGCAAACGTAGTCGCTCATGGTCAAACGATAGTAATAAACGTAGCAGCTTCAGTAACGTCAATGGAAATTGGAGCAATAACCGTGATCGCTCATTTAGTAACGACAAAATGGGAAATTCGTTTAAAAATAACAACTCCAGTCCTTATGTGAGAAACAAGTAACCTACTACTCCTGCAAGCAATAGAGAAACGTTGGAAACAACATCGAAAAAATTGGGGATGCCACAAATAAATACGCTGGTTTATAAGCTCATGATGCTCAACTGGCTGAGAAACCGGTGACATAATCACTGCATCCAGTTTTGTTCCTACTGAAAAAATTGCAAGTACCCACAGCCGCATCTGGTGATTCATAGTGTTTCCCATACAGATTGATCAACAACTTAATAGTTGTTCACTTCAACACATTTTTGCAACCGCATCTTCCACACGCTCCACCAGGATGACCACAATACCAGAAACCACCTGCTTCGGCCTGTTAGCCTTGGGTATAATAGCTTGGGTAAAGCCCAATTTGGCTGCTTCTTTGAGTCGCTCCTGGCCACGTTGCACTGGACGCACTTCACCTGCTAGCCCAACTTCACCGAACACTACTGTTTTTTTAGGCAACGGCTTATTCTTCAGTGATGAAACAATGGCAAGTAGTACCGCCAAATCTGCGCCTGGTTCGGTAATTTTTACACCTCCTACAGCGTTAACGAACACATCCTGATCAAAGCAAGGAATTCCCGCATGACGATGCAATACTGCTAGCAACATTGCCAAGCGGTTCTGCTCTAACCCCACGCTTAAGCGCCTGGGATTAGACGCGTGCGTTTTATCTACCAATGCCTGAATTTCAACTAATAGTGGGCGCGTGCCTTCCTGGGTCACCATCACGCAAGAACCTGGAACCTGCTCCCCATGATGGGAAAGAAACAATGCCGATGGATTGCTTACTTCGCGTAAACCCTTCTCAGTCATTGCGAAAACACCCAACTCATTCACTGCACCAAAGCGATTCTTGAAAGCACGAATCAAACGAAAACTAGATTGGGTATCACCCTCGAAATAAAGCACTGTATCCACCATATGTTCGAGTACGCGCGGCCCAGCCAGTACCCCCTCCTTAGTCACGTGACCCACTAAAATAATACAGGTACCGCTTGCCTTGGCAAACCGTGTCAACTGAGAGGCACACTCGCGAACCTGAGCAACTGAACCGGGTGCAGATTGTAACGTTTCGGAATAAACTGTCTGAATAGAATCAATCACAGCTACTTCGGGTTTGCGCTCAGTAAGTACTACTTGGATTCTTTCCAGTTGGATTTCTGTTAGCAAATGTACTTCATCTACAACAAGTGCCAATCGTTTTGCACGCAATGCTATTTGCCGTCCCGATTCTTCTCCGCTCACATACAACACATCCCGTGTAATAGCCATATGGCAAAGTGCTTGCAACAACAGGGTAGATTTACCAATACCTGGATCGCCTCCCAGCAAAACAACACTACCATGTACTAAACCGTCGCCTAGCACTCGATCAAACTCAGCTATACCCGTTGAGAATCTTGGCTCTTCCCCCGCTTTCAACTTCCCTAAATTCTGTACTTGACTAATTTCACTAACCTGAGTAAACCGCGAGCTTATTTTATCTGTAATGGTCTCTACAAGAGTATTCCATACTTGGCAATATGGACACTGTCCCTGCCATTTCAGGGTTTGACCACCACACTCGGTACAAGAATAAATAGATTTTGATTTAACCATTATTGAAAATTATCATACCCACAATTTAACTACAATTTAACCGCAAAGTATTCATCTGCACCTACCTTTTAAATATACATAGAAGGTAAAAGTAATTTTACGAACATAATCTGACGAAATACTAACAATAGAAAGGGAAGATGTTCGCTATATTTTTTAAAACCGCTCCATTTTCTGCTAAAAATAATTTTATATGACATATAATAATTGTCAGTTATAAAAATTACTCGTTGTTATTTACTTATTGAGAAACTTAAAAGGGTCAGAAAAATTGTATTTTTGATGCAAAATTATTAATTAGGATCAGG
>SMVA01324338.1_pt1 | contig 12404 bp, 9 predicted proteins | sample 2456451 | NCBI WGS metagenome assembly SMVA01 (sample SAMN11095933, study PRJNA526329) | marine sediment metagenome | biome: Marine sediment; feature: Surficial sediment; material: Deep marine sediment; isolation source: Hadal surficial sediment | place: Pacific Ocean | collected 2014-05 | depth 0-1...
GCCATCGGTTTCTTAATTGAAATCGGTGGTTTTTTTAGTGAGACTCTAAATTAATAATGTTGTTAAACCCGGATTATGCACTAAAAAGTCTATTACGGTTTGAAATTGCTGCAAAATATGGGCCTTGCATCATTTTTCGCTTTAACCATAGCGATGCTATGCTTGAATCAATAAAATATCATATTTTATTGCACTTTCAATCCTCATCACGAAGTTTTAATGCATAATCCGGGTTAAACAGCATTGTTTGTTTAGAGTCTCACTAAAAAAACCACCGATTTCAATTAAGAAACCGATGGCTATATTTAATAAATTAGGTTTCTAATTTTATACAATTTTAATCATTGCAGTCATTGATTCTCTCAGTTCTGCTCCTATCATTTCTACAGAATGGTAACGAATTTCATCATTTATTGCAATCAATTTTTGATTATCAACTCCATGATCTTTACCCTCTCCATAATGTTTACCAATTACATCTGTATCGATATTTTTCATAAAATCAACCAATAAAGGTTTACAAGCATGATCGAATAAATAACAACCATATTCTGCTGTATCAGAAATAGTAGCATTCATTTCGTATAATTTTTTACGTGCAATTGTATTGGCAATCAATGGCGTTTCATGTAGTGACTCATAATATGCCGATTCTTCAATAATTCCTGCTTCTACCATTGTTTCAAAAGAAAGCTCTACTCCCGATCTAACAAAAGCAATCATCAATACCGCATTGTCAAAATATTCTTGCTCTGTAATTTCTTTATCCGTTACTTTGGTTTTTTCAAACTTAGTTTCGCCAGTTGCAGCTCTCCATTTCAATAAATTTACATCATCATTTGCCCAATCTTCCATCATAGTTCTTGAAAAATGACCGCTAATAATATCATCCATGTGTTTTTGAAATAATGGACGCATAATTATCTTCAATTCTTCCGATAATTCATAAGCTTTAATTTTTGCAGGATTTGATAATCTATCCATCATATTGGTAATTCCACCATGTTTTAAAGCCTCGGTAATTGTTTCCCAACCATATTGAACCAATTTTGCAGCATAACTTGGGTCAATTCCTTTTTCAACCATTTTATCAAAACTCAAAATTGATCCAGTTTGTAGAACTCCGCATAAAATAGTTTGTTCTCCCATCAAATCAGATTTAACCTCAGCAACAAATGATGATTCCAATACTCCTGCTTTATTTCCACCAGTAGCTACGGCGTAAGCTTTGGCCTGATCCAAACCTTTTCCTTGCGGATCATTTTCGGGATGTACAGCAATTAATGTTGGCACTCCAAATCCGCGTTTGTATTCTTCACGAACTTCGGTTCCTGGGCATTTGGGTGCAACCATAATAACAGTAAGGTCTTCACGAACTTGCATTCCTTCTTCCACAATATTAAAACCGTGGGAATAAGATAGAGTTGCTCCTTTTTTCATCAAAGGCATAATCGCATTTACAACAGAAGTATGCTGTTTATCCGGAGTTAAATTACATACCAAATCAGCAGTTGGAATTAATTCATCGTATGTTCCAACAGTAAACCCGTTTCCATCAGCATTTTTAAAAGATTGACGTTCTTCTTTAATTGCACCTTCACGAAGCGCATAAGAAATATCCAATCCAGAATCTCTCATATTTAATCCTTGATTTAATCCTTGAGCTCCACAGCCCACAATGACCACTTTTTTACCTTTCAAAACTCCAATTCCATCTGAAAATTCAGAAGCATCCATAAATCTACATTTTCCTAATTGTGCTAATTGGTCTCTTAAAGATAATGTGTTAAAATAATTTGTCATTTTAATATTTTTAGTTTTTATTAATTTAATTGTTTTAGTAGTAATTCCGAAATTTTCATTTCTTCTTTTGTTACTGAAATTCTACCGGATCTTACAAACTGCATGATGCCGTATGGCAATAATGCATCGTATAATTTTTCTATTTCTTCTCTTCTTCCTGATTTTTCAATCACAAAAAATTCTCTTGAAACGGTAATAATCTGAGCATTACTCTTTTTGATAATATTTTGAATTTGACGTTTTTCAAAAAGCAAATTTGACTTCAATTTAAATAAAGCCGATTGTAAATAGATTGTCTGACTATTTGTATGGTAATATGCTTTTATTACTTCAATTTGTTTTTCTATTTGCCCAATTATTTTTTTTACCTGATCTTTAGTTATATTAACTACAATAATAAACCTTGAAACGTGTTCAATTTCGGTATTGGAAACCGTTAAACTTTCTATATTGATTCGTCTTTTTAGAAATATTGTTGAGATTCTGTTTAACAATCCTAAATTATTTTCAGTATAAACTGATATGGTATAAGTTTCTGTTTTCATTGTTTATTTTTATTTTAATCTAACATCGGAAACCGTTGCTCCGGTAGGAATCATTGGAAAAACATTTCCTTCTTTTTCCACCATTATTTCCAACAAATACGACTCATCAGATGCAATCATATCTGCGATTCCTTTAGTCAAATCTTCTCTTTTTGTTACCTTAGATCCTTTTATTCCATAACCTTCTGCTATTTTTACAAAATTAGGATTGATCATCACCGTAGAAGCATATCTTTTATCAAAAAACAATTCTTGCCATTGCCTCACCATTCCTAAAAATTCATTATTCATAATAACGATCTTCACCGGGACTTTTGTTTGTAAAATCGTTCCCAATTCTTGAATATTCATTTGCATACATCCATCACCAATAATTGCGATAACTTCTCTTTCCGGCTTGCCCATTTTTGCTCCAATAGCTGCCGGTAGGGCAAAGCCCATAGTACCTAACCCTCCAGAAGTAATTTTACTTTTAGATTGTTTAAAATTATAATATCGACTCGCAATCATTTGATGCTGACCTACATCTGAAACTATCACAGCTTCTCCCTTGGTTTCAATATTCAAATTTTTCATAACTTCAGTCATTGTAATCCCTCCTTCAGTTGGATTTTCCTGAGCATCAATTACTTCTTTATATTCAATTTGATATAAATCTTCAAACCTTTTACGCCATGCAGTATGGCTTTTTTTCTCAATTAACGGAAGAATTTGAACCAATGTATCTTTAACATTTCCCAGAACCGCCACATCTGTTTTTACATTTTTATCAACCTCAGCAGGATCTATTTCAAAATGAACTATTTTGGCTTGTTTGGCATAGGTATCTAAATTACCTGTAACTCGATCATCAAAACGCATTCCTATAGCGATCAAAACATCACATTCGTTGGTCAAAACATTTGGGGCATAATGTCCATGCATTCCAAGCATCCCTACAAACAAATTATGTTCGGTTGGTATTGTTGACAAACCCAACAAGGTAGATGCAGAAGGAATCCCTGCTTTTTCAATAAAAGCTTTAAACTCTTCTTCTGCCTTACCTAAAGTTACCCCTTGGCCAAAAATAATAAATGGCTTTTTTGCCTTATTAATTAATTCAGCGGCAGCTTTGACCTTAGATGTATCTATTTTAGGAATGGGTGAATAACTTCTAATTTTTTCACATTTTTTATACTCAAAATCCAATTCTCCAAACTGAGCATCTTTAGTAATATCAATTAAAACAGGTCCGGGCCTACCAGATTTAGCAATATAAAATGCCTTTGCCATTATTTCCGGAATTTCAGATGCCTTTGTTATCTGGTAATTCCATTTAGTGATTGGCGTTGAAATACTAATAATATCGGTTTCCTGGAACGCATCACTCCCCAAAAGGTGAGATGCTACTTGCCCCGTGATACACACCACAGGAGTAGAATCTATTTGTGCATCTGCAATACCCGTAATTAAATTTGTAGCTCCAGGGCCTGATGTTGCTATTGCTACACCTACTTTACCTGTAACTCTTGCAAATCCTTGTGCTGCGTGAATAGCTCCTTGTTCATGACGTGTTAATACATGATGTAATTTATCTTTATATTTATAAAGTTCGTCATAAACGGGCATGATAGCCCCGCCTGGATATCCATAAATCAAATCGACTCCTTCAGCTAACAAACATTTTACAAGGGCTTCGGCCCCTGATATTTTAATTGTATTTTTCTGATCCTTTTTTTCTTCAAGTTTCATAATTGTTTCCATAATTGCTCAATTTTTAAATTGAAATAGATTCCTGACTCCGGAAATGACAAGTTTGACCTGTCAGAATTTATCTGTTACACATCCTTCTGATGCGGATGATACCGTTTTAGCATATTTATATAAAATTCCTTTTGTTGCTTTTAATTTTGGTTGTTTCCAATTGGCTCTTCTCTTGGACAATTCTTCATCAGATACCTCCAAATTGATTGTATTTTTTACGGCATCAATTGTGATGATGTCTCCATTTTCAATCAAGGCAATATTACCTCCTTCTTGTGCCTCCGGAGAAATATGTCCAACAACAAAACCGTGAGAACCTCCAGAAAACCTACCATCGGTAATTAAGGCAACATCTTTACCCAATCCTGCGCCCATAATGGCAGCAGTTGGTTTTAACATTTCCGGCATTCCCGGGCCTCCTTTTGGGCCTTCATATCTAATAACAATAACATCGCCTTTTTCTACTTCTCCATTTTTAATACCATCATTGGTTTCAAATTCTCCTTCAAAAACTTTTGCAGGCCCCGTAAATCTCAATCCTTCTTTTCCTGTAATCTTGGCAACCGAACCCTCTTTGGCCAAATTTCCGTACAAAATGCGTAAGTGCCCCGTCTCTTTTATGGGCTTTTCCAGAGGCCTTATAATTTCCTGACCCTCTTGTAAATCATCTGCAACACTTAAGTTTTCAGCCAAAGTTTTTCCTGTTACTGTCATACAGTCTCCGTGCAGCATTCCGTTTTTCAACATATATTTCAATACACCAGGAACACCGCCTATTTCATGTAAATCTTCCATTACATATTTACCACTTGGTTTTAAGTCGGCAATAAAAGGTGTCGATTCACTAATTTGTTGAAAATCTTCTAAGGTGAAATCAATTTCCGCAGCCTGAGCAATAGCTAAAAAGTGTAATACTGCATTGGTAGAACCTCCTAATATTATTACCAAACGTATGGCATTTTCTATAGATTTACGTGTTACAATATCTGATGGTTTGATATCATTTTCCATCAAATAACGCAATGCTTTTCCTACTGAAATACAATCCAGTTCTTTGTCAGTACCAACCGCAGGATTAGAAGAATTGTAAGGCAATGACATACCCAATGCTTCTATGGCAGAGGCCATAGTATTTGCCGTATACATACCGCCACAGGCTCCAGCTCCAGGACATGCTTTTCTAATGACACTTTTAAATTCTTTTTCATCTATGGTACCAGCAACTTTTTCTCCCCAAGCTTCAAATACTGAAACTATATCCAATTTTTTTCCATTGTGAAAACCGGCTGCAATGGTTCCTCCATAAACTAAAATTGACGGCCGGTCTAATCGCAACATCGCCATCAAAGCTCCAGGCATATTCTTATCACAACCAACTACGGTAATTAATGCATCATAATTCATTGCCTGTACCACAGTTTCCATAGAATCTGCAATTATATCTCTTGATGGCAATGAAAAACGCATCCCTTTTGTTCCCATTGAAATACCATCACTTACACCAATGGTATTAAAAATCAACCCTATCAAATCTGCATCTTGAACACCTTTTTTTACATAGGTAGAAAGTTTGTTCAGATGCATATTACAAGGATTTCCTTCATATCCTGTACTTGCAATTCCCACTTGGGGTTTTTTCAAATCCTCATCGGTTAATCCGATGGCATGTAACATGGCTATGGCCGCAGGTTGGGTCGGATCCTGAGTTACATTTTGGCTATATTTATTTAGCTTTTTCATTAAAAAATCAATACTAATATTATTTACAATTTATCTCCATTATTTTTTGACACTTCAAATTTAAAATAGCTATACTTGTAACTTTCACTCTTCTCATAATTATTACAACATCCAATAAATAAATATATTATTTATTTTACTGATAATCAGTAGTTTGAAAAACTATAATTACAAAGTTTAAATCAAAAAAAAACCTTCCAATTAGGAAGATTAAAAATTTATAACATCTCATAAAAACTCCTCCTTATTTTTTCAAAAATGAAATAATAAGAATGATAATAAAGTTGATATGAAATATTTTATGTGGCATTTTACTTTCAGCAAATATAACAAATTTATCTATCCATTGCTAAAGCTTTCCTCTTAACAATCGATTCTACAGAAACTCCTTCAATATTGCTTTCCAGCCAAGATATAATATCTAAAAACATAAAAGATCTTTTTTCATATGGATGGTTTTCATACATCTTTAGTTCATCGTGTAATTTGATAAAAGCATTTTTCAAATCATGAGGGTAGATATTACTTAAACCTCTTAGAAAAGTGATGATTTTTCGCTGTACTATATGCAACTCATTCATTTTAATCAAAAACTTATATGTTGACCTGATTAATGAATCTAAATTTTGATCCAAGCCTGCTTCATAATGAGCTACAAGATTCAATATTCTGGAAAAGCAAAGCAAGTCCTCACGCATTTTTAATTCCTTATTTTTAATAATTTTTTCGAGATAAAAAATACACTTTTCATAATTTGCATTCCCAAAATACATACTTGCAATTTTATAATAGAAAACCATAATATGGTGTTGATCTATTTTTCGCTTGTACAATTCCAATTGATCTAAGACCTCCGGAATGAAATTAACTCCATTTTGAAAATCTCCCTCTAAAAAATACAAATTGATTTTATTTAAATACAAATTTAAAAATGCCAAGGACTCTGTATTTTCATTTAAGAGAAAATTGTGCTGCTCTATTTCAGTTTCTAAATAATTTAAGGTTGATCTAAATTTTGACCGATACCGAATCAAGAATAACGATTCCAATAAATAGTTTATTCCTTTCAAATAAAAAACCGGATTGGTTTTTTTCATTTTCGGATTGTAATAAAATAAGTTTACCCATTTTTGAGAATATTTATAACAAGAAACAAAATCTTGTGTGATAAAATTATACCACAAAAATGCTTTGTATAAAAATAGTTTCTCTTTATTACCTAATTGTTTGAAATCGTATTGCGGCAAATTGGCTTCAAAATATTTTTTTACCTTTTCATAATCTTCATCAGATCTTACATAGCCTTTTTTAAGCAACAAACTATACAATTGCAAAGATAAATTTGAAAGGTTGCTCAACATCGTGTTTCGAGAACTCAATTCCGTAGATTGAGAAATTAAATCATCCGCACGAGTAACCATACTACGTGTAATGTATTGTGATTCAATTGTTTTCTCTAATTCTACAATCTCAAATGCCAAACTATTTTCTTCGTATTGTAAAGCCACATTTTTTGCTTTATCCAATAATTTTAAACTTTGCTTATGCAATCCTTTATTATATAAAATAGTAGCAAAATCTAGTTGCTCTCTAATTTGAGATTTGATGTTTTGATGTAAGGGGTTTAATCGTAAACTCACCAAAATCTGTTTGTATAAATGTGCTTTTGAATTTGAAATCTGTTGCTTTTTAATATTTGTCTTTTGCAAAATTATTGATTCATCAAACTCCTCCATTTTATCTAAAACAGAAAATAAGGACATAAAATTTTTCTCTGAGTTTCCGCCCAATCTTCCGGCATACAATTTAAATTGCCTTTTTTCAGATTTTGACAGAGACTTAACGAGTAAAAAAAGGGAATCTTTTTTTTCCATAGACATCGTAATAAAATGCTTGTAACTAACTATTAATGTTTAACTTACACTTATTCAAAACCACTTGAATATAGTAATCAATCGAAATCAAACTAAATATAATATTACTATCAAATTATATTTGAGTATTCAAAAGTGATAAAAAATATTTAATAATGAGCAAAAATAGAGTCCAAATATTTGACACTACGTTAAGAGATGGAGAGCAAGTCCCAGGTTGTAAGCTAAATACCAAGCAAAAATTAGTTATAGCTGAACGACTAGATGTGCTTGGCGTAGATATAATTGAAGCTGGATTTCCTATTTCAAGTCCCGGTGATTTTAACTCGGTTGTTGAAATTTCTAAATTGGTTAAAAACGCTATTGTTTGTGGACTTACAAGAGCAAATAAAAAGGATATTGAAGTTGCCGCTGAATCATTAAAACATGCTGTAAAACCAAGAATCCATACGGGTATTGGAACATCTGAGTCACATATTAAATACAAATTCAAATCAACGCCCGAAAGAATAATAGAACGGGCAAAAGATGCTGTAAAATATGCGAAAACTTTTGTTGAAGATGTTGAATTTTATGCCGAAGATGCTGGAAGAACTGATAATGAATTTCTAGCAAGAGTTTGTGAAGAAGTTATAAAATCAGGTGCTACGGTTTTAAATATTCCTGATACTACGGGCTATTGTTTACCCGAAGAATACGGGGCTAAAATGAAGTATTTAAGAGAAAATGTAAAGGGAATTGAAAATGTGATTCTGTCATGTCACTGTCATAATGATTTGGGTATGGCAACTGCAAATTCAATAGCAGGCGCTCAAAATGGTGCCCGTCAAATTGAATGTACCATAAATGGAATTGGCGAAAGAGCTGGAAATACGGCTTTAGAAGAAGTTGTCATGGTTATGAAACAACATCCCAGCTTAAAATTATACACCAATATAAATACCAAATTATTATATAGTACGAGCAAAATGGTCCAACAACATATGGGTATTGTTGTGCAACCTAACAAAGCTATCATAGGTGATAATGCCTTTGCGCATAGTTCTGGAATTCATCAAGACGGCGTGATAAAAAATAGAGAAACTTATGAAATAATGAATCCTGAAGATGTTGGTGTGAATAAATCTTCAATTGTTTTAACAGCCCGTAGCGGAAGAGCTGCCTTGGCATATCGCGCAAAGAATTTAGGCTATGAATTGACTAAAATTCAATTGGACGCAGTTTATCCTGAGTTTTTAAAATTTGCTGATGTTAAAAAAGAAGTTGGAAACGATGATATTCATAAAATATTAGAAGCAAGTAAAGTATTTATAAATAACGTTGAAGCCTAAACATTTGTCAAAATGAAATTGAATATAGCTGTTTTACCAGGTGATGGAATTGGTCCGGAAGTTATAAATCAAGCCGTTAAAGTTTTACGCGCCATTGCTCAAAAATTTCATCATGATTTCAATTTTACGGAGGCATTGGTTGGAGCAATTGCTATTGACAAAACCGGAAATCCTTTACCCGAAAATACATTACAGATTTGCAAAAATGCAGATGCAATTTTATTTGGCACTGTAGGTGACCCGAAATACGATGATTTTGATATTGAAAAAAGACCGGAACAAGGCTTACTCAAACTTCGTAAAAGTTTAGGTCTGTTTGCCAATATTCGACCTGTAGAGACTTACAAACCTCTCATTCATAAATCTCCAATTAAGGAAAAGGTTATTAAAAATACAGATTTTATCATTTATCGTGAATTAAATAGTGGTATTTATTACGGTGAAAAAAGTACTGCTGAAGATGGTAGTTCGGCATTCGATACGTGTTTTTATACAGCAAAAGAAGTAGACAGAATTGCTCATTTGGCTTTTAAGGCTGCTAAATCCCGTCGAAAGAAATTAACTTTAGTCGACAAATCTAATGTTTTGGAAACTTCACGATTATGGAGAAGAAGGGTTAAAAAAATTGCAGAAGAATACCCCGAGGTAAAATTATATTTTCTTCATATAGATAATGCCGCTATGCAACTCATTATTAATCCTCGTAAATTTGATATTATTTTAACCGAAAATCTATTTGGAGATATATTATCTGATGAAGCAAGTGTTATTTCAGGTTCCATAGGGTTATCCGCCTCTGCTTCTATTGGAGATAATTCGGTTTTATTTGAACCCATTCATAGTTCATACCCTCAATATACAGGAAAAAATATTGCCAATCCTTTGGCTACAATTTTATCCGCAGCAATGCTTTTAGAACATTTTAAGCTCCACGAAGAAGCCGATGCAGTTAGAAATGCCGTTGATCAATCTATCGAGTATAATATTACAACACCCGATTTAAATTCAACAAAAAAGTATGCTCACACTTCTGATGTTGGCGAATTTATTTCGGATTATATTATCGATAAAAAAAGTGTTCTTTATAATATTGAAAATATTGACCTAGGACAATCCACCATTATCTAAATCGATAATTCACAACCGATTGTTTACCTTTGATTCGATAAATTAAAAAGAAATACCTCAATGGATATTACCAATTCAATTCTTCAACAGAAAGAATATTTCAAAAATCAGCAAACAAAGAATATTTCTTTTAGAAAAAAATCTCTTCAAAGATTAAAAAGCGAAATACAAAAAAAAGAATCCGAAATTATTGATGCCTTATATAAAGATTTTAAAAAATCGGAATTTGAAAGTTATGCCACCGAAATTGGAATAATTTTAGCCGAATTGAATTTGGTAATTAAAAAAATAAATGCCTGGGCAAAACCAAAAACTGTATTACCAACCATGTTGAACTTTCCATCGTGGAGTAAAATTTACAAGGAACCATTTGGCAGTGTTTTGATTATTGCTCCATGGAATTATCCCTTTCAGTTAGCTTTATCACCTTTAATCGGTGCGGTTTCAGCCGGCAATACTGTTGTTTTAAAACCTTCAGAATTAACACCGCATACAAGTGCCATTCTTAGTCAAATCATAGAAAATGTTTTCGATAAAAATCATGTCTGTAGTATTGAAGGAGATGTGAGTGTGTCTCAAAAATTATTGGAGCAACGCTGGGATTATATTTTCTTTACAGGAAGTGTCGCTGTTGGTAAAATTGTAGCCAAAGCCGCTGCAAATTTCCTAACTCCTACTACTTTAGAATTGGGTGGTAAAAGCCCGTGTATAGTTGATGAAACCGCGAACTTAAAAATAGCAGCCAGAAGAATTGTTTGGGGAAAATTTATCAATGGGGGACAAACATGCATTGCCCCGGATTATATTTTGGTTCATAAAAAAGTGAAGGATAAATTTATCCATAATATCAAACAGGAAATTGAAAATGCTTATGGTTCGGATCCCAAAAATTCTAAGGATTATCCTCGAATCATAAATTTAAGAAATTTCAATCGTTTGGAAATCATGCTCAAAAATGAGAAAATTTCAGTTGGTGGGCATACCGATGCTGATGACTTATATATTTCCCCAACTTTAATCAATGATCCAAGTTTGAATAGCGAGGTTATGCAAGATGAAATTTTCGGACCTATATTACCCGTATTAACTTATTCATCAGAGGAAGAAATCAACCAGGTTATTTCTCATTATGAAAAACCATTGTCATTTTATATTTTCACAAAAAATAATTCTTTTGCTAAAAAACTAATAAAAAAATTCTCCTTTGGCGGAGGGACAATCAATGATACCATTGTTCATTTCGCTAACCATAGATTACCGTTCGGAGGTGTTGGCCATAGCGGAATTGGTGCCTATCATGGAAAGTTGTCGTTTGACACCTTTACACATAATAAGGGAGTTACAAAACGATTCAACTGGTTGGATTTTCCGCTGAAATATGCGCCCTATGAAGGTAAGTTAAAAACCATCAAATTCTTTTTAAAGCACTTTTCTTAATCCATGGCAAAGCAATTTAAATCCTTCGATGAAATAGTCAACGAAAGAAGGTCTGTACGAATTTATGATCCTAAAAAACCTATTGATTCAGCACTTGTAAAAAAATGCTTGGAACAGGCTATTCTGGCGCCCAATAGCAGTAATATGCAGTTATGGGAATTCCATCATATCACAAATCCAGATCTCTTAAAAAAAATATCGAAGCATTGTTTTGATCAAAGCTCGGCCAAAACGGCGCAACAAATGGTGGTAGTGGTTGTACGAAAAGATTTATGGAGAGGCAGAGCCAAAGCCAATTTAACACATATTAATAAGGTTACCGGTGGTAAAGACCCTAAAGATTACAACAGAAGAGAAAAATATGCCAATACTTATTATACCAAAATAATGCCCCTTACCTATTTTGATTTTTTTGGTATTTTTGGTTGGATTAAATATTTTGCCTACTGGCTAATTGGCCTTTTCAGGCCCATTTACCGCCAAGCCCGAGATAGTGATATGCGTATAGTAGCACATAAAAGTGCAGGATTGGCTGCCCAAACTTTTATGCTGGCAATGACGAATATTGGATATGATACCTGCCCCATGGAAGGAATAGATTCACTTAGAATCAAACAGGCACTAAAATTATCCTATCGATCTGAAATTAATATGGTTATTTCCTGTGGCATTCGTGTGCCGGAAGGAATTTTTGGGGAACGATTTAGAATTCCTTTTGAAGAGGTTTATCGGGAATGGGTGTAAAAAAATGGACAAACTTCTTTCTTCTAATTAAATTATAAGTCTCTCGACAAAGCATTTTA
>SMVA01049706.1_pt1 | contig 12401 bp, 7 predicted proteins | sample 2456451 | NCBI WGS metagenome assembly SMVA01 (sample SAMN11095933, study PRJNA526329) | marine sediment metagenome | biome: Marine sediment; feature: Surficial sediment; material: Deep marine sediment; isolation source: Hadal surficial sediment | place: Pacific Ocean | collected 2014-05 | depth 0-1...
CGGCCCTCGGCGGCGGCACATGTTTGGCTTGCTTCCTGCAGGTCGCTGCGCGCGCCCGCAAGCGCCTCCACCGCCTCTGCACGCGCCAGCGCTGCCGACAGCACTAAGGCGAATTGTTGCGCCCCTTCGACGTCCGACTCCACCCATTGGTGCTCTTGCCGAGTCGACTGAATCGATAGGAAGCCGGTCAACCGGTCGTTGCGAACCATGGGAACGAGCAGCGAGGCCTTGGCGTCGTCACCGGCGTACAACTCTCTCTCCGCCGCCGCATCAGCCGGCAGGTCGGCGTCCGCCGAAATCACCACTGCCTCGCCCGCGCCGAGCGCAGAGTATGCCCAGGGGATCTCCGATATGGCGATGCCTCGAACTTCTGCATCGAGCGGCTGGGTATCGTCCCGCAACCAGGAGGACAACACGGAGAACTTGCGGGCATCGTCGTCGTAACGGTTGATGACCACTCGATCAGCCGAGAGAAAGTCTCCGAGCATCTGCGCGGCACCAGTGATGGACGCCTCGCCCACGTCGTCCAGCAACCGACGCGACACCTGTTCGAGCAAGTCCTGGAACGGATCGCCGGCGGCTCCCAGCTCCTCGTCCGCATCGGCGAGCGGCGCCAGCAGCCCGATAACCTCGGTCCCGGTCAACTCCCCTTTCTTGTCCCACCGGCGCACGTGAATCCAGGTGACGCCAAGATCCCCGTCTGCGGTGCGAAGGAATCCGTCGCTGACGCTGGCGCCGGAAGACGCCTCATCGAGGACCGCACGATTCGCCTCGTCGAGCGCGTCGAGGGTCTCCTCGTCGACAAACTCCTCGAAACTCGACACCAGCTCCGCCGCCGATACTCCGAGCTGCTCCTCGATCGAACCGCTGACGTCGACAAGCCCTCGCTCGGCGTCGAAACAAAGCACCAGCGCGTCTTCCCGCAGGGCCTCCAATAGACCCTCGAGCCTCGTCCTCAGGCCCTGTCGATCTTCCAGAACGCGGTTTTGCTCGCGCTCCACCGCCTCCAGCGCGCTACGCACCTCTGCCAAGGCACGAAGCTCATCCGCTACGCCGAAACCATCGTCATGCTTGTCGTCAACCATCTGCCGTTTCCTCATCGAACGCACAGGCACGCCAGCAGACCTCGCTCGCTGGCCGCGTGCGCGCAGCGGCCCCGCCGCAAGGTACCCCGCGAACGGTACAAAAGCCAACCCGAAAATGCGCTTCCCCGCTGCTGTGTACGCCACCGGAGTGGCGGTGAAAACCGCGCCAGCCAGGAGTCAATACAAGAATATTCAATTAGATGTAATTATTCATGTATAACCATTTATAAAATCCGGACTATTGGGAGCTCCTAGCCAGGCGGCCGCCCCAGCGCATGTCGCGCCGGTCGGCAGGTTTGTTGATCTGCTCACGGTCGGACACCCGCAACGAGCGCGCCTCCGCGGTCCAATCACCGCCGCGGATACCGCTGCCGTCGGCATTCAGCACCTCATACCCGCCACGCGCCACACGCCGTGCACCAGGCCAGAACTCCACCTCCGCGCCGCCCGCATTTCCCGCCGGCGAGAGCTCGCCGTCACCGTGTCCACCACGATAGCGTCGGCCGGTGGATCGTCCGACGGTCACCACCATCTCCGCCAGGTTGCCGCTCATCTCGGTGATGCGATAGTACGACCCCCCGGCACCGAGACGGGAAATGGCCAAAGGTGCGAACGCGGCGACACGAAGCGGCCCCGCAATGCTGCTTGCCAGACCAACGGTGCCATCGAACGCCACGTTGGCGCCGGTCCGCTGATTGACCACCAGTTCGTCCGGTGTATTGGCGTCTTGCAGGTTGTACTTCCCGGCAGGAGGAGATTCCGGCCCCCAGGCGAACTCCCCCGCATCCGGGATACGGTCGCCGCGTGCCGCCTTTTCGAACTCCAATTCGGTCATCGGCCGCAGGCCGCTCCAATCGGCGAACGCAGCCAGGTCCATCCACGACAGCCAGTGGGCAGCGCGGTTGTAGGGTGTCGCCCTGAAGGGGGGGGCCGCGGAGATCGCGTAACGGTGCTCTTCGCCGCCGGGCACCTCGACTACGGGATTGCGGGACCCTTGCTGCGAGGCATCGAGAAGGTTCAGGAATCGTGCGTAGTCGCCTTGCGTCAGCTCGTGCTTCATCGCGTAGAAGCCCGCAAACCCCTTGGGAAACTGCAGCGGCAGAGTCTGCCGCGTGCTGTCGGAAAAATCATCCCAATACTGCTGCGGGATTGAGCTCGGCACGCGACGGTCATGGTTCCCGAGGCTGTCATCGCCGCCTCCACCGAGGGTGATCGCAGCCTCGCTATTCACCTCGAAGGGCTGACCCAGCGTGCCGCGCTCGAACTGCGCCGCCAACAGCGCGTCGACGTTGGTACCGTCGCCGAGCCAGAAAGGTCCTTCGGGGACATACACCATCTCGAGGGCAATGACCTCGACCTCCACGGTGGCGCTTCTGTCGACCCCACCGGCCGACAGGTCCCACGCCAGCGACACCTGATCCCAATCGATCGACGTGAAGCCGTCCTCGGCGCGGTACAAAAACAGCCCGAGCCCGTCGGAAGAGGGCGCCAACGTCGCCAGCACACCGTTGTTCCTGCCGATGCGATGCGCCGAAGGCACGGTGGCCATGCGGGCGTGGCGCCACGGCTGCGCCGCCTCGCGGAATTTCGCGAACACCCAAACGGCGTCCCGGTTCAAGTCGTCACGGAACGACGTGTCCCAGGCGATATCGAACACGATGCGAGCCGGCTGCGCGTTGGTAAGCGGCATCTCGATGGAGACGTTCTCGACACGGACGGCGGAATACACGGCGCGGCCGAACCCACCGCAGCCACCGACCATGCACGCGAACGAGAACAGGATGCACAGCATCACGGCGCGGCGCTTTGACATAGGTTGCCTCCTGGGTGCCTGGAGCGGCTGATTCTGACAACTTCCCGTGCTCACCGCAAAGCCAACCGAAGCCATCCCTCGCGTCGACTTGACGTCGGCATGTACGGCGTGCTCGCCGCGGTCGTCGTGCTGCTTGCCGCCGTCGCGGTGCTCGCCAGCGTGTTACCCGCGATGCGGGCAACGCGGACGGATCCAAGGGTGATCCTCACCGAAGGCTAGCCTGGATATCTCAACTGGGTGGCCTAACGAGCGGGCGCGAGGGCGTGTGAGGACAAGGCGCGCGCAGAGTCGGGAGCGGAGGCGTACCTTTAGGTACGTCGAGCATCCCGAATCAAGCGCAACGCAGTCATCGCGCGCCCTCGCGCCCGCTAGCCACCGAGGAGTGGGCGAACAACCCACTCGCCGACCACGTAGCCCATGTAGTTACCGAAGGCGTACCCCAGGAGGCCGACGGCGATGCCCGGCAACATCAGCTTCGTGTAGCCGCGCGTACCTGCCAATGCAATCGCCGAGGCAGGACCACCGACGTTGGCCTGCGAGGCCACCGCCAGGGTCGCCGCGTCGATGCGAAGCAGGCGGCCGACGCCAAAGATCACCAACCCGTGCACCGCCACCGTGGCGGCGGCGAAATAGAAGATCACCGGGCCGATCCGGAAGATGTTGGCGACCACCGATTGCGCCCCGTTCGCCGCCAGGAACAGGTGCAGTAGATAGTTTCCCCACATGGCGCTGCCGGCCAACTCCTTGACGGCCGGAACTTGCGCGACCAACAGGACCATCGTGGTCAACAGCAGCACTTCAGGAACCGGCCACGCCGCCGCCAGCACCCCCGCGAACCACACCAGCCCCAGACTGAGCGTCACCAGCGCGGCCGCCTCGTTGAGTGAGACGGCCGTTACGCTGCTGCGCAGACTCTCCTTCAGATCGGCGGAGATGCCCGACACCCCGACGGCGGCAACCGCCTCTTCCAGGTCGGACTCGAGGGCGGCAGCCGAATCCGGCACCTCACCCACGGTCACCGGCGCCAGCTCTTCGGCGCTCACTGCCGTGGCGCCGGCCACATCGGGGCGGCGAGACAGCAGCACCGGCAGGGACAGACAAGCGATCAGCCAGATCGCCGTTATGAGGACATCCGCAGCCACAGCGGCACTGAACATGTCGCTGCTGGTTCCGAAGGCGCGTCCGAGGGCGGCGAAGTTGACGCCGCCGCCGGTGTAGGTGCCGGTGTACTGGCCGGCCAACTTCCAGGTTTCCGGTCCGACTTGGTTGCTCAACACCAGCGCCGCCGACACCGCCCCCATCGCCGTCCCTGCCGCCCCGATGAGGAACGCAATCAGCATCGTCGGCCCGGCGCTGAACACCGACCGCACATCGACCGTCAGCAGGATCAACACGATCGCCGCGCTCACCCCGGTGCTGGAAAGAAAGGCGTACGTAGGCGAGGTGTCGGGCAACAACCCGGCATTTGACAGCGCCATCCCCAGTAGAATCGCCACCATCACCGACCCCAGCGCACGAAATACCTTGAACTTCTGGTCGAGTACCAGCGCCACGTACACGACCGCCGCCAGGACGACGAGAACCGCAAACGGATCGGTAATCATGCGGCCAACCGTAGCAGGCTGTACCCCCGGAGCCTTCGGGGACGGCCTATACTGGTGGGCAAGCAGGGTCTCGACGACGCGACCTTGCGGCTGTCCCTGCGGGCACGACCTTGCAGAGGTAATCTTGACGGAGTTTTTTCCCGGCCGCTTCTGGCACGAGCTCGACGACGGTCGCATCCAGTGCGACCTGTGCCCCCGCTATTGCCGCCTGCGCGAGGGCCAGCGCGGCCATTGCTTCGTGCGCGCCAACGAAGGCGGCGGCATCGTGCTGACCACCTACGGGCGATCAAGCGGTTTTTGTGTCGATCCGATCGAGAAGAAACCACTCAACCATTTCCTGCCCGGCACGCCGGTGCTGTCGTTCGGCACCGCGGGATGCAACCTCGGCTGCCACTTCTGCCAGAACTGGGACATCAGCAAGTCGCGCGAGTTCGACACCCTCACCGACCAGGCCTCGCCCGCGGCCATTGCCAGCAGCGCCAAGCGCGCCGGCTCCCGCAGCGTGGCGTTCACCTACAACGACCCGACGATCTTCCACGAGTACGCCATCGACGTGGCACAAGCCTGCCGCGAGGTAGGCATCAAGACGGTTGCCGTCACCGCCGGATACGTGTGCCCGGAACCACGCGCCGAGTTCTACCTGCACATGGACGCCGCCAACGTCGACCTCAAAGCATTTACGGAAGACTTTTACAAGAAAATCACGCTGTCGGAGCTGGCCCCGGTGCTCGACACCTTGGTGTACCTGAAGCACGAGACCGACGTCTGGTTCGAGACCACCACCCTGCTGATCCCCGGGCTCAACGATACCGACGAGGAGATCGACGCCATGACCCGCTGGGTGGTCGACGAACTCGGACCCGACGTACCGATGCACTTCACCGCGTTCCATCCCGACTACAAGATGCTCGATCGGCCGGCGACGCCGCCGTCAACACTGACGCGGGCGCGCGACATCGCCGTCGGCAACGGAGTGCGGTACGCCTACACCGGCAACGTGCACGACGAGAGCGGCGGCAGCACCTATTGCCACGAATGCGGCGAGCGTCTGGTGGGCCGCGACTGGTACGTCCTCACCGACTGGCGGCTGGGCGCGGACGGCACCTGCGACAGTTGCGGTGCGAAGTGCGCCGGGGTCTTCGAGGCCGAACCGGGCACCTGGGGCGCCCGCCGCATGCCGTTACGTATCGCCTCGTAACCCGACTTCCTCAACAGTTCGCGCAGCCGTGCCCCGTTGAGGTATCCAGGCTAGCCCAGGTAATACCTCGGCGGTATCCAGGCAGTGACCCGCTCCTCGGCGGCGTCCCGCGAAGACGGCGCAACCGCCGGCGCGGCGCTGATCCGAGTCTCCGCCGGCTTCGCCTCCATGACCTGGTGTACCGCGGCCTGGACCCCTCGGGTCTCCAGCACGGTGGATTCTTCGAGTTGCAGCGATTGCCCGATCCCCGGCACGTTCTTCTGGCCGATGGCGCGCGTCGGGATGCCCTCGAATTTTTCCACCACCTGTCCCTGGATGGAACGCACGAAGCCGGCGAACGGCCGGTCTTCGGCGGCGACCACCAGGCGCTTGGTCTTGCCGACGCTGGCGTAGACGGCGTCGAGGTCCGGCGGCACCAGGGTGCGCAGGTCGATGACCTCGGCTTCGATGCCCTCCTCGGCGAGGCTGGCAGCGGCGTCCAGCGAGGTCCACACCGCCCTGCCCCAGGCGACGATGGTCACGTCGCCACCGCTGCGGCGCGTCGCGGCCTTGCTGAACGGCACCCGCACAGTGGGATCGATGGGGGGGATTTGGCCGCGCATGATCGACTTCTTCAAGGCGGTAATCTCGTCGGCACCTGTCGGCTCGCCGGGGAACGCCGGGCCCAGCGACTGGCGATAGGCAAACTTGGGCTCCAGGCAAACAACCGTATGGCCGTACTCCGCCGCGGTCATGAGCAATCCGTACACGTCGAAGCTGGTCGACGGCATGATCACGACGAGGCCGGGGATCGGCGTGAAGTAGCCGTCGACGCTCATCGAGTGGTACACGGCGCCACCGCCGAACGGATCGACGGGCATGCGCAGGATCACCGATGATGTCTGCGTGCCGTTCGACGTCCAGTAGAGGTTGCCCATGTACACGATCCAGTGGAAGGCGTTGAGCGAGTAGTCGGAGAACTGGATCTCCGGCATCACCACGATACCCTCGTGCATGCCGGCACCCACCGCGGTGCCCACGATAAGCGGCTCGTTGAGCGGCGTATCGATGATGCGATCCGGATGGCGATCCTTGAGGCCGGCGGTCGCCGTCATGACGCCGCCCAGCCGCGCCACGTCCTCGCCCCACAGCACGCCCCCGTAGTTGCTCATGATGTTGGACGCCGCGGCGCGGATGGCGCCGGCGTAGCTGATGGCGGTTTGCCCCGAAGCTGCGGGCTCCTCGACGTCGGGAAACGGCGGGTAGATGTGATCGAAGACCGTCTCGGGGGCCGGCTCCGACTCGCTCCGCACCTGCTTGATGATCGCCTTCATGTCCTCGACCTGCGCGGCCATGATGTTGCCGGGCTCGTGGTGCGCAAAATAGTCGCGACCTTCACCCTGGATGCGCTTGACGATGTCGTCTTCCTCGAGCACACCGATCTCCACCAGCTTGGCCCCGAACGAGAGCAGGGGATCCGGCTGGTCGAGCACAAAGCTGGGGTCAGCCGCCGAGCTGTGTGCGTTCAAGCGCGGCATGTTGTCGACCAGCATCAGGAAGGGCTTCTGCAGGTCACGCGCATAGGTCGCGGCCCGCAGGGTCGCACGGTAACAACCCATAAAGTCGGTGCCGTCGCATTCGCCGTACTCGAAGCCGAACGCCTCGGCGTACGCCTTCAGGCTCTTGATGCCGTGACCCTCTTGCGGCTTGGTGCTGATCGCCACTTTGTTGTTGGTTACGATGATGATCAGTGGCAGCTGCCACACGCTGGCGGCGTTCATGGCCTCGTGCAGATCGCCCTCGGCGGTGGTGCCGTCGCCAATCACCGCCAGCGCCACGCCGTCTCTGATGCCCTTGACATGAAAGCCCTTGGCGTAGCCGGCGGCCTTTCCGAGCTGCATTCCCACCGCGCTTTGTACCGGAAGAATCGAGAGCTCGGCGTTGTCGAAGTGATTGACCATCTGGCGGCCGCCGGTCATCGGGTCGGTCTCGCGCGCAAACTGCTGCCGCACCAAGCCGAGCGTGAGATCCTCGTGGCCGTGCAGCTCGGACCACATGGTGGCCAGGCATGCATTGCGGTAGTGCAGCACCATGCCGATCTTGTCGAGGCTGCACACCTTGTACAGCGCCAGCGCGGTGGCGACACCGTGGATCTCCTCGCCCGGCCCCCAGATCGAGAACTTCACCTCGCCACGGTTCACCAGACGGACGAAGTACTCCTCCATGGTGCGCGACCGGGTGGCGACGCGGTACGCGAAACGCAGCTCGTCGTGGCTAGGCTCTGCTTCGCTGTAGTCATTCGGGCCCGCGGCGGAGCCGGCCGCGGGCCCGTCAAGCTCGAGGTCGATGTCGGCCTCGGTTTCCGTCTCCTGCACGTCAGTCTGCTCGTCGGTGTGCACGTACTCTCCCTACTTGTCGCACCGTGCAGCCGCGGGCTCCAGCCGGATAGGCGAGCCCCGGGTGATGCGCCAGGCTGCGTTACTCCGGGATTGTACCAAACAAGGCGAGAGTTCACCGAAGCCCTAGCAGCCGGCAGCCTACCTCGTTGGCTGACTGTCGCCAGGGCAAACGCGACCCTGCTGAGTCCCCGGCCTGGATATCTCAACGGGTCGCGAAGCGAGCGGGCGCGAGGGCGTGTGAGTGTGGCGAATGGACCCCCTCCGGGCAATCGACCGAGCTCCGTGCAAGAATGTGGCCAGGACTGTCCCCGGCCCCACTCCGGACTTCTCGCCGTTGAGGAGTCCGGGCCAAGTAGCTCCCGAGGAGTCCGCCGTGCTGTCGATTTCGCTGACCTCGTGCCGCATTTCCCACCGCACCGTCGTTCCGGCAGCGGTGTTGCTTCTCTGCCTGGCAGCCGTTACAGCGACGGCACAGCGTTCCCCGCAGGGCGCAACCACCTTCGATGCCCGGGTCGAGTTGGTGACGCTGACCGTCTCGGTGCTCGACGACAACGGCGCCCCTATCGCCGACCTGACGCCGGACGACTTCATCATCTTCGAGGACGGCACCCTGCGTGAGACGGCGCTGGTGCTGGCGCCCGACCAGACGCCGCTCGACATCGCCCTGCTGGTGGACCTCAGCCAGAGCATGCGCAATGCCGACTGGCGCGACCGGGCGAGCGACTTCCTGGAAGCGTTGTCGTCCGATGACTGCGCCTTCTTGGTCGGGTTCAGCACCACCGTAGGCGGCTCAATGTGGGGGCGACCGGACGACGAAATTCTGGTCGAGGCGTTGAGACAAGCCGACGCGGCCGGCGGCACGGCGCTTTTTGACGCCTTGTTGATCGGTCTGCGGGAGCTCGAGGCCGCCGACACCGGCGGCACACTGCGCGGCGCGGCGCGCGGGTCGCTGAACCCCCATGGGGGCGGCGCGCAAACGGTCGGCGTGCGCGCCAACAACCCGTGCCCATCGCCGGTTCCGCCGGGGCGCGAGAACGATCCCCAGTACCTGCGACGCAAGGCGGTGGTGGTGGTATCGGACGGTGCGGACTCTTCCAGCCGAAACGACGCCGACGCGGTACTCACCGCCGCCGAACTGGGTGGCATCCCTATCTTTCCGATTCAGATCGACGGTGGGGGATCCGGGCGCCAGCGGGGTGGCGGACGTCGCGGCCCTCGTGGCGGCATGACGCCACTTCCGGAATGGGCCGCGGGGGGCGTACTGCCAGCGCTCGCCGACGCTACGGGGGGCAAGAGCGTCCGCGGCAGCATGGCGGGCTACGAAGAGGTCCTTGCCTGGCTGCGCGGCTCCTACATCGTGGGCTATTACACGACGACGAATAGCAAGTTCGGCGGCAACGCCGACTTCACCCGCCACGAGGTACACGTCGAGGTACGACGCGAAGATGCGAACGTGGTGCACCCGCCGGCGTATTTCCGCCCCACTATTGACACGGAGGCGGCCAAGTACGATGTCGAGCAGGCCGGCGCGCTCATCGCCGAAGGCCAGCTCGACGCCGCCGTGCTGATCCTGAACAAGGCTCTTCGCGCCGATCCCGACTACGCCCCCGCCTACTTCAAACGCGCCATCGCGCTCGCCGACCTGGGCCGCCTCGAGCAAGCCCAGCGCGACGCGCTCGAGGCAGCCACCAAGAGCCCCGGCATCGCCGACATGCATGAGCTGGCCATGCTGATCTCGATTGACGTCGGCGACAGTAAAGCGGCCTGGGAGCAGGCCATCCAGGCGGGGCAGGCGGGCGCCAGCCTGCGGCCCCACTTCGAGCGTCTCGATGCCGCCGGCCCGGCGCCCGACGACTTCGACGCCCGCGTTTCGGCGCCCACCATTATGGTGGCACGGCCCTATGCGGAAACCACCAATCTGCTGTTGGACACGGCGCTGGCCAAGGTCTTCCAAACGGTGCGCCGCGAAATCGCCGCCGCACCCCTGCTCGGCGTCGTCGTCGACCCCGCGCGGGCGCAGTTCGTCATGACCATCCGCGGCGACCGACTGTCGAACGATCGGCCACGGCGGCTCGATGGCCAGATGACCGTTACCGAGCTTTCCGGCCGCGAGGTCTACAGCAAAGTCCTGCTGCTCACCGACGTAGACAGCCCAACGCGTATCGCTGCCGACGTGGCGCGCTTTTTGCGAGATCTAGAGGACAAACTGAAGCGCAGCCCGTTGAGAGTTCCTGGCTAGGCTGGTCGTGGTTGAATGCTGGCACGCCCTCAGCACGCCGGCCGGAGTCACCGGTTGGCGGCGACCGTGCAAACACGATCTCAGGGAGGATCATCGTGAGCCGTTTATCCCGCGCCACTACCACTCTGCTGTTTGTCGGCCTGGCGGCCGGCTGCGCTGCGGCGCCCGCCGGCGATGCGGCCGACACCATCTTGATCAACGGCACCGTCTACACCGTCGACGAATCGCAGCCCTGGGCAGAGGCCGTTGCCATCAACGGCGACGTCATCATGGCGGTGGGCAGCAACGGCGATATTGAAGCCCTGGCCGGCCCGAGTACGCGGACCATCGACCTCGGCGGCGCCTTCGTCACACCCGGCTTCAATGACGGCCACGTGCACATCGCGTCCACCGGGGCGCTGCTGATCGGCGTCAACCTGCTCGAAATCCACCAGGAACAGCCGTTCATCGACGCGATTCGTGGTGCCACCCAGCGGCTTCCCGCCGGAAGCTGGGTCACGCGCGGCTCCTGGGGAGCCTATGAGCAATGGTCGACCGGCTCCGCCGGCGAAACCGACACCGCCACAGTGGCCGAACCCTTCACACCGCACCGCGACATGATCGATTCATTTACCGCCGCGCATCCAGTGCTGGTAAGCAAGTTCGACGGCAGCATGCACCTGGCCAACAGCCTGGCGCTGGAGCTCGCCGGCGTCGACGAAAACACCGCCAATCCCGAGGGCGGCGAGTTCGGGCGCGACGACGACGGCCGGCTCACCGGCATCTTGAAGGGGCGCGCCTTCAACGTCGTGCGCGGCGCCCAGACCCCCAAGTCTTTCGACCTACTCATGCGCGAGTTCGAAGAGGTGCAAAAGGAAGCGCGCCAGAGCGGCATCACCACCATCCAGGACCTCACCTCGGCGGAGATGCTGCGCGTCTATCAACAGACTCGCACGAACGGCGACCTCACCGTGCGCGTCAACCTGCGCCCCACCATGTTCGAGGTCAACAATGTCGCGGCGCTCGGCATCACCCAGGGATTCGGCGACGACTGGCTCAAGTTCGTCGGCTACAAGGCCTGGGTCGACGGCATCATGGGCTCCAGCAGCGCGCTGTTCTTCCAGCCCTACGACCATCAGCCGGACAACTCCGGTTCCCTGCGCACCATCATGTTCCCCGAGTCCGAGGAAGGCTGGGGGATGTCGATGGGTATCAACGACAAGTACACCGATCGGCCTCCGGGCAACCTCGAGCAGCTGCTCGAACTCGCCGTCGACACCGGCCTGCCGCCCCACATCCACGCCATCGGCGACAAAGGCGTGCGCATCATCCTCGACATGTACGAAAAGGTGCTCACCGAGCGCGACATGATCGATGCCGATCATCGCTGGCGCGTCATCCACGCCCAGGTGGTGCATCCGGATGACTTCGAGCGCTTCGGCCGACTCAACCTGGTAGCCGAGGTCAACCCCTATCACGTCTCCGACGACATGCGTTGGATGGAGGAGCGCATCGGCGTGGAGCGCAATCTCGGCGCCTACGCGTTCCGCACGCTCAAGGACACCGGCGCCGTCCTGGTGTTCGGGTCCGACAGCCCGGGCACCAACGCGGCACGCTACTTCCTCAGCCCCATCTACGGGCTCTACGCCGCGGTCTCCCGCCAAACGCTGGGCGGCGAGCCCGCCGAAGGCTGGTATCCCGAGCAGCGGCTGACCATCGAGGAAGCCATCGAGGCGTACACCAAGAACTCCGCCTGGGCGACGTTCGACGAAGACATCAAAGGCACGCTGACCCCCGGCAAGCTCGCCGACATCGCGGTGTTCGGCACCAATCTCGTCGAGGCCGGCCACGACGATCCGTCGAAGCTGCTCGATGCCGAGGTGCTGTACACCATCGTCGGCGGCAAGATTGTGTACGAACGGCAGTAATCAGTATTTTGGGACGGGTCACGGCGCCGCGAATGTTCAGAGTCCGCCAACTCGGAGTCCGCAAAGTCGGAGTCCGCGCACGATGAGCTACTGGCCGATACGGCGCTCCGCTTCGCGGGCCAGCGCGAGTTCGCGCTGCACGGCCTGGGGTTGTCCGAGGCGGTTGTAGACGTCGGC
>SMVA01060697.1_pt1 | contig 12401 bp, 11 predicted proteins | sample 2456451 | NCBI WGS metagenome assembly SMVA01 (sample SAMN11095933, study PRJNA526329) | marine sediment metagenome | biome: Marine sediment; feature: Surficial sediment; material: Deep marine sediment; isolation source: Hadal surficial sediment | place: Pacific Ocean | collected 2014-05 | depth...
AATTGCTTAATTTCCGCCAGTATCTGTTCGACGCCGCGACTTCGTTCGGCACCACGGGCAAGGGTTACAATGCAATAGCTGCAACGATAACGACAACCATCCTGTATCTTGATAAATCCACGATGCCGACCTCGAAGCAGCAACGCGTTTTCATCCCCGGCTGTGCTAACGCCACCGATATCACCGACAAACTCCAGGGTTTGGTCGACCAGTTGGTCCTTGTGCTGATTATCGACAACCAGGTCTACACCGAGATAATCTTTAACCTTGTCCACGTTCAGACTGGCGTGGCAACCGGTCACTATCAGCCTCGCCTGTGGATTTTTGCGGTGTAGTCGACCGATTTGCTGCCTCGATTTCCGGTCGGCCTCGGCAGTAACCGCGCAGGAATTAAACACCACCACGTCGGCATCGCCGACATCGGTAGTGACCTGGTGTCCAAGCTTCATGAATTGACTGGCCCAGGTTTCAAGTTCCGCCTCGTTAAGGCGGCAACCCAGTGCCTGGAAATTGATATTCACGGGTCGTGAGTCTCATCAAAAAAAGAAGGCGGATTCTAACAAGAAACCAGTCTCCACTACAATCCGCCATGCCGGCTTCCGGGCCTTAATTCGTCCGGCAAAGTGCAAAGCACTTATCCGGGATGAAGGCTCAGCTCCCGGTGTCGGCCTGGTTCGACAACAGTATCGAACGTTTCTCCCGGGCCTCGGATACGGTAACCGAATCAACATCCCCGGAACGTAATATTTCATCGTACAATCTTATCGCCTGCCCCGGATTACCGGTCAGGCGTTGATATTCTGCCTGGGCCATCAAGCGTAATCCCGGACGTCGCAGGGATTGATAAATTTCCGATATTTCGAAAAATATCTGGCGATCTTGCGGAAAACGATTCTCGATCCCTCGCGCTATTACCAATGCTGACTGGTTGCGCCCCGCAAGTTTGAGCAGGCGCAGCAAGCGCATCGATAAAATGTAGTCCCCGGGAAAGATATCGAGCAGCCGGCGATAGACCAGTTCGGCCTGGGCCTCCTCTCCCATAAGCTCGAGGTTTTCCGCAAAGGCGATGCTATACCAGATATTTTCGCTATCCTGCCGATATAGTTCTCGCAATAGCTGATCTGACTGGGCGTACTTGCCAGCTTGAATATAAGCCAGTGCCCGCAGATAGTCGCTACCCTGGGCTTGCAGGTGATCGGTACTGGCATATAACAGAAAATCTTTAAACCATAAAAAGTCGCCGGCGAAATCATCGTTAACCCTGATATTCTTGACCCGGGAGGCTGCCTCGGAAACCCGGTTATTACTAATCGGGTGAGTACGCAGGTATTCGATACCGCCCAGCTCTGAACTACCCGAAAGTTCCCCCATGATGCGAAAAAATTCGACCATGCCACGTGGATCAAACTGCGCATCCTGCATTAAATCGATGCCCACCCGGTCCGCTTCGTATTCATTATCACGGGTATAGTTAATCATCGCCTGTTGAGAACCCGCAGCACCGCCGAAAATCACCGCCGCACCCAGTTGAGAATCGACGCTGGTCAGCAACAAGCCGGCCAGCAGGGCAAAAATGGCCGTATTGCCCAACTCTTCGCTCTTCTTCATCATATCGATGCCATGCATCAGTTCTATGTGGGCAATTTCGTGGGCCAATACCGACGCCAGTTGATGCTGGGTTCGTGCCTGCCTGATTAAACCCCGGTTGACTCCGATGTATCCCCCGGGTAGCGCGAACGCGTTAACCGCGTCGTCACGCACAATAAAAAATCGATAGTCTCGAACTCGATTTTCGATTCCCGCCAATAACCGGTACCCGAGATCATTGATATAACGATCCAGTAAAGGATGGGTTTCGATCAGACCAAATGCAAGCAGCCGGTCGTATACCGTTTTGCCTATTACTTTCTCCCGTTCGATATTTATAGTGGCGAGTTCGCCGAGAACCGGGAGTTCGGAAGTAGCTTTTAGCGCCGGGCTAGACACAAGCATCAGGATTACGCTAACCCATATTCGCATCGATCCCGAAAATGTCCTGGCCCTGATTACTGTTGATCTTGTACTCATACAGACTGCTGGATTGGCAGAAGATTTATATTAGATTATACTAATATTTCGACCAGGCAGTATAATTTCCGTTCCCATAGCCAGCTATTCCATGTCGCGTATAAAAGAAATTAACGTGTCCGACTTATTTCACCTGATAGGCGCGAATGACAACTTAGAGTTAGTCGATATTCGCACTCCCACTGAAATCAAACGCGGCGTGCTGCCCAACGCGAAAATTCTGGCGATGTATCTGGTGCCGCTTAAAATTGACTACTTTTCCGCATCATCGAGACAGTTCGTGATTTATTGTCGCACCGGCAGTCGTTCGGCACAGGTTTGTCGCTTTTTAAACCAGCAGGGTATATTCAACGTGATCAGCCTGCGTGGCGGGGTCGTAAAATGGGTATCTGGAGGATATCCGCTGGATTACGCGCCCGGAGATATTGATGCCTGATGGCCAGACTTGCCTTTTCCCAGGCCCTGTCATATAAATGCAAACTAGCGCGTTAACTTCCATCCTATAAAACCTGGAATCCAAAAATGACCAAATATGATCGTGAACTTGATGCTTCAGGCTTGAATTGTCCTTTACCGATACTGCGTGCGAAGAAAGCACTGAGTGATATGCAACGCGGTCAGACTCTGCGGATTATTTCAACCGACCCGGGTTCGGTGAAGGATTTCGAGGCTTTTTCAAAACAAACCAATAACCCGCTGCTTTCTTCCGCCGAAGATGGTGGAAAATTCATTTTTGTGCTCAGAAAACACTGATCTAAAGCCCGCTCGCCGGTTCGCCATTATCCTCCATCAGCATTGATTCTTTCACCACATGGCGGCATTGCCAGCCAGCAATGCCAAAAGTGGCCATTATTTCGGGGGTTCTTCGATAAAATCACAGCCTGGATAGTGCATTTATTTTGCAACCATAATAAAATTTCGGGTTTGGTACGAAGCTTCTGCAAATCAATATACTCGAATGAGTCACCTGGCTCGATGGATAGATGACGCAGTGAAACAACATAACCAATTTAACAGGACAACAAACCACAACCAAACCAGCGATACGAGGCTGCTATGAAAATATATTACGATAAGGATTGCGATTTATCCCTCATCCAGGGCAAGAAAGTCACCATTGTCGGCTATGGCTCACAGGGCCACGCACACGCCAATAACCTGAAAGATTCAGGCGTCGACGTGACGGTCGCACTGCGCCAGGGCTCGACTTCGACCGCAAAGGCCGAAGCCGCCGGTCTGACCGTCAAAAATACCACGGATGCGATCCGCGATGCCGATGTGGTTATGGTGTTGACACCCGACGAATTCCAGCGCGATCTCTACGAAAATGAAATCGAACCGAATATCAAGCAGGGTGCGACCATGGCGTTTGCCCATGGTTTTTCCATACACTTCAACCAGGTAGTGCCGCGCGCCGATCTCGACGTGATCATGATTGCACCCAAGGCACCCGGACATACCGTGCGCTCTGAATTCGTCAAGGGTGGCGGCATTCCGGATTTGATCGCGATTCAGCAGGATGCCTCGGGCAGCGCCCGGGAACTGGCACTTTCCTATGCCGCCGGCATCGGCGGCGGTCGTACCGCTATCATCGAAACGACTTTCAAAGATGAAACCGAAACCGACCTGTTTGGTGAACAGACCGTCCTCTGCGGCGGCACCATCGAACTGGTTAAGGCGGGATTCGAAACCCTGGTTGAGGCCGGATATGAACCCGAACTGGCCTATTTCGAATGTTTACACGAACTTAAACTCATCGTCGACCTGATCCACGAAGGTGGCATCGCCAACATGAATTATTCGATTTCCAACAATGCCGAGTATGGCGAATACACCACCGGTCCGAAAATCATCAACGAGGAAAGTCGTAGGGCGATGAAGGAATGCCTGGACAATATTCAGAACGGCAATTACGCAAAGAAATTTATCCAGGAGGGTCAGTCCAATTACCCGGAAATGACTGCCTGGCGGCGTAATAACGCTGCGCACGAGATCGAGCAGGTTGGTGCGAAACTACGCGCGATGATGCCCTGGTTGAGTGCCAACGCGCTGGTTGACAAGTCGAAGAACTGATTTGGCCGGGCATTCGTTCCCTTCCTGCAATATACAGGCCAAGGATAATTGACGATGGATGATAGTAACCCGAAAGAAACCCGCAAACACATGCGCAGGGGTATTTTCCTGCTACCCAACCTGTTTACCACGGCCGCCCTGTTCGCAGGCTTCTACGCGATCATTGCGGCCATGAACGGGCGTTTCGAAACCGCCGCTATTGCCATTTTCCTGGCGATGATACTGGATGGGCTGGATGGGCGCGTGGCTCGCATGACCAATACCGAGTCCGCTTTTGGCGCCGAATACGACAGCCTCTCGGATATGGTGTCTTTCGGGGTGGCGCCGGCCCTGATCATGTACATGTGGTCACTGGTATACCTGAAGGACATATCGGTGTTGATGGGGAAACTCGGCTGGCTGGCCGCGTTTATCTATGCTACTTCGACCGCGCTTCGGCTCGCCCGCTTCAATACTCAAATCGGCATTGCCGATAAACGTTATTTCCAGGGTCTCGCCAGTCCGGCCGCGGCGGCAGTGGTCATGGGCGCGGTCTGGGTTTGTGAACATTACGATATTATCGGTCGCGATGTCATGTATGCCGCACTGGTCATTACTGTTGCGGCTGGCGGGTTGATGGTCTCCAAGTTTTCCTATTACAGTTTCAAGGACCTAGACCTGCGCAAAAAAGTGCCTTTTGTAGCGGTACTTGCGGTCATGTTGGCATTTGTTTTCCTCTCCCTCGAAACTGCCACGGTTCTTTTCTCTCTGTCGTTCCTCTACATGCTTTCGGGTCCGATCGTTTCCCTGTTTCGCTGGAACCGCAAACGAGTGCGTATCGCGGAACAAAACCAGCCAGGAAATCCAGGCGAAGATAAAACCGACCCACCTGGTTAAAATTATTACTTGGCAAGATTGGCAGAGTTGGCTATATTGCCCTGATGCAACCCAAGTACGCCAGCTTTCAATCCCAACTGCCCGTCAGTAAGGCAACCCTGCCTGCCTACTTGCTGCTATCTCTGCTGCTCGCTCTGCTGCCGTAAGGCAGACTAGAGAAACCTGACGAGGGCAAACGTAGTGATCAACCCAATCCATTCCAACGTTTTATTAAAGAGATAGCCATGAGCAAAGAAAAATTAATTATATTCGACACCACGCTTCGCGACGGCGAGCAAAGTCCCGGGGCGTCGATGACGCGCGACGAAAAAATCCGCATTGCGCGCGCACTCGAAATCCTGCGCGTCGATATCATCGAGGCAGGATTTCCGATTGCCAGCGATGGCGATTTCGAGTCGGTCAAGGCGGTCGCCGAAATCATCAAGGACAGCACCGTATGCGCGCTCGCCCGGGCCAAACTGACCGATGTCGATCGCGCCGGCGAGGCCATCAAAGCTGCCAATTCAGGCCGCATCCACACCTTCCTCGCCACCTCCCCGATTCACATGGAGAAAAAATTGCGCATGACCCCGGACCAGGTGGTAGAGGCCGCGGTTGCGGCGGTACGCCAGGCGCGACGCTATACCGACAATGTCGAGTTTTCACCGGAAGACGCGGGTCGATCCGAACCCGACTTTTTGTGCCGGGTTATCGAGGCGGTGATCGCCGAAGGCGCGACCACGATCAACATTCCCGATACCGTCGGCTACAATATACCGCACCAGTTCGGCGCGCTCATCAAAGACCTGATGGAACGCATCCCCAATTCCGACAAGGCCGTATTTTCGGTGCATTGCCACAATGACCTCGGACTTGCCGTGGGTAATTCCCTGTCGGCGATTTTAAACGGCGCGCGCCAGGTTGAATGCACCATCAACGGTCTCGGTGAACGCGCGGGTAATGCCTCGCTGGAGGAGATAGTGATGGCGGTACGTACGCGTCAGGATGTATTTCCCTGCGATACCAACCTCGATACCACGCAAATCCTGAACTGTTCGAAAATGGTGTCGGGTATTACCGGCTTCACCGTCCAGCCCAACAAGGCAATCGTCGGCGCCAATGCCTTCGCTCATGAAGCCGGCATCCACCAGGACGGTATCTTGAAATCGCGCGAGACCTACGAAATCATGCGCGCCCAGGATGTCGGCTGGGCTACCAACAAACTGGTGCTGGGCAAGCATTCCGGGCGCAACGCGTTCAGGGTGCGTATGGCGGAACTGAATATTGAATTTGCATCGGAAGAAGAACTCAACGACGTTTTCGCACGCTTTAAAACGCTGGCCGACAAGAAGCATGATATCTTCGACGAAGACCTGCTCGCATTGGTCAACGAATCCGCGCTCGAAATCGAGAATGAAACCATCAAACTGGTCAGTTTGAAGGTTTGTTGCGAAACCGGGGAAATTCCCAACGCGACCATGACGCTGAATATCGATGGCCAGGAGCATCAGGCAGAAGCCACTGGAGACGGTCCGGTAGATGCCTGCTTCAAGGCCATCGAAAAGCTCACGCAGTCCGGTGTCAACCTGCAACTTTACTCGGTCAACGCGATCACCACCGGTACCGATTCACAGGGTGAGGTGACCGTTCGAGTGGAAAAAGACGGCCAGGTTGTCAATGGCCAGGGTGCCGACACCGATATCGTCATAGCCTCGGCGAAATCCTATATCAACGCGATTAATAAAGTACTCAATAGTCGTGGCCGTACGCACCCACAACTGGGCAATGTTTGACCCGGGAATGCCGATATGCTGACTAGCAGGCAGCAACACTGCCTCAGGGGAATCGGAATTCGTCATCGACCTCGCTCCCGCGCTGCTGTCGAAGCAGCGCGGGAGCCGCTTCCCAGCGGATCCGAAGCGATAGACCTGGCACTCAAACAGATAGAGAAATTACCCGCTAAAGGGGCCAAACCCCTTGAATCCCGGGAAGAGGAATCCCCTGCGCAGCCCGGGCTCGACCCGCCCCAAAATCTGTCTCTCGAGAACTGGGATGAGATCAACCGGTCGATCCAGCAATGCACTGCCTGCGAACTCGCCCGGAACTGTTCGCAAAAGGTACCCGGGGTTGGCGATCGACAAGCTGACCTGATGATAATCGGCGAAGGCCCGGGTCACGATGAAGACATTCAGGGCGAACCTTTTGTCGGTCGTTCGGGACAGTTGCTGGATAAAATGCTGGCTGCGATTGGCATCGACCGCGACCAGGTCTTCATCACCAATATCGTCAAATGCCGTCCACCCAACAATCGCGACCCGAAGCAACAGGAAGCGCAGCAATGCCGCGCTTTTCTGGAGGCGCAAATCGGGCGGGTCAAGCCCCGGGTAATACTGTCGGTCGGCAGGGTTTCCGCGCAAAGCCTGCTCGACACGAAACAACCCGTGGGTAAATTGATCAAACAGATGCACCAGTTACCCGGAACCGACATTCCCCTCAAGGTCACTTATCATCCCGCTTACCTGCTGCGTACGCCTTCCGCCAAGGCGATCGTGTGGCAGGACTTGAAGCAACTACATCAAATATTGAATCGATGAATGAACAGCCCCTCCGCTTTCGGCGCATGACACTGGGAGATATCGATTGTGTTATAAAAGTGGAAAACGAAGTCTATCAATTTCCCTGGACCGAACAAATATTCAGCGACTGTATCCGCGTCGGCTATCTCTGCTGGATGGCGTCACGGGTCGATACCGTCGTCGGTCACGCGGTCATCAGCATTACCCCCGGTGAAAGCCACATGCTCAACCTGTCGATAGCAAAAATTTACCAGGGCAACGGTTATGGCAGGCAATTTATCGAATTCCTGATTCGTGTCGCCGGTGAAAACCAGGCCGAGACCATGTTACTGGAGGTACGACCGAGCAATATCCCAGCGATAAATTGCTATAATGCCAGCGGTTTTAACGAGATCGGATGCCGCAAGGATTATTATCCTTCGCCCGATGGCCGCGAAGACGCGTTGCTTTTCGCGCGCCACATTCCACCACAATCCGATGCGCTCTATAGCTGAGCATCGCCACCAGGGAATCAGTAGATTAAATGTCTGACCTAGATGAAATGCGTCGTCGACGCACTTTTGCGATCATTTCACATCCCGACGCGGGTAAAACCACCGTCACCGAAAAATTATTATTATTCGGCAAGGCGATTCAGATGGCGGGTACGGTCAAGGGCCGCAAGGCGGCCCGTCACGCCACTTCGGACTGGATGGAACTGGAAAAACAACGCGGCATCTCGGTGACTTCATCGGTAATGCAGTTTCCCTATCGCAACAGTATTATCAATTTGCTCGACACCCCCGGTCACGAAGACTTTTCCGAAGATACCTATCGCACCCTGACCGCGGTGGACTCGGCGTTAATGGTCATCGACTGCGCCAAAGGCGTCGAGGAACGCACCATCAAACTAATGGAAGTTTGTCGCTTACGCGATACCCCGATCATTACCTTTATCAACAAGCTCGATCGCGAAGGACGCGACCCGATTGAGCTACTCGATGAAGTCGAGGAAGTGCTCAAGATTCGCTGCTCGCCAGTCACCTGGCCTATCGGCATGGGCAAGAATTTGAAAGGCGTATTCCATCTGAAAAATGACTCGGTGCATTTATTCTCGGCCAACGCCGCCGACAAGATCTCCTCAGGCGAGGTAATCGAAGGCCTTGACAACCCGAAACTGGATCAATTACTGGGGCCCATGGCTGACGAATTTCGAGAAGAAATTGAACTGGTGCGAGGCGCATCCAGCGAGTTTGATGTGGCGGCCTACCTGGCGGGTGAATTAAGCCCGGTATACTTCGGCTCGGCGATCAACAATTTCGGTATGGCCGAGCTTCTCGACGCCTTCGACGAGTACGCACCCGCGCCGACGGCGCGCCCCACCAAATCACGCGCGGTAGAACCCGATGAAGACAAGTTCAGCGGATTTGTTTTCAAAATTCAGGCCAACATGGACAAGCAACACCGCGATCGAATCGCGTTCATGCGAATTTGCTCCGGTAAATACACCCGCGGCATGAAAGCCCGCCATGTACGCCTGGGCAAGGATGTGAAAATTGCCGACGCACTGACATTCTTTGCGGCCGACCGGGGCCATATCGACGAGGCCTATACGGGTGACATTATCGGCATCCACAACCACGGCACCATTCGTATCGGCGACAGTTTTACCCAGGGCGAAGAACTGGTATTTACCGGTATCCCCAATTTCGCACCGGAATTATTCCGTCGCGTGCGGCTCAAGGACCCGTTGAAAATGAAAGCCCTGCTGAAGGGATTGACCCAGCTTTGCGAGGAAGGCGCCACCCAGTTATTTCGACCGCTGGCGAATAACGACCTGATACTCGGCGCGGTCGGGGTATTACAATTCGAGGTGGTCGAACACCGCCTCAAAGACGAGTATGGCGTCGAATGCCAGTTCGAAGCGGTCAACGTCAGCACCGCCCGCTGGATACAGTGCCAGGACGATAAAATTCTGGACGAGTTCAAGATCAAACTACGCAATCATCTCGCGCTCGACCACGCCGGAGACCTGGCCTATGTCGCGCCCTCGCGAGTCAACCTGACCATAACCGAAGAGCGCTGGCCGCAGATCGAATTTCTCGCCACCCGCGAACATGGCGATTACGAATCGGCTTAAACCAGCCCGCATTTCTCACCAGGGGGCGGGATGACGGTTCCCGGCTCCTGCCTACACCGCATTCGTGCTTCCTTGCACATCATCGCGCAGGGCTTTGGATGCACAAGGGATTTTCTGAAGGAGCGGAATAACAGTGCGTATTGCCGACTGAAGAAAATTCCTTGTGGATGCAAACAACAAGCGAGGGCCCGTCATCCTGGTGAGAAATGCGGGCTAGCCGTATGCTGCGGCCTGTTACTGATCTGCACCAGCCTGCCGGGCGGCGCCTCACCCGGATTCGCAAGCCGCGATCTCAACCCCATTTTACAATCGATTTACCTGCCGGGTTATGCGCCACAATGGTCTGAAGACGAGTGGCAGCTGAGTCATACCCTGTATGTTACCAACACCTCGCAGCGACAAACCGCGGGCGATGAAACCCTGCTCATCGATGTGGAAAACTACCGCTATGAATTCAGCCTGAGCCATCGCATCAATGACTGGGTGATTCAGGGCAGCCTGCCGCTGATATCCAACCAGGGCGGCTTTCTCGATAGCGCCATAGAGAATTATCATGATGCCCTGGGTCTGCCCCAGGGCAACCGTCCCAGCTTTGCCCGCGATCAAATCGAAATTGAATATAGCCAGGACGGAATGATCGCGTACCAGCAAACCGTATCCAGCAGCGGCCTGGGTGATATCAGCATAGCCTTCGGCTACCACCCGCTGGAAAACAACACGGCATATTTTCTTGGCATCGAGTTTGCAACCGGCTCGCAAGCGGATTTCACTGGCAACGAAGCGATCGATATCGCCCTGTGGATGATCCATTCGCAGGCGATCAGCCTTAAAGCAAACTGGTATGGACTGGTGGGCGCCACTTTCCCCGGCAACAATGGTCTATTAAAGGATCTGCTCGTTGAGCAGATCTGGATTGGGCAGATCGGTGTGAATTACCAGTTTACCGACACCACTACAGGCATCGTTCAACTCGACATGCATTCAGAGACGATCAAGAATAGTGCGCTCAAAGCCTTCGGCAATTCCGTCCAGGCGCAACTCGGCTTCCACTTCAACGAATTGATCGGCCGCCATAGCCTCGATGTATTTTTCTCCGAGGATATCCTCGTGGGCAGTGCCCCGGATATCAGTTTCGGGCTGCGACTCAGCCGGGGATTCTGAAATCCGGTATTAAACCAGCCCGGTGATTATTTGCGGGTCGTTTTCCAGAGTGCGGTGGACCGGACATTTATCGGCAATTTCGAGGAGTCGTTGACGTTGCTCGTCGCTCAGATCCCCGACCAGTGAAATACGCCGCGTAATCTGCTCGATCGTGTCGTTACATTCGATACAGTCCTTTGCATGCACGCGCTGGTGTTGCAAGCGTACCGTCAGATCATCCAGTGGTAATTTTTTCCGATTGGCGTACATGCGTAATGTCATCGAGGTGCAGGCGCCCAGCGACATCAACAACAATTCATAGGGTGACGGGCCCAGGTCCGACCCGCCATATTTTTTTGGCTCGTCGGCGCGGGAGAAATGGCCCTTCATGTACAGGCCACGCAGGAATTTCTTGTCCAGTTCGGTCACCAGCACCTCACCCTCGGCCAGATCTGCCTGACGGTGCGAATCCGTTGTCGACTCAATATCCAGGTAGCGACCTGCCCAGAAGGCAATCATCGATGCCACGTATTCGGAATCGACCGCCTTACTCAACAAATGGTCGGCCTTATCCAGTGAAATGAAGCTCTTCGGATGATTTGCCGCCTGGTAGATTTCGGCGGCTTCATCGATCGACACTATCGTATCCAGCGGTGAGTGAAACACCAGCAGCGCGGCATCGAGGTTTTTAATCTGCCCGCTAGAATGGTACTGCTCGATATCGTCGAGAAATTGCTTCTTGATGGAAAATTCACGACCGCCGAGTAACACCACCGCCTGCCCCTGCCGGTTTATCTGATCGGCGTCCTCGCGGAATAGTTTTTCCACGTGTTTGGCGGTGGCGGGTGCGGCGATGGTGACCACCGCTTTAATCGATTCCAGCTGTGTCGCCGCGCTGAGTACCGCGGCCCCACCCAGGCTGTGTCCGATCAGAATTTCAGGGGCCCGAAATTGCGCTTGCAGCGCTTTCGCGGCCTGGATCAAATCCGCCACATTGGAGGAAAAATTAGTATTGGAAAAATCACCGTCGCTATTGCCCAGGCCGGTAAAATCGAAACGTAGCACGGCGATGCCCCTGGCAGCCAAAGCCCGGCTGATTCTTGATGCGGCCGCGATATCCTTGCCGCAGGTGAAGCAATGCGCGAACAGGGCGTAACTCGACACCGCCTTCCCGGGCTCGGGTAGCTCGAGTAATCCGGCCAGCTTGTCACCATCCAGGTTTTCAAATTCGAATTTGATTCTATTCATCAGGGCTGCTCCTTCGGGTTATCATCATCGGACTATATTTCAATCGGCAGGTTCCGTGTAGAACCAGATCACTGGTTTACTGCGCCGGCTATTCTCTCCCTGGGTCAAGATCGACGAATGCGTCGCCGGCATGACCGCGGAATCGCTACCGCTGCAAACCGACCGGCAATTGCGCCGCCCCAAACGCAGGGTGCACAGGGGACGCAGGGTGCACAGGGTGCACAGGGGACACACACTCAGTCAATAGCCGGTAGCAAGAGTGTGTGTCCCTTTGATCCTTGAATCGGTCAATGTACCGTCGGGATCGATGAGTAAATGCATGC
>SMVA01294263.1_pt1 | contig 12401 bp, 12 predicted proteins | sample 2456451 | NCBI WGS metagenome assembly SMVA01 (sample SAMN11095933, study PRJNA526329) | marine sediment metagenome | biome: Marine sediment; feature: Surficial sediment; material: Deep marine sediment; isolation source: Hadal surficial sediment | place: Pacific Ocean | collected 2014-05 | depth...
AGCCAGCGGCAAGAACTCTTGGAGCGCGGTTTCGTAGTCGCCACGGGCATAGGCCGCCCAGCCCTCGGCTCTTCCCGCCCAAGCCGGTGCGGCCTGCAGGAAGATCAGGACGATCGATAGAACCAGCCGCTTCATGGCGACAGCACCGCACTGCAAAGAGAATCAGACCCACCAGGAAGGCGCAGTCTATCATATCACTCAGGGTTTCGCGCAAGACCTAGTGAGATATGTCGATCTCAGCGGCGATCGGCTTTCGCTTTTGAAAGCTGGATGAGCAGCCCATCCGACACCTGGCCGTCCGGCCTCCTTCCAACTTGGGTCTGAAATTGGATGATCGCCGCCCGGGTCTTTGGCCCGAGAGTGCCATCGGGTCCGCCGGGGTCGTAGCCGAGCTCGGCAAGGAGCAGCTGCGCGGTCCGGATTTTCCGTTGTGGAACGATTGTGGGGACTGGGTTCGCGGTCGGCTGGGCCGGTGCGGCTGGCGACGTCGTTGGCGTTTCGGGTGTTGGGACCTGCTGCAGCCCTGGCCCCCTTGGCTTCGGGCAGTAGGTGTCCTGGCCCCGATCGCCGCAGATGTAGCTGCCCGTGTCGCTGGGGCAGGAGTGCCAGCGGTGGCAGCCGGACCGGTGCGCTTGGGCGAAGCTGAATGACAACATCACCCAAACGCCGGCCACAACGAGAGTTGATCCACGCACGAGCCTACCTCCCGCCTCTGGCCGGGCTCCAACCACCCGGCCGCCTACCCGGCTAGACTAGGCCGGATTCGGGGCGGTCGCCACGGCCAGCCGGCGACTCACGGCGCAAGCCCACGCCGAAGCCAATTCGTCGTGTTTCTTCAAGGTCTTTGCGCTGGAGGCCCGGACCGGAATCGAACCGATGTACGAGGCTTTGCAGGCCTCTGCATAACCACTCTGCCACCGGGCCGTCGGGGCATCCAATCTCGAGGCGTCCAACCTCGGGGTGTCCAACGGCCGCCTCCAAGCGGGCGGTTGGGCGAGATATAGAGGGCGCGCGACAGGGGGTCAAGACGTCCACTCGGCGTCGGCCGGAGCCCCTGCCTGGGCGTCTGGGGCGTTGAATTGCCGGGATTTCGCAACTATAAGACTCAGGTTCTCTTGTGTTTCGTATGGCCAATCGTCAGCGTTTGAACCGAGTGGGAGGGGATGTTCGTGGACTTTGCTGCCGCGCGTAGGAGCATGGTGGAAAGCCAGTTGCGGACCAATAAGGTCACCGACCTCCGCGTCCTGGCAGGTTTCTCGAGCGTGCCTCGGGAAGACTTCGTGGCGGAGGCCGTGCGAGGCGTGGCCTATTTGGATGAGGACATCGACTTGGGCGGGGGCCGCTTCTTGACCGAAGCCATGGTGCTGGCCCGGATGATCCAGGCCGCGGCGATCGGGGCCGACGACATCGTTCTGGAAATCGGGAGCGCCACGGGCTATGGCACGTCGATCTTGGCGCGCCTGGCCGCCACCGTGGTTGCCCTGGAAAGCGACCCCCAGCTAAGCGCGCGCGCCGCCACCGCCCTGTCGGAGCTGACCATCGACAACGTGGTCGCGGTCGCAGGACCACTTCCCCAGGGCTATCCGGATCAGGCACCTTACAACGTGATCCTCATCAACGGCGCGGTGGCCGAGGTGCCCCAGGGACTACAGGACCAGTTGGCCGACGACGGCCGCCTGGTCGCCGTGATTCGGGATCGGCCTGGCCTGGGCCGGGCGGTTCTGGTGCGGCGCTTGGGGGCGGTGGCCTCGAGCCGGGTGCTGTTCGACGCCGGCACGCCGATCTTGCCCGGCTTTGAGCGCGCGCCTCGCTTTGTGTTCTAGTGTGGTGAAACCGCTTGCCGATTCTCGATGGCACTTCAACTCCACCTCGGGACAATCCCGACTGGCCGATAGGACTGAAATCATGAAAGTCGCGCGAAAATGTGAAACCAGGCAATCGTCTCGAGCCTTGGGCCGGGCCGGGCGCCTCCTGGGGGCCGGCCTTGCCGTCGCCCTGTTGAGCTTCGAGCCGGTCTCGGCACAGACCTTCGAGGAATCCCTGGCCACGGCCTACGTCGGCAACCCGACCTTGCTCGCCGAGCGCGCGGAACTGCGTGCGGTGAACGAAGGCGTGCCCCAGGCGCTGTCAAATTGGCGGCCGGACGTGCGCGCCACGGGCTCCTACGGGATTGAGCATACCAACACGGAGTCCGACCTGGTGGACGTCGACGAGACGCTCGAACCCTTCGAAGTGGAGCTGAGTCTCACCCAGCCGCTCTACCGCGGCGGCCGCACCATCGCCGGCACCCGGCGCGCCGAGGCCGAGGTCCAGGCCGAGCGTGCGCGCCTCAAGTCGGTCGAGCAGTCGGTCCTGCTGGATGCCACAACCTCCTTCATGAACGTCTGGCGCAATCAGGCGGTCTTGGAGCTCAACATCAACAACGAGAAGGTCCTGGAGCGGCAATTGGAGGCCTCTCAGGATCGTTTCGATGTGGGCGAGATCACGCGCACCGACGTGGCCCAGTCGGAATCGCGCCTGGCGCGGGCCACCGCCTCGCGCATCGCCTCCGAGGGCGACCTGAAGATCAGCCGCGCGGTTTTTCAGGAGGTGATCGGCGTCTACCCGCAACTGCTTGACGCGCCGGCCGCGCGCGACGACCTGCCGACGTCCCGGGAGGAGGTGATCACCGCCGCGCTCCAAGCCAACCCGGATCTGCTGGCCGCACGCTTTCAGGAGCGCGCCGCTCAGCACGAGGTGCGGGAGACCATCGGCGGGCTCTTGCCGGAGGTGAACCTGAGAGGCGATCTCTCTCATTTGAGGGATACCTTTTCCGACGGCTCCGAAATCAATCGCGCGCGGCTCGTGGCGGAGGTCTCGATCCCGCTCTATCCCCAGGGCGTGGTGTCGAGCCGGGTGCGCGCCGCCAAGCAGCGTAAGAACCGGCGGCGCCTGCAGATCGATGAGGCCCGCCGCGACGCCGAGGAAACCGGGATCACGGCCTGGGAGGCCCTGGTCACCGCCCGGGCCCAGTTGAGCGCCTTCGAGGCGGAAGTGCGGGCCACCACCATCGCACTGGAAGGTGTGCGCCAGGAGAACGCGGTGGGCGCGCGCACGATCCTCGACATTTTGGATGCCGAGCAGGAAGCGCTCGACTCTCAGGTCAATCTGACCCGGGCCAAGCGGGACGAGATCGTGGCCAATTTTCAGGTGCTCTTCGCCATGGGCAACCTGACCGCGCGCTATCTCGAGCTGCCGGTCGAAATCTACAACCCCGAGTCCGATTACCAGGCGGTGCGCGACCGCTGGTACGGCCTGACCGCGCCGGGTCAGTGACCGTCGCCACGCGTTGCCATGGCCGGGCCGGATGACCACTTGACGGTGAGACCCGGACGTTCGAGCAGTCGGCCGCCTTCAGCCTTTCATGGGAACTACGGCCATGAGTGAACCGGAAAACCAGAGCGAACCGTCGATGGAGGATATCCTGGCCTCCATCCGCAAGATCATCTCCGAGGAAGGCCCGGAGGGGGCCCGAGCGGAGCCGCCCGTCGGAGACGGCGACGAAGACGTGCTGGAGCTGACCCAGGTAGTGAAAGACGACGGCTCGCTCTCCGAGCTGAACCGAGGGCAGACCGGGCAGGGGTCGGGGGCCCATGGCGGCGCCCCGACGTCCGGGGGCTTGGTCTCGTCGACCACCGCCGCCGCTGCCACCTCGTCCATCGCGGCGCTGGCCGGCTCGCTCCGCCGGCAGCCGTCGGGCAAGTCGGTGATCGGCGGCGGCAAGCCCCTCGACGCCCTGGTGCGCGAGGCGCTGGACCCCTATCTCAGGGCCTGGTTGGACGCGAACCTGGGTAAACTGGTCGAGCGGGTGGTGCGCGAGGAAATTCAAAAGATGGTGCACCGTGGCGAAAATGGCGACGAGCACTAGTGTGGCGCTCATGGACGGCATGTTCGCGGAAACGGTAAGCGTGAACCGGGACAGCCGGCTCACCCGCATGATCGATCGGCTGGAGACCCAGCGTCTGTGCCTGGAGCTGGCCGCCCGGCTGATCGAGGGTCTGCCCGGACCGGTGCTCGAGATCGGCCTGGGCAAGGGCCGGACCTACGATCACTTGCGCAAGATCCTGCCGAAGCGGGAGATCTTCGTGTTCGACCGCGCGCTCCATGCGCCCGCCGAGGCGCTGCCCGACGACGACCATCTCTTCCACGGTGAGTTTGACCAGACCCTGCCGGAGATCCCCAAGCGGATCGGCACCGGCGCGGCCCTGGCCCACGTGGACATCGGCACCGACGACCCGAAGCTCGACGCCGAGGCGGCGGCCTTCGTGGCCGAATGCCTGGTGGCCGCCATGGTGCCCGGGGGCATCGTCGCCGCCGATCGGGCCATGGCGCGCCCGGACTGGACGATCCTACCCCTGCCGGACGCCGTACGCCGGCCTTATTTCTTGTACCGGATCTGAGTAGACCGCCTCAAACGTCCAGTTCGTCCTTGGCCACGAAGCGGGCGCGTTCTTGGATGAAGGCGAAGCGCAGCTCCGGTTTGCGGCCCATCAGGCGGTTCACGGTCTCGGACGCCAGCTTTTGATCCGCGGCGGCATTGGACTCGTCCTGGACCACGGTGACCCGCAAGAGGGTGCGGTGCCGGGGGTCCATGGTGGTATCCTTGAGCTGCTTGGGCGGCATCTCTCCCAGGCCCTTGAAACGGCTGATCTCCACCTTGCCCCGGCCGGTGAAGTGTTCGGCCAGCAGCTGGTCCTTGTGGGCATCGTCCCGGGCGTAGGCGGTCTCGCCGCCTTGGGTCAGGCGGTAGAGCGGCGGCTGGGCCAGGTAGAGCCGGCCGCCCTCGATCAGGCCCGGCATTTCCTGGTAGAAGAAGGTCATGAGGAGCGCCGCGATGTGGGCGCCGTCCACGTCGGCGTCGGTCATGATGACGACCCGCTCGTAGCGCAGCTTGTCCGGGTCGAACTGGCCCCGGGTGCCGCAGCCGAGCGCCTGGACGATGTTGGCGATCTCCTGGTTGCCCTTCAACTTGTCGGCCGAGGCGCTGGCCACGTTCAGGATCTTGCCGCGCAGTGGCAGGATCGCTTGGGTCTCCCGGTTGCGCGCCTGCTTGGCCGAGCCGCCCGCCGAATCGCCCTCGACCAGGAACACCTCGGTGCCTTCCGAGCGGTTGCGGGCGCAGTCGGCGAGCTTGCCGGGCAGACGCAGCTTGCGGGTCGCGGTCTTGCGGTTGAGTTCCTTCTCCTGGCGCCGGCGCAGGCGATCCTCGGCGCGCTCGACGATCCGCTCCAGGAGCAAGCGCGCGCGCTCGGGATGTCCGCTCAGCCAGTGGTCGAAGTGGTCCTTGATGCTGGATTCCACCAGCTTGGCGGCGATCGGTGTCGACAGGCGCTCCTTGGTCTGGCCCTGGAACTGCGGCTCCGCGATGAACAGGGACAGCAGGATCCCGGCGCCGCCCAGGGCATCCTCGGCGGTGATCTGCGCGGCCTTGCGATTGCCAGTGAGTTCGCCATGGCTCTTGAGACTGCGCAAGAGGCCACTACGCAGGCCTTGCTCGTGGCTGCCGCCTTCCGGTGTTGGCACGGTGTTGCAGTAGGACGAGACGAAGCCGGTCTCGTCGGCCGGCCAGCTGATCGCCCATTCGACCCGCCCCTGGTCGTCGGCAAAGCGGCCCTCGCCGCAGAAGGGGTCCGGCGTCAGGGTGTTGCGGCCGTTCAGGCTGGCCTCCAGGAAGTCGCGCAGGCCGTTGGGGAAATGCAGGTTGTCGGACTCTGGCGTCTCCTCGCCGGCCGTGAGGAGTGCCGGCGCGCAGGACCAGCGAATCTCCACCCCGCGAAAGAGATAGGCCTTGGAGCGCGCCATGCGGTAGAGCCGCGCCGGCTGGAACTGGGCCGTGCCGAAGATCTCTCGGTCCGGGCGGAAGGTCACCGTGGTGCCGCGCCGGTTCTGGATCGAGCCCACGGCGCTCAGCTTGTCTTTGGGCTCGCCGCGCCGATAGGTCTGGCGCCACAGCTTGCGGTCCCGGGCAACCTCCACCACCAGCTCCTCGGCCAAGGCGTTGACCACGGACAGGCCGACCCCGTGCAGGCCGCCGGAGGTGGTATAGCTTTTTTGCGAGAACTTGGCGCCGGAGTACAGGGTGGTCAGGATCACCTCGACCGCGGACTTGTCCTTGAATTTCATGTGGCGGCCGACCGGAATCCCCCGGCCGTTGTCGCGCACCGTCACCTGATTGTCGGCCGCCAACTCGAGCTCGATGCGCGTGGCGTGGCCGGCGACCGCCTCGTCCATGGCATTGTCGAGCAACTCGGCCACCAGATGGTGCATGGCCCGCTCGTCGGTGCCGCCAATGTACATGCCCGGACGCCGGCGCACCGGCTCCAGGCCCTCCAGGACCTCGATGTCCTTTTCCGTGTAGCTTTCCTGCTTAGGAGCCAGGGTCTGGAACAGATCCGCCATGATGCGCATTATAGGAAACCCGATGGGGGGTTCGCAAGCAGATGCGGTAGTCTTATGATATGACGCTACAATATCTTGTGAGGCAGGACGGGGTTCAAGGAGGAGGGCCGTCGTGAGCAATGGTCCAGGCGAATCGGTGACCGGCGCCGGCAATGACGCCGAGCCAGACGGCGAGCTTGCGCTCAGGACCCTGTGCATGCCCGCCGTTGCCAATCCTAGCGGCGATATCTTCGGCGGCTGGGTCCTGGCCCAGATGGACATCGCCGGCGGCATCACGGCTAGCCAGCGCGCCAAGGGTCGGGTCGCCACGGTGGCTGTGGACGCCATGACCTTCCACCGGCCGGTCTTTGTGGGCGACGTGCTGTGCATTTACGCCGCGATCAAAGCTGTCGGTCGCACATCCATGGCCCTCGAGTTGGAGGCCTGGGCCCTGCGCGGGCGCCAGGGCGAGCGGGTCAAGGTGACCGAGGGCCGTTTTACCTTCGTGGCCATCGACGAAAACGGCCGGCCCCGTCCGGTGCCGCCGGAGGAGGGATGATGAGAGCTTTGCTGTGCGGATTAACCGTTGTCCTCTTGGCCGCCGGGTCGGCCGGGGCGGGCGAGGCCGACGTGGTCAAAGTCGAGGCCGTCGGCCAGGGCGACGGCACCTGGCGCTTCATGGTGAGCGTGCGCCACGGCGACACGGGTTGGGACCACTATGCCGACAAGTGGGATGTGGTGGGTCCCGACGGCGCGGTCCTGGGCACCCGGGTTCTGCTTCACCCCCACGAGAGCGAGCAGCCCTTCACCCGCTCCCTGGGCGGCGTCAAGATCCCCGCCCGGATCACCCAGGTCACGCTCCGCGCCCACGACAGCCAGCACGGTTATGGCGGCGCCGAGGTGATTGTGGACTTGGCCCGGTAAAGTTGGGAGATCAGGGCAGGGGGCGGAGCAGGTCGATCAGGTTCGGGTCCGGGTCGTCAACCGGCACCAGGCGGATGCGCGGCACCACCGCGCCGCGCTCCTTGAGAAACGTCCGCACCACCATGCCCCGTTTCAAGGAAAAGAACTTGGCCCGGTTCGGGTCCTCGCTGGCGGCGCTCCAGTAGGCGAAGATCTCCGGTGTGGCGCTGGGGTTGCCGGGGATACTGCCGGCCAGGTCCGTCAGAGCGGCCTGGGAATCCTCGGCCAACTCCGCCTTGCCGGTCTCGAAGGGCACCCGGAGGATGAGACGGGGATCGTCCGACGGCGTGACCGTGGCCAGGGGCGCTGCGGGCTCGGCCTCCGCCTCCGCCACTTCGCCCTCTGCCGCGCCGGCTTCGGCCGCCTGGCTCTCGGCGGCCGCGGCCTTCTTCGGTGGCGGGTCTTCGCTCAGCCGTTCCACAAGTTCGCAGCCCGACAGCAGAAATGCTGCGACCAAACCCCCGGCGAGGTAAGCCATGGCGCGGACGCCCTGCGCCCCGTTTTTCTTTGTACCCTGAAGCGCGCCCATGATTGCCGGCTGTCCCCCCAAGCATTGAAGTGTCCCGCGCCCAAGGCGCGGCGGTTCTTAATACCTCAGAGTCGAGGCCTGGGCCATGGGGTAATGCGGCCGACGGAGGACGCCCAATAGAATCGGACCGCCCCAAGGCGGCCCGACCATGGAATGCGACCCGCCGAGGGGTCAGACCGAATAGTACATCTCGAACTCGATCGGGTGGGGCGCCTGATCCAATGCATAGACCTCCTCCCACCGGAGCTCCGCGTAAGCGTCCAGCTGGTCCTTGTCGAAGACGTTGCCGGCCAGCAGGAAGTCGTGGTCGGCCTCCAGAGCCTCCAGGGCTTCGCGCAGGGAACCGCAGACCGTCGGCACGCCCTCCAGCTCTTCGGCCGGCAGATCGTAGAGGTTCTTGTCCATGGGATCGCCCGGGTTGATCCGGTTCTGGATGCCGTCCAGTCCGGCCATCAGCATGGCCGCGAACGCGAGGTAGGGGTTCGCGGCCGGATCGGGGAAGCGCACCTCGACCCGCTTGGCGTCGGGGCTGGCGCCATAGGGAATGCGGCAGGCGGCCGAGCGGTTGCGCCCGGAGTAGGCCAGCAGAACCGGCGCCTCGAACCCCGGGACCAGCCGCTTGTAGGAGTTGGTGGTCGGGTTGGTAAACGCGTTGACCGCCTTGGCGTGTTTGATGATGCCGCCGATGTAGTGCAGCGCGCTCTCCGACAGGCCGGCATAGTTGTCGCCGGCGAACAGCGGCTTGTCGTTCTTCCAGATCGACTGGTGGACGTGCATGCCCGAACCGTTGTCGCCGTAGACCGGCTTGGGCATGAAGGTGGCCGTCTTGCCGTAGGAGTGAGCCACGTTGTGCACCACGTACTTGTAGATCTGCATGTTGTCGGCGCACCGCACCAGGGTGTCGAACTTGATGCCCAGCTCGTGCTGGGAGGGCGCCACCTCGTGGTGGTGCTTTTCCACCGTGACTCCCATCTCGGCGATCACGCTGGTCATCTCGGAGCGCAGATCGCCCATGGAATCGACCGGCGCCACCGGGAAGTAGCCGCCCTTGGCGGGCGGGCGATGGCCCATGTTGTTTTCTTCTAAGTGCTCGCCCGACATGTAGGGACCTTCCTCCTGGGTGAAGTGGAAGAAGGAGTGGTTCATGCTGGTCTTGAAGCGCACGTCGTCGAACACGAAGAACTCGGCCTCCGGGCCGAAGACCGCGGTGTCGCCGACGCCAGCCGACTGCAGATAGGCTTCAGCCTTGCGGGCGGTCGAGCGCGGATCGCGGTTGTAGGGCTGGCCGGTCTCCGGTTCCTCGATGTCGCAGAACAGGATCAGCTGCGGCTGGGCCGAGAAGGGGTCCATGACCGCGGTGGTGAGATCGGGCTTCAAGCGCATGTCCGAATCGTGAATCGCTTTCCAGCCGGCGATCGACGAGCCGTCGAACATGATGCCTTCGTTGAGCTCGTCGTCGCCCACGGCACCGACGTGCATGGCCAGGTGCTGCCACTTGCCGCGCGGATCGGTGAAGCGGTAGTCGATGTAGTTGACGTCGTTTTCCTTGATCATCTCGAGAATTGTGTTGGCGTCGGACATCTTGGCTCTTCCCGTTCTAAATAGAGTGAATCGATGGGCTGTCGTGGGCCGGGGCGCTCAGGCTCTGGGTGCGCCGGCCGGGGTGGTCGGCTAGACCGCGTCCACGCCAGTTTCTCCGGTGCGGATGCGGATCGCCTCGTCGATGGAGGTGACGAAGATCTTGCCGTCGCCGATCCGGCCAGTATGGGCCGCCTGTTGGATGGCCTCGACGGCGCGTTCCACCAGGCCGTCGTCCAGAACGACCTCGACCTTCACCTTGGGCAGGAAGTCTACCACGTATTCGGCGCCCCGGTACAGCTCGGTATGGCCCTTCTGCCGGCCGAAGCCCTTGGCCTCGGTCACCGTGATGCCCTTGATCCCTACCTCGTGGAGGGCCTCCTTCACTTCGTCCAGCTTGAACGGCTTGATGATCGCTTCGATCTTTTTCATGGCTCTCCTTTGCCGGCCTGGTCCCGCTGTTATGCCGTCATGGCAAGGGACACGCGCCGCCGCTGCCGCGCGCATCTACAGGGACTCTGTGATCAACACCTGCCATATCATATGCACGTGCCATGCCAAGTTCCGCGATCCCCGCCCGGACCCCGGATTCCTTGGTATTTCAGGGTATTTGCCGCCACTCACGGCACTGTATTTGCCCATATTTTAGGCAAACTGCCCAAAAGGCTCGCAAGCCCCGGGCGCAAAGCCGCCCAACCCCCGTGGAGACGTGGTAGAATCCGCCTGGTAGCGGGTATTTGAACGAGGTTCGGTCATGACGTTTGAGCTCTATCTGGCATTCGTCGCGGCGACGACGATCATGATCCTTTTGCCGGGGCCCAGCGTGCTGCTCACCGTGGCCCACGCCATGGCTTTCGGCGGTCGGCGGGCGGGGAGGTGGTTTCGCGGCCGGCGGGGCCACTTGGTGCGCAACCGTGTCACCGGCACCTTGATGATCGGCGCCGGCCTCGGCCTGGCACTCGCGCGACGCGGTTGAAGGCGGGCGGCAAGGTTAAGGGCGGGCGGCGGCCTGTCCGGAGCCCAGTGCTTGTAGGCTGCGAAGGCGATATTCCAAAGCTTCGAGCTTCGCCTCGATCTCTTTGCCCACGTAGATCTGCGGCTCCGAAGCCGTCAGCCCCTCGGCCAACTCGCGAGCGGCAATGGCGTCGGCCGCCTTATGAAAGGCCTTGATGAACGAGACCTCGCTGCGCAATTGCTGATCAAAATAGGCCTCGCCGAAATAGGTGTAGTCTCTTTTTTGTTCGCAACCGAATGACCTGCGGTCGCTCCTGGAGGCCGTCATGATCAAAGAGTTGTCGTCCTTGAGAGCATCGATGAAGCCACCGGAGTAGCATGCCGAAATCACGATCACCCGCCACTTGATGCCGGCATCGTCCAGCAGGCTGTCCAGCTCTTCCGCGGAAAGGTCGTTCAGTCCCAGCGGCCAGTAATCGACGGAGAGCCTGTGATCCTTGGAGCCGTGCGAGGTGAGAAACAGAAATACCACGTCCTCCTCGGCGTCCATGACCTTCGGCAGCTCGCTCAAGGCCCACCAGAGGTTGGTGACGCTCGCCAAGGGCAGGTCTTCGACAGTGGCCCGGTTGTTGATCAAGGCGAGCGAGCGGCCGGCGGTGTCGAAGCGCTCATCGAAGAGCTTCCGCACGGAGCGAACCTCGCGAAGAAAAACGTCTTGTTGGGCATAGCTGCCGAAGCCCACGAAATAGAGATCGACCACGCCCGGGCGGTTCGGTTCCAGGGCGTCGAAGGACCGATTGAAGATGCGGGACTGGTCGTAGTAGGTTCGCTCTACGTCGAGGTACGCTGTTTGATCCACGGCTGATGGGGCGCCCGGGACACCGCGAGTCCCCCAGAGTTGCTGCGCGTCATGGAGCGCGATGGGGGCCTCGACAACGATAATCAAAAGCGCCAGACAGCCCGAGCGAAAGAGTCCCCTGCCATAGACCACGCGCACGGCTCGAAGCATGGCCACGCATAGCCACAGCATGACCAAAACGCTCGCCACGACCAATCCTACCGAAGCATCGATCGCGGCATCTTGGTTCCGGAACAAATACCAAAAGACGATCCATACCAAGGCCGACGCCGGAGCCAAGGAGTAGATCGCGACGACCGTATTCAAAAAACCGCCGCTTTGCCGTTCTATCTTGGATACCAGATAGCATCCAAGGAGCCCAAACATGAGCACCTTGGCCACATAGCCTATGCCCGCTTCATTGAAGATTCGGATAGGATCGACATACAGATAAACGGTTGTCACGGTGGTCGCGATGGCGACAATCAGCAGCAGTGCGGCTTGGTCCAGGGAAAAGTGGAAATGCTCCCGGCCGACCGGAACGAAGAACAAGAGACGAAAGCCCGCCCTGAGGTTCGTCCATAGCTGTCCCAGCGCCCCTGGCGTCCGGACGCTGGGCCCGGGCCGCGGGCCGTTGCGAAACGATACCTCAGGCAGTTTGCTGCCGCGCGGCTCCTGTTCGTCCATGGCTTCGGCACCGGTCACGCCAAGGGATGGGTAGGAACACTATACCTGAAGTAGATGGAATATGTAATTGTTCCCTATTGTCCCTCGAATTGAGAGGCGAAGATTAGGCAATAGGCATAAACCACAGCGCACGTTCTACTGACTAGCCAGGAATGTCCGGATCCGGCCCAGGGCCTCGATGATGTTCTCGGTGCTGTTGGCGTAGGATAGGCGCAGGAAGCCTTCGCCATAGCGGCCGAAGCTGGTGCCGGCGACGGTGGCCACGCCGACCTCTTCCAGCAGCCGCTGCTCCAATTCCTTGGCGCTGAAGCCGGTGGCGGAGATGTTGGGGAAGGCATAGAACGCGCCGCCCGGCTCCACGCAGCTGACACCGGGGATCTGGTTGACCTCGCGCAGCACCACGGCGCGCCGCTTTTCGAAAGCCTCGACCATGGC
>SMVA01459590.1_pt1 | contig 12397 bp, 9 predicted proteins | sample 2456451 | NCBI WGS metagenome assembly SMVA01 (sample SAMN11095933, study PRJNA526329) | marine sediment metagenome | biome: Marine sediment; feature: Surficial sediment; material: Deep marine sediment; isolation source: Hadal surficial sediment | place: Pacific Ocean | collected 2014-05 | depth 0-1...
AATAACATTTCCTTTATTTGATGTGCTACCAAATTACCCGGAGTTTTCGCACCGAAGTCTTTGAATATATCACCACTATCAGATGTAATTCTTATCGATAATATTTTCCGTTTTGGACCTCTAACAATTTCTTTAATTTCACCACTTACAGGTGAAGTAAATTTTATTTGATCCTGCTCTTTTGAATAAAAAACTACATCTCCTACATTTACCTTATCACCTACTTTAACAATCATTTTAGGCAATATTCCATGAAAATTTGATGGAGTGATAGCAAATGTTTTTGAGCGCTTTAATGAAGATAATTTGGTTTGTGCTACTCCTTTCAGCTTAATGTTTAAGCCTTTCTTAACTACAATGTCTGTTGACATAATTTGCTTTAATTAAATTTGTATTTTCCTGTTGAATTTATCACCGATTATTACAAAAAACACAGGAATAAATCATATTTTTCTTAACAGTTTGCAAATTTAATAAATTTGCATTTTATAATGTCATATTAATTAGGTTTTATAATTCCATTTTATGTTATTTATATTTAATCTAAATAAGGCTCGATATTGAATTTATTTTTCATTCAAAAATTTTGTACTTCTAATTTCAAATGAATAGGATTATTATAACCGAACCCTATTGATCAAAAATTTTATTTTCAATTATTAAAGGTTACTTTTGGTGAATTAATTGAATAAAACTACGCTTCAATGAATTTGATAAAACAAACTTATTTTTTGCTCCTTATATTAATGATCAGCCCGGTATTTTCACAAGAATACGCGAAGATCACCAGCCCAAGTTATATAAAATCTATAGTTTTAAAACCTTTAAAATCAAATGCTTATTTTGCAATCATCAAACTTGGAGAAACCATTAAGCTTTCTTTTGATGATATCAATGCCCTTGAAAAAATATATTCGTATAAAATTGAACATTGTGATTATAATTGGAATATATCAAATTTAGTATCAACAGAATATTTAGACGGTTATGCTCAAGACAGAATTAGAAATTTCGAGAATTCATTCAATACTTTGCAATCTTATACACATTATCAGCTGCAAATACCCAATCAAAATATTAGAATCAAAATTAGCGGTAATTACGTAATTTCAATTATTGATGAAGATAACAATATTGTTTTTACACGCCGGTTTATAGTTTATCAACCTAAGGTAAATGTTGGTATAACAGCACATAGAAGCCGAGACATTGCCAGTATTAACGAAAAACATAATGTGCAATTTGTAATCAATAACCAAAATTTAAGGGTGAATAATCCTAATGAAGAAATAAAAGTGGCACTTTATCAAAATGGAGACTGGAATTCGGTCATAAAAAATATCAAACCAAAATATATTCGAGGCTCACAATTATTATACAATTATGTTCATGAAATTTCTTATTGGGGAAATAATGAGTTTTTATATTTTGACACAAAAGACATTAGAAATGCATCGAATAATATTGATAAAGTAAGGTTAAATAATATTTTCAACACATTTTTATACATCGATGTAGCTAGAGGAAAAAAGCCGTATTTATTTTATCCTGATGTTAATGGAAATTTTGTCTTGAGAACCATAAACACCGATAATGTTGATATTGAAGGAGATTATTCTTTCGTTCATTTCAAATTGGCATATGATGATAATTTCAAAAACGACGACATCTATATCTATGGAAATTTTAATGATTGGCAAATTAATAATGAAAACAAAATGATATTCAACAGTCAAACCAATCTTTATGAGGCAACTCTTTTATTAAAGCAAGGTTTCTACAATTACACCTATGTAGGAGTAGGTAATAATATGAAAATAAATACTCATGAAATAGAAGGGTCATATTATCAAACTGAAAATGATTATACCCTAATTGTTTATTATAAAAAATTTGGTGAATTATATGATCAAGTTATTGGTGTTGGAACTGCAAATTCCAAGATATTGCAGAATTAAAATCTATAATTTACTTGATACTACGCAATTATTTATTAATAATTTAGAGATGTAATACCGTTGCTAATCTAATCACTGGCATACCCATGATACATTAAAAACAATTTATTTTATCTTTCAACAAACAAGCCTGAGAATGCATGTGAATTAGAAGATGATTTATTTATTATTAGAACATAGCTTCAAGCCTTTATTAACATATTGTAGAAAATATTTATTTTATTATATGACAATGCTCATATTTTTCATATCGTATTATTAATAATTTTGCACCCATATATTATTTATATTTCCCCGAAAAAAATTATTCAGATATCACATATAGAATATTTAGGGATAGCAATAATATTTAGTATCGTATTGAGCTAGAATAACTAATTGAAATAGTAAAAAATGAAAATTCCAAATATAATGTCGGCCCAGGAAGCTGTTAAACTTATAAAGTCAGGAGATAGAGTATTGATTCAAGGCGGGTCTGCAACACCCCAATCATTAGTGAAAGCCATGATTGGACGTGCTTCTGAACTAAAAGGAGTTGAAATTGTACACATGCATACTGAAGGAGAATGCGGATATACCTCTCCGGAATTGAGAGAAAGTTTTCATACCAATGTATTTTTTATAGGTGAGAATATCAGAAAAATGATTGGGAATACTGCCGATTATATTCCTATTTTTTTAAGTGATATTCCAAATTTATTCCGTCAGGGTTACATGGATTTAGATATTGTATTGGTAAATGTTTCTCCCCCTGACAAACATGGGTTTTGCTCTTTAGGAGTTTCTGTAGATATTGTTATTTCTGCAATTGAAAAAGGAAAAAAAGTTATCGCTCAAATAAACTCTCGGATGCCCAGAACATTTGGTGATGCCCTGGTTCACCTTAATAATTTTGACGCTTGTGTATTGATTGAAGAAGAAATTCATGAAATGAAGGTCATTTCTCCTTCTGAATCTGAAAAACAAATTGGTAAAAATATTGCCGCCATTATCGATGATGGAGCAACACTTCAAATGGGTATTGGAGGAATTCCTAATGCAGTATTAACTTTTCTAACCAATCACAAAGATTTGGGTATTCATACAGAAATGTTCTCTGAAGGAATTGTTGATTTAGTTAAAAAAGGAATTGTAAACGGTTCAAAGAAAAAAATGAATCCTTATAAAATTATTTCCGGATTTGCTATGGGAACCAGACGGTTATATGATTTTATGGATGATAATCCCGAAATTGAAATGTTAGATATTTCCTATGTAAATGATACAGCTATAATTCGGCAAAATCCAAAAGTAACTGCTATCAATTCAGCAATTGAAATAGATATCACAGGACAAGTTTGTGCTGATTCAATTGGAATGAGAATGTTTTCGGGTGTTGGTGGACAAATGGACTTTATGCGTGGAGCCGCATTATCAATGGGTGGTAAACCAATTATTGCGATTAATTCGAGAACATCGAAAGGGTTTTCAAAAATAGTTCCAATTCTGAAAGAGGGAGCAGGCGTAGTAACAACAAGAGCTCATGTAAGGTTTGTTGTAACAGAATACGGAGTAGCCGAATTATTTGGAAGAAACCTTAAACAACGTGCACAATCTCTTAGAGACATTGCACACCCAGATCATCAAGAAGAATTGGATAAAGCTATTTTTAATCGATTTGGGAGTAGCTTAATGAACAAATAAATGATTCATATTACCGGTAATACATTCATTACATGAACGATACAAGCATATATTATTTGAGTTTTTTGACAAAACAAACTAAAAAGAATTTCTAAACTCATCAATTATTTTCATGGCCGCCTTTACAGGTGATATTTTTGATTGGATTATTTCATTCTCCAAAATTTCAAGTTGATCAGAAATACTCTTTGAATTGTAAAATAATCTTTTCAGTTCTACATGAATATTAGTATACATCCATTGTATAAGTTGTTGATTTCGGTTTTGCTTGAAATATCCATTTTCGGTAACTAATTTTTTATATTTTACAATTTCAATCCATACCTCATCAATACCCATATTTTCTATTGCTGATGCAATATTAACTACGGGTGTCCATCCCGATTCTGATTGAGGAAAGATATGAAGGGCGTTTTGGTATATTTTTTTCGCGATTTCACTTTTACCAACATTGTCGCCATCTGCCTTATTAATAACGACCATGTCAGCCATTTCCATAATCCCTTTTTTAATCCCTTGCAATTCATCGCCAGCTCCAGATAACATTAACAGCAAGAAAAAATCCGTCATTTCATGAACGGCGGTTTCAGATTGCCCTACACCAACTGTTTCAATTAAAATTACATCATATCCCGCAGCTTCGCAAAGAAGCATGGTCTCACCGGTTTTATTGGCTACACCACCCAAATTATCACCAGATGCCGAGGGTCTAATGTATGCGTTTTCTGAATTGGCCAATTGATCCATTCGTGTTTTATCACCAAGAATGCTTCCTTTGGATCGTTGACTGCTAGGATCGATAGATAGGATTGCAATTTTATACCCTTGTCCTATCAAATGTTTTCCAAAAGCTTCAATAAATGTGCTTTTTCCCACTCCCGGTATACCAGTGATTCCAATTCTAATGGAATTTCCGGTTTTGGGTAAAATAGCTTGTAATATTTCTTTGGCAAGTTTTTTATCGCTATCTAAATTACTTTCTATTAATGTGATTGCTTTTGATAAAATAACTCGATCACCACATAATATACCATCTATATATTCTTCAACTTTTAATCTACTTTTTCGCTTGTATCCATTCATTTCAATTCAACTGATATAAATTTATCATAAATATATTAATAATTTCATCTTATAGATAAATGTCCGTTATGAATTTATTCTTTTTTATATACAAAATATATTTATGACATCATTTTGTATCGTCCTGAAATAGGTTGACTGTTTTTACTATAAAAAGTCAACTTAAAATCAGGACGATACAGATAGTCATTATTAATTATTTTATAATCAATAAAATACAAATACTAGGAACTTATGGAAGGATTCCGATGTCACATAAATTAAACATTAATCAAGGTACATGTGAATTCCAGAAAAAACCACAAAAGGAAAAACATATATACTTCTAAAATTATTCATATCTTTGTAAACACATAATTTTCAGTGTTTAATAAATGATTCAACAAATAACAAAGGGAATAAAAATTACTGTAGATACAAATTTTGAAGGAAAACGATATCAAAATTTACGTATGTATTATACTTTTAGCTATAGTATAACCATTGAAAATCAGAGTAGTGATACGGTCCAATTACTAAGTCGGCATTGGAATATTTTTGATTCTTTAAGTGATTTGGAAACCATAGAAGGTGAAGGTGTGGTAGGTGAAAAACCTGTTATTTCACCAAAAGAAAGTTATACATATAATTCGTATTGTTTACTTTCTTCTCCAATTGGTGCGATGAATGGACATTACAACATGATTAATTTTACATCTTCCAATCAATTTAAAGTTCAAATTCCGAGTTTCCAATTAATGATTCCGGCAACTTTCAATTAAAATTCAATTTATTTATTTTAAAGAATTATATGTATAACTGATCAATCTTATTTATCTAATTAATCCTTTCATTCTTTGTTTATAAAACACATTGTAATTTCTTTAAGCAGTAAAGGGTAAAAACTATCTTAAATTCATATTTTTAAAATATTTTTTTTAGCATCTTGGTAACATTAGGCGGAATTATTTTTTCCTTTATTACTTTTTTGATTTAATAGCAATATCTTCATAGTACATATTCACATCCATTTTATTTTTCATTACCGATGTTATACTCACTGTACCCACCATTTTACGTTTCAACACAACATCAATATTGTCATCGCCAATACCTGCTTTATGATGAAATTTTAAGATGGATTTCTGGTTGAAGTCATGATTATATTGCCAATCAGTAAACCATTTCTTTCTCATATTTTTCACATCATTTGTGTACAAAGTTGATGAGGACCAAATCAGAGGTTTTTGAGGTAATTTTTTCAAATGCTTTTTTACGCCATCCCAAACAAATTCTGTCAGTTTCAAATCTTCATTCCAATCTATAATAATAAATGTAAAAGGCTCAATATCATGTAAATCTATTTTATTCAATTCAATTTCAATACAATCACTCCTTAACAAGTCTAATACGATCTTACCCCTGCTTTTTTTATATGATTCTCTGGATTTATGGTTGTCAAACCCTCCATTTAGGGCACATATTAACCTGTTTTTAGAACTTATTCCGATCCATGTTCCTCCTGCCTTACCATCTTTTGGGTAGAAAAGTTCAATATCATTTTCTACATATTTTTGAGGTAGTACCGCTTTTTCACGAGCGTAAGGCACATCCCTATTTGATGTTAAAATAAAATCAACTTTATTTATTGGAAGATACGTTACAGTACACATTTATTATGAAATTAGTATTATTTAGTAATTTTAAAAATTTTTTTTTTGAGATATTCGCAAATATATAGTCGAATTAATATGACAATCTTTTCAAAAATTCTTAAATTTGTCGCCCAATATTAATCACGATAAAAATAATAAAAATAATACGATGTCAAACGGATTTTTTAATGTTCCTCCTGCGGTAAATGAACCCGTAAAATCATATGCTCCTGGATCTTCGGAACGCAAAGAAGTATTGGATACTTATAAAAAAATGTACAATGAAACAATTGATGTTCCTATGTACATAGGTAGTGAAGAAATCAGAACCGGAGATACAGCAACCATATCTCCTCCCCACGATCACAAACATATTTTGGGTACTTACCATAAAGCCGAAAAAAAACATATTGATCTGGCTATAAAAACTGCTTTGGATGCCAAAGAAAAATGGGCAACAACTCCATGGGAGCACAGAGCAGCAATCTTTTTAAAAGCTGCTGAATTATTGAGTGGGCCGTACAGGGCAAGAATAAATGCCGCAACAATGCTGGCACAATCTAAAAATGTATTTCAAGCCGAAATTGATGCTTCATGTGAATTGATCGACTTCCTGACCTTCAATGTACAATTTATGACCGAAATTTATCAAAATCAACCGATTTCTGATAAAGGTGTATGGAACAGAATGGAATACCGGCCATTAGAAGGATTTATCTATGCTGTTTCACCGTTTAATTTTACTGCCATAGCAGGAAACTTATGGGCTGCTCCTGTAACCCTTGGAAACGTTTGTGTATGGAAACCATCTGATAGTCAGGTTTATTCTGCAAAGGTAATTGTTGATTTATTTAAGGAGGCAGGTTTACCAGATGGTGTTATTAATGTGGTTTACGGTGACCCTGAAATGATTACAGATACAGTTATCAATCATTCTGAATTTGCAGGATTACACTTTACGGGTTCTACAAAAGTGTTTAAAAATTTATGGTCACAAATCGGACAAAACATTCATAAATACAAATCATATCCCCGAATTGTAGGAGAAACCGGGGGTAAAGATTTTATCTGGGCGCATCCTTCAGCAAATCCAATTGCCGTGGCAACAGCTATGTCTCGTGGTGCCTTTGAATATCAAGGCCAAAAATGTTCGGCAGCGTCTAGAAGTTATGTTCCCAAAAGTATTTGGGCAGATGTAAGAAAACGTTTGGAAGAAGATTTAAAATCGATGAAAATGGGGAGTCCTGAAGACCCCTCAAACTTTATCAATGCGGTTATTCATGAAGGCTCTTTTGACAAGATCACTAAATATATTGATCAGGCGAAAAACGATTCGGACTCTGAAGTAATTATTGGAGGTAATTATGATAAATCGCAGGGATATTTTATCGAACCCACAGTTATATTGGCTTCAAGTTCAAAATATACAACTATGGAAACAGAACTTTTCGGCCCTGTTTTAACCATTCATGTATATGATGATGCCGATTGGAAATCTATCTTAAAAGAGGTCGACGACACATCTGAATACGCCTTGACGGGAGCAATTTTTAGCACAGATAGATATGCCATTGATTATGCTTCAAAAGTCTTGGTTAATGCAGCCGGTAATTTTTATATCAACGACAAACCAACCGGTGCCGTTGTGGGTCAACAACCATTTGGGGGCTCCCGTGGGTCAGGAACAAATGATAAAGCTGGTTCCATTTGGAATCTGTTGCGATGGGTTTCTCCTCGAACGATCAAAGAAACTTTGGTACCTCCAACTGATTATAGATATCCGTTTTTGGACGAATAAAATTGAATTTAAATAGTCAAAAACCACATCTATACGATGTGGTTTTTGCTTTTTACAGATTTACAAACTTAATAAATATAGCCTTATACAGTAAAGAGGAAAATTATTAAAAAATACAATCATTTCAAGTAACTTAAATTTTTTTCAATCGTCACTCGTATAAATCAAAATAAGATATTCAGAAAACTTCTAAGACTCAAAACCCAATGGTTTTGGATTTATTGCAAACATTTTATTGATCATATTTTTGTTTAAATTGTAAGGAAATAATTAATCTACCTACTTTTATATAAAAGTCGCCATGAAAAATTTATGTCTCTTATTATTCACTTTACTCTTTTTTTATATCTCATTTGCTCAAAAACCTATTCCTAATATTTCAATACAAGATATTAACAACCAAAATATTGAAACACAAAATCTAACGGAAAGCGGACTAATAATATTAACTTTCTGGGCAACCTGGTGTATTCCCTGTATCGACGAACTTAGTGCCATTCATGAAGTATATGCAGATTGGCAGCATGAATTCAACTTAAAATTAATTGCAGTTTCTATAGATGATAATCGCACCATATCAAGGGTCAAACCTATGGTGAATAGCCATGAATGGGATTATGAAATTTGGCTGGATAAAAATCAGGAATTTAAAAGGGCCCTTCAAATTTCAAACATTCCTTATTTACTCATTGTGAAAAATGGCAATATTGTATTTCAACATACCGGATATAAACCTGGCAATGAAGAATTACTATATTCAAAAATTCGGGAGTTTTCAAACTAAAACACAATTAGTATGAAACAAATTATCATAAATATATTTCTAATCCTCCCCTTGTTTGTTTTCGGACAAACTAAAAACCATTTTTCTGCAGGTTTTGAATCGATAGCACAATATTATGTTGATGATAAAAAAACGGGCGAATTTGATGATGAAAACCAATTCAGATCAAATAATTATCTCGCTATTGATTATACTTTTCAAAAATTTAAAGTTGGCATTCAATTCGAATCTTATATACCACAAGCTCTATTGAATTATTCTGCTAGCTTTGATAAAGAATTTGCTGTAGCTACTTTTTACGCCCAATTTAAGAGTTCAGAAACTGATGCCCTTATCGGTTATTTTTACGAACAATTTGGTAGTGGATTGATATTTAGATCATGGGAAGATAGGCAGCTGGGATTAAACAATTCACTTCTTGGAGGAAGAATCAGGTATAAAGCCTTTGAATATTTGTCTTTTTCGGGTATTTATGGAAAACAACGAATAGGCTTTGATTTGTCAAATGGCCAAATTTTTGGTTTGAATTCTGAAATTGATTTATCTCCAGTTTTTAAAACTAACAATAATATAAATATGGGCCTAAGTTATATTGGAAGAAATGAAAATTTTGAAAGGGAATCTGAATTAAATGAAACCACACATGCATATTCAGGAAGAATTAATTTTACCATTAATAACCTATATTCCAATATCGAGTTTATCTACAAAAGTCTAGATGCCTTGGTGGAACAAGGGTTTATTTTTACAAATAAGGGTTTTACAGGAAACGGCCTGCTTTGGAATGTAGGTTATTCACAAAAAGGATTTGGCATTGATGCTACTTTTCGAAGATTGGAAAATATGAGTTTTTATACCGATAGAGAAGCGAGCGGCAATATAGATAACGAGCTCCTGGTAAATTATATACCCAGCCTCACCAAACAACATAATTACAATTTAACCAATATTTATGTTTACCAATCGCAGCCTCAACTTTCATTTTTTCCTTTAAAAAAAGCCGGTGAAATTGGATATCAAGTTGATTTGTTTTATCGTATTAAAAAAGGGACTTTTTTAGGAGGAAAATATGGAACAAAAATTGCTTTAAATTATTCTAATTGGCATGGCTTACGTGCAGATTTTGATGTAATAGAAAGAACTTATTCCAGTGATTTTTTAAAGTATGGCGATAAGTATTTTTCCGATTTTAATATTGAAATTAAGAAAAAATGGTCAAAAAAATGGTTTTCAATATTGATGTATTCAAACATATTTTATAGTAAAAAATATATTGAAGAAAAATTAGGATTCGTAAACGCTGATATATTTATAGTTGAAAATACCTATCGATTTCTTAATAACAGATCAACAAGGTTGGTTCTAGAGCATCTTTCAACAAATGAAGATCAAAAAAATTGGGTATCCGGTTTGCTTGAAGTAAATATTTCACCGTCATTTTCAGTATTTGCGAATGATATGTACAACTATGGAAATGATCGTGAAATTGAAAAAATACACTATTATAATTTTGGCGGTAGTTTTTCAAAAAATCGCAGTCGGCTGGCTTTGAGTTATGGGAGGCAACGAGGTGGTTTGATTTGTATTGGTGGTGTTTGCAGAAATGTATCTCCTTCAACAGGCTTAACCATTAATTTTAGTACTTCTTTTTAATTTATATTGTTAGTTCCTAATTAAAACGATATTCCAAATTTAACTGAAATACGGAGTTTCCATATCTAAAAGTTGAATCTCCAAGATCACTCCTATTAAAACCGTAATTATATCTCAAATCCAAGCCTATTCTTTTGCTAAAATCATATCCCATACCAAAATCTATACCCCAATTAAAATCACTAACGCTTCTGCTATTCTTACCATTTACAACAATAATTCCTCCATCAAGTTCAATATTATCAGCTGTTACGTTGAACATATAATCAAGTTGAGGTCCGAATTGAAAATTAAATTTTTCATTAAAATAATATTTTAATAATAGCGGTAAAATAATATTTGATTCATTTGACTTAATACCCGTGATATTATCATCAAACAATGGATCACTTTGGTCTTGAGGCTGATTAATATCTATTGTACTAAAATCATATTGGGTACCCTGTAAACTATATAGCAGTTCCGGTTGAAAATATAGTTGATCGACTAATTTCATTTTTACAAAGCCTCCTACTTGAAAACCAGCTTTATATTTATAATCCAGTGGGCTTTCAAAATCAGTTAAGATTGTTGAAAAATTGGTGCCTCCTTTGATTCCATAAACCGGACTTTGAGCCATTGTGATTTGAATTGAAATAATTGTAATAATCAGATAAAATATTTTTTTCATGGCAATTTTAATATATAATTCTACATATCTTTTTCTGAAAGGCTACTTTCAAAGGATATCATGGTTTGACTCATTTAAATTTAGGCATTCTTTTAGTATTTCAACAAAACGATAAACATCGGTATAACTATTATACAAGGGTACGGGAGATACTCTAATCACATCAGGCTCTCTCCAATCAATAATAACACCCTTTTTGGAAATAGCTTTAAACAATAATTTATTATAACTAAATACTCTGATTGATAATTGAGATCCCCTTTCATATTTATTGCTCGGAGTAATTATATGAATTAGATCATTTTGAATTTCCTTTATTAAATACTCTAAATAGGATGTTAGATTTCTTGCTTTTGCCTGAAGGCGATCCATACCCACCAAATCAAAAATATCCAGAGAAGCATGTAATGCCGCCAGGGATAAAATTGGAGCATTACTCAATTGCCATCCTTCTACTCCAGGTATAGGAATAAATTTGTCATCCATCAAAAATCTCGACTCCTTATCATGTCCCCACCACCCAGTAAATCGTGGAAGCGATTTGTCATGTTTATGTTTTTCATGCACAAAACAGCCTGCTATTCCACCCGGACCAGAATTCAAATATTTGTAGGTACACCAAACTGCAAAATCTACCTTCCAATCATGCAGTTGCAAAGGGATATTCCCTGCTGCATGAGCTAAATCGAACCCTACAATACACCCTTTTTTATGACTTAGTTCCGTAATAGATTGCATATCAAATAGCTGTCCTGTAAAATAATTCAATCCCCCAATCATGACTAAGGCAATCCTTTCCCCTTCTTTTTCAAGCAGATTTAAAATATCTTCTGTGCGAATAATACTTTCTCCCTTTCTAGGAATTAATTCAATTAGCGATTCATCAATATCATATCCATGGAACTCTATTTGGGATTTTACCGCATATTGATCAGACGGAAATGCATTAGCTTCAATTACAATTTTGTTTCTCTGTTGGGTTGGACGATAAAAAGAAACCATCATTAAATGAAGGTTTACAGTTAAACTGTTCATTACTACTACTTCATTAGATTTAGCTCCAACTATTCGTGCCATTTTATCTGATAAAATTTCATGATATGATATCCAAGGGTTTTTTGCATTAAAATGGCC
>SMVA01332554.1_pt1 | contig 12396 bp, 15 predicted proteins | sample 2456451 | NCBI WGS metagenome assembly SMVA01 (sample SAMN11095933, study PRJNA526329) | marine sediment metagenome | biome: Marine sediment; feature: Surficial sediment; material: Deep marine sediment; isolation source: Hadal surficial sediment | place: Pacific Ocean | collected 2014-05 | depth...
CCCAGCCGTGACCCGTTGAGATATCCAGGCTAGGTTGCTGCCTGGCGGATCGCGCTCGCGCAGCCGTGACCCGTTGAGATATCCAGGCTAGGTTGCTGCCTGTCGGATCCATGAACTCTCGTGCGGAAGAGACGTCGCGAAGAGAAAATGCATTTGCGTATTTACAATGAGAAACTCCATCTCCATAATCCTGTCATTCGGGTCGTTATGGACCAACGCAACAAGTTTCCTTCCACAAAGGGGGTGACAGGGTGGCAAAACGGGTTGGGAAGAAGAGAGCGACCAAAAAGAAGGCCGCGAAGAAGAAGGTGACCAAGAAGAAGGTGACCACGAAGCTCCGGGCGGTCGAGAAGAAGGTCGCCAAGAAGCTCCGGGCGGTCGAGAAGAAGGTGGCCAAGAAGCTGCGGGCGGTCAAGAAGAAGGTGACCAAGAAGAAGGCGACCAAGAAGAAGGCAACGAAGAAGAAGGCAACGAAGAAGAAGGCAACGAAGAAGAAGGCAACGAAGAAGAAGGCGACGAAGAAGAAAGCCACCAAGAAGAAAGCCACCAAGAAGAAAGCAACGAAGAAGAAAGCGACGAAGAAGAAAGCCACCAAGAAGAAGGCCCGTCGCAAGAAGCGCTAGAGTGCGGGCTCGATCGAGCCCGCTTGGAGAGTTCAAGAGGAGCGGTGATCCGTCACCGCTCCTTTTGTTTGTTCGCTATCCCGGCGCGCGCCTTGTCCTCACGGCCCTTGCGCACACTCGCTTCGCGACCCGTCGAGAAACGCGGGCTAGCAGCAACCGCCGCCGCGGTAGTGGAACGTCGATCCCGTGACCACGATGTCGCGACGGCCGAGCAACTCCAGCCTGTCGGCCGTCTTATCGCAAATCGGCATCGGCATGTCGCGGGGGAGGGTGTGCCCGGCGCCGTCATCGAAGGACTCCTCGGTGCCGACGTACACGGCCGTGCGGCCGGTGAAAATGCACGCTCCGTCCGCCGGAATCGGATCGGCGATCGCCGCCACTTCGATGCTCTCCAGGACGATGTCTTCATCGAGACCGTAGCGCTCCCGGTCGAGCACCCGGTAGGGTTGCCGGCTGCGCACTTCGATGGTTCCAAAGCCCGCCTCGACGAGCAGCTCGAGGTACCGATCGAAGGTCTGTGCACCCGACAGGCACATGGCGCGCAGCCGGTCATCGGCCTGCAGGTGGGGCGGCAGGGGCACGGGCGAGACCGGATCCGACAGTACCAACTTCCCCACCGGCTTCAGCACGCGACGCATCTCGCGCAGCGCCTTGCGCAGGTCGTTCTCGACGAAGATGTTGAACAGACAGTTCTGCGCGGCGACATCGACGCTGTTGTCGTCCACCGGCAGGGCCAGCGCGTCGCCCAGCCGTAGGTCGATGAACGATGTGTCGAACCAGCCGTTGAGCTCCGCCGCTTCCTGGAAATTGCGTTGCGCCAAACCGAGCATCTCGGGCACGCGGTCAACGGCGATGACGCTGCCCTCGGCGCGCGTGAAGTAGGCGAACTGGAGGGCTTCGAGACCCGCGCCGACGCCCACGTACAGCACGGTGAGGCCGGCGTCGAGGTCCTGCAGGTTGACGGTGCTTCCACAACCGTAGTTCATCTCGATCATGGCGTTGGGAACGTCGAGACCGGGGAGCTTCCATACTGGCGTGGTGGTGCAGCAGAGTTGCTCCTGTGGGTCCAGCGCCGCCGCGCGATAAAACTCAGCGGCGGCGTCGAGGTAGGATTCGGAGCTCATGGTCGTGTCGGTGGTCGGGCACCGTGGGAGCGGCGCTGTGGTTGAGTGGACTGTTGAGACCGACCCTACTGTTCCACGAAGCGCCGGCGCCGCAAAGTGAGGAGCGGCCAACGTCGCCCCCCGTTTGTCATGAACGTCACAGGAGACCAGCTTGCCGGAGCTCCCGGAGGTCGAGACCATTCGCCGAGGCCTCGAGAGGCTCGAGGGCGCCACGCTTCGCGACGTCGAGGTGCGAGAACGCAGGTTTCGCCTGCGCATCGACGAGGTCGTGCTGCGAGGGTTGCTGGGCCGCCGCATCGAACGGCCGGGGCGGCGTGCCAAGTATCTGCTGTTCGCCACCGAAGGCGGCGGCGGCTTCATCGTTCACCTGGGTATGAGCGGACGTCTTTTCATGGTGCCCGCGGGCGCCCCGCTGCAGGCACACGATCACGTTTCGTGGTGGTTCGAGCGCGATGGCGAAGTCGTCGAGCTTCGATTCCGGGATCCCCGTCGCTTCGGGTTGGTGGTCTCCCGGCTCCACGGAGACCTGCATTCCCATCCGCTATTCGAAGCGCTGGGGCCGGAGCCGCTCGGCGATGGTTTCTCCACGGCCTACGTTTTCGCTGCTTCACGCGGTTCCCGGCGGCCGGTAAAGAACACCTTGATGGACGCCCGCTTCGTGGTGGGGGTTGGCAACATTTACGCCAGCGAGGCGCTGTGGCGGGCACGGATCAACCCCAAGGCCCAGGCCGGCCGCATCTCGCGTACGCGCTGGTCGCGTCTGCACGCCGCGGTTGTCGATGTGCTGCAACACGCTATTAGCGAGGGTGGCACCACGCTGCGCGATTTCCGCAGCGCCAGCGGCGACCCCGGATATTTCCGGAACCAGCTACACGCCTACGATAGGGACGGAGAGCGGTGTTCGCGGTGTGCCTCCTCCATCCGCCGCATCGTGCAGGCGGGACGATCGACGTACTATTGTCCGGGCTGCCAACATTGAAGATTGCACACCCCGGACGATCATCGACATGAGCACCGTGTTTGTTATCGGATGTGCGCTCGGCCTGCGCCATGCGTTCGACCCCGACCATCTGGTGGCCGTGACCAGCATGTTGGGCGACGGCCGGCGGGTACGCGGCGCGTTGGGTGTCGGTCTGTGTTGGGGCGCGGGACACGCGGCGACGCTGGGCGGCGTCGGATCGGTGATTCTGGCGGCCGGCTGGAGCTTTCCCCAGGCATGGCAAAATGCCGTCGAGGCGATGGTCGGGGTCACCATCGTGTTGCTCGGTCTTACGGCATTGCGGAACCATTTCCGCGATCCCGTCGGTGTGCGTGGGCGGCGGGCCCTGGTGGTGGGCGCGATCCACGGTATTGCAGGTACCGGCCCTCTGGTGATCCTGTTGGCACTGACCTTCCCGACGCTGGGGCAACGGTACGCGGCGCTGATGGCGAGCGCGCTCGGTACGATGTGCGGGATGGTGCTGGTTACCTGCTGCCTGGCGCTGCCCTTCGTGTGGAGCCGCTCGTTGGGCAGTCGGTGGTATGCACGCCTTCAGCTGGGCGTCGGGGCAGCGGGCGTCGCGTACGGCATCGGCTTCACCTTCCGAGCGCTCGGAATGTTCTAGCTGGTTCGTTGCCGAACCGCGTCTTCGATGACGGCGTTGTCGGGGAACTGGCCCGAGGCGAGCTTCGAGTAGATCATCTCATCGTTCACCTTGACCTCGAAGCGCCCCCCGTCGGAGGGCAACAACGCCAGCTCATCGATGCTCTGTTTGAATTGCCGTACGAGGTGGTCCGCCAAACTGACGGCCTGGGGCTCGTAGTTTCAAGCGGCGCAATACTGGATACTGATTCGCATTCCGACCCTCCTGTCTGGCACACTGCGGTGCGGGTGGGCTCATTCCGCGCCGGCCCTGACCTTGGTGGATTCACGGAGGAGAGTATAGCGATGATTCGACGGAGTCGATCGCTGTGTCGAGGAGGCCGACGAGGCCGCCGCGCCGCGGCAGCCCGTGTCGCTCTGGCAACTCTTGTAGTGGCGCTGACCCTGGTGGGCATCGGCTGCGGCGGCTATGCCGGACCACCGGACATCGAAATTGCGCGCCAGGGCATTTCACCGGAGTACCGTATCGTGTACGCGGGCGAGGATGGCAAGACGGTCCTCGAGTTGCTGCGGGAGCACGCTGAACCGGTGGTCACGGAAGGCCTCGGCGACGAGTTGCTGGTGACCGCCATCAACGGCATCGAAGGGGGCGTAGAGGGACGCTATTGGCTCTACTACGTGAACGAAGAGGCCGGTCTCATTGCCGCCAGCCGCATGACCACCGTCGAAGGGGATGCGGTCGAGTGGCTCTTCGTCCGTTAGCCCGGATATCTCAGCGTGTGCCTGGTCCTCAACCGCCCTCGCGCCCGCTCGCTTCGCCCCCCGTTGAGTGGTTCGGGCTAGGCCGCGGCGAAGGTGCGGAGGGCGGGGTCGTAACCCATTGAGACGCTTGCTGTCGTCGGCCGACTTCTTGCTGTTGGCGGTTTGCGTCGTGTGGGGCACCAACTTCGTAGTGGTGAAGTCTGCGTTGGTCGATTTCCACCCGCTTGCCTTCAACGGCCTGCGTTTCGCCGCCGCCGCCGCGATCCTGCTGGGGCTGCAATGGCGTTCCGAGGGGCTCGAGGTGCTGCGGCCGGTGCTGCCGCAGGTTGTCTTGCTCGGCCTCATCGGCAACGTCTGCTACCAGATGTTGTTCATCTACGGGCTCGACAGCACGCAAGCATCGCAGGCCGGGCTGTTTGCCTCTACGACGCCGCTCTGGGTGCTGCTGCTGGCGCGCGTCACGGGGCACGATACGCTCGGCGGTTGGGTCGTGGCGGGCCTAGTGACGGCGGCTGCCGGTGTGGTGCTGCTGCTCTGGGAGAGCTTCTACGACGTCGGTGGGGAGCAGGCGTATTGGGTCGGAAACCTCATGCTGCTCGGCGCGTCGGCGAGCTGGGGGGCCTACACGGTGTTTTCGCAGCCCCTCCTCAGAGAGCTGCGCCCGCTCGCCCTGACCTCGGCGACCATGACCGCGGGAGCCATTCCGTTGCTGGCGATCGCCGTGCCCGAGATCTATCGAATGCACCCGGGAGAGGTGAGTGCTGCCAGTTGGGCCGGGTTGGTCTATTCGACCCTGATGGCTCTGGTGTTCGGGTACATGGCCTGGTCGCGGGGCGTCCAGGCGATCGGCTCGACACGTACGGCGGTGTACGTGAACCTCATTCCCGTGGTCGCCGCCGCCACCGCGTGGGTCTGGCTCGGCGAGCGTCTCTCGTCGCGGCAGTTTCTCGGAGCTGCCGCTGTGATCGCCGGGATTCTGTTGAGCCGAAGGTCGCCGTCACGCGCCGATCAGTAGCTCGGCTCGGTGTCGTGGGTTTCCTTGAGCCAGTTGCGCAAGAAGCGCCTTATGCAGTCGGGCTCGACGTTGAGCACCATGCACACGGCGCTGAAGCCGGTCGACCGCGCGAAGATCCAGTACTCGGGATCACAGCCGTCGGCGACGATCGAGCGCACCATCTTGGCGGACAGCGGATTTTCTTGGGGGTCCTTGCGATAGGCCATGTAGGTCTTGAAGTCCTCGATGGCGCGCAGGAGTACTTCTCCCCAGAGTGCCGCCTCGGGCGTACCGAGCGCGGAATCGTATTGGGCTTGACTTCCTGCCTCGTTGACCGGCTCGGGGCTGAGGGGCCCCGCTGCGGCAACTGAGTGTGCAGAACTGATCATGACTCACCTCCTATGTGTGTTAACAAACATTGCATGACTATAAATACATACATTGACTTTTAATGTCAAGGGATGACGATAAAAAACTTTTACTATCTAATTCTATGAAACTATATCTATAAATGCTGTTAAGTGTTCCCACGCGTGTTTTTCAGAGGTCGGCAGAGGACTACCGGTCTCCGTCTAGCCGCGCTATTGTGAGGTTTCGTCGTCGCCCGGCCGTGGCTGCCCGCCGACGTGCACCCACGTCGCTCATGCGTCGGCGAGCCGCGGAGTGGAGATTTCGCTGTCGCTACAAGGAGAGTCGAGATGGGTTGGTTCGATAACGAACAGGAAGCAGGAAGACCCTCAGTCGCCGTGCCGCGGTCCGCACCGCCGCGTTCTGTCGCCAGCGCGCCGGCGCTCGAGACCGGCTCGACCCTGGGGCGCAAGCTACATGTCGACGGGACCATCGTGTGCGATGAAGACTTGACCATTCTCGGGCGGGTCGACGGCACGATCCGCTCCCAGGGCACCCTGGTAATCGCCCAGGGGGCGGATGTGCGCGCCAAGATCGACGGCCAGCGGGTCATGGTGCACGGCAAGGTCGACGGCAACGTGCAGGGTGCCGAGCGCGTCGTCTTAGGTCAGACCGCTCAGCTGACGGGCAACATTGAAACACCCACACTCGAGATCATCGAAGGGGCGCGCTTCAAGGGCAATGTGGAGATGCAGCCGGCCAAGCCCGAACTCGTACAGAAGCCGGTGGCGGCCGCGAGCCGCAAGCCGAAGTCCGGGTCGACGTCAGAAGAAGGAAAGTCCGGGGACGACGATGCCGCCAAGGTGAGGCCAATAGTGAGCGACGGCGCCGAGGAGCCTGCCACCGCGCAGCGCCGAGCAACGTCCTGACGGTCGAGCTAGAAGCGCAAATAATCGGGATGGGAAGCCAATCAATGGGGGACGTCGCGGGGACCGCTCCTCGACAGGCAGACTACGCGTCGGCGCTGTTCGGACAGTTCTGCACCAATACCGGTGCCATGAGCGGTGACGTGGCGCTGCTCGACCTGGGACCGAGTACCACCGCAAACGTGATGTATTGGGTTCGCGAGGGTCACCCGGTGAGCGCCCTGGACATCATGTCGCACGATCCCGCCGAAGAGATTCGCCTCGAGTATCCCGACGCCCGGTTCGGCGGTGTGCTTGGTTGGACATCGCTCTCGCATCTCGACGTGGCGCGCTCCCGGCAGCTGATCCAGGAGATCCGTCGCGTGCTGCGCCCGGATGGCTGGCTATTTGCCGTCTTCGATGGTGATGGGCGCAAGGACCCCGTGGCCCAGCGCTATCGCATCATCGACGCCGCCACGTTGAGCTTCGAGCCCATCGAGGGTCGTGGGGCGCCGCGGCCGGTACTCACACGCGAGGTGGAGACCTTGTTTCAGCCGTTTCGCGAGGTTCGCATCATGGTGATGAGACATGGCTCGCGCGAGGCGCTCGGCCGCCGCCCCTAGCAGCCCAGCCGGCTTCTTCTAGATGAAGGGGTGCCCCCTACCGCTGCTGTCTTCGTAACGGTCGAGCACCGCGACGCGGATCCGCGACGGCGACAGCTCGAGAAACAGGCAGATTTCCGCGAACCATTCGCTGTTGAAAAAGTTCTCGGGGGCTTCGAGCTCGTAGATACGATGCAATTTCTCGCGCTCGCTGGGGGTCAGCGAGCCTTGACCCCGCTTCTGCGAGCTGTAGGCCATGTCTTTGATGGCCTTCTGGATGACGGCGACCCAGAGGCTTCGGCACGCCTCGTTGTCTTTATCTTTGCCGTCGAACAGCCTGAAAGGGGTGAACGCCCCGCGTACCATGCCAGACGAATTGTCTGCCATCCGAGCCTCCCTTCGGTTGGCGAGGGCCCTAGTCTACCAGAGGCCCTTGGCAAATCTATCCCCCGGGCCACTGTCCTAGGGCGTTGTTGGGTAAGGCTGCTGAATACTGTTTCCGGGTGACCACTACGAGGTGTCGGCGGAGGCGGACCTTGCCGAGTTGGGTCATACTGATGACGAAATTGCCACGCCCGGTTACCATTCCGGTCATCATCGGTGTCGTCCGGCACATGTCGAAAGCCCCCCGGGGGTAGGTTGCGGGCAGCGCGGGGGAGGAGGACTGAGGTTGCACATCAAGGGCACTGGATTGCTCCATGCTGTGCTGTTGCTGACGCTGGGCGTGCTGCTGCCGACGGTCAGCCTCGCCCATGGCGCGGTGACGCAACAGCGCGCTTTCGTCGAAGGCGAGCTGGTACTGCGGCTGACGATGGAGATCCCGCTAGCGCCTGAGGTCCTCTATGATGCCTGGACGACCGCTGACGAGCTGGTGCAATGGTTTCCCAGCTTCGCCGGGATGACGGTTACCGAGGGCGGTGAGTATCGCTTCGGCTGGGAGGGCTGGGAGGACGAATGGCTCGGCGTCTATGTTGAGGTCGATCGTCCGAACCGGCTGGTCTTTACCTGGCAGCCTCCCGCCTCAGCATTCCCCGAGGGCGCCTACCAGACCACCGTCACCCTTACCTTCGAGGCGCTCGATGAGGGTGCCACACTGCTGGTGCTCGAGCATGGCGGCTTCCAGGGGGGCCTCGAGATGGAGAGCCACATGGAGGCCTGGCGTGGGTATTTATACAACCTCCGTGCTTTCCTGCTGCAGCGCTGACCCAGTGCCGGCAAGCGTACCCCCGGAAGTTTTTCGGAACCCTGCGCAGCAGCACCCTGTTCGGCGCTTGGCCGCCCGGTTTATTGACTGATGGACATATTGCGACGCTACCTGTTTCTGTACACGCGTCACCGCACACCCTACCTGCTGGGCGGCGTGTTTCTGATGGCGACCAACGCCATCGCGCTGGCCATTCCACGTATCTTCGGTTGGGCGGTGGACGCGCTCGACGCCGGCGCGACGCGTCGGCTCATGCTCACCTATGCCGCGGTGATCATCGGCATGGCGGCGGTGCAGACGCTCATGCGGGTGGGCTCACGGATCTTCGTGTTGAGCATTTCGCGTCACATCGACTACGAGATCAAGGGGATGCTCCACGACCGCCTGTTGAGCCTGGCGCCGTCCTTCTTTGGCGCTACCAACACCGGCGATCTCATGTCGCGCATGACCAACGACGTTATGCTGGTGCGCGCTCTCGGCGGCCCCGGGGTGCTGTACTTCTTCAACGCCATCTTCATGTACACGCTGGGTTCCGCGTACATGCTGTCGATCAGCTGGCGTCTGACGCTGGCGGTTTTTCTACCGCTGCCGCTCGTCGCTCTGTGCGTGCGCGTTCTGGTGCACCGCGTGCGCGCCTACGTGACCGCCGCGCGCATCTCATTGGGTGAACTCAACACCATGGTGCACGAGAACCTGTCCGGCGTGATGGTGGTCAAGTCGTTTGGTCTCGAGGAGGCGCAGATGGCGCGTTTCGACGAGCATTCGCGCACCTACATGGAGTACGGCCTGCGCGAGGCGTGGGCGCGGGCGCAAATGATTCCCGTGGTGGGTCTGGGCGGCGGCGTTGCCTCGGTAGCCGTGCTCGGGCTCGGCGGTCGGATGGTGGCGGCGGGAACGCTGTCGATCGGCGACTTGGTGGCCTTTCTCAGTTACATCAGCGTCATGGTGATGCCGACGGTGGCGCTGGGATGGATCCTCAGTCTGGTGCAACGGGGCGCTGCGGCGCTCGAGCGCCTCGACGAGGTCCTCGCCAGCCCGGTGACGATCACCACCCCGGAGAGTGCGAAGCCGGTCCCTGAGGGGCCGCTGTCGCTGCATATCGATGGTCTGACCTTCCGCTACGACGACAGCCGCAAGCACTACGGCGGCATCCTGAAGCTCGACCCCGAGGCACTCGAAAGCAGCCGCCGGCAGGCGCTGCACGAGGTCGAGTTCGAAGCGCCCGCGGGCAGTTACGTGGCCATCGTCGGCCGGGTAGGGTCGGGCAAGAGCACGCTCTTGAAGGCTTTCCAGCACCTCATCGAGGTGCCCCCGGGGACAGTCCGGGTGGGTGGCGTCGATGTTACCGAGGTCGAGCTCGACGCCCTGCGACGCCGCGTCGGCTACGTGCCGCAGGACGACTTTCTCTTCTCCACGTCGGTATTCGACAACATTGCCTACGGGCGGCCCGACGCGTCGCGGCAAGAGGTCGCCGAAGCGGCAGCGGCAGCCGGGCTGTCGGTTGATCTGGAGGGTTTCCCCGAGGGGCTCGCGACCACGGTCGGTGAGCGTGGAGCAACCCTGTCCGGGGGGCAGCGGCAGCGTGTCGCGGTGGCGCGCGCCATTCTCATCGATCCCGCCATCCTGGTGTTCGACAACGCCCTTTCCAATGTCGATGCCGAGACCGAGCGCACCATCCTCGACGGCCTGCGCCGGCGCCCTGACGCACGCCGAGGGAGTACGTTGATCGTCGCCAGCAACCGTATCGGCGCCATCCAGGACGCCGATCGCATCTATGTCATGGACGAAGGTCGCATCGTCGACAGCGGTACCCACGATGAGCTCGTGGTGCGCCCCGGCCTGTACGCACGCATGTTCGAGCGGCAACGGCTGAGTGCAGAACTGGAGGAGCTCTGAGGTGGCCGAGCGACGCGATCTTTCGGTGCTCCGCCGCCTGGTGCCGTTTGTGCGGCAGCACAACGGATTGGTTGGCGCCTCGATCGTCCTGCTCCCGGTGCTCGCCAGCGTGCAGTTGCTGCAGCCGTACCTCATCCGCGTTGCCATCGACGACTACCTGATCCCCGCGTCGCAGGGTTCTCCCGGCGCCTTGTCGGGCTTCTCGCGCCTCATCGGCGTATTCATCGTCCTGCTGGTCGCGGAGCTCGTCGTGCGCTTCGCGCAGATCTATTTGATGCAGCTCGCCGGCCAGCGCATCATGCACGACCTGCGGCGCGCCATCTTTCGCCACCTTCAGTCGCTGTCGATGTCGTTCTTCGATCGCAACCCCGTGGGACAGACGATGACCCGGGTGACCAGCGACGTGGAGACGCTCAACGACCTGGTATCGCAGGGGATCGTGTCGATGGCACGTGACGTCACCACGGTCATCGGTATCGTCGTGGTGATGGCGTGGGTCGACTGGCGCCTGACCCTGGCGTCGTTTGTCGTCATCCCGCCGTTGGTGGGCATCCTCGCCTTCCTGCGCACCCGGCTGCGTTCGACCTACGACCGCGTGCGCACCCTGGTGGCGCGGCAGAACGCCTTCTTGCAGGAAACCATCTCGGGCGTCGAGGTGTTGCAGGCGTTCGTCCAGGAGAGCCGCAACCAGGAGGAGTTCGGCATCGTGCGCGGCAACATCCTGGGTGTCGAGTTGCGCAGCGTGCGGCTGTCGTCGTGGCTGTCCGCATCGGTGCAAGCGGCGACCACGGTGTCGACCGCCCTGGTGCTGCTGTACGGCGGCTTCGGCATCATCGGCGGCACCGTGACGGTGGGTATCCTGGTGCAGTTCATGGAGTACCTGCGGCGCTTCTACCAGCCCCTGGAAGACCTTTCCGACAAGTACGACACGCTGCAGCGCGCCGCCGCCGCGAGCACCAAGATCTTCGGCCTACTCGATGTCGAGCCCGAGGTCCGCGACCTCGAACAGCCTCGCCTGATGGCGGGTTTGGAGCGGGGATTTCGATTCAACGCGGTGACCTTCGCGTATCCCTCCATCGCCGAGGCCGCCGCCGCGGCGGCGCGCGATGATGCGGCGACCGCCATCGGCACCGCGGCGCCGGTGCTGGTGGACTTCGACCTCACCGTCCGCAAGGGCGAGAAGATCGCCATCGTCGGCGCCACCGGCTCCGGCAAGTCCACGGTCATCAAGTTGCTGTTGCGCCATTACGACGTCCAGCAGGGCGCCATCACCGTCGACGACCACGACATCCGAGAGCTGCAACAGCGTTCCTTGCGGCGCTTGTTCGGCACCGTGCCACAGGACGTGTTCCTGTTCACCGATTCGATCGCCGCAAACATCGGCCTCGGTGTTATCGACCGCGAGCGCGTCGAGGAGGCGGCTCGGGTGGTCGGCGCGCATCGTTTCATTGTCGAGCTCCCGGACGGCTACGACACCAAGCTGGGAGAACGCGGCGCCAACCTGTCGTTCGGTGAGCGCCAGTTGCTGGCCTTCGCCCGCGCCCTGGCAGTAGACCCTCAGATCCTGGTGCTCGACGAGGCCACCTCCAGCGTCGATTCCGAAACCGAGGCGCAGATTCAAGGGGCTCTGGACCGGCTGGTCGCCGATCGCACCGCGATCATCATCGCCCACCGCCTGTCGACCATCCGCAACGTCGATCGCATCGTCGTTCTCCACCACGGTCTCATCCGGGAGACCGGCAGCCATCGGGAATTGCTGGAGCTCAACGGCATCTACGCGCGGCTGTATCGACTTCAGTACCGGCAGCGGGTGGGGGCTGACGAGCTCGCGTGAGCTGGGCGCAAGCCGCGAACCCGCATGTGGTGGGCGCGCCGGCAATCAGAATGAGGCCGAATCCACGCCCAGCGCCTTCAGGGCAGCTTCGAGCAGGATCTGGTGGTAGGAACGGAAGGTTTCGCGGGTGAGCGGGATGTAGGTGTCGGGCAGCGGTGGGTTCCCTTCCAGGATTGCCCCGTTGGGCCGCAGTGTGTGCCCCACGTTCCACATGAAGCGCACGACGGGTTGTTCGGTTCCCGGAAAGTGGAGGATCTCCTCGGCCTCCCAGGTGTTGCTGTAGCCACCGGTGGGCATCCCGACGATGTACGCGAGGTCGTTGTCGGCGAACATCGAGACGAACTGATCCAAGTGGGAGCCGCCGCGTGGCCCACTGAGAATCGCGATCGGGCCGCTGAAATGCACCGGGGCCGGTTGCAGGATGCCGTCGGCGTCCTTCAGTAGGTGGGCGAGTTTGAACGCCACCGGGGCGGTGTACTCGTCGCCGCGGTCAAGCGCCTCGCGGGCGTCGGTGCGGGCCCA
>SMVA01375349.1_pt1 | contig 12396 bp, 11 predicted proteins | sample 2456451 | NCBI WGS metagenome assembly SMVA01 (sample SAMN11095933, study PRJNA526329) | marine sediment metagenome | biome: Marine sediment; feature: Surficial sediment; material: Deep marine sediment; isolation source: Hadal surficial sediment | place: Pacific Ocean | collected 2014-05 | depth...
AACGCGATCACCTGAGAACGAACCTGATGCAGCTCCGAGGCCATTGTACTCAGAGTCGACTCCACCTCAGCACTTCGCTCTTTGGCGATTCGGGTTTCCCGTACCAGTTCCCCGACAATTTCTCGAACCACCCCCACGGTGGGGTTATCTTCGAGGGTCCGATCAGACTTATCGAGAACTTCTGAAAAGCGATTGATGTCATTACCCAGATGACCCAGCTCGCTGAGCACCGCTTCGACCGCTTCACGCACGGCTTCCTGAATCCCGCCCACCTCGTTTCGGATCTCGTCGAGATAATACTTCTCGTAGATCCTGCGACATAACTCAGGCGAAAATCCACCGCCCATATCGATCAGGCCTTGCAGTTCGATTGCCAGTGCCTCGTTGCGCTCGGCCACGAAGTCGTACCAGATCGCATAGTTCTGGGGAATAGTGGGTACGCGCTGCCTACTCATGAGTGGCAGCACACGTCTGAGTATTTGTACCGATTCGGTCAGCGGTACTTCAAATGGCGATGGCATGGGGAGCTAGACTCTCAATTCCATCTATTAAATCTAGTCGAGAAAGCTTAAAGAACCACGAATTTTGGACATCTTTTTGCTTATCGAACCTTCGATCACTGGTCGAGTCTCGGCCGGGGTGCCGGTTTACTGGGGAGGGGCAGTCGATCGGCCCCTTGTACCGACAACGCGAGCAACCCTGGAATACGACAATTGACCCGAGGTTCGTATGAGCGACGCCAATATATCCTCAAGCTGAAACCTGAATCGCCCGCCTCGACCAGGAATATCTCCCCCCTTCAGCCAGGATCGGTAAACGCGTTCAAGGCTTCACCCTTCGCCCACTTGTAGTCGGCTTTGCCATTCGGTGCACGTTGTACCTGATCGACAAAAAGCACGTGTTTGGGAAGTTTGTAGCCGGCGAGGTGTTGCCGGGTAAAATCGATGAGTTCGCTCTCCTGGCACCCGGCATCGCCTGCGAGGCCATCGCAATACGAAGCAACCGCGACGACCCGTTCTCCGAAGCGTTCATCCGGCACGCCGACAACCAGACAGTCGTATATGTCTGCATGGCGTTTCACCGCTTCCTCTACTTCTTCGGGAAACACCTTCTCACCGGCAGTGTTGATGCACACGCTCCCGCGGCCGAGCAGAGTAATGGAACCGTCCGCTTCGATCGTCGCGTAGTCACCGGGAAAGGAGTAGCGCACGCCATCGATCTCCCTGAAGGTTTCGGCAGACTTATCCGGATCTTTGTAGTAGCCGATGGGCACCATGCCGCTGGTGGCTAACATGCCGATCTCTCCGGACCCCGGTGTTACCTCCCGAGCGTCGTCGGTGAACACCTTGACTCCTTCATTGATCTGAAATTTCGCCGTATCTGCGCTCGCATCTCGGGTCATGGTCGAGCTACCCATACCCCCTTCCGAGGATCCCATGATGTCCGCAAGCACCATGTCGTGATGTTCCAACAGGCCCTGCTTTACCTCCACGCTCCACATCACGCCGCTGGAAGCGATCTGTTTGACGCTCGAGAGATCATAGGGCTCTCCGCGTAGCTTGGCGGCGTCGAGCGACGCAAGCATGGGGCGCGCAAACGCGTCACCGACGATCACGACATCCGTGACTCCGTGCCGGGCGACGAGTGACCACAACAAATCCGGGTCCAGGCCCGGTTTTGACGTCATCACGACCGTCCCGCCCGCCATCATTGGCACAAAACAACCGAGCCACATCCCGGTCCCGTGCATCAACGGGCAGGTCACCAGACTCACCGGCGCGGCAGGGATCGCGCGTATGTACGCGGGCAGATCGGCAACCGTCTCGGGTGGCTCCATCTCTCGTCCCAGGGCACCCATGGCGGTGAGCGCATGGCAGAACTGCCCAATCGGGTACATCACCCCTTTCGGCAAGCCCGTCGTGCCCCCGGTGTACAGCATGTATATCTCTTCCGGGTCACGTTGAACAGGCGGCATCGGTGGGTTATCGCTAATCGCGCGTTCATAGTCGATGGCACCGTCCAGCAGCGTTTCCGTTCCATCGTCTACCTGAATGAAAAGTTTCACCTTGGGTAGCTGGGCGCGAATCTCCGAGATTCGTGGCGCATAACACCCCTGGTACACGATGGCTTCCACGTCCGCATTGTCCAACAGGTATACCAGCTCGTCGGCTTTGTAGCGGTAGTTGACGTTGACCGGACAGCCGCGATTCTTGAAGGTCCCGAATTGTGCCTCCAGGTAAACGCTCGAGTTGTGCAGGTACAAGCCGACCTTTGAATCGGTATTGAGTCCGCAATCGGCAAATACGGTGGCTATTCGAGCGGAGCGAGCCTCGAACTCACGCCAGGTAAGCACGACATCGTCGCAAATCACCGCTGGTCGATCCGGCACCGTTTCCGCAATCACTTCCCATGCCGTTGCAAAATGTAGATCCATCGCTCGAACTCCCCTGGTAGTCGACAGCAGCTTTCTAACCCGCGGCAGCGGGAATGGCAAGCTAAGGCTGGGGGGGCCGACTGTTCCGCCAAAAGTTGGTGAAATTCACCATGAGTGACGACTCACCGCTTCCCGCAAAGCCCAATTTCCCTGGGCTGCGAACCAAAATCATCATTGGCACGACTATTGAATGGTCAGTGACGAGGAAAAAGTAATGAAGACCCTGTTTGGACAGAAAGTAGGACCGAAGCAACGGATAGAAGAAGGACGCGGCAGTGACCCTGCTACAGACACCGGAAAAGGAACAATGAACTACAGTATTCGACTCTCACGCTTAAACCATCCCCGCGGCACCTTGGTGGCCATGGCACTACTGACCGCCGTGTTCCTGCTCTTTGGCGTATTCGCCCACGCGTTCCATCCGGAGTTGGCTATGCAGACACCGGCTGCAACGAGTGACGCGATATCGTTGCTGACGAGAGCGAGCTGACAATACTTCGCTGAAGGCTCTTAAATAATCCGCTGAAGGCTCTTAATAGTCCGCTCTCTTAAGTACCCGGATAATCAGCCGATAAAGAAGGACATAGAAATGGCTCACTCTGCGCTGGAAAAAATTCGCTCGAAATGGCATCTCGACAAGAAAAACGGCTGGGTCGCGGGCGTCTGTGCGGGCCTTGCCAACTTCTTCCACACCGATCCGGCATACGTACGGGTGGGATTGGTCATCGGCGCGTTGTTCCTGTGGAAGCTCGTCCTCGGCGTATACGTGATTGCCTGGATATTGTTGAACGATCAGCAAGATTGATCATGCTCGGTTCGGTAGCGCTCACGCTCGCAGCGTGCATCAGCTACCAAACCAGCGATACCCGCAGTCAAATTCAGAATCCCCATGGCAACACGTTCTTCGCGGAAATACGTGCCGGGCAAACCACCAGCGATTGGCTTCGAGAGCGGCTGGGGGAACCCGAACGGGTCACTCAACAACGCAGCGGGCAATCGCTCTGGCGTTATGACAACGTCGCAGTCACCGATCGCAGGCTGAGAGTTTGGCCCCTGTTCGAGCTGTCGCATACCGAGAATCATCTGCAGTACTTCTATTTCGAGATCGAAAACAACCTCATCGTCGATTATTGGACAACGGATCTCAAAGGTTAGGACTAGGAGCCTGCGCGGTAGAAAATTCCGTCAAATCCGGGACTATCGAGCACCACCGCTCGCAGGTTTGCACGCAACCCTCGATGACAACGCACAAAGCTCCGTGGGCGCTCGGACGAGCATCGCCGCACACCTAGGGCAGCGGGTAAATCCCTCAGGTGACTCGTTCATTTCACCAAAAAGTTGAGAATCCAGCGCGCGATCGCGTCTTCATGGGTGTCTTCATCCAGAGATGCCATCCCGCCAGAAAAAATTTCCGGACCGAGTACTTCATTACGCATTTCCATGAGGGCAGCCGAGTAGGATTTAGTAAATTCCGGGTGTCCCTGGAAGGTGAGCACGAGATCGTTCCAGACAAATCCAGCACAGGGGCAAAACTCGCTGGTGGCAAAACGAGTGGCACCGTCGGGCAGTTTGACGACCTGATCCTTGTGGCTGCACAACAACGCAAACTCACCCAACGGAGGTTGCATCCACGATTCCCGGTTGTCGATGCGGCTGATCTTCACCCCCACACCCCAACCTTGATCCGCCGCGCGAGTCTCGCCGCCAAAATAGTGCGCGATCAACTGGTGGCCAAAACAGATGCCAATGATCTTCCTGTTTGCCTGTAGTGCGGCGTCGACAAAAGCGACCAGGTCCCGGATCCACGGCAGATCGTCATAAACGCTGTGCCGGCTGCCGGTAATCAGGTATGCGTCGCACGCGTCGATCGCGGGAAGCTCACCGTTTTGAACCACGTAGCTGGAGAACCGGACCGGTGCGTGTGCCACCGTCAGAATCCGTTCGAACATGCCAGCGTAGTTCCCATACTCCGCTTGAAACTGTTCCATCACGGAGTCGGCCTGCAGGATTCCCAGATGCACTCAGTGTCCCGATGAGTCAGATGATTTCAAGGTACCGCTCGAGCTGCCAGTCGTTCAAGTTCCTGTCGTACTCTTTGCACTCCCAGAAACGGCTCATGGCAAAATGTTCGACAAACTCATCCCCAAACATCTTGCGCGCGCAGGTCGAACCCTGAAAACGTTCCGCGGCCGCCCGCAGGTTTCTCGGAAAGTGGAGTGCCTCCGGCAGGTCCTCTTCCACGTCGTATGCGTTGCCATTGACCGGTTCAGTGGGTGCCAGTTCCTCTTCGATTCCGGCAAGCGCCGCGGCGCAAACAGCAGCCGCAACCAGGTACGGGTTCGCGTCCGCCCCCGGTACCCGGCATTCGATACGCTGGCTGGATTCGCTGCCGGGAATGACCCGCAACGCGACGGTACGGTTTTCTATGCCCCAGGTCGATGCGGTGGGTGCCCATGCGCCTTTGACCAGCCGTGTGTAACTGTTGATCGTTGGTGCAATCAACGCCAACAGCTCCGGCAAATACCGTTGTAACCCAGCGATGCACTGTATTTGCAGCTCCGCCATGCCATGTGCGTTCGATGAGTCGAAAAAAACGTTATTCCCGTGTGAATTCAACAGGCTGAAGTGGAAGTGACCGCTCTGACCCGGGTAACTCATGGACCATTTCGCCATGAACGTCGCCAGGCAATCCTGTTTCTGGAAGTACACCTTGGCAAATGTCTTGAACAGATTCGCCCGATCTGCGGCTTCCAGTCCCTCGGTGGCTTTCATTGCCACCTCCCACACCCCGGGACCGGTTTCACAGTGCAGCGCTTCAATGTCCAGGTTGAGTGCGCTCGCGTAATCCAGCAAGCCGACAAATCGATCCGATTCGGCCGATGCACGTAGGATCGAATAGCCATAATTACCGGGTGTCAACGGATGCAGATCGCGAAATCCTTTTTCGCGAATCGAATGCGGAGTTTCCGTGAATACAAAAAATTCAAATTCGAAACCAGCAAGCATTTTCAACCCCAGATCGCTCAGCCGATCGAGCAGACAGCGTAACCGGGTGCGCGGGCACAAAGCGTGATCGCCTCCATCAACTGCTGCAAACTCACCGATGAAATAAGGAGTATCTTCGTCTACCAACCAGCGTTCGCTGTCCACAAGCAGCCGGAATCTGGCATCCGGAAAGCCGGTATGCCACCCGGTATAGGATCCACCTTCATAAAGCTGGTCATTGACGTCCCATCCGAATACACAATCACAGAAGCCGCCGCCACCCTTGAGCAGGCTCGCAAACTTATCGAACCCAACGTATTTACCCCGGATGACCCCGTCTATGTCAGTGAGACCAAGCTTCACCCGGGTAACGCCCCGTTCCCGATACTCCACCAGCTTGGCTTCGAGCATTTCACTTTCTTCACTCATCTCAGATTACCTGTACTTATCCGGTTCATTGCACCGAGAATATGCTCGCCTGAAGCTCGCGGGCAGACTATTCATGAGTTGTCCACTTTAGTTGTGGATAACTTTGAGGATAACTCGTTCCTAAACCCCTCGACGCCAGAGAATACGGCAGTTCTGCCGTTTTGATCAAAAATTACTCACAACCCAATAACCCTATATATATCAGCTAATTAGGGGATGAAAGTTATCATCAAGATGAAAGATATCGCGCATCTACCAAGCGTCAGGCAGGAATCCTCACAATTGTGAATAACAAAATCCAGCCCAAGCGTTAGTGCTCGCTTACATCATAAGCTACGTGCCGTTTAATGTTACGGTGATATCACTGTTGAGATTTCGCCCCTTTTTACAACCGTTGGACAATGTCGCGTCTGATCCCGGGCGAAAAGGGTAAATTCTCCCGAGTCCGTTGCGCGTTTCAAAAAATCCAGGGAATCCCCGGTAGCAGCGTTAGTCTTCCTCGCGCTGATCTTCAGGCAGCTTGATCGCGATTTCGGTAGCGGTAACGGGAGAGATTTCGGTAAAAACAACCGGATCCAGGCGCCAATCGCGCCGGGCCCCCGGTTCCTCGACCCGCTGCCCAGACTCAGCATCAAGTTCCACCGCATCCGCAGGATATTCTTCCGCCAGTGCCGAGGTGGCGCACATCAACACCACACCGGTGAGAAGCAGGTTAACAGGGCGCAGATTGGCGAACACCCGGCCAACGGGGTTAGCGTTCATATTGCAACGACCAGTAGAATCTTGGTCCCTCATCGGTTAATCCTCCTGAGCCTTGCGCTGAAATCGGCAAGGCCCAACTCATTCGACTCACAAGATTTTCATTGATGTCTGCGTCCCAGCCAACTCCCACACTCGTTACATGACCCCAGAACGGTTGCAACTCATTGCGACCTTCGCCGTACGCGCTATCGACGAACAAGGAAAGCTCGCCGAGTTTCAACCCAATACGCAGATCGAGGCCGACAATCACTCCCTGATCTATCAGCAACGTATCTCTGGAGAAACCACGGGCGTATTCCGCACCACCCGCGCTCAGGCGGAGTGAAGCAGGCAACTGGGAATCGGTCATCTGGCCAACGAGTTTGATCACAAGCTTCTGTTCACCGGACAGTATCGGCAATCCGATCGGCGTCCAGGCCAATGCATCGAAGCTGAAACGCCAGAATTTCTCCTCCTGGCCGGCGAAAATATCGTTACCGACCCGGCCCGCGGCGAACGCGAGTCGTGCATCAACGGCAATCCGCTGCACATCCCATACTCGATGGGCTGACAACAAACCGTCCAAAAATGTCACTTGCTGTTGCGGTCCATCGTCCCAGGACAGCCTGTGGTGGTTGATGCCGAGCCCGACCGCAAGGCTCTGACTGCGTGACCGGTACAGCACGCGCGTCATCGCAATGTCTGCGAACAGCGCATCACCCTTGAGTTCCACGGCTCGATTGGAAACGAAATCATTGTTGGCTATCTTGGCGCGAATCCGATCCCTGCCGTTCAACGGCGTTGCGTATTCGACAAATGCATAAGTCTGATTACGCGGGTTCACCGATGCCAGCAACCCCACGTTCACAACATCGCCCGCGCCCCGCGGATTCAACCAACTGCCGGTAATTGTAATCCGCTCGTTACCTGTGGCTTCGTCACCGTGATTGTCGATCCACACTCGGGACGACCAGGATTCCTGCTCGATGACGTTCAGGTTCAAGCGAGTCTCACCAACTTCGCTGCCCGGCTCGAAGGCTGCCTGGGTTTTGAAACCAGGCAGTTGATTGAGTTCGAACAGGCGCACGTCAACAAGCTGGTGGGTGACAGGCTGTCCGAGTACATCGGCAAACCGTTCGGTCAGAAATGTGGAATCACCGCCAGAAACAACGACCGAACCCAGTACCCCCGGCAGTACCCGAATGAAGACCACACCATCGTTGACTTCCTGACTCGGCACAAACGCGACCGCAAGGAAATAGCCACGGTCGCGATACAACGTTTGCACATTGGCGGCGATTTCCTCGAGTTGAACGAGGGACACGCCGCGGCGTTCCTTCTGAATTCGAATCAGACTCACAAGGTCTTGGGTATCCGTCGATGTCAGCTCAACCCCGCTCGAATGAACTCCAGCTGCGTTGAGGAAACGTCCAACTTCTATTAGCTCAGCCTGAGTAAACCCGTGCTGCGCTGTGGCGTTGTGCTGACGAACCCGTCTCAATGTTTCTTCGATTGCGGCCTCGATGAGTTTACGTTCAATGCCGGGGTAAGGTTGAAAATCGGCCAGCCGGACCTGGTTTACTTGATACCTCGGGCTTGTGGCGGGGTTGGGATCGCGTTCGCTCACCGCAACGATTGTCGCGGCAAAGGCGAAATTGGCGATGACCATCACCGCGACGACCAGTACGACGAAAGACAGCCGCCTGCGCCATCCGGGTTCGGCCGTAAGCAAAGTTTTGGACGAGTCTTCCCGGCGCCGGGCATGCAGTTGGACCGTGTTTCCGATGTCTCTTCTTCGCAGGGTATCGTCCCGGGTGAAGTGATCAGGATGGAAGTTTTCAATCACCTCACGGCGCGCATTACGATATTCCAGTTGTGAGAACTCTCCCGCCGCGTGCGCCCTGGCAATGCGGCGCAAGCGCACGATCTCGGGTGCGAACTTCATGAATCTCATGAAATTTCTCGCACCAATCGAAAACCTGTCAGCTCGTCCGGCTCACCTCCATGGTCGCGAACCGTCTGCGCAATACATTCCTGAATTGGGTCATTGAAGGCACCACCCAGCGCACTCACTTTGTCAGCGTCGAGCACCCACTCCTGGACGTTGCCCAGCACATTGATGAGCCCATAGGAATTTGCGAGTCCTGCACTGACGACGACCGGTGCAAGGCCGCGCTGTACTCCATTGATCCGCACCCGGCAATTGCGGTTTGGATCTGGCGCGCCTGTTGCCGCGCGCTGCCACTCCTCGCGAGTAGGTAAGCGGTAGGTGTAACCTGTCGACTCGCTGAGCCAGTCCGCGTACGCACTGACCTCGGCGATACCGATTCCAGTCGCCGGTAGCTGGGTGCGCGAATATTCTTCACAAAGTCCCGCGTCAATACAGAACACACCGAATAACGCCCTGCTGATCTCGTGCTTGGTGATGGCAAATCGTCCGCCGCCGTCAACAGGCACGACCACGAGGCGCGGACCGCTATCACCACTGGGGAGTTTGTCGGAACAATAGCCACCACGCCCTGACTGCGCTCCGTTCCCGATCAGATAACCCAGTGCGCAGGGATCCATGTCAAGCCCCGCCAGCGCGTTAAGTTCCCCGAAAGTGCCTTTCGCCTCCACCAACAATGCGCTGGCTCTATCGCGGTCCATCTCACCGAGCTGACCAACACAGCGAGCGAGTTTTCTTCCGACCTGTTCGCGCCCTTCGGTTGCGAGCTTCGGATGCTGGGCAGCCAGAGTCTCAAATCGGCTGGCAATCTCGCGCACATCGAGGCGCAGGCACGATACCTCGAGCAGAGTGGTAAGTTGCTCGGAAAACGTCTGCTCTGCCACCCTCAACAATCGTTTCTGTTCCTGACGAGCCTGACCAATCCGGGCTTTCTCGAGATCGCTCGACAATGACTCCAACGCTGACTGATCGAACAGCAACCCGTCAAGCTCCGCCAGCGCACGTTCGGCAAGATCAAAATTCTGCTGCTCGATGCTGACCAGTATCTGCTGCTCCAATACGTCGGCGACCTCCAGATGGAGTTCAGCCACATCGGAATGCAGGGCAAACAGTCGGTCGAGCTCGCCAAGTTCATCACGCAACTCGGCCATCCAGATGGCATCCAGATCCGGCGTGTCGAGGAGGCTGATGACTCGATTCGAAAACATGTTTCGAAGATAGTCTGCGGCCTCGGGCATCTCACCGTAGCGGGTACCCCTTTCGTAGAAGGAGACTATTCCCAGAATCTCCCCGCTGGTCTGGACCTTCTCGGTGTAGACCTCGCGGATCCCGGCGAGTAGTGCGTTGACCCTTTTTTCCTCGGAGTTTTCTGTGGCATCGAGAGAAAGCAGTCGCTCCGTTTCCACCCAGACTATCTGTTCCCAGTTGGCATCAAACGTCGGCTCTGCTATCAACGCCGTGATGCGCGCAACCTGGGTATCGAACAAAGTGGTCTGACGGACCTCCCTTTTTACCTTCGAGAGTTCGACATCGCCGATGAGATAATTCACGGCGAAGCCAAACACAAAAACCGCTGCTACCCCAAGTACGCTTCGCGAGCGCCAGGGGGAGGGCTGCAACAGATATTGCTGCACTTCGGATACCGATTCCGGACGGTTCTGACGGCTGAACGCCAGGCACTTCTCCAACACCCGCCACTGGCGCCGTGTCAATCGCTTCGGCCGTTCTGGCGTCAGCCCTTCCGCGGCAGCGGCGTCGGCAGACAATCGGCCGTAAGGATGGTGTCCGGTCAAGACAAGGTAGATCACGACACCCAGCGAATATAAATCGTCACGCGCTTCAGGGTTGTCCCCCAGTAACACTTCGCGACTGGCATACGCGGGTGTCAGCGCGGCGAGGCGAGTAGGATCAAATTGGGTATCCTCGCCCTGATCCTGATTCGCTTGCATGGCCCGGGCGATGCCGAAATCGAGGATCTTGGCAGTGGAGCTTGGTGAGACGAAGACGTTGCTGGGTTTAAAGTCCGCATGCACCACCCCGCCGGAATGCGCATGAGACAGCCCCGCACACATATCCGTGATGATCGACCACGCCATCTCGTCCGGCAACCCGTTCGGATAGGCGCGTAAGACATCCGCGAGCTCCTGACCTTCCAACAGTTCCATGGTGATAAACGGAACATCGCCGTCTTTGTCATAGTCGAAAATCGAAACGATGTTTGGATGCGAAACCGATTGTGATTTTGCCGCTTCACGCTCCAATGCAATAAATGCATCCGGGTATTCCCGAAAATCGTTATTCAGTACCTTCACGGCGAGGAACGGGTGACGATCACGTGCTTCTACTTTGCGGAGATCTTTGGCGCGAAATACGGTACCCATGCCTCCGCTGCCGAGCTTCTCTTCGAGAACGAAACGTTGTTTCAGCACCCTCGGAGCATCCGCCTCACCCGTCCCGGTGCCACCCGACCAACTTTTCGAAATGCTTGGATCGATGCGGATCACCGTAACGTCTTTGTCTTTGTTTTTCTCGTCGCTCATCAGGCGTCCAGCCGTGCGATGACGAAGGAAATATTGTCGCGCGCGGCACCCGCCAGACATTTCTGCAACAAACCCTGCGCGGATACTTCGAGTACCTCTCTACGCAACTCCTTAACGAGCTCATAAGTGTCAAGCTCGCGATATAGGCCATCGGTGCATAAAAGATAGGTATCGTCGGCTTCCACTCCAAATACGGCTACATCCAGAAATAGCTCCGGCTGGCAACCAACCGCACGGGTAATGATGTTGGTATCCGCGCTAAGTGCATCCATCTCACTCACGCCGCCAACATCGAGCAAATCGGAAACGGGATTATGGTCGCGGGTAATTTGCTCCAGGATTGAACCACGCAACCGATACAGGCGGCTGTCACCGGCCCACAGTACGGCCCCCACATCGTCTCTGGTCAACATTGTAACGACCGTACTGCCTATGGTGGCGCCCTGACATTCGACTCGCGCATGCAAGCGCAGGCCTTCGTTGACTTCCAGCAATCTGTCTTCCACCTCATCCACGCCGTCGGCAAGCGAGCCGTTCAACGTGAGTTCGGCAAGGCCGGTGGCGATAGCATGGCTCGCCACATCCCCGGCATGGTGACCGCCCATGCCGTCGGCGACGGCCCAGAGGCGCGCTTCAGAGCGGCTGAGTACCGCATCCTCGTTGCTTTTCCTGCGATTACCGCGGTGCGACTCTTCTGCGCTTTGCCAGCTCCGGCTCATCAAGTCACCCGTGCTGAAAGCGAATGGCGGTTTCGTCGCAAGGTGGTTCGCCGAGACTGATCCAACCGTTACCCCACAGACGCATCTCGCCACGGCGAACGAACGTGATCCGCTCATCCTCCGTCTGCACATAGGTACCATTGGTACTGTGATCCACCAGCACGAAGTTGTCGTTGTGACACTCGATGTGGGCATGATGGCGTGAGGTGAACGTGCGCTCGATCCGCAACGCAACGGTTGCATCGGCACCCAGGGTCAGTTCCCCATCGTCACTCCCGATCACCTCCCGGTGATCCTGCCAATTCAATACCAAGTGGGTCCGGTCATGCGCTTCCATGTCGCATCTCGCCTAGCTTAAGGTCATCCAGGCAAGCATAGGGGAGGCTATGATTGAGGGTTGGGAGCTAGGTCACAATCCACGCCGAGGGCGCGGATAGTAAGGCTTGTGGCGCTCTTCAGGGGCTTAGCCTGGATTATTCATGAACAAGCTACTGCGGCCGCCGATAGCAACAAAACACCGGGCCTCGCAGGAGGGCGTGCTCCCTGCCTCCGAGGCCCGGTGTTTTACTACTCTGGCAGTTTGCTTCGCAAACTGCTTAG
>SMVA01307727.1_pt1 | contig 12394 bp, 10 predicted proteins | sample 2456451 | NCBI WGS metagenome assembly SMVA01 (sample SAMN11095933, study PRJNA526329) | marine sediment metagenome | biome: Marine sediment; feature: Surficial sediment; material: Deep marine sediment; isolation source: Hadal surficial sediment | place: Pacific Ocean | collected 2014-05 | depth...
AAATAATATGCCGGCGTGAATCAGGGTTGGTTTTTAGGTCATGAATGAGCGTACTGACCTGGTCGATACGACCGCCGTCACCATCGGGCCAATGACGCCATTGAGCACCATAAACCGGACCCAGGTCGCCATTCTCATCAGCCCATTGGTCCCAAATGCTCACCCCATGCTTATTAAGGTAGGCGATATTGGTGTCGCCTTTCAGGAACCAGAGTAACTCGTGAATAATCGATTTAAGGTGGAGCTTCTTGGTGGTCACAGCGGGGAAGCCATCTGCCAGGTTAAAGCGCATTTGGTAACCAAACAGGCTGATGGTGCCGGTGCCGGTGCGGTCAGATTTTCGTGTGCCGTTGCGCAGGGTATCCCTGAGAAACTGCAGGTATGTTTCCATGGTTTTCTATTCCTCAGCCTGACTTTCCTGGTGCCTGACGTTCCTGATAATTATATGCTACCCGCATGATGATCAGTCCGGCGACAACCATCGGCAGCGAAAGAATCATGCCCATGGTTAACCAGTCCATGGCCAGGAATCCGATATGCTGATCCGGTTCACGGAAAAATTCAGCAATAATACGGAACACGCCATAACCAGCGAGAAATAGCCCGGAAACCGCCGCCCGGGGCCGTGGTGAGGCTGAATACCACATCAAAATCAGGAATAACAACAATCCTTCCAGCCCAGCCTGGTACAACTGGCTTGGATGACGGGCATATTCATCCAGTGCCCCGCTTTGCCATGCTTCCTGCAAGGAGGCCGAGTAGAGTGCCGATGCCGGTAATGACCCGGGGAATATCATTGCCCAGGAAACATCGCTAAACCTGCCCCAAAGTTCACCACCGATAAAATTTCCAATCCGGCCAAAAGCCAGGCCTATGGGTACCAGTGCCGAAACAAAATCAGAGACCTGCCAGAAACTTCGTTTGCTGCGGCGTGCAAACCAGCCCAGTGCCACCATCCCGCCAACCAGACCGCCATGGAAAGACATACCGCCTTCCCATATTTTGAAAAGAATCAGGGGATCCTCGAGCAGGCTTTGAAAGCCATAAAAGAAAACATAGCCAAAACGGCCGCCAAGGATAATTCCCAGCATGCCGTAAAAAAGAACGTCCCCTACTTCTTCGGCCGACCATTGCCACCAGGCCCGGTTGCGGGCAATCCAACTGCCAAGCATCCAGAAAGTGAGGAATGCGAGCAAATACATCAAGCCGTACCAATGGATTTCCAGTGGTCCGACAGATAAGGCAACGGGGTCGAAATTGACGAGTCGATAGCTGCTTTGCATTAGTCCGCGTAAATCCCGAAGTAATTCCCGAGGTAATTCCCGAGGTAATTCATTTAGAGTTGATTCCTAAGATCAGGGTAAAATCAGTTGCCATGAGACCCTAGTGTAGGGTCCTATATTATGTGAGGTTTAAGCGACACGAGAAGGTATTAGCTGTAAGACGCGTCTCGCAGGGAATGGCTGGTCCTTTCCAAGAGGGGCAACGCAGCAGATGATGCCTTCTCGTCTCGCCCGCAGGGAGCACCACAAAAGACTCAATCCTGCGTTACAGCCATTGTTAAGGGAACACCATTAACTGCAGGCTGCGCCTTGACTTGAATCTTTTCTGAGGCTCTTAATAGCCACATAATATAGGACCCTACACTAGGGTTCCAGCTGGATTTTGATAGCAGCATATTCCAGTCAAATCACGTTGGCAAACGCAGGCTAAAAACATATAAGCAATGAACCGACTTAACCAAAGCACAAGCCTTTATTTACGCCAGCACGCGGACAATCCGGTCAACTGGCATCCCTGGGACGAGACTGCATTGGCGTTGGCAAGAGAGACTTCTACGCCAATCCTGCTTTCAATTGGTTATAGCGCCTGCCATTGGTGCCACGTGATGGCGCACGAGTCATTCGAAGACCCGGCGACAGCCGAACTGATGAACAAACTGTTTGTGAATATCAAACTGGATCGGGAAGAGCGCCCGGACCTGGATAAAATTTACCAGTTATCCCACCAATTACTGTCAAACCGGGGCGGTGGCTGGCCATTGACGGTGTTTCTGGATCCTGATGATTTAACCCCGTTTTTCGCCGGCACCTATTTTCCTCCTGCACCACGGCACGGTCTTCCGGCGTTCAAAGAGTTACTGGAAAAGCTGCGTAGCTGGTTCGATGGCAACCGTGATGCAGTCAAAGCGCAAAATACCAGATTGGCAGATGCAATCACCAGCTTGCAGGAATCTTCCCTATTTGAAGGTCAGCCGGACAAACAGGTCTTTGCCACGGCTTTTGAACAATTGGACGGCCGCTTCGACAGCCTGCACGGCGGCTTCGGAGGGGCACCCAAGTTTCCACAGGCACCCATGCTGGCGTTTTTGAATGCCCTTTCTCAAATGCAGGAAGGATTTTCCGCATCGGCTGGTGAAATGCTGCATGAATCGCTGAAAAAAATGGCCTTGAGTGGTTTGCGTGATCATCTGGACGGTGGTTTTTTTCGATATACCGTGGATGCTAGCTGGACCATTCCGCATTTCGAGAAAATGCTCTATGACAATGCATTGCTATTGCCGTTGTATGCGCGCGCGGCAAGTGAATCCGATGACCAGGTCATGAAAGCGGCTGCAGAAGGCATTGCGCATTGGCTGGTATCCGAGATGCGTGATACCAATGGCGGCTTCTACGCCAGTATTGATGCCGATGCTGATGGCGTGGAAGGCGGGTTTCACGTGTGGACAAAAGATGAGTTGGAGGAATTACTCACAAAAGCAGAGTTCGACATCATCTCCAGGCAATTCAAAATTTCCGGAACCCCGAATTTTGAAGCCAGCCACTGGCATCTGGTCAGAAATACAGAAAGCACCGAATCCGAAAATGGCTTGCTCGAAGCTGCCAGGGGAAAAATGCTTGAAGCTCGTGCCAGACGGATTCCACCTGCAACCGACACCAAGCAATTGACGTCCTGGAATGCATTGTGTGTTGAAGGCCTCGCGCGCGCAGGCGTGGCCCTGGATCGTGATGACTGGCTGGATGACGCTGAAACTGCAGCGGCATTTATTAAAGAAAAATTATGGCTGGATGAACAACTTTTTGCAGTTCACGCAAAAGGCAAATCCCGTTTCCCCGGCTATCTGGATGATTATGCATACCTGTTGAAGGCGTTGCTTGCACTGCTGCAGGCCCGCTGGAACCCTGCTCATCTGGAGTTCGCCCGAAAACTGGCGGACACAATGATAGCGAAATTTGAAGACTCTGAATCTGGAGGCTTCTTTTTCTCAGCAGCCGACCAAAAAACGCCGATTGCCCGCTTACGTTCACTGCAGGACGATGCAACTCCGGCGGGCAGTGGGATAGCAGCCATTGCGCTCGAGACTCTTGGGCATTTGACCGCCGAGCACAAATACCTTGAAGCTGCCGGAAAAACAATTATGAGCAGCTATACCGTGCAACAGCAGCACCCGCTTGCCCACGCCAGCTTGTTGATGGGCCTGAACAATCACCTGATGCCACCACTGCAGGTCATTATTTACGGTACAGACATGGATGAAATGAAAGCCTGGAAAGCAGCCATCCGCCATAACGATCGGTTAAACTGCTACATTCTGGGACCGGGATCAGGGCATTTAGCCGTTTTATCCGGCCAAACTGAATCCCCGAGGCAGACGGTTGCATATGTTTGCGAAGGACTGCGCTGCCTGCCACCGGTAACATCAAGTGATGCTCTTCAGGAAATGATAAGGCCTATGGTGTGAAACATGCTTGAGTTTGCGCTTCCCAATATGCACGCCCTTGCAGTCATGATCCTGATTATCGTGGCGCTGGTCATGTTTACGCGTGACAACATTCCCTTGGAAACTACAAGCCTGGTTGTACTGGTCGCATTAACCGTTGGTTTCCAGTTGTTCCCTTATGAATTTAACGGCCAAAAGCTAACTCCGACCGATTTTTTTCTGGGGTTTGGTAACCGGGCGCTAATTGCAGTCTGCGCACTAATGATCGTCGGACAGGGCATGATTCGAACCGGGGCACTGGAACCGGTGGGCCGCATGCTGGCGAAAATGTGGCGCAAGGGTCCGGTAATATCTTTGTTGCTAACCCTGCTGCTCACTTCAACCTTGAGTGCTTTCATTAATAACACGCCGATCGTGGTATTGATGCTGCCCATCCTGATCGGTGTTGCGGTTAAAACCGGCATGTCCCCATCCGGGTCGCTCATTCCGATGGGCTTTGCCAGTATCCTCGGCGGGATGGCAACAACTATTGGTACCTCAACCAACCTGCTGGTTGTTAGCGTCGCTGCCGACATGGGAATGGATCCGTTCAACATGTTTGATTTCATGGGGCCGGTGCTGATTGCCGGCGTATTTGCCATTCTCTATTTGTGGCTGGTTGCACCGCGCCTGATTCCCGAGCGCAAGCCACCCATGGACCGTGGCGTATCGCGCGTGTATACCGCTCAGATCCGCCTGAATTCAGACAGCCTGGCCGTTGGCATGATCCTCGCACAGGCCATTATGCGGGCAGGTGAAGGATTCAAGGTCGAGTCGATTCAACGCGGTGCAGGGGTTTTTATCAATCCATTGCCGGATGTGCGCCTGCGTGCTGGCGATCGGCTCACAACCAGTGATACACAAGCCAATTTACGCGAGTATGCCCGTCTGTTACGGGGAACATTGTTTTCAGACGATCAAGAGGTGGACGCAAGCCACCCGCTAAGCCCTGAAGGCCTGCAAATTGCTGAAGTTGCCATCACTTCGGCATCAAGACTGAATGGAACGCGCATCGGTAATGCCCAATTATTTTCCCGTTATGGGCTTCGACTGTTGGCTTTTCACCGCTATGAAGGCATGGAAGGCAGGGGGTCCCCGGGCCTTGATGAGGTTCGCCTGCGGTCGGGAGATGTATTGTTAATCCAATCCGATCCTGACAACTTGATGGAATTAAAGGAATCTGCCGATTTTCTTGTTCTTGATGGCAGTATCAATCTGCCCAGGACACGCAAGGCACCCATCGCACTGGCCACCATTATCGGTGTGGTGTTTTTTGCCGCTTTTCGAATCATGCCCATTGAAACCAGCGCCCTGCTCGGCGCCCTGTTCCTGATCATCACCGGCTGTCTGAACTGGAAAGACGCCATGAATGCACTCAGTACACAGGTCATTCTCATTATTGTTTCGTCGCTGGCCATGGGCGCGGCCCTGCTCAAAACAGGCGGTGCCGATTACCTGGCCAATGCCTTTGTTTCCATTACATTTGGCGCACCACCTGCCGGCGTGATGATGGGCTTGATGCTGATGATGGCAATCCTGACCAATGTGGTTTCCAACAACGCGGCGGCGGTAATTGGAACACCTATCGCCATCGGTATTGCTCAAAGACTGGGCTTGCCGCTTGAACCATTCGTACTTGCAGTGCTGTTTGGTGCCAACCTGAGCTTCGTAACGCCCATGGCCTACCAGACCAATATCTTGATTATGAATGCCGGAGGTTATAAATTCGGCGACTTCGTACGTGTCGGCCTGCCGCTGTCGATAGGATTGTGGCTGGTATTGAGCGGCGTTCTTATTTGGGCGTATGATTTATGATCTGTTTATTCAAATGCAAAAAGATTCAGCAGAATTGAAGTGAGCCTTACTGAAGTAGAAATTGAACCAAAATCTGAACGGGTGACCAGTCAGGGCGCGTTTCCGCTGATTGGCGCCGGTGACCCACCACCTTTTTACGTCTACAACGCCAATGGCAAAGCGCCGGTATTGCTGGTTTGTGATCATGCCAGCAAGGTATTTCCTGCGACCATGCACCAATTGGGGCTGGCCGACTGGGTGCTGGACAAGCACGTGGTCTGCGATATTGGTGCTGAGATGGTTACCCGCCACCTGGCAGACCGCCTGGATGCACCGGCCGTAATTGCAGGTTATTCACGGCTTATCGTGGACCTGAACCGTCAGCTCCATCATGACAGCGCATTCATCAAAGTCAGTGACGGTATCGCGGTGCCGGGCAACCAGGACATCAGTGATGCTGAGAGAGCACAGAGAATCGATTCATTTTTTAACCCCTATCACGATGAAATCTCCCGCCAGCTTGAGCTGTTTTCTGCACGGAATATTGTACCGGCCTTTCTGTCTATCCATACCTGTACACCGGTGTTTAACAATGCGGTAAGACACTGTCATATTGGCGTGATGTGGGACAGTGATTCACGTATTCCGGTACCGTTGATGGAGAACCTGAGAAGAAATCCTGACTTGCGCATCGGCGACAATGAGCCTTATTCCGGACGTCTTCCGGATGACTACACCATCGATTTTCACGCCGAAAATGCCGGTTTGGCCAATGTTGGCATCGAAGTAAGACAAGATTTAGTCAGTAATGATGAAAATGCCGTAATCTGGGCGGATATACTTGCCGAGGCCTTCGAGGAAGTGTTGAAGGACGAAAAGATATATGCTGTTGCATAAATTTAATTTATCAAATATGTCAGTGAACTAATTGAAAATCCGAATAAAAAATACACAAAATTGTTCACAGTTATCATGGTATGCATCGGCTATACTGATTTTTTCTAGTGGCAATAAAACGAAAATTCTTTCGATCTGCGAAAAATACCCTTGTCTTATTGAGCTTAATGACGCACGGTTGATTGACCAGAAAAGTTGTTCTAGATAGAGTGTGCGTTCACGTTTTATCGGACTCAAACAATCCAACATTGAGAATCAAGCATGTTTAACAAATCTTTTACAAATACCCTGACACACACATGCACCAAAATTACGGTGTTGTTGCTAGCGGGATTTGCCAGCGTTTCATTCGCTGCGACCATCCAGGAAATCACTGATGCCGGTGAGGCAAGAGCCGATGCTGGCGCCGCTGACCAGCAACGGGTGGAAGCACTGGCCGATCAGACCAACCAGATTATTTCTGATTTCAGGACCGTGGCTAAAGTGGTCGACGGGCTCAAGGTTTATAACAGCCTTTTGCAAAGACAGCTCAATAATCAGGAAGCCGAGAAAATCGCAATTGCTGAATCAATTGACAACGTTGCATTGATCGAACGGCAAATCATTCCCTTGATGATTCGTATGCTTGATTCATTGGAAGAGTTCATCAAGCTGGATACACCGTTCCTTGCCCGCGAGCGCTCCGATCGTCTCGCAAGGTTAAGGGGCATGATGGAGCGTTCCGATGTAACAGCAGCGGAAAAATTCCGTCTCGTACTCGAGGCCTATACCATTGAAACCGATTATGGCCGAACCATTGAAGCCTACAAAGGTTCGGTGGAAATAAACGGCCTGCAGCGGGAAGTGGATTTCCTGCGCATCGGCCGCGTTTCCCTGACCTACCAGTCCGTGGGTGGCATCCACTCCGGCGTCTGGGATAACAGCACCAGGGCATGGATCGAATTATCGCCGGAAATTTACAAAAAGGAAATTGCGACCGGCCTGAAGATCGCACGCAAGCAGATTGCTCCGGATATGATCATCATCCCGGTGGCAGCAGCAACGGGAGCAGGCCTATGATCAAGCTCACCAGACAAATAGTAGCTGCACTGGCTCTATCACTGAGTATTGGCTCGCCGGTTTTTGCTGCTGAAGCAGTAAACCTCGATGAGTTACTGGAGCAAGTCAAGCAGGGCCGTATAACGGATGCAGCCGAAGCGCAGGTAAGGGTAGACGAATTCCGGGCCAACCGGGCCAATCAACAACGGGTGTTACAGGACAAGCGCAATGAACAAGCCAGCGAAGAGCGGCAATCTGTTCGGATGGAGCAAGTGTTTGAAGATAATGATGTCGAAATCATCCGCCTTGAGATTGCCCTGCAGGAGCGACTGGGAGATCTGAAAGAGCTTTTCGGCGTATTGCAGCAGGCCGCTGGTGATGCCATTGGCCAGTTCACCAATTCCATCACGCAGGTGCAATTCACTGAACGATCAGCGTACCTGACCGAATTCGCAACCAAGATGGGCAATACCAATCGCATGGCATCGCTGGAAGAAATCGAGCGCCTGTGGTTTGAGCTGCAGCGTGAGATGACCGAATCGGGCAAAGTTGCCAGATTCACAGCCACCGTGGTAGATGCAATGGGTCAGGAATCCGAGCGAGAAGTGATCCGCATCGGCGTGTTCAACGTAATATCTGACGGCAAGTACCTCGAGTTCGTTCCGGAAACAGGTCGCCTGGTGGAACTGCAACGCCAGCCACAAAGCCGCTACACCAATCGTGCTGAAGACCTTGATAGCGCGACCAGCGGTATCCACCCGATTGGTATTGACCCGACCCGCGGGCAATTACTGGCCTTATTGGTGCTGTCGCCCAGCCTCGGTGAACGTATCGCACAGGGCAAACAGGTCGGTTACGTCATTATTACCCTGGGTATCATTGGTGTTTCACTTGCCATCTGGCGCCTGCTTGTGCTGTCTTCCGTGGGTGCGAAAGTACGCAAACAGGTCCATAATCCTGACCAGCCTAGTGATAATCCACTCGGGCGCGTATTCAAGGTTTACACCGACAATCCGACCACCGACGTGGAGTCTCTTGAGCTGAAACTCGGGGAGGCCATATTGCGGGAGTTGCCGGCACTAAATGCAATGTTGCCAATTCTGAAGATCATTTCAGTGGTCGCGCCGTTATTGGGACTTCTGGGTACGGTAACGGGCATGATCGTTACCTTCCAGGCCATTACCCTTTACGGGGCCGGTGATCCAAAACTGATGGCTGGCGGTATCTCCACTGCCCTGGTGACCACCGTGCTTGGCCTGGTTGTGGCAATTCCGATGGTGTTCCTGCATACCCTGGTTTCCAGCCGGGCCCGCAGACTTACCCAGATTCTTCAGGAAGAGGCGGCCGGTATTCTGGCCGAACGTGCTGAAGGTCAACTATCAGGGTCTTAAGACGCGCATATGGACTTCATCTACTATTATTTGCCAGCGCTCGAAACGGTTCGGGACTTCTTTGAACTGGGTGGTAACGTACTGAAAGTCATTGGTGCTTTAACCCTGTTCATGTGGGCCCTGATCATAGAGCGCCTGGTATATATTCGGACCGGGCACCGGAAGATTACCGCCGCTGTACAACAAATCTGGGAAAGCCGCACAGATCATTCGTCGTGGAACGCACACCAGATCCGGATCAGGCTGATTTCCCTGGCATCGAGCTATATGGAACGGAACATTTCAATGATCCAGACCTGTGTCGCCTTGTGCCCGTTGCTGGGCCTGCTCGGCACGGTAACCGGCATGGTTGAGGTATTTGAGGTTATGGCGATCTCCGGCTCCGCCAACCCGCGTTCAATGGCCGCTGGTGTTTCCAAGGCCACCATTCCCACCATGGCAGGCATGGTGGCCGCCCTGTCCGGAATTGCCATGAGTACCTATCTACAGCGCAAGGTTAGCCGCGAAAAAGAGCTGATTACCGATCATCTGTACATATCCCATGAATGAAAAGATAGCCTTGTTTATTGGCTGTCCCTAGAAATCGGCGTAATGCCGGGGAATTCACATGAAGCAATTTTTAACTCAACAGCAAGCTGAAGAAGAGCCAACTATTGATATCACCCCCATGCTGGATGTGGTCTTTATCATGCTGATCTTTTTTATCGTCACAGCCACTTTCGTCAAGGAAGCCGGTATCGATGTTAACCGGCCGGATGCAACAACTGCTACCAAGCAGGAGAAGGCCAACATCCTGATTGCAATCAGTGCCAACGATACCATTTGGATTGACCGGCGCCAGATCGATATCCGTTCCGTACGGCCTAACATCGAACGCCTGCATGCGGAAAACCCGCAGGGCACCGTCGTTATCCAGGCGGATAGGGACTCCAGGACTAATACCCTGATCCAGGTGATGGATGCCGCCCGCCAGGCCGGTGTTTATAACGTCTCGATCGCTGCCCAGGAACCATAGACAGCCATCATGTCAGCAACAATCTCAGAGACCATCTCCCGCCAAGAATCCAGCGCAATTCCAAGAGTCTGTATTGGCTTGCTTGTTGGGCTCGCCATTACGCTGTTTCTGTTCTGGTTTATGCAATTCATGATTGAAACCGCCGACCGCGGGCTGGACGAAAGCAGTCGTGGCAGCATGGTGGATTTTGTGCGGGTTCGCAAAGACGAAACGATTGCACGCAGGCAGGCGAAACCCAAGAAGCCGCCTCCACCTGAAGCTCCGCCACCGCAACCACCCACACCACAACTGGACAGTCTTGATCCGAGTGCGGAAAAAATTGCCATTGCAGCCGTACCGGTAACCACCGATATTGAAATGACCGGCGGTTTCAGCCTGGGTATAGGTGAAGGTGACTATCTTCCAATTGTAAAAGTGGCGCCCATCTACCCCCAGCGCGCTTTAACCCGTGGAGTGGAGGGGTATTGTGTGGTGGAATATACGGTAACCCGACTGGGAAAAACACGCGATCCATTCGTGGTTGAGGACCAGTGCACTTCCAGCCTGTTTCACCGGGCTTCTTTACAGGCTGCACTCAAATTTAAATACAAGCCCCGAATTATTGATGGTGAACCGGTCGAAGTACGGGGTGTCCAGAATAAGTTTACTTATGAGATTACCGAGTAGGATTACATGAGCCCTGCGATTGAATTAAGACATATTTCAAGCCTTTTACTGGCCGCTATTTTTTGCATGGTGCTGGCGACACCGGCTTTGGCGCAGGACAAGGGGAGAAAAACCAAGCAAACCGTTGCGATGAGCCAGTCCGTTTATGAAAAACTGACCGAAATCCAGGAATTTGTGGAAGCCGAGGATTACGTAGCAGGTCATGCGGCAATTCGGGCGGTGCAGGAGAAAGGTAAACTGTCGCCTTACGAAAGAGCTCAGCTGCATAACCTAAGCGGCTATACTTACTATTTGCAAGAACAGTATGAAAACGCAATTGCTTCATACGAGCGTGTTTTGCTCGAACCCGATCTGCCCGAGGCCTTGCAGCAAAGCTCGTTAAAAACACTGGCGCAGTTACAATTCACGATTGAGGACTATTCGACTGCACTGGTAACCATACGCCGCCTGATGGCGGTAGTTGCAGAACCAGCTGCCGATGTTTACATGCTGCTTGGTCAGGCCCATTTTCAGATGCAGGACTATAAAACCGCCCTGGATCCCATCCAGACTGCGATTGATATGTATTCCGCCCAGGGTCGTGTGCCCCGCGAAAACTGGTTGCTTCTGTTGCGCGTCTGCCATTACGAATTGGGTGATTACCCCAGCATGATCGATGTTCTGACACAGCTGATCACTCATTACCCAAAAGACACTTATGTGCTTACGCTGGCCGGTGTTTACAGTGAATTGGGGGACACCAAGAAGCAACTGGTATTAGCCGAAGTGCTGTACGAAAAGGGTTATCTGGCCAACAAAGCACATATTGTAAACCTTGCCAACCTGTATTTATTGCATGAAATTCCCTACAAGGCAGCGATTATTCTCGAAAAAGAGATGGACAAAGGTGTAGTCAGCAGGGACATTCGAAACCTGCGCCTGCTATCGCAGGCCTGGTATTCAGCCCGCGAAGATGCCAAGGCCATACCACCGCTCAAGCAGGCTGCTGAACAATCCCAGGAAGGAGAACTGTTTGTGCGGCTGGCTCAGGCGCATATCAACCTTGAGCATTGGAGCGAAGCCGCCGATGCCATCAATACCGGTCTTAAACTTGGCGATCTCAGCCGTGAAGATACGGCCCGAATCATGTTGGGAATGGCGCTGTTTAATCAGGGGAAGTTAACCCTGGCGCGCAAGGCTTTTGAAGGAGCACTTAACGATACCCGCAGCCGGCGAACAGCCCAGAGCTGGATTAAATATGTGGATAGTGAACTTAGACGTGTTGACCTGATGAACCAGGAATTGCCTGAAGTGGCACCGCGCAAGCTTGAGGACATCTTTCAGGCCAACTAGTGGTTAATTCAGACCATGGGAAAGCCCGCTTTTATTGTGGGTTTTTTTTTGCCTTGTGATTACCGCTGAGCCTCTCATTCGCCCGGTTAACCGCTGCGGTCCAGGCTGGTTCATCGCCCTCATTTACCGATCTGTGCAATCTTGCCAGTGCGTCTGTGAACTGTGCAACGACATCTGGAGTCTTGCTATTACCCTGCTGGATTTCATAATAGAGATGCGGGTTTTCAGAAACAACCTGGGCAGCAACTTTTAGCTGTGCGTCAAAAGTACTGCTCGATATCTTGCGCAGCAAAGGTACGGCCTCACCACTTTGCGCCAGGGCACTGGCAAAAGCGATATTGACCAGGTGTGATAATCCCAATACCCAGGCCATGACCTCATCGTGTTCTTCCAGGCTCAGATTTACACACTCGGCTGCTGTGTGGGCAAAAAGCGCGCGTGCATCGTCCAGCGCTTTCGAATTGCCGACATCAACAAACAGGATGTGGCGCCCTGAAAGAC
>SMVA01380516.1_pt1 | contig 12385 bp, 12 predicted proteins | sample 2456451 | NCBI WGS metagenome assembly SMVA01 (sample SAMN11095933, study PRJNA526329) | marine sediment metagenome | biome: Marine sediment; feature: Surficial sediment; material: Deep marine sediment; isolation source: Hadal surficial sediment | place: Pacific Ocean | collected 2014-05 | depth...
ACGAACTATTTACACGAACTATTTACACGAACTATTTACACGAACTATTTACACGAACTATTTACACGAACTATTTACACGAACTATTTACACGAACTAGTTGCAATAAGTGGGCCCACCGGTAATGTAGCCACCATGTTATTACGATTTACAAAAATGCACGGCCTCGGGAATGATTTTGTGCTGCTAGACCTGGTTTCCCAGAATATCCGGATCAGGGAAGACCAGATCAGGCAGTTGGGCGACAGGAGAACCGGCATCGGTTTCGATCAATTGCTGCTGGTAGAACCCCCCCGGGACCCAGACATGGATTTCCGATACCGGATCTTCAATGCAGATGGTTCAGAGGCAGAACAATGTGGTAACGGCGCAAGATGTTTCATGCGCTTTCTTCGCGACCGTGGGCTAACAACCAAAACCCGGGTGAAATTGGAAACCAATACTGGCAACATCGAGTGCAAGTTGGAAAAAGACGGTAATATCACTGTTAACATGGGACCACCCTCGTTGTCTCCCGAGCAGATCCCTTTCCTGGCAGAGCAGCCCGGCATCCAATATGAACTGGATCTGAGTTCACTGCCAACTCATCCCGGATGCCGTTCACCGGAGAAGGTCTGTATCGCCGCCGTAAACATCGGTAATCCGCATGCGGTACTCAACGTTGAAGATGTAGACAGGGCGCCGCTCAGCCAGCTCGGTCCGCTCATTGAAAATCACCCCCGTTTCCCCTCAAGAGTTAACGTTGGGTTTATGGAAATTGTATCAAGAAGCAAGATTAAGCTGCGAGTGTTCGAGCGAGGGGTAGGGGAGACGCGTGCCTGTGGAAGTGGCGCCTGCGCGGCGGTCGTCGCTGGTCGGCTACAAGGCTTGCTTGATGATCAAGTTGAAGTAACCTTGCCTGGCGGGATACTAAACATTACCTGGCAGGGTGATAATTCTGACATAACCATGACCGGCCCGGCCTGCCGCGTCTATGAAGGTCGACTGCAAATATGACAAAAGCCAATAAAAAAGTTGACGACGGGCAAATTGCCGAGACAGAGATTGTTGATTTTCTGGTCAAACATCCAGGTTTTTTCGAAGACCATGAAGATTTACTGCTGAAGATGGAATTACCTCACAAGAAAGGCGAAGCCATTTCACTGGTTGAACGGCAAGTCAGCTTGTTGCGAAACAAAAATAAGGAGACAGGCAAGAAGCTGGATGAATTTGTGAGCGCAGCAAAAATCAACAACAAGATCTTCGACAATTGTAGGAAGCTGGTTCTTGATCTTATCGACGCAGAAGATCCAGACCAGTTTTTCAGCGCACTGGAAAACAGTTTCAAAAGAGACTTTAAGTGCCAAGCGTACAGCCTGATTATTTTCAGCGACACGCCGCACCAGATTAATCACTTTACATCCAGTGTTTCAGAGATGGCAGCCAGAGAATATATCGGCGGTTTGATCAGGGCAAAGCAACCAACCCTGGGCGTTCTCAGACCTGCCGAGCAGGATTTCCTGTTCCGCCACCAGAGCGTCAAGGTGAAATCTGCAGCCGTGTTATCGGTCCGCAAGAACCGGCAAATTGCATTGCTGGCTATCGGCAGCGGTGATGCCAGGTATTTCCAACCCGGTATGGGTACTGTCTTCCTGGGATTCATTGCAGATACGCTGGCAAAATTAATACCGAAACATATCTACTTAAAGCATCAGTAATGTCGCCGGAGGGCCAGCGTTGAAAAGTGGATCACTGCAACACGACATCGATTCCTTCATCATCCACCTGCGCGACGAGAGACATCTTGCCCTAAATACCATGCAGAACTACCAACGGGATCTGAAGCTACTTGTCGAGTTCTGTGACCAGCAGAACATTAACGGGTGGAACCAGCTCGCCAACCACCATCTTCGGCAATTTGTAACGACTGCACACCGGCAAGGTATATCAGGTAAAACTCAACAGCGTAGGTTGTCTGCAATTAGAACTTTCTACAACTACCTGGCCAGAGAACGGCGAGTAAAACACAACCCTGGCCTTTCGATTTCAGCCCCAAAAACACAACAAAAACTCCCTAAAACCCTGGATACAGACCAGGTAGCGCAACTACTCAACTTCAAGGGGACAACGTGGCACAGCCAACGGGATATCGCTATTCTGGAACTTTTCTATTCATCTGGCCTCAGGTTAACCGAGCTCACCAGTGCCAACCTGAACGATATTGACTGGCAGGACGCAAACATCAGGGTAGTCGGGAAAGGCTCAAAAGAACGTCTGCTTCCAGTGGGGACATTGGCGCTCAAAGCCCTCCGTCAATGGGTCAAGATTCGACAACAGCTACCCACGAAGAAACAGGATATAAAAGATCCTTCTGCCCTGTTCATCAGCGAACGCGGCAGGCGGATAAGCCCTCGTAATGTACAATCCCGAGTACGGAAATGGACCCGTCATCAAAATATCCCGGGAAACGTACACCCACACATGCTCCGGCATTCTTTTGCAAGCCATCTGCTGGAATCCAGCGGAGATCTCAGGGCAGTTCAGGAATTACTGGGTCATGCGGATATTGCGACAACGCAAATATACACCCACCTGGATTTCCAACACCTGGCCGAGGTCTATGATAGAGCACACCCACGCGCCCATCGAAAACACGCCTTGAAAGTAACCGATGGGGACTTTTCCGGGAATCCCGAAAGACCCTAGTAGCCGCGATCGAAGCCCTATTTAGATAGTAAGATGTTGTTATGAAAATAATTTTTACTAATTGCACTCATCACCCGGCGGGTAAACCAGATTATGGTTTCAGGCATGATTGAGGTTATCGCATTTGACCTCGATGATACGCTCTGGGCGGTGGGACCGATCATCATCAAAGCAGAGAACCGGCTGAATAGCTGGTTATTTGAGCATGCGCCTGAGATTAAGTATGACGTTGTCGGTATGCGAGCCCTGCGTCACGAACTGCTTCAGGAAGAACCAGATCTGATCAACAAAATTACTGAATTCCGCCGTCGTATCATCATGCGAGCACTACAGCACAGCGATATAGAAGACATCGAGGCCAGCGAGCTTTCCTATCAAGCGATGACGGTATTTTTGGCCGCGAGAAATGAAATTGATTTTTTCGAAGGGGCCATGAATGCCATTAAAAAATTATCAACCCGGTTCACACTCGGCGCGCTGACCAATGGAAATGCCAATATCAGACAACTCGGCCTTGACCGCTATTTTAGCTTTGCGTTTTGCGCAGAAGAGGTAGGCGCACCAAAACCTGCACACAATCTTTTTAATAAGGCACTGGCACATACCGGCACGCAGCCACATCAAATGGTTTATGTCGGGGATGACCCTGTTCTCGACGTCGACTCGGCGAACGAAAGGGGGCTACACACTATTTGGGTAAAAAATCCTGCGAAAGAAGGACCTGGTAAAACAACCGCAGATGAAAAAATCGAGCATATTAAATACTTGCCAAAAGCCGTTGAGCGGCTTTTAGCAAAGCTCAGTCACGAGCGTGTCGGCGAATAATATCCTTCACGGCATCAGCATCCGCCGCTATATTTTCCTTTCGAGTGGGCAGGTCTGCCAATCGCTGCAGACGAGGGTGATGTGGCGCGATATCAGGAAGCGCACGACGAATAGCGTCTTCAAATTTTGCAGGGTGGGCAGTCGCCAAACAAAGAAGGGGGACGCCAGCCGTGCCCAGCTCCTGGCCTGCTTTGATACCCACGGCGGTATGCGGATCAATTAAATAGTCATCGCTTTCATAGACAAGCCGGATAGTTTCAAGGGTCCATGCGTCGCTCACCGAACCGGTAAGAAATGTCTCATCAAAACCACGAGTATTGAAATCGAGGCGGGCGACCCTGGATTCAAGAAAGCTTGTCATGAACCGTCTCACCTTCTCGCAAGAGCCATCTAACTGGTAGTAGAGATATCGCTCGAAATTACTGGAAACCTGAATATCCATCGCGGGACTTTCACTGAAATAGACTTCACCGCGCTCATAGACTCCCGTTTTAAAAAACCTGGCAAGTATGTCATTACTGTTCGTTGCCAGGATCAATTTGTTGATCGGTAAGCCCATGCGCCTTGCCAGATATCCGGCAAAAATATTGCCAAAATTACCGGTGGGAACGGCCACTTCAAAAGCTTCAGGCTTACCCAGCTGATACCAGGCATAGAAGTAATAAACAATCTGCGCGAGTACCCTTGCCCAGTTGACCGAATTGACCGCACCAAGCTTGTATTCATCTTTAAAGTCCAAATCTGAAAAAATATGCTTCATCAACAACTGGCAGTCATCAAAACTGCCATCTACCGCGATATTAAATACATTTGGATCCAGTACCGTCGTCATCTGCATTTCCTGAACCGGGCTGGTTTTGCCCTCCGGGAAAAGGATGAAGATGTTGATGTTCGATTTACCGCGGAGTGCCTCTATGGCCGCGCTGCCGGTATCACCGCTGGTTGCGCCGAGAATATTTAGTCTTTCATTTTGTTCAGCCAGAATATATTCGAATACATTGCCCAAAAATTGGAGGGCGATGTCTTTAAAAGCGAGTGTGGGTCCGTGAAATAGTTCAAGTACATAAAAATCATCGACGGCGACCACCGGCGTCACTTCTTCATGGTCAAATTTTGAATAGCTTTTATTGACGAGCACAGCCAGGTCATCGGCAGGAATATCATCGATGTATTCCGACATGATCTCTGTCGCCAAAGCCGCAAATGACAAACCAGTCCAGGCGACAAGTTTGTTACTGACATCAGGAATCGCGTGCGGCACAAGCAAGCCACCATCAGTCGCAAGCCCCATCATTACAGCCTGTTTAAAACTAATGCCGGTCACGCCACCGCGGGTACTTCTATATTTCATGGCGAATACTTTTCGCACCAAGATAAAAATGAGAAGGTGGATTATAGAGAGGATCGACGCCAATCACCAAAACGAAAAAAGGGCACAGAAATGTGCCCCCTTAGACCGTTCTTTTGCCAGCGGGTAAAAGTGGTTATGGTTAAACCGCTTCCCCTCCAGTTTCACCGGTGCGAATCCGGATGACATCATCCAGGGTACTGATGAAAATCTTACCATCCCCTACCTTACCGGTATTGGCCGCACTACTGATTGCTTCAATAACAGCATCGAGCGTTTCATCAGAAATCGCGACTTCAATTTTCACCTTCGGTAGAAAATCGACCACGTATTCCGCCCCTCGATACAGTTCGGTGTGGCCTTTTTGCCGACCAAATCCTTTCACTTCCGTTACTGTCATCCCCTGCACGGAGATATCAGATAACGCCTCCCGTACATCATCCAGCTTAAATGGCTTAATAATCGCTGTGACTAATTTCATTCTACTTCTCCTTTTTCAGGATCACTCCAATTCGGTTGGAGCAAATGTAACCAAATTACAAACTCTTTGATAGCCCAAATACAACTCGCGAACCACAAATATCTGAACCTACGAAGCATTCACTGCTAGACATGTCAGTGTCATGCCAGGTCAATGCAAAATCAACATCAGCCAGGCTTTTTGTCAATCCGATTGAATATTCCGCATAGTCCGGTATTCCCAGTGGGAGGTTATCTTTTATAGACTGGTCTCCATAGTGAAAAGCCAGCCCGAACTCATTGGGAAGCGCCAGCGAGTAGTCCACATAGGCGTATACCCCAGTACCAGACTCAAAGAAGAAATCATCAGAGTAGGCCAGTCCCAGGGTGAAGTCTTTGAAACTGACACTACCATAAACCTCGTTAAAACTGCTGTTGTTCGGGCCAGCATCATTGGGGTATTCGTATCGTAACAGACCAACGTCAAATCCAACTGCTTCACTAATTTCCCCGGCATAACCGCCATAGATATCAATTTCAATAGAGCCATCGAATGCGATATTTGAAGCCCACACCCCTGCATAAAAACCGGACTCCGCTACGACATCAAATCCACCCTGAATAGTTGCTTCTTCGTCCGTTTGTGAAATTCCACGGTAGACATAGTCGCTAGCCAGGTTCACGTTGCCGCTGACATCTGCAGCAAAAGCTGTTGTTGATGTTAAAAGCAAACTGCTTCCCATCAGTAACACTTTCAGCTTGTTCATTTCTTCCTCCAAATAAATACAAATTCGAATCATAAGGACGTTTCTGTCCATACTCTGTTCTCTGTAAAGCACTGACCGTGCCAAGTTACCATTGCGTTTATAAATCAAAGACTTAGCTATCTGACCAGGACGCAGCGCCAAAAATTCGCACCATTATAATGCGTTCCGGAATGGTTTTTAGATCCATCGTGCACCTGCATAGGGCGAGGCCGCGGACAGGTCCCGTCCTACACAACATTGCGCCAATCACTCACAACAATCCGGGTCGGGGACTGCTTATGTTTTACTTTCAATCGGATAAATTGAAGCTCCTATTTCAACCAGGGCGCCTGAATGCCAGTTGCCACCACCTATTCGCGAGCCGAAATTGGCATCGAAGCTCCATCCGTGACCGTGGAGGCAGATGTGATCGGGGGCCTGCCGCAGATTCAGATCGTCGGGCTACCAGAAACCGCGGTCAAGGAAAGCAAAGACCGCGTAAAATCAGCAGTAAAAAATGGAAACTTTCAGATTCCCGATCGAAAGGTAACCGTGAATCTCGCGCCTGCTGACTTACCGAAGAGTGGCGGCCGATACGATCTTGCAATCGCACTAACGCTTCTTGCAGCAAGTGGCCAGATACCCGGGAAGCGACTTTCAACGATGGAATTTCTTGGCGAACTGGCCCTCGATGGACACATTCGTTCTATTACAGGTGTTCTGCCTGCAACCATGATGGCGGCCAAAACGGAAAATGTGATTGTTGTGCCACGGGCCAATGAAACCGAGGCAGCCCTGGCAAATTCCAACAATGTACTGGTTGCCGATACCCTGTTGCAGGTCGTCGCGCACCTAACGGGAAAGCAGGATCTGGAACCCGCTAAAAAAGGTACCCTGCTGCGTCTTGAAACAAATAATCGGAAACTATCTGATATTCGCGGCCAGGAACTCGCCAAACGGGCCCTGGTAGTGGCTGCCGCTGGTGCCCACAATATCATCTTCATTGGTCCGCCTGGCACCGGTAAAACAATGCTGGCCAGCAGGCTACCGACATTATTGCCTGAAATGTCTCTGGAGGAGTCCCTGACGGTTGCTTCTATTAAATCCGTATCAAAATACCCATTTGAATATACGAACTGGTACCAACGACCCTTCAGGGCGCCGCACCACACAACGTCTGCTATCGCCCTTGTTGGCGGCAGTAGTCCGCCGCGACCGGGGGAAATATCACTGGCTCACAATGGTGTACTTTTCCTGGACGAATTGCCTGAATTTACTCGCCATGTATTGGAAGTTCTTAGGGAACCTATCGAATCCGGAAAAATCATTATCAGCCGGGCGCGAAGCCAGGTGGAATATCCGTCTCGATTTCAGCTGGTTGCAGCCATGAACCCCTGCCCGTGTGGATACTATGGGGATGGAACAGATCGCTGCCAGTGTAACAACGATCAGATTAAGCGCTACAGGGCACGGATTTCAGGCCCCCTGCTGGACAGGATCGACCTACACGTGGACGTTCCAGCCTTGCCAGCCGGTTCACTCTCTAATCCAGCCTACAAGGAAGATAGCCATGAACATCAACAGAAAAAAGACCTGGTGAGCAGAGCGCAGCAACTGATGCATGCACGATCGAACAAACTCAATGCGCATCTAACGAGCAAGCAGACCGCCGAGGTTTGCCGCTTGAAAAGTGCAGATAGAAAATTGCTGGACAGGGCGATGACAAGGCTGGGTTTGTCCGCCCGCGGCTATTACAAAATACTCAAGGTTGCCCGAACTATCGCAGACATTGAAGATTCAGTAAATATAGAATCCCACCACTTGTCCGAAGCACTGGGTTATCGGCGCCTGGATCGTTACCGAACGCCCTCCTACTAACTTCCAAACACTATTTCACGGCTTCAACCATGTAATCCACAATGGCCTTGAGATCATCATCAGAGCAACTAAAACACATTCCTTTCGCTGGCATACCAGGCGGCATGCCGTTGATCGAGCTTGAGTAAAGCGTATCCATTCCCTTGGCGATGCGCGATTCCCACTGCGCTGCATCCGCGAATTTGGGCGCACCCGCGATGCCGATATTATGGCAAGTTGCACAAGTCTTATTGTAATTTGACTCAGCGCCATTGCTGTCAATGACTGCAATGGCCGTTGTCCCTGAACTCTGCACACAATCCGAGCCCTCAATGCAAACGGTGCCGACCTTTTTGATGCGCTCGGCTATCGCATCTTCCTGTGGACCCGCAAAAACCGCCAGGCTGCAAACCACCATGCCTAAAACTAACAGTAACCTGAGCTTGTTCACTTTTTATTTCCTGATTGAGAATGAAAACGATGCGCATTATAACTTAAGTATTGGTGACCACAACTAGTCGCCCCCACGCCGATCACGATCGTGCTAACCGGTGCGATGCTAGTCGATATTGCCCCAATCGGATTCATCCAATTCCCTGTTCCGCGAAAACTGGAACACATTAGTGGTTCCCGCTTCTACGACTGATTGTTCAGATACACGGGTAAGAATTGCGCTTTCCCTGAAATGTGACAGTGAGTTGGCGCCGACATTGACCATGGTACTGCGAATCTTGAACAGCGTCGCTTCAAGCACTTCTGACAAGGGACCAACCAATGGAACATAGGCATCCACACCTTCTTCAAACATCATCTTTCTGGAGCTCATGCCATCGCTATAACGCTGCCAATTCTGCGCCCGGTGAGTGCCTTCCCCCCAATAAGGTTTGTACACTTGCCCACTAATTGATGTTTTCGGCGTGGGACTCTCCTCCGTCATGGCAAAGTAGCGACCCATCATCACGAAATCTGCCCCCATGGCCAGCGCGATAACAATCTGTGTGTCGTTTGCAAGGCCACCGTCTGAACACAACGGAATGTAGCGCCCTGTTGCGGAATAATATTCATCCCGCCTCTGCACGACATCCAGCAAGGCAGAAGCCTGGCCGCGCCCAACGCCTTTCTGCTCTCGAGTAATGCAGATAGAACCGCCGCCCATACCGACTTTGACGAAATCGACACCGCCTTGCCCAACCAGGTAATCGAAGCCCTCGGCAGAAACGACATTGCCGCCTCCAATCACAATGTCTGAACCAAAATTGGTTCGGATCCAGTCAATGCCTTCTTTCTGGTATTCGGTGAAACCATCGGATGAGTCGAAACACAACACATCCGCTCCTGCTTTGACGAGTTCAGGTACTCGTTCCCTGTAGTCATGTGTATTGATCGCAGCGCCGACACACAATCGTTTTGATTCATCCAGCATCTCAAGTGGATGCCGCCGATGATCCACATAATCTTTCTTAAAAACCAGGGCCGTCAGATTCCCTTCCGGATTCAGGATAGGCAGACAATCTTTCTTGTGCTTGTGAAGCTGGTTATTGGCTTCTCTCAAACTAATACCCTCCACCCCATAAAAGACATTTTCAATCGGCGTCATATGGTCCTTGACCAAATTATCCAGGTCATCTTCAAATTCCCAGAAATCCTGATCTGTAATCAAACCGAGAAGTTTGCCACTCGCTGAGCCGTCATGGGTCACCGGTACGGTTGAGTGTCCGGACTCTTCCATCAGGCTAATGACTTCCCGAAGGCTTGTTCCAGGGGTTGTATTCGAGGCACTTTGTACAAAACCCGCTTTGTGACCCTTCACCTGTAACACCATCTCTGCCTGACTTTCAATGGGCTGAGAACAAAAGACCATACTCAGGCCGCCTTGCCGTGCCAGTGCAATCGACAAACTGGTGCCTGACACTGATTGCATACAAGCTGAAACGATTGGCACATTAATACTAAATCGAGATTCCCGACCGGACTCGATCGCTGACAACGGCGATTTCAGGTCCACCAGATCGGCTCGCTGATCCTTCCGGGTCAACCTGGGAACCAGTAGATATTCACTAAATGTGCGCGAGGTATCGCTTAGAATTTTTGCCATTAAGAAGCTCCAAAGGACAAAATCACTGTTTTTTGAAAGTGATTCAAGTTAGTAAAGATTGGGGGAATGTTGGGCAGGCTGATCATCGCCCGTGCAAATCTCAATCGGACAGGTGCACACTTTTTCCATTTCCGGGCGTACCGGCCCTGATCAGGCTGTCGCTGACTCAGGTATTTCTGTTTTAAAAAGAACGCGCCAGGAGAAGGTGTACAGAGAGGTATTGATATGTCGCATGGATTCGCCATGGCGAATTCTATGCGAAAGCGATTAGTGATTCAATCACAAACACTTAGGTGCCAGATGTGCCGCAATATTTCCGCCAGACATCCAATGGATCACAACTCCAAGTACGCCGCAATGAAACCCCGAGGTCAGCGTCCCAGTGACGTCTATCTCCTCAACCAAAAGCGACCATTCAATAACCTCTTGATTCGCTTGAAGTATATTTCACCCGGCTCGATCGTTTTGGGATATACATGTCGTGGAAATAGATGTTACTTGTACATTGATTTCTCTAAACCAAATGAATAGTCTGGTTGTAGACTGCTAAAACCGGGAGGTTTAGAACAATGCTCAATAAGTACAGTGGGAATTCAGATGGAAATGGATACTTGTCGCTTGTATGTTGAATTAACTGTTAGCAGGTAAGTTATGAAGAGTGTGCACTATGTTGCCATTTTCATCTGATTGTTTGCACTCGGACTTGTTGTTCTTTCTCTGAGAGAAACCATTCTATTGATCGAATTGTGGAATACTGGTGGCATAAATGGAATAGAGGTTTCAATGTTGTACCGACTATTAAGTGTGCTATCTCCTTTGGCCATTGCCGTGGTTATTTGGTTATTCCCTAATACCGTTGCAAGCACGATTGTTCCAAAATATTTGGATGAATCTCCAGAGCCGATATCAGCAAGTTCATCGTTGTATATAGTCATTGCTGGAATTGGGTTGTTCGTTCTCAGCTATGCCCTTGTGGACTTAGCTTATTGGCTTACTCTTATTCAGCTAATTTCAGATCGCACATACCAGCAAGGTGTAGCTGACATTATCGCGGAAAGCCGAGCCGGTATTATTGCTACACTGTTTGAGATTACTTTTAGTTTGGTATTGATACTGTGGTCTAAATCTGTATCCAAACTCATAACCAGAGTAGCCAAGTAATGACTTCTAACAAGGCCATGAACTCGCGCCCTTTGGTCGCTTGGACGCTCCGCAGCGAAGCTGCTCCGCGCCCGTTATGGCAATGTTAGGAGCACAATGATCGACATCGAAGCGCGGAAAAAGGTAGCCGAAGTAGCAAGAAGATTTGTAGCTGGTCAGATTTCAAATTTTGAATTTGAAAGCAAATTCCTGCCTTCGCAAGATCCTGCTATTTGGGCTATAGAAGATACTTTGTGGTGCTTCTATGATGATTTCGAAGAGCACCATCTAAAAGGGAAATGGAGAGTACCCGCAGAAACGCCAAAACCAATCGACTCATTACAGCAGCGAAACTCAAACAACGGGCATTGCCGGAGGATATTGATTACAAGCACCCGAGGCAATTAAGAAAAAGCCAGATCGCGGATCTACTCAGCTGCCAATAGATCCAACAGCATCACAATGTGTTACTAACGGGATCAACCGGCTGCGGAAAGACCTGGCTTGCTTGCGCGCTGGTCATGCAAGCCTGTAGACAAGGGTTGTCAGTTCGATACTTCCGCAGCGCGCGTCTGTTTGCGGATTTGTCGATCGCTCACGGTGACGGCCGTTATCAGAAGTTGATTAAACAGTTAGCCAAGGTCGATCTTCTCATCCTTGACAACTGGGGTCTCGAAAAACTTACCCTCGTTCAACGCAATGATTTCCTCGAGATCATGGAAGATCGACATGGCAGCAAATCCACATTGATTACCGGCCAAATACCGGTCAACCAGTGGCACAAGGCAATCGGTGATCCGACCCTGGCAGACGCGATTCTCGACAAACTGGTGCATAACGCCCATAAGATTAATCTCAAGGGTGAGTCAATGAGGAAGGCGAAAAGCATCATGAGTGAAGGTGATCACTCATGATGCTAATATCTGACCTGTGCGTTAAGGAGAATAGGTGATCAAGTAAAACCAGAATCACTGATCAACTTGGCCGGAATACGCATCGAAGGAATAGTGACAAACTAAAAAAGAAGAGAAAGAAATCCTTAAAGAGTATGAATCAAAGGCGTACAAATCTGCGCTTGGTCTTTACAATCAAGGAAGAGATGGCGGGTTTTCTGGTTTGCAGGAAATGTGGCGTGTTAGCGGGAGCCTGCTACGCGGAGTCTGGTAAAAGGACGGTACGCACACTCAGCTTTTAACAACATCTGAAAATATCAATCAACGGACTAATGAT
>SMVA01221101.1_pt1 | contig 12379 bp, 16 predicted proteins | sample 2456451 | NCBI WGS metagenome assembly SMVA01 (sample SAMN11095933, study PRJNA526329) | marine sediment metagenome | biome: Marine sediment; feature: Surficial sediment; material: Deep marine sediment; isolation source: Hadal surficial sediment | place: Pacific Ocean | collected 2014-05 | depth...
CACAAAAGAGTCCAATATCGTGACAAAGAAACGTCGCTCTTTAGGTAGACTGGTGGGGCCTCAGCCGGTGACGTCGGAGCAACGGGAAGAAGCGGAGCGTCTCAGAGAACTCAATGCAAAGTACGGGACCGATCCCACGGCCATCGTAGGACGAGTCCAACTTTCTTCTCAATATCGCAACCTCCCTCGCAGCGCGAGCTCTATCTTAACCGTGGCCCGTGTCGATCTACCGTTCCGGCGAGACTACTTGCTTCAAGTTAGAGCTCCATTCTTGCAATCGAGTATGCCGAGTCGGACTGGAACCACCACCGCGCATGGTTTCAGTGATCTCGGGATAACGCTCGGGTGGCGTGCCTATAACACGCCCGAATATGCCTTTTTTATCGGTATAAACGCGACGTTCCCCACTGCCACCGAGACCAAATTGGGTCTTGGCAAGTATACGTTAGGCCCGATCATAGCCACGGCCCGGTTTCTCCCTAAATTCAATTCCTTTCTGTTTGGGGTGTTATCACAACAAATCTCTGTCGGTGGTGATTCTGATCGAAAGTCCATTAATATTTCGAACCTATCGCTACGAATTACTACCATCTGGGCCGAGAAGTGGTGGAGTGTTGCGCAGGCTGGGTGGATGGTCAATTGGAAACAAAGTACCAGAGGTAACATGAACCTAGAACTCGAAATCGGTCGGAATATAGTCGGGAAATGGGGTGTGTTTATACGTCCTGGTATCGGGATTTTTGGGCGGGATCTTCCCGGCGCCTATAGCTGGAATATCCAAGGCGGTATTCGTTATATCTTTCCGAGTTTCTAGACTCTGATTTTACAATTGAGCATATCTATAACTACTAACTCTACTGGAATAGCTAATGAATAAGAAACTACGTATAGGGATTATTTTTACAACGACACTGGTAGTAATCATCATTGCATTTAGTTTTGCTCCAATAGCTCAAGACCAAATTTACCATGCTTTTGCTGATAGAAGAGCATTCTTCGGCATTTCTAACTTCAACGATATTGTGAGCAATTTTCTATTCATTATTTTTGGAATGATGGGCTTGGCTTTTCTATTTAATAAAGAAAGTAACAAGTCTCAGTTCTGCTTGCATGGCGAACAATTTTTGTGGAAAGTATTCTTCTTTGGGGTAACTTTGGTAGGGATAGGTTCTGGTTATTATCACATCAACCCAGAAAACTCGACACTTGTGTGGGACAGGCTACCAATGACAATTGTATTTATGGCATTTCTCTCGCTAGTAATTATGGAGCGTATCGATAGAAATGTCGCCCTTATTCTCTTCCCCATATTATTAGCTGTTGGTATCGGCAGCGTATTTTACTGGGATTATACAGAGTCATTAGGCGAAGGTGATTTACGCTTATACGCATTGGTACAATTTTTATCATTGTTATTAATTGCAATAATATTCTGGCTGTTTCCCGCTAAGTATACAGGAATGAAATATCTTGTATTTACAATTGGCTGGTACGCGTTAGCCAAGTTATTCGAACATTTCGATAAGGCTATATTTGATTTGCTGTGGAATATGGTCAGTGGACATACGCTGAAGCATATTGCTGCTTCAATTGGTGCTTATACGATGCTACTTTATGTGAAGAAGAGAAGTATTGTTGGGGGCTAGCTTAATCCAATGCTAGAGGTATCCCTTACTCATAATATGATAATGTCATGAGGCACTGGTGGGACACTTACAGATGAATGACCACAATAAAGGACAATACGTCACAATAAACAGAGCAGATTAATTCATTGATTACATTGTTCTAGTTTGTTGCTTCGTGTTGTAGTTTATTGATTGCTAATGATTTGTAATCAGAAGGCCCCGAGTTCGACTCTTGGTGCCGGCACCATATAAAATATAGCAGGCATTTCGAATAATGAAACATGCAGAAATATTGAAGTTTTGGTTTGATGAAATCGATTCTTCACAATGGTGGGTAAAAGATAAAAAGTTTGATAGGCTCATAGTTGATCGGTTTGCTCAAGTCTACTCTAAAGCAATTCGATGTGAGTTATCTGAATGGAGACAAACGGCTGAAGGCAGGCTAGCTGAGGTCATCGTCTTAGATCAGTTCTCAAGAAACATGTTTAGAGATTCAGCGTTGTCGTTCGCTTACGATTCATTGGCTTTGGCACTCTCGCAAGAAGCGATTTCCGTAGGAGCAGATTGCAAGCTTAATTTATCCCAGCGACACTTTCTTTACATGCCTTTTATGCATAGCGAGTCTTTAAAGATCCACGAGGTTGCAATGGAGTTGTTTGGAAAGAACAGAAAGAATACTAACCAAGACCAACTGAATTTCGAAATCAAGCACAGAGACATTATCCAAAAATTTGGTCGGTATCCTCATAGAAACAAGATACTAGGCAGGGTGTCAACAGCAGATGAAATTGAGTTCTTGAAAAAATCCTGATTTTGGTTTCTAGAGAGGTACAAATGTATGATACAAACAGAAAAGAACAAGGCTGTGCAAAAGCGGACTTTAATGACTAAACCCAACTACATTTGAGAACTCTTATTTAGCTATATGGATCAAACTCTAAAAAAGGAAGCTCAACATGCATACAGAAGTCAAGACTTATCAAGTATACTTTTTTGGAGGTCCTGACGGCCTCTGGACGAATCGTTCTAAAATTGCGCTGCGTTGAAGTAGTAGTAAAGTTTTAGCTCACATCAATTTTAATGATCCAGACATGAAGTTTGAGAACGATTTAGAGAGCGACGGCATAATCAAGATGCATCTACCTTCGACCATGTTCGAAAATGTAATAGATGTGTTGTGCAACGAAAAACCGGTGTATATACAATTTGTGCACGGTCATGGTGTCTTACAAACCTCGTTAGAGCCGGCAGGAGAGGGGAAAAAGTCTAATAAGCCCATCAAGCCGATGCCAAAATCGGTGCAGTTTATGGACGACGTTAATGTCCACTTTTGGTACAAATCGATAATTCAGAAAATTAATTTACATTCCTTTGGTTATTTTTTATTGGGGTATTTTACCAATAGCCAGTGAAACACAGCTAAGTTTATTACCCTGTCGTGGTATGATTTCATTAATGAAAAGGGGTGCCAAGAAGTTCAAAACTAATGATTTGTAATCAGAAGGCCCTGAGTTCGACTCTTGGTATTGGCACCATATAATATATACGCATATTCTTTTGCTGGGTTTAGCAAATAACTGGAAGGACTTGGAGCGTCCTTAATCGATACTTTTAAGGAATGACCTATGTTAGAAGAGAAGAAAAATATGGAGCTACCGACTGCGGTCCCAACTACAAGAATTCGCAGCGACCGAACCGCAATCTTCATTGCCGTACTTGCTTTAGTGGTGTCATTATCGGCAAACTTTTTCAATTATTTGTTCACCAATTCAGTTCACACGGATATTCAAAAACAAAAGCTCGAATTGGATAAGTTTCAGGCTAATATTGAATTAGTAACTTCTAATATGAGGAAAAAAATTGATGATGATCGCCTGCTTTTGGATGCACAAATTGCTTCATCAACAGAGAAATTTGAGAAACAAAGAATTCAGATAGAAAACCAACATGGCCGAACCGAAAAGATCCATCGAACGATGAGTTTCACGAAGTTATTTAAAGATCTTCGTCCGACTATAGAAATTGATTGTCAACGCGGCAAAATTTATACTGCTAAAATTAACAAAAATACAATCCCCGTAGATTGCAGCTTCAAGAATCTCGGCACATTAAAAGCCAACATTATTCCGGTTACGTTAATTATGATTGGCGGTGAGGATTATAAGGATATAGACGGAGCAATTGAGCGTATTGATAACAATGAGGAAAATAGTATTTTACCCGGCAAAATTAGTGCGAGTAGGTACTACGTTGTTCTCACAGAGAATGGAGCTAATAATCTCAGGAAGGCGAGCTTCAAAATCGGTTTTCAGGCCTTCACTGACGCAGCGGCAATTGGGGCGATAAAGCAAAGGACCAAAGAGACGATTACAGATGAAGAGCTGAAAAAATTGTCAGGGCAAGTTTACACCTTTACGTTTCAACTCTAAGCGGGATAATATTTCCATCAGGCAAACAATCTATGGCAAGTTAATATCTATCGCCAATCTATCATGGTGCCGGGTGCTTTGAGCCAAATCGTTCAGCCATGCCAAGCGTCTAAAGCAGTCCAATAGCATCCAATAGATTTATTGGTATCTTGAAAATGAATAATATTTGGATCAGCCTATGGTAAGAGTTACAAGCTGTAGCGTGATTTCCGCCGCCTTATTTAAGTGCATGCAGGATTCTTCGTCGATTGTGGTGCATACTAATCTATTAATAAAGCTATAGAAGATAAGTTTGACATTTTTATGACAACTCTTTCGTGATTCATTGGAAATAGAGTCGGTATGAGAAATTTAATTGTGGCTCACAAATGTTTCTAAAACTTGGAGTTAAGATGAAAATCTATAGAGGAGCTTTAGTCTTTTGTATTTTATTCGCTTTCACAGCGTGTGGTTTGTTTTCCAAATCAATTATACAAGGTGACGTTCTGGGAAATACTAGCGGATTGAAAAGAGACGAAGAGAGTTGGAATGCTCTTATTTATGTTCGACCGGGTTATAACATAGGAGAATATAGGAAATTTAAAATAGATCCGGTCCTCACAAAATCAATAGGCAAGGATATGTCGGGACTTTCTGCTAACGACAAGAAAACACTAGCAGAATATCTTCGAAAGGCCGTCAGGAAAGAATTGACCGACGGAGGATACCAGGTAGTTAATCAAGTGGGACCTGATATTGTAGGAATTCGTTTTACCCTTACAGATGCAAATTCTGGGAGTCCTTATTTAAATGTTCTTCAATTTACTACATATGAATTTGGTATGGATATAGGGGGTCTTACTATTGAATCAGAATTTTATGATACCTCTAATAATCAAGTGAATGAGATTGCGGTTGTAGGTACTGAAGGGTCCAGAAAGTTTAATGCTCCCTCAATTATGGAGGAATGGGCGAGTGTGAAAAGGGTATTTGATGATTGGGCTAAGGGTTTTCGAAATAGATTAGATGAAGCACATGTCTCACCAAATGAAGACTACTAAGGTCATATTAGTGATTGGGAAATCATTTAATAAAAGATTAGGCATCTGTTTTGTGCAAAAAGGCGAATATTCAGAAATGTGCTGAATGATGGCAAGATACAAAAAAGAGGTTAGTCATTTCTATATTTTTTGCTCCAATGGAAAAATGATTGAAACTTTGAAATGAGCAAACTGTTTGATAATATAAAACCAAAGCCTAGATGCTAGCATCGTGAATAGTCTAAATTTATTTTCGGTATTGAACGCTGCCTAGACTTACCGATGTACTCAACTTGCCAGAGGACGTCGCATGAGTTTGCCTATCCTGCTTGCTGCTACCGATATTTCTGCACCATCGCGCTTTACTGCGCAACGTGTTGCCATGCTGGCTGAACAAATCGGAGCAAAGCTTGAATTTGTCCATGCGCTTGACAAAAGAGAGCTTGATGAACTTCAGCGATTGCTGGGCGAAGATGGTGAAGTATTAAAAGAGCGCATTCGGTCACAGACACGAGATTTGCTGGCACAACTGGTTAACGACGTCGGTGAACCATCGGTGTAAGTGCTGGATGCCATCTGGTGGAAGGGAAGGTGCTTGAAAGCACACAGCGCAGGTAGATGTTCTTAATGCGAGCCTACTGATTGTTGGTGCGCATGGAACAGGCTTCGTGCGCCAACAACTATTGGGTGCGACCGCCGAGCGTTTACTACGTATGATCCAATGTCCTGTTCTTACAGTGAAACAATCTCCTCTTAAGAAATACCAGAACGTACTTGTGCCAATAGATTTCACCCCTTGGTCGCTTGGCGCTATTCGTCTGGCGCTGACAGTTGCTCCTCAGGCTAAACTTATTCTATTGCATGCTTATGAGGTGCCTTTCGAAGACCAAATGCGCATGGCGGGTGAGAGTGAAGAATCGATCCGGTGCTACCGAGGAAAAATTCGCCAAGAAGTGGGCGCCCGTCTCTATCAAACAGTGATGGATGCAGGAATTACCGAGGTAAATTGGCATCCCATAGTTTTACATGGTAATGCTGTACAGCGCATCCTGGAACAGGAGGAAGAACAGGGTGCCGATCTGGTCGTACTTGGCAAACACGGTCATGGGATGGTAGAGGAACTGCTGCTAGGCAGCAACACAAGACAAATACTTACACATGCACAATGTGATGTGCTAATCGCTAATCGTTAAGAGAGTCAACATTTATATTAATCTATTATGTAGCTTTATCAAATAAGTCCAGGCCTGAATAAAAGTCAGGAATTCAATCTAATTTTTTAATGACTGGCAAAATTGATGGTGGTATTTTGATTGTAGTTAATACTGCCTGGCGCCCCTTCGTCGTCATCTTTCTCAGCGATTTTCTTACTATATCCATAATTTTAGTTTCATCAAAGTAACTATGATCTTGGATAAATGCTTCTAGATAGTTTTCTAGAAATACCATTACAACTACGTCTTCCAAAGTTTGTACTTCACGGTCAGATTGTAACCCTTCCTTCTTAACCAATGAGGAAACCCGATTAATCACATCATTTTCATATCCTACTTTTCGAAGAATTGTTTTAGCAGTTTTAGCATGAAAATCCCTAAGATTTTTACGCCACTTATAATATCCTAACTTAGTCATAGGAAAATTCTCCCGCCCAATTTTCCACCGCTGGATATGTTGGCATCGAGCAGCTAGTTGCAAGGCTTCCGATGGATTTAACTCATAGTTATTAAGCATCATGCTTACTCGTTCAGCATATAGCAACTCTTTTGGCCGTTCTTTCCGATCTAAAATTTCACGATTAGGGTCTTTACTATTTAGCTCATCAAACAGCTCAATAGCACGATTGAATCGGTCTTGGTTGGTTATCATCTTCTTCTCATAAACTTATACCAGACTTCGTACAGAGAAAAATGTGCTAGCATGGGCACAATGAATATGTCCATCATTCTTGTGTACAATAATTACATTGACCCATCATTCTGTTGGGAGTAAATTTAAAATTGATATGTATCCAGTCCACTAACAATGGAGGATTTCGCCATGTTTGACTACCACTTTCTTTCTGCGCGCTACTTGACCGGTAATGTTTTGGTTTCTCGCCCTCCTCAATCCAAGTCTGTAACGCTCGAATCATCTGCTTTTGATGTGATGACCGATCTGCGACATTATGATGCTGCTGTAATCGAACCACATGTTTCTATGGAATTTGCTAACTCATACATGATACAGCGTGGTGTGCGTTCATTGCTCGTATTGAATCAAGATCAATCTCTTAAAGGTATTATTACTGCAACTGACATTCTAGGTGAAAAACCGCTTCGTTTTATCCAGGATCGTCGTGTGCGACATGATGAGATCCTAGTTTCTGACATCATGACATCACTCGAACATTTGGAATTTTTTTCCATTGAAGAGGTACAGAATGCCAAGGTTGGACACATTGTTGCTAGTTTGCGTGATACCGGACGACAGCATATCTTAGTAATGGAAAATAATGCTGTTAACAAACCTTCCATATGTGGCATTTTTTCGTTGACACAAATCGAAAGACAACTCGGTGTTACAATTTCTTCGACAAAAGTTGCCGAGAGTTTTGCGGAAATTGAAAAGATGTTAATTGCACACTAGGGAACCACCTCCCCTGGTGATTGGAGTACATGCAGCTTCAGGTAGAGGGAGTATTAAGCGTGTGCTGCTTCATCAGGGAGAAAACCGACCAGAATTCGTTCTGTATTTTTAATTTCTAATATAAAACATCAAATCAGGGAAACGCTGGGATGGTCGGCTCCGTTCCTTCGATCTCAACCTGAGGAATATGTTGCTTTACACGCTCTTCAATCTCTTCAACTCGGCTCTTTGGCACATCAGCTAGCAGAAGAAGTTGTCCTGCCTCAATCGCATCTTCAAACTGCTTAATCCGAGTATTTCCGACACTTACGCCGATCATACCACCTGCCCACGCACCAATACCTGCGCCTGAAAGGGTAGCCATCAGTAGGACTCCACCCGAAAGCATCGGTGCAGAAGCCGGAAGGGTAATTGCGACCAACCCGGCAAGAATGCCAACTGACTCACCAAGCGCAAGGCCACGTTCTACTGTAGGAATAAAATCACTTTTTTGAAAGAGGTTGGCTTCGGGTAAATCTTCCATTGGTGTGCCGCTCTTAGCAATAACGTGGATGTGTCGGTCATCTATCCGCGCTAGCAGTAGTTCGTCAACAATCCGTTTGGTGGTAGAAACGTCGGGAACAAGAAAATAGATTCGTCGCATCATAACCCCCTATAAAGTTGGTTAGTCAAGCGTCATTTAGGTAAAAACTCAGTTTTTGCCTATTAAAAAACTTAGTCAATAACTTTGAACAAGAAATATGTGTTCGAGTTCACCAACATCTGTTTTTAATAGAAAATGAATTTTAGTGGATGGCTAGTCTCCACCTAGGTGGGTATCCATATCTATTCCTTAATACTGATCAGTTTTGTACGTCAACAAAAATTGTCTCCAGGGCATTCAGCATCCACTGCACGTAAGCGCGCTCTCAGTAACTTGATCTCGTCTAGTAATTCTAACGCAAGAGCTGCCCCGACGAGGTCAATGCCAATATCCCTTTGAAGACGTAAAGCTATGCGGGCACGGTTTAGGCTTATGCCATCGAAGTTCCAGTGATCCGGTTCGCTGCCTATTGGCTCCAGTATGCCAATATCTACTAGCTCAATAATCTGCTCAGTAGGGACACTGCAAGCGCAGCAAAGATCGTTTAGAGTTAATTGGGTTTGTTCTTCTAGTATGCATATATCAAATTGTAGTAATCTATTTCCAGTTTTCATATCCTACACTCCCAGTTTAGTGCGTGGATTAAAATTTATTTCCTGCTTCATTTTTCGGTAAAAATCCCTGGCAGCTTCAGTATCGGCTGGTGGCAACACTATTGTTATTATCACATAGCAATCCCCGAATGGATTGCCTGGTAGGCCGCGTCCCTTCAATCTTAGCTTGTTTCCGGACAATGATCCTTCTGGTATTTTCAGTTCTACGATTCCACCGACCGTTGGAACCTTCACAGTTGTACCTAATGCCGCCTCCCAAGGAGCCACCGGTAAGTTGAGATATAGGTCCTTACCATCCACTCTGTAAAGTGGATGTGCCTGAAATTCAACTTGGAGATATAAGTCTCCCGCTTTATTTTTTCCAACCCCAGCACTACCCTGCCCGATGAGGCGAATGTGTTGACCTTCACAGATACCTTTCGGGATATTTACGTTAAGAATACGTTCTCTAGTGGAGACATGGCCTTGCGAGTCCACCATAGGAACCTGAAGGGTGATAGTCCGAGTTGTACCCTGATAAGAGTCTTCTAGGCTAATGAGTACCTTGGCATGATGGTCTTCACCCCTGGCATTGAAGGCCGTGCGTTTAACTCCGCTCGTTCGAAAACCTTGTCCAAAAAGGGATTCGAAGAAATCACTATAATTTGCTGTATCGCTGTCTGTGAAACCAGTTCCTCTAAATTCGAAGCCAGTGTTCCAGTTAGGAGGGGGATGAAACTCCTGTCCTCCCTTCCAGTTGGCTCCTAGCTGATCGTAAGCAGTTCGTTTCTCTGCATCCTTCAGCACCTCATACGCCTCTCCTAACTCCTTGAAACGTATTTCTGCATCAGACTCCTTGCTGACATCCGGATGATATTTACGAGCAAGCTTGCGATAGGAACGTTTAATCTCATCTTGGGTTGCATCACGCGCGACCCCCATGATCTGATAATAGTCTTTGAATTGCATAGATTTTCTCTGTCTAGGGACTTACGTCTACATAACAGGTTGATTGTAATGAGAACCAAAGGAAAAGCTTGCAGGAATCCCTGCAGCCTACAGTTGTTTCAGAGTATAGCGCATGGCAGGTCTTCGACTCTGCAAAAATAACCGTCAACCCTGTTCAGCTTGTCAAACCATATGACATATTTTGAATCATCCATTTCTTCTCCTGTGTACATTTTTATAGTAGAACAAACTGTTCACGATTAAGCTAGTAATATACTAAACTGTCACTCCTTGATCATAGGTAAACATTGTTGACGTAAATCTACAAATGTCAATTACATTGAAACCACTTAGGCGCTCCGCATTTTTCATTTCCGATCGAACTGGTATCACTGCTGAGAAGCTAGGGCACAGCCTGCTCAAACAATTTGAGAACTTGTCTTTTACAGAAAACACCCTTCCTTACCTGGATACCCTAGAAAAAGCATCAGCTGTTGTAACGAAAATTAACCAGAGCGCCATTATTGATGGTGCCCGACCACTAGTATTTAGCACTTTGGTGAATCTAGAAATTCAATCCATACTCAAATCTGCCAACGCCCTGCATTTGGATTGCTTCAACATTTTTATCAAACCACTAGAAAGAGAGCTCGGTACACATTCGTCACTTACTGTTGGACTCTCGCACCGGGCTGATGACGTAGCTGATTATCATCAACGTATCGAGTCGGTGAATTACTCGCTTGCTCATGATGATGGCATATCAGTAAAGGATTCGCATCGAGCCGACATCATCTTAGTTGGAGTTTCTCGAAGTGGAAAGACGCCTACGTGTCTATATCTAGCTCTACAGTATGGTATTCGTGCTGCTAACTATCCCTTCATTCCCGAGGATTTCAATAGCATGTTGCTACCGAAACTTGAGAAAGTCGTTCACATATACTTCTCGACCACCAATTAGATTTATTTTATTCAAGAGTTAGCAACAGGGGTATGTTATGAATAAATTCAAAAACTTAAGAGAGCAAATGATCGAGCACCAGCTGATCGCCCGTGGCTTGCGTGATCAGACTGTTCTGAATGCAGTCGGCGCTGTACAGCGCGAAGAATTTATACCTTCGGATCTGGTTGAATTCGCCTACAGTGACTCACCTTTGTCGATTGCCGCGAGCCAAACGATTTCCCAGCCCTATATCGTTGCACTCATGACTGCGGCACTTGAATTAAAGCCAGATGAACGTGTGCTGGAAGTGGGGACCGGTTCTGGATATGCCGCTGCAGTTTTATCAGAAATTGCCAAAGAGGTATACACCATTGAACGGCATAAAATCCTCGCGGATACTGCACGCAAACGGATTGAAGAGCTAGGCTATGAAAATATTCAGGTACTATACGGTGATGGTACGCTAGGGTGGCCGGAATATGCTCCCTTTGATGCCATTGTTGTTACCGCAGGTGGGCCGTATGTGCCAGAGACACTAAAACGGCAAATGGTTATCGGCGGGCGTTTGGTGATCCCAGTAGGTGCATTTTTACACGTTCAGCAGTTGCTTCGGATTCGGCGTATCAGTGAAGATGAGTATAAAGAAGAAGACTTGGGGGGTGTTCGTTTTGTACCCTTGATTGGTGTCGCAGGTTGGGAAGATGAGGCAGAAATTAGACAAGCGGTTAAAAGGACTGAGGCAAGTTTATGAGAGTTGATTTAAGAATTGAGTACGCTCTTTGCCAGTATAGATCATGTTAATCTATATAAATTACAGTAGCGTATTGAAGATGTTTGCTTGGTGTTATTTGGTGAAGCTTTGCATGGTGCTGCTAAGTTTTACGAAATGCGTGCGCGATTTATTCCAAATTCATCTGTTACAATCGACATGACCACAAAGAGTAGGCCTGCTGTGTCATATGATAGGCATAATTAGCTAAAACAGGAAAATATTATATGTCTGATATTTATGAAATTAAATGTATAGATAAAACAAAGCAGTATGATCCACATAATCGTATTACGCGTATTGGTGGTGTTGTGAATGGGAAATCTTGGTTTTTATCGCAGGAAGAAGCTATAAAGCGTATTGAAGCAGGTAAGAATAAGTTTTGGTTGGACGTAGGTGGAGTTTCTTTTTGGATAGTGGTTTCAACCAGTTCTTCAGGTAATAAGTATATTAAATCTAATGTTGACAAGGAGCATCCGGAGACTCTTTTGAGTCTCCCTCATTGTTAGTGTTTTAAGCTCACTCCATATTTTATTCATGATAACAACGCTGACTAGGCTTCGGATCGAGTAAACACAGTGAACACTTCACCACTAAACCTGTAAGCCTACTATTTGGTTGCTTGCTTTATGAGTACAAACACACGGATCGTTTGTGCTGTGGCAATAATTCCCTGAGTAATGGTTAGGACAAACAAAGCACCAATACTGGAATGTAAAAATAGTCCTATACTAACAATCAGGTACCATTGAGATTCTTCAAAAAGAAAAAATCTAAGATTCCTCTGCAAAAAATCTTTTCCTGACAAAATGTTCCATGGAACAATTTCCAAATCGTTCAAG